>Ga0209382_10003591_pt1 | contig 21416 bp, 23 predicted proteins | sample SoiMetdeltSBSDD5_FD_187599 | JGI IMG/M metagenome (GOLD analysis project Ga0209382, IMG submission 187599) | Bulk soil microbial communities from a Populus tree surrounding site in Tennessee, USA - Soil MetaG P. deltoides SBSDD5 (SPAdes) (version 2) | ecosystem: Environmental > Terrestrial >... | reverse complement strand
GGCTGCTGGCCGGCGCCTTTGCCATACGACTGGCGCTCGAAGAGGAGATCGCGGCGATCTACCCGGAGTTCGAGGTGGGCGCGGCCCCACCCCTCGGCACGATCTACGGCCATCGTGTGTTCGCGGAGGCATGTTTCGTCGGCGAGCCGGAGATGGTCTTCGACGCGGGGACCCACACCGTGTCCGTATGCATGCATTTCTCGGATTTCGCGGACATTGTGAAACCGGTCATCGGCGTGTTCGGCATCCGACCGGGGCGGCCTCGAGCCAACGGCGCCCTCGCGGCCGGAGTGTGAGCGATCAGTCGGTCATCGAGCGGCTGGCCGCTCTTCCAACCCTGGCGTCCATCCCGCGAGCCCAGCTCGAGTGGCTTGCCGCGCACGGCGAAGTCCTGAACTTCCAACCGGGCGAACCCTTGTTCACGAAGGGGCAGTCCGTCATCGCCGATCTCTGGATCGTGCTGTCGGGACGCTTCTCCATCCGCCTCGAGCGCGGCGGCATGGCCCGGGTCGTCAAGGAATGGAAACGCGGCGATCTCAGCGGATACCTGCCCTACTCGCGGATGTCGACCGCTCCCGGCGACCTGACGGTCGAGGAGCCGCTCGAGGTCCTGCGCATTCTCAACGCCGATGTCCGACAAATGACGCGTGACTGCTACGAGTTCACAGCGCTCTGCGTGCACGAGATGCTCGATCGCGCCCGTCAGTTCAAGTCAGAGGATCTGCTTGTGCAGAAGCTGGCGTCGCTGGGCGTCCTCTCCGCGGGTATCGCGCACGAGCTGAACAATCCGTCCTCTGCTGTGGCGCGCAGTGCCAAGGAACTGGAGCACGCCCGCGCCGAAGTGGTGTCGGCGGCGCGCACGCTCGGCGCGGCGCAGCTGTCGGAGCGCCAGCTGGCGGCGATAGACGTCCTCGATTGTTCTGAGGACACGGCGGCGGCCGATCTGCGGTCGCCACTCGACCGCGCGGATCGCGAGGACGCGATCGCGGAATGGCTCGATTCCCGTGGAGTCGACCCTGCACTTGCCGAGCCGCTCGCGCACACCACGGTGACGACGGCGCAGCTGGACGCAGCCGCGGGCGCGCTTGACGGAGGCAAGCTCGCGCTCGCGCTGCGCTACGTGGCGGCGAATCTCTCGGCGCGGCGGCTGACGGGGGAGATCGTCAAGGCGGCCGAGCGCATCCACGAGCTTGCGGCTCGGGTGAAGAAGCAGACGCACATGGACCGGGCGCCTGTCGTCGATGCGATCCCCCTGGAGGAGAGCCTTGCGGACACGCTGGCGCTGATCGGATCGAAGGCGCGCAGCAAGGCGGTGACGCTGGAACTGAAGGTCGAGCGGAACCTGCCGCGGCTGCAGGGCGTGCTCGGCGAGCTGAACCAGGTCTGGCTGAATCTGATCGACAATGCGATCGACGCGGCGCCCGAGGGCGGGCACGTCACGGTGGCGGCGGGCCACGAGCGCGACTCGATTGTCGTCCGCGTCATCGACGACGGCCCGGGAATCGCGGCGGCGGATCGCGACCAGATTTTCGACCAGTTCTATACGACGAAGCCGGTCGGCAAGGGCACCGGCCTCGGGCTCCCGACGGCGCAGGCCATCGTCCTCAGCCACCGCGGCACGATCCAGGTCGAATCCCGCCCGGGCCGCACCGAGTTCCGCGTCTGTCTTCCGGCCGCGGAAGGCGGGGTCAGACCAACGGTCTGACCCTTGGTCTGACCCCAGGTCTGACCCTATGACGAAACCCGTCATTCTGAGCGTGGACGATGACCGCGAAGTGCTTGCGGCGGTGGAGCGCGACCTGCGCAAGCAGTATCGTGCCCGCTACCGCATCGTCACCGCCGCGTCGGGCCAGGAGGCGCTCGACGCCGCGCGCGAGTTGAAGCGGCGCGGCACGCCGGTGGCGCTGTTCCTCGTCGATCAGCGGATGCCGATGATGAACGGGACGCAGCTCCTGAGCGAGCTCCGCAAGCTGTTCCCCGACGCGAAGCGCGTGCTGCTGACCGCCTACGCAGATACCGACGCGGCCATCGCTGCGATCAACGACATCGGCCTGCACCACTACCTGATGAAGCCATGGGATCCGCCGGAACAGCGGCTGTACCCGGTGCTGGACGATCTGCTGGAAGAATGGTCGACCAGCGCGCGCCTGCCCTACGAAGGCGTCCGGATCGCCGGATCCCGCTGGTCGCCCCAGAGCTTTCTCGCGCGCGACTTCCTGTCGCGCAATCAGATTCCCTACCAGTGGATCGATATCGACACCGACGCGCCGACGCGCGAGCTGGTGCAATCGATGGCGGGAGACCTGTCGCAGCTGCCAGTCGTGCTCTTCCCGGACGGCCAGCACCTCATCGCGCCCTCGAACGCGGAGCTGGCAGCGCGCGTCGGGCTTCAAACGCTCGCGTCGCGGCCGTTCTATGACGTGGTGATTGCCGGCGGCGGGCCGGCGGGGCTCGCCAGCGCCGTCTACGCCGCGTCCGAAGGACTCAAGACGCTGCTGGTCGAGCAGGACGCCCCGGGCGGGCAGGCGGGCACGAGCTCGCTGATCGAGAACTACCTGGGGTTTCCGTCCGGCGTGAGCGGCGCCGACCTCGCGCATCGCGCCGCAACGCAGGCGAAGCGCTTTGGCGCCGAGCTCCTTGTCGGCCACGCCGTGGCCAGCGCCCGCCGCGAAGACCCGTACCGCATCGTCGTGCTGTCGAGCGGCGCCGAGGTGTCGTGTCATGCGCTCGTGATTGCCAGCGGGATGGCGGTGCGCGAGCTCGACGTCCAGGGCATCACGCCGCTGATCGGTGCGGGCGTCTACTACGGCACCGCGCCAACCGAGGCGGCGCTCTACCGCGATCAGGATGTCTGCGTGGTCGGTGGGGCGAACTCCGCCGGGCAGGGCGCGCTGTTCCTGTCGCGGTACGCGAAGAGCGTGACGATGCTCGTGCGCGCCGCGGACCTGACCTCGTCGATGTCCCAGTACCTGATCGATCGCATTTCGGTCACGTCGAACATCCGCGTCGTGACCGGCGCGGAGCTCAGCGCCGTCTGCGGCAACGGCCACGTCGAGCGCATCGACCTGAGGTACGTCAGCGGCGCGGCGGAGTCGCTCCCCGCTGCCGCCGTATTCATCTTCATCGGCGTTGCCCCGCGCACCGGCGCGTTCGCGAATTTCGTTCGGACCGACGAGAAGGGATTCATCATCACTGGCCCGGACGTCCGCCAGGCCGGCCGCGGATGGGCGCTCGACCGCGATCCGCTGATGTTCGAAACGAGCGTGCCCGGCGTGTTTGCGGTGGGAGACGTGCGGTCGGGAGCGAACCGGCGGATCGCGGCGGCCGTTGGTGAAGGGTCCGCCGCGATCTTCTCAGTGCATCAGTACCTGCGAACCGTCTGACGCTACGGCCGCACGCTCGCCGGCGGCACGACGCCGTTGAGACGCAGGTAGACCGCCATCTGCCCGTAGATGTCCCACGTGTGGCCGATGAGGAAGGTGAATATCCGCGCCTTCGAGGATGGCCCCATGAATCCCGGAGGCATCGCGGCCGCCTGCAGGATCGTCTGATCGGTCTGCTCCTTCAGAATCGCCGTCCCAAAATCGAACGAGTCGTCCATCGCCTTGATGATACCGGCTTTGGTGGTCGCCTTCAGGTCGATCGCCGGCACCGGCGCCTTGGCGCCGACGGCCTGCAGAATCTTGAAGTTCACCTGCGCGATGTGGAGGATCTGCTGGCCGTAATCGCGCTGCGCCGGGGTCGACTTGAAGCTGAACTTGTCCTCCGGCATTGCGGCGGCAATCTTGTCCATCGTGCCCTTGAGGTCGTTCCAGTCCTTGACCATCTCCGCGTTGATCGAAGGCGCCTGCGCCGCGGGTTTCAGCGCGGTGACGACGAGGACGAGGCAGATGAGTCCGAGCATTCTCACGAGCTGTTTCATTTGAGGGCCTCCTGAGGACGGTCCGGCTGAAGCCGGACACTACCTACCCAAAACACGTTGAGTACTCTAAAACAATGTCGATGCTGCGCGCATCGCCATATCAACCCACGGGCTGGGATACAGGCCCATGCCGACGACACCAAGGACGCAGCCGGCGATGGCCAGGGCCAGCGCGCCGGGAATCGCCACCGGTTCGCGGCGCTCCGGCGCTTCGATGTACATCCGCCGCGCGACGAGCAGGTAATAGTAGAGCGCGACGACGGTGAGGATCGCGCCGAGGAACACCAGGCCGTAGAGCCCGCGCTCGATCGCCGCCCAGAACACATACAGCTTTGCCCAGAAGCCGGCGACGAAGGGAATGCCTCCGAGAGAGAGCAGAAAGATGAGCATCGCCAGCGCGAGCAGCGGCGAGCGCTGCGCCAGACCGCGGTAGGTATCGATCGAGTCCGAATGCTCTGATTGCGCGACGGCTTCCACCACCAGGAACGCGCCCATGTTCCCGAACATGTAAGCGACAAGGTAGAACAGCATCATCGCGACGCCCGAGCTCGAGAGCGCGGCCAGACCCACCAGCATGTAGCCGATGTGCGCGATGCCCGAGTAGGCCAGCATCCGCTTGATGTTGTGCTGCGGGATCGCCATCAGGTTGCCGGTGACGATCGTCATCCCCGCCAGCACCGATACCGCGGGCAGCCAGACCAGCGACGAAGGACCGACACCCTCGACGTAGAGGCGGATGATGGCGACAAAGCCGGCCGCCTTCGGCGCGACCGACAACCACGCGACGAACGGCGTGCTCGCGGCCTCGTAGGTGTCAGGCGCCCACATATGGAATGGGAACGCCGCGATCTTGAAGCCAAGCCCGGCGAGGAGCAGCCCCATCCCGAGCATCAGCAGCGGTTCGCCGTTGGCCATGGCGGCCGGAATCGCATCCAGCGTGGTGCTGCCGGTCGCGCCATAGATGAACGACATCCCGTAGACGATGACCGCAGAGGACGCGGTGCCGACGAGGAAGAACTTGAGCGCCGCTTCGGGCGCCACGGCGTCGCGCTTGAGGAACCCGGTGAGGAGGAACAGCGGGATCGACATCAGCTCGAACGCGACGAAGAGCAGGATCAGCTCGCGCGCCGAGGCCAGGATGCACATGCCGAGCACGGATGCGAGCAGCGCGAAGTGGTACTCCGCGCTGCGGCGGGCGAAGATGCCCTGTCGCAGCGCGATCGATCCGAGCACGCTCAGCGCCGCCGACGCGATGAACAGACGCTTGGCGAAAATCGCGAGGCCGTCCTGGACGAACGAGCCGCGCAGGATCGAGCCGCCTTCCGCGGCGAAGAACGTCAGGCCGAAGATCGCGGCCAGGCCCGCCAGCGTGATCCATGCGGCGGGTCCGGGTGGGCCGCCGGTGGCGGCGGTCACGGGGGCCCGGCCTGCGTACGGACGCGCGATGCCGGCGAGCAGCACGACGACCGCGAGCGCGAAGAGCGCGAGTTCGATGGCGAGCGGCATCCCGAGATTGAATGTCATGCCGCTGTCATGGCGCGGTCAGCGCCACCGGCGCTGAACCGACGAGGCGTTCGAGGAGCGGCACCGTGGCCGTGTCAACCGGCGCAACCGCAAGGCTGGGTGCGACGCCGAAGAGCACGAGCACGAACACCAGGATGCCCAGCGCGGCCCATTCGGTGCCGATGGCGTCAGGCAGGTGCTGGAAGTGCGGGTCGTCGGTGCGCGGCCCCCAGAAGATCTGGCGGACGACGCGGAGCACGTAAATCGATGTGAGGAACGCGCCAATCACCGCCGGGAACAGCCACCAGCGGTAGTCCGAGCTCCAGGTGCCGAGGAACGTCAGGAACTCGGCGACGAAGCCCGCGGTCGCGGGGAGCCCCAGCGACGAGAGGCCGCCGATCGTGAACGCCGTCGCAATGCCTGGCATCATCGTCGCGAAGCCGCCCATCTTGAAGATTTCACGCGAGTGCGCCTTCTCGTAAACGAGGCCGACGAGCGCGAAGAACAGGCCGGTCATGATGCCGTGGGCGAACATCTGAAAGACCGAGCCGTTCAGCCCGGTGATCGTCAGCGTCGCGGCGCCGAGCATCACCACGCCCATGTGCGACACCGACGAGTAGGCGATGACGTACTTGAGGTCGGTCTGCGCCATCGCGCTCAGCGCGCCGTAGACGATGTTGATGCAGGCGATCGAACCGACCAGCCATGCCCAGTCCACGGTGGCTTCGGGCAGCAGTCCCATGCCGAGCCGCACCACGCCGTAGGCGCCGAGCTTCATCAGGACGCCGGCGTGAAGCATCGAGACGGCGGTCGGCGCCGACGCATGGCCGTCGGGCGACCACGTATGCAGCGGCCAGATGCCCGCGAGGATGCCGAAGCCGACGTAGAAGGCCAGGAAGACCCAGGTCTGCAGCGTCGGGTCGAACTGCATCTGCTGATACGTGAGGAATGAAAACGTCTGAGAGCCGGTGGCCACGTAGAGAGCAAGAATGCCGACCAGGATGAATGCCGACCCGAAGAGCAGGTAGAGCGTCAGCTTCATCGCCGCGTACTCTTTGGTGCCGACCCCGGTGCGTCCCATCGCCCAGCCGAAGATGCCCTGCGGCCGCACTTCGCCCGATGACCCCCAGATGCCGATCAGGAGGTACATCGGCAGCACCGCGATCTCGTAGAACAGGAAGAAGACAAAGAGGTCCAGCGAAACGAAGACGCCGTAGACGCCTGTGACCAGCACCAGGAGCAGCGCGTAGAACTCCTGGCTGCGCGTTTTGACCGTCCACGACGCGAAGACGCCGGCGAAAATGATGATCGACGTCAACAGACACATCAGCGCGCTGATGCCGTCCACCCCGAGCAGATACGAGATGCCGAGCGACGGCACCAGGGCGAATTCCTCGTTGAACTGGAAGCCGGCGGCGGCGCGGTCGTAGGCGCAATACACCCACACCGAGGCGACCAGCGAGATCGTCGCGCCCGCGAGCGACACCCAGCGCACGAGCCGCGGGTGGTTGCGCGCGGCAAACATCACGACCAGCGCCGCGACGAACGGCGCCCAGGTCATGATCGAGAGAATCGGCAGGTCGGTCATCCGAGGCGGACCCAAATCAACACCACCACCAGGCCGACGGCGACGCCGTAGACGTAATCCTGCGCGCGGCCCGACTGCATCGTGCGCAGGTCGTCGCCCGACGTCAGCGTCCACGCGCTGACGACGTTCAGGACGCCGTCGACGATGTAGCGGTCGATCCAGCCGATCAGGCGGGAGAAGGCGAGCAACACGCGTCCGTACAGGCCCTCGAAGAGGTCGTCGAGCCAGAACTTCCGAAGCGCTGCATGACGAATCGGACCAAAGGCGGCGGCCAGCGAAGCGGCGTTGATCGTCCGCTGCTGATACGTCAGCCACGCGAGCAGGATGCCGGCAACGGCGACGCCCACCGCAGCGGGCATCAGCCAGCCAGGCGCCTCGAACTCAGGCTCCGCCGGACCGAACGGCAGCGCCGGCCCGGCGACCATGAAATACAACCCGATGGCGACCGACGCCAGGGCGAGGAGCCATAGCGGCAGCGACATGCTGATCGGCGGATCGTGCGGGACGTGCGAGTGATCGTGTCCGCCGCCGACGTCGTGCGAATGGGGCGCCGTCGAGCCGGCAGTTGAGCCGGCTAAAGCCGGCCCCCCCGACCCGGTTGTCTGGTAGCCGGAGGCCTTCAGGCCTCGGGTACCGAAGAACGCCAGGAACACCACGCGGAACATATAGAAGGCCGTCAGGAACGCGACCAACATCAGCAGCGCGAACGGACCGACCAGACCTCCTGCCCAGACGGCGCCAAGGATCTCTTCCTTCGACAGGAACCCGCCGAACAACGGGATGCCCGCGAGTGAGAGCGTGCCGATGAGGAACACGATCGTCGTCTGCGGCATGCGGCGCGCAAGACCGCCCATGTGCTGCAGGTCGTTGCTGTGGACGGCATGGATCACGGCACCGGCGCCAAGGAAGAGGAGCGCCTTGAAGATGCCGTGCGTGAGCAGGTGGAAGAAGCCGGCGGTGGCGAACCCTGCGCCGATCGCCGTCATCATGTAGCCGAGCTGCGAAACGGTGGAGTAGGCGAGGACCCGCTTGATGTCGTCCTGTGCGCACGCGAGCACCGCCGCCAGCAGCGCCGTGAACGCACCGATCCACGCAACGATGACGAGCACGTCCGGCGTCAGCGCGAACAGCCACTCGAGGCGCAGCAGGAGGTACACCCCCGCCGTCACCATCGTCGCGGCGTGAATCAGGGCCGAGACCGGCGTCGGCCCTTCCATCGCGTCGGGCAGCCACACATGCAGTGGGAACTGCGCCGACTTGCCCATGGCGCCGAGATAAATGCAGAACGTGATGATCGAGAGGCCCGCTACCGGCAGCGCGCCGCTCTCGACCAGGACGCGCATCTCGGTGAGGTCGAACGTCCCGGCCTGCCGCCACAGCATCACGATGCCGATCGCCAGGCCGACGTCACCCGCCTTGGTCGTCCAGAACGCCTTGACGGCGGCGCGCGCCGCCTCAGGCTTGTAATACCAGTAGCCGATCAGCAGGTATGAGCAGAGGCCGACCAGCTCCCAGCAGATGAACAGCTGCAGGAGATTCGGCGCGAGCACCACGCCCATCATCGAAAACGCGAAGAGCGCCTGGTAGGCGTAGTAGCGGCCCAGCGACGCCGGCGGCTCCTCACTGAGGTAGCCGATCGAATAGAGCTGGACCAGAAACGCGATGAGCGCGACCAGCACGAGCATGATCGTCGACTCGCCGTCCGCCAGCACGCCGACGGTGGCAAGCGTCTGGCCGCCCGACGGCAGCCATGTCCAGACCACTCGCGAGACGGTGCCTACGCCATGATTCCACGCGATGCCTGCGGCCACGAGCGAGCCGGCGGCGCAGAGAATCGAGAACCATGCCGCGGGGCGGCCCAGGCGCCGGAACGGAAACACGACGGCCAGCACCAGGAATGACAGCGCATGGAGCAGTAGCGCGATCAGTGTGTGGAGTCCGGCGTCGGTCATTATCCCTTCAGCAGGTCGAGGTGGTCCGCTATCACGGTGCGCCGGATGCGGAACAGCAGAATAACGATCGCCAGGCCGAGCGCGGCCTCGGTCACCGTGATGCAGATGGTAAAGACCGTGAAGATCATGCCGGTGACGTCGCCGCTGAACCGCGAGAACGCGACGAGGTTGATGTTGACCGAGTTCAACATCAGCTCGATGCCGAGCAGGATGCCGATGGTGTTGCGGCGGGTGATGACGCCGAAGAGACCGATGCAGAAGACGACGGCGGCGAGCGTGAGATAAGCCTGAAGTCCCATCGACGGGCGCTAATCCTCTGGTCGCGCGAAGTAAATCGCGCCCATGAGCCCTGCCAGCATCAGCAGGGCGAGCAGTTCGAACGGCAGCACGAAACGCGTCTGCACGGTATCGCCGATGATCTGGGTCAGATCCTCGGCCATCGGCGCCCGCACGATCGCCAGCGGTCGCTGCCAGACCGCACTGACGAGGGCCCACGCGAGAGCGATCGATACCACCGCGCCCGCCGTCAGGTGCCGGCTCGTCTGCGAAAGGCGCTCGCCGACCAGCCGCTCGGTCACGACAATGGCGAAGACGACGATAGTGACGATGCCGCCGGCGTAGAGGAGAAGCTGGACGGCGGCGAGGAACTCCGCGTCAAGCAGCAGGAAGACGCCGGCCGTGCCGGTGAGCCCGAGTGCGAGCCAGAGGACCGCATGAAACAGGTTCTTCGTCAGCACCACGGCAAGCGCGGACCCGACGAGCACCGTCGCCAGGGCCCAGAACGCCAGCGCCTCGCCGTTCACGAAACGGTTGTCCCTTCCGCGGCAGGCTTGCCCGCCTCGGCGGCAGCGGGAGCATGGGCGACCGGCCTGGCCGCTTTGGGCGGCCCCTGCATGTCGCGCAGCTTGTTGCCCGTCGCCCATGACTGTTCGAACGACAGTCCGATCGTGTGCAGCCGATCCTTGTCGAGCAGCAGCTCGCGGCGATCGGTCGTCGGCATGTCGAACGACTTCATCATGACGATCGCGTCGGTCGGGCACACCTGGACGCAGAGCTCGCAGAACTCGCAGGCGTACAGCTCCAGCGTGAAGCTCTTGGCGTAGTTCCGCTTTTCGCTCTTGAGCATTTCGACCTTGATGACCGCCGGCGGGCAGACGTACTCACAGAGGCGGCAGCCGATGCACGCTTCTTCGCCGGTGTCCTTCTCGTAGACCAGCGCGAGCAGGCCTCGGTAGCGATCGGGGTAGTTGCGGGTCTTGTCCGGGTAGTGCACCGTCACCGGCTTGCGGAAGAGGTTCATGAACGTCATCCGCATCGCGCTGAGAATCGTCCGCACGATGACCGGAATGTCGGTGCCGCCGGTGCGGCGCGCGTCACGATGCCGGCGCACGTCCTGGACGGTCTGCACCTCACGCCCCGCCACTGGTCCTCCAGACGACGACGAACGCGGTGGCCAGGAGCAGCAGCAGCGTCATCGGCAGCAGCGCCTTCCAGGACAACGCGAGGATTTGATCGACGCGGATGCGGACGAAGCTCCAGCGCACCCACGTCACGAGCAGGAAGACGAACATCGCCTTGATCAGGAACCAGACCGGGCCGAGCCACTCGGGCCCCGGTCCGCTCCACGCGCCGAGGAAGAGCAGCGCGCCAAGGAACGACGAACCCAGCACGTGGGTGTACTCCCCGAGCTGAATCAGCGCGAACTTCATCCCCGAGTACTCGACTCTGAAGCCCGCGACCAGCTCGGACTCGGCCTCGAGAATGTCGAACGGCGCGCGGTTCTCGGCGGCCACCGTCGACGCGATGAACGCAATGAACGCGAGCTGGCCGATGACCGGATAAAAGACGAACCAGAGGCCCGACTGCGCCGCGGCAATGTCGCCGAGCTGCAGGGAGCCAGCGAGCAGCACCGGTACGAGCGAGGCGAAGATGAACGGCAGGTCGTAGGAGATTACCTGGTTCACCGCGCGCATCGCCGAGAGCAGCGCGTACTTGTTGTTGGAGCCCCAGCCGGCCATGAACAGGCCGACGATTTCCATCGAGGAGATCGCCAGGAAGAACAGGATGCCGATGTTCAGGTCGGCCACGCCCAGTCCAGGTGCAAACGGGATGGTGGCGAAGATGAACATGCACGGCACCAGGAAGACGATCGGGGCCAGGTTGTAGACCGGCTTGTCGGCGGCGGTCGGCACCACGTCTTCCTTCATCATCAGCTTGATCGCGTCGGCGATTGGCTGAAGCAGGCCGTGCGGCCCGACCCGGTACGGGCCGATGCGCGATTGCATGCGCGCCGCAAACTTTCGCTCGAGCAGGGTGACGTAGGTGACGATGCCGATCACGGCGTTCATCACGATGAATGGCACCAGAACGAGCATCACCGACTCGCTCATCGATCAACCTCGCCGAACACCGGATCGACCGAGCCCATGATGGCGACGACGTCCGCCACCTTGTGGCCGGGGATGATATGCGGCAGCACTGCCAGGTTGGAGAACGACGCGCCGCGCCACTTCATGCGGTACGGCTTGGCGCTGCCGTCGGCAATCAGGTAGCAGCCCACCTCGCCGCGTGCGCCCTCCACGCGGGCATACGCCTCCCCCTTCGGGATGCGCGTCTGTGCAACCGACTTCAGGCCGGGGCGCGACGAGATCGGTCCCTCGGGCAGGCCGTCGAGCGCCTGGCGGACGATCTTCAGCGACTCACGGAACTCGACCATCCGCACGCGGTAGCGCGCGAAGCAGTCGCCGGCGGTTTCCACCGGCACCGCGAACTGGAAGTCGTCGTACGAGGAGTAGGGATCGGCGCGGCGCAGATCGAAGTTGACGCCCGAGCCCCGCAGCAGCGGACCGGCAATGCCGACGTCCTCGGCGAGCTCGCGGGAGATGTAGCCGACGCCCTGCACCCGCGCCATGAAGAACGGGTTGTCCTCGAGCATCCGCTCGTACTCGGTGATGCGGCTGTCGATGAGGTCGACCGTCTCGCGGCACGTCTTGGCCCATCCCGGCGGCAGGTCGTAGCGCACGCCACCGACCTGGTAGAAGCCGTAGAGCAGCCGCGCGCCGACGAGCGACTCGAACAGATCCAGAATCAGCTCGCGCTCGCGGATGCAGTAGAGGAAGATCGTCGCTCCGCCGCCGAGCGCGCCGCCCAGGTCCAGGCACCAGGTGCCGAGCCAGAGCAGGTGCGACGCGACCCGCTGCAGCTCCGAGGTGATGACGCGCAGGTACTGGGCGCGCTTCGGCACCTCGATCTTGCCAATCTGCTCGGCCGCGCGCACGTACGCGAACTCGCTCGTCATCGCGGCGACGTAGTCGGTCTTCGAGGCGATCGACGGATACTGCGCGTAGGTCAGCGTTTCAGACAGCTTCTCGTGGCAGCGGTGCAGGTAGCCGATCACCGCGTCGACGCCGACGACGGTTTCGCCCTCGAGCGTGAGGATGGCGCGAAAGACGCCGTGCGCGGACGGGTGCTGCGGCCCCATGTTCATGGTGAGCCGCTCGCTGCCGGCGTAATCCACCTCGACGCGTCCGGGAGCCGCAATACTCATCGGTAGGGAGGATGCGGCGTGTCGACCGCGTAGGACTTGAGGAGCGGGTGTCCCTCCCAGTCGTCGGTCAGCAGGATGCGCCGCAGATCGGGATGGCCCTCGAAGCGGATGCCGAACATGTCGTAGGCTTCGCGCTCCATCCAGTCGGCGCCGCGGAAGATCGGCGTGATTGACGGGCACGCGCTCACGCCCGGGCCGAGCTTCGTTTTCATCATCAGCCCGACGCGGTCGTCCAGGTGATCGAGCCGCGCGACGACCTCGAGCCCCTGGTCCTTCCAGTCCACTGCGCTCAGGAAGGAGAAGAACCGGCAGCGCAGGTCGTCCTTGGCGAAGCGGGCGAGGGCAAACCACTGATCCGGTGGCACGGTCACCGTGACCGGCGCGCCCTCGGCCGGCGGTTCGATCTGCGCGGCAGGAAATCGCTCGCTGACGAGGGTGCGCGCCTGGGCGGGGGTCACGGCGTCAATCGACCTTGGGGTTCGGCTCGGCCCGCTTGCCCGTGCGCCTGAAGTGGGAGATCTGGTCCTGCAGGAGCAGAAGGCCGTTGAGGAGCGATTCGGGCGGCGGCGGACAGCCCGGGACGTAGACGTCGACGGGAATCACACGGTCGACGCCCTTGACGACGAAGTAGCCGTGGCGGAACGGCCCTCCGGAGTTCGCGCACGAGCCCATCGAGACGGCCCACTTCGGGTCGGGCATCTGTTCGTAGATGCGCTTCAGCATCGGCGCCATCTTGATGTTCACGGTGCCCGACACGATCATCAGGTCCGAATGGCGCGGCGACGCCCACGGCACCATGCCCAGGCGCTCCACGTCGAAGCGCGACGCGAACGTCGCCATCATCTCGATGGCGCAGCAGGCGAGGCCGAACGTCACCGGCCACACCGACGACTTCCGCGCCCAGTTCAGGAACGCGTCGGCGACGGTCGTCACCACGAACCCGCCCGGGAAGCTGTGGATGCCTTCAGTGATGCTGACGAACGCGGCGGAGTGCTTGTCGCCCTCGGGGCGCTCCTGGTGGAGCTGTTCCCACTCCTGGAGGTCCTTGAAGCTTCTCCAGACCGGGGCCGGAATCTCAGGAATTGGAGGTTTTACTGCCACGGGACGATGACCGGGTTTACTGCCACTCGAGGATCCGTTCCCGATAGGCATAGATCCAGCCGAGCGACAGGATTGCCAGGAAACCAACCATCGTCCAGATGCCCCACATCCCGAGGCCGCGGACCGCGAGAACCCACGGGAAGAGGAACACGGCCAGGGCGTCGAAGACGATGAAGAGAAGGGCAACGAGGTAGAAACCGACCGGGAACTGCACCCAGGCGTCGCCGAACGTCTCCGAACCGCACTCATAGGTCTCGAGCTTGGCGACGGTGGGACGGCTGGGGCTGAGCAGGCGCGCGGCCCCCAGCGACACGACGGCGAACGCCACGATCAATGCGAGATAGACGACGACGGGAAGGTAGCTCGCCACGTATTACCTGAAGCTCTCCATGATCTCGTCGAGCGCCGCCTTGCCGGGGCGCGTCCTCGACTCGGGCAGCGTGGCGAGCGGTTCGTCGACGATGCCGAGCAGTTCCACGAAGTCCTGCTTGTCGGGCTCGACGTAGATGAGGCCCGTTGCGTACTCGCCGCGGGCCGCATATTCGTGCAGCAGCCGCATCGCGCTGATCTTGTCGGTCGGATGATAGTCCTCAGCAAGCTTGCTGAGGAGGATCTTCGAGCCGTTGTGCAGGGTCACCGCCGTCGTGGTGCCGGCATCATACTCGACGTTGATGTCTTCGAAGAAGGGGACGAAGCTCACGTCGCTGAGCGCCTCCTCGTGTTCCTTCACGTAGGCATAGCTCTTGGTGGAGCCTTCGTGGTCGTTGAAGGTCACGCAGGGCGAAATGACGTCGATCATGCAGGTCCCGCGGTGGCTGATCGCCGCCTTGAGAATTGCCTTCAGCTGCTTCGGGTCGCCCGAAAACGACCGCGCGACGAACGAAGCGCCCAGCTCGATCGCCAGCGCGCATGTGTCGATCGGCGGCAGGTCGTTGATCACGCCCGACTTCAGCGTCGAGCCGAGGTCCGCCGTCGGCGAGAACTGGCCCTTGGTGAGGCCGTAGCAGCCGTTGTCTTCGATGATGTAGACGATCGGCAGGTTGCGGCGCATCAGGTGGACGAACTGGCCGATGCCGATGGCGCCGGTGTCGCCGTCGCCGCTGATGCCGATCGCGATCATCTTCCGGTTGGCGATGACGGCGCCGGTGCCGACCGACGGCATCCGGCCGTGAACGGAGTTGAAGCCGTGGGCGCTGTTCAGGAAGTAGGCCGGCGCCTTGCTCGAGCAGCCGATACCAGAGAGCTTGATGACCTGGGTCGGGTCGATACCGAGCTCGAAGAACGAGTCGATGATGCGCTCGGTGATGGCGTTATGGCCGCACCCGGCGCAGAGCGTCGTCTTGCCGCCGCGATAGGCGGCCGGCTCGAGGTTGATGCGATTGACCTTCCTGCCGGGCGCGGCAGGCGGCTGAGGCTGTGCTGGCGTCGTCGACATGATCAGCGGTTCCCCTGTTCCTTTTTCACCAACTCGGTCGAGACGGAGCGGCCGTCGATCGGCAGCCCCACGTAGTGAAGAATGCTCCGGAGCTTGACGAACTGCTCCGGCGTGCACTCCATCTTCAACAGCGACAGCATCTGGGCGTCGCGGTTCTGCTCGACGAGGTAGATGCGGTCGTGCTTGTCGATGAAGTCGAAGACTTCCCTGGTGAACGGGTAGGCGCGGAGCCGCAGGTACGACGTCTCGATCCCCGCCTCGTTCTTGATCTGGTCGCGCGCCTCGATCAGCGCCCAGTGGGTCGTCCCGTAGGCGATCAGGCCGATTTTCGCCTTGGCGTTGGTATCGACCTCCGGCTTCGGCACGAGCGTGCGCGCCGTCTCGAACTTGCGCGCCAGCCGATCGAGGTTGTTGGCATAGTCGTCCGCGCGCTCGCTGTACTGCGCCTTCTCGTTGTGGCCCGAGCCGCGCGTGAAGTAGGCGGGCATGCCGTCCCCTGGCGCCGTGCGGTACGGGATGCCGTCGCCGTCCACGTCCTTGTAGCGTCCCCACTCGCCGATCTTCTTGAGCGTCTCGGCGTCGAGACGCTTGCCGCGATCATGCGGCCTGGTCGGATACTCGAACGGCTGCGACATCCAGTTGTTCATGCCGAGATCCAGGTCCGACATCACGAACACCGGCGTCTGGAGCCGCTCCGCGAGGTCGAACGAGTCCATCGCCATGGTGTAGCACTCGTTCACCGACGAGGGGATAAGCAGCGGGTGCCTGGTATCGCCGTGCGAGAGGACGGCGGTCGTAAGGATGTCCTGCTGCGCGGTGCGCGTCGGAAGGCCCGTCGAGGGGCCGACGCGCTGGACGTCGAAGATCACGGCCGGCACTTCGGCGTAGTAGCCAAGCCCGGTGAATTCGCCCATCAGCGAGATGCCAGGCCCTGCCGTGGAGGTCATCGCGCGCGCGCCCATCCAGCCGGCGCCGATCACCATGCCCAGCGCGGCAATCTCGTCCTCGGCCTGGATGACCGCGTATGTGGCTTTGCCGGTCTCGGGATCCTTCCGGTACTTCTTCAGGTAGTCGATCAGTGATTCACAGAGCGATGAGGAGGGCGTGATCGGGTACCAGCCGACGAAGGTGACGCCCGCCATCATGCAGCCGATCGCTGCCGCCTGGTTCCCCTCGATCAGGATCATTCCCTGCGTCTTGTTCATCGGCTCGATGACGAAGGGATCCTGCTTTGTCAGGTTGGCTTCGGCGTAGTCGTAGCCCGCCTTGAGCGCACCCATATTGAGCTGAATCGCCTTCTCTTTCTTGCCTAGCTGCTTCCGTAGGGCCTTCTCCATCTGGCCCATGTCGACCGAGAGGAGCTTCGAGAGCACGCCGTCGTAAATCATGTTCCGCACGAGGCGGCGCAGCTTCGCATCAGTGGTGATGGTCGTGATGATCTTGTCGAAGGGCACCGGGTAGAAGACGATGTCGCTGCGCAACTCGTTGAGTTTGAGCGGCTCGTCGTACACGGCGGCCGCGCCGGCCGGCAGCGTGAGGACGTCTTCCTTGGCCGTCTCGGGGTTCATTGCCACCAGGAAGTCCACTTCCTTCTTGCGGCTGATGTAGCCCTTCGCGCTCGCGCGGATGGTGTACCAGGTCGGCAGGCCGGCGATGTTCGACGGGAACATGTTCTTGCCCGACACCGGCACACCCATCTGAAAGATCGAGCGCAGCAGCACCATGTTGGCGGTCTGGCTGCCCGATCCGTTGACGGTGGCGACCTGGATGGCGAAATCGTTGACGATGCGCTCGGTGCGCGACCTGGTGGGTGTTTCCTGGACGGCGACGTCGGTCACTGGCATTTTTCTACCCTGCTCCGGCGGTTCATCCCGGAACCGGGCGGAGAAGATGGCGATCGATTAGAGTCGGAAGACTTACGGGTTGTGAAACCCGTGAATTATATCATTCGGATTTCGCGGATCTACCGCGGATCCAAGCGGATGCTGAGTAATTACGTGCTCTTTCAGCACATTTCCGCGGATCAGGTGCTCCTGGATGATGGCCTCGAGCACTGGTGGGTCGCACTCGCCGTACCAGGTACCTTCCGGATACACGACCGCAATCGGACCACCCTCACAGATCCGAAGGCAGTTCGCCCTGGTGCGCAGAATGCCGCCCCGCTCTGACAGGCCGAGCTCCTTCAAGCGCCGTTTGAGGAAATCCCAGGCCGCCAGCCCCCGTTCCTTCTCGCAGCATTTCGGGGTGGTTTGATCGCAGCAGAGAAAGATGTGGCGGCGGGCGTCGGGGATGCCGATTGACTCGGCGATCTTCACCTGAGCATCGGTCAAAACAGCGTCACCTCGACCGCCGTTCCCTTTTCCACGAAGTTCTCGGCGGCGGTTATCTCGATATATCCGTCCGCCTGCGACATGCTCGTGATGTCGCCGGACGACTTGAACGCGGGCACGGCCTCCCCGTTCACGACTTTCACCGTGTAGAACTGATGCCGGCCGGGCGCTGACGCAACACGAGCGCTCAACGGGAGCGTGACCGTCCGCGGCGGCTGTGGTGCGAGCCGCGCCATCCGCCGGAGCACCGGCGCCAGGAGAATGTAGGCGTTAGTGAGGCACGAGGCGGGATAGCCTGGCATGCCGAAGAACAGCTTTCCCGACACACGGCCGAATGCCGTCGGCTTGCCCGGCTTCACGGAAATGCCGTGGAAAATCACTTCGCCGCGCGACGCCAGCAGATCCAGGATCAGGTCACGTTCGCCGACAGAGCTCCCGCCCGAGAAGACGAGCAGATCCTCCTGCAGCGCCGCGTCGAGCGCGCGCGACAAGTCTTCGATGGTGTCGTTGGCCGTCCGGTAGGTGACGGGCTCGGCGCCATGCTCTGCGGCCACGGCGGCGAGCGTGAAGCGGTTGACGTCGTAGATCTGCCCCGGCGCGAGCGGGCCGCCGGGCTCGACGATCTCGTTGCCGGTGGAGAGAATCGCGATGCGGGGCCGCGCGTAGACCGCCGCATGGCTCAGGCCGAGCGCCGCCATCGCTCCCACCCGGCTTGGCGTCAGCGTCGTTCCCGCCTGGAGCACCCGCTGGCCGCTGCGGATGTCGGCCCCCTGGCGGCCGATGTTCTGTCCCGGCTGGACCGCCGCAAATACGCGGACGGCCCCCGACGCCTCTCCGTCGGTGTCTTCGACAATCACGACCGCGTCGGCGCCCGGCGGCATGGGCGCGCCGGTGGCGATTTCGATGCACTCGCCGGCGCCAACCGTCCGCTGCGTGACCTGGCCCGTGTATAGAGTCTCGATCCGCTTCAGAACCCGCGCGTGATCCTTCGAGGCGCCGGCCGTGTCCTCCGCGCGCACGGCGTAGCCGTCCATCGCCGCTCGCGCGAAGGGCGGGACGTCGGCGGTCGCAAGGACGTCCTCTGCGAGTACGCGGCCGTCAGCCCCCGCCAGCGCGACGTGCTCCGTGCGGTCGATTGGCCTCACGGCGGCGTCAATCCGCTCGCGCGCCTCATCCAGCGAGATCGTCTTCCCGAACGGGCGCATCTTCGTCGTCATTTATCTATTGAGCTGCTGCGCGACGTGGCCCAGTTCCGGAATGATCAGCTTCGTCATGGCCAGCTTTACGGCGTTCGGCGAGCCGGGGAGCACGAAAATCGCCTTGCGGCCGGCGGTTCCGGCCGTCGCGCGGCTCATCATCGCGGATGGACCGATTTCCTGGAAGCTGAGCACGCGGAACAGCTCGCCAAACCCGTCAAGGCGCTTCTCCAGCAGGCCGTCGATCGCTTCGTAGGTGCCGTCGCGGGATGTGATGCCGGTGCCCCCGGTGGTGATGATCACCTGCGTGCGTGAATCGGCCAGCTGCGCGCGCACCTGGGCGGCCACCTGCGCCGGTTCGTCTTTCACCAGCGAGTGGCCCGTCACCTGGTGACCGGCCTGTTCGAGAAGCTGCCTGATGGCGAGGCCGCCCGTGTCCGTGTCCGGCGTACGGGAGTCGCTCACCGTCAATACGTAGCACGACACCGACGCCGGCGCGTGCGACTTGTGCTCGACGTGGCTCACGCCGCGATTATAGAACCCGCTGACGGGTGGCGCCCCTCGGTGAGCGAATCGCTGACGATGTGAATGACGTTGAGCCGGTAGAACAGCGACTCGAGGAACGTCCCCTCCCGCACGCGATCGAACAGGCTCGTCGACGAGGTGGCGATGATTCGGCGGCGACCGCGGTCCTCGTCGGTCTCCAGCAGCCGGAGCAGCGCTGTCTGCTGGGCGTGGTTCAATCCGTGGATTTCATGGACGACCAGGTCCTCCACGTCCGGGTCGGAAATCGCAGAGGCGATCGCCATGGCGCGGTCGGGCGGAGCGGTGATCAGAACGCACACCGCGTGTCGTCTTGCCAGGTTCATGTCCATTTCGAGTTTCCTGAGCTCGGTCATGGGGCACCCCTCGGTCGGCGGCCGTTCCCCGGCCGTTCTGAAATGACATACCCGCATTTCGCGGAAATGACGGATGTGCAAATCTTGAGGACGACGGATGAAGTGGTGAGGGCGTAACTCCTGTGGATGGAGCAGTTACGCGATTTGATGCGCTGCCGTGAGGAGTGATAGGCTCCGAACCGATGCCGCCGTCGGTCCCCCGGATACCATCCCGGTCAGCGTCAGTGCCGGTCCGAATGAGCTCACGACGAGCAATTGCGACGGCGCGAGGGGATGCCGTCGGGTGCTGACAACGCATGCGGGTGCGACACTCTGCAACACCAGAGCGTGCGCATCAACTGGCAAAGGTGGCAGGATTCCACCTGTCAGATTTGACAGTCTTGCGGGACAACGGCCAGCGGGATGAACGCCGAGACGACGAGGAGGACGACCGTGCCGGATCGGCGCATCAGTGAGGTCAAGCATTGCGGCGACCTCCTGCGCTTCGGACTCTTCGAGCTGGACACGGAGGCGGGGCAGCTCTACAAGACAGGCCGCGTCGTCCGACTGCAGCCCAAGCCGTTCAAGCTGCTGTGTCTACTGGCGGAAAGAGCGGGGACGCTGGTCCCTCGCGAGGAGATTCAGAAGGCGCTCTGGAGCTCGGATACGTTCGTGGACTTCGAGCAGGGCGTGAATTTCGCCATCAAGCAGGTCCGGGACGCCCTGGGCGAGGACGCGGAGCGTCCCCTCTACATCCAGACCGTTCCAAAGCGTGGGTACCGGTTCCTGGCGCCGGTCGAGCGCGTATCGGCGCAGGAGGACGACCCGGACGACGCGATCTTCCGTCCGCCGACCGACGGACGTCTGAACAAGCTGCTCTGGATGCACGTCACCGAGCTCAAACTTGCGGAGAGTCAGCGTCTGGCCCGTCGCGCGCTGGCGCTGAAAATCGGAGCGGGCGCCGCGGCAATCCTCCTGGCGCTCCTGGCGGTATTCCTGTTTCTGCGCTGAGCGCCGAACCGCGCTATTTCATCTGCGGATCGACGGCGACGATGGCAAACCGGGCGAGCGCACCGCGCTGACCCTCGGCACTCACCATGATGTCGTTGTCGGTGGTTCCCACCAGATTGAGCGCGACCTCCTTGCGTTCGACTGTTGCGAGCGAGGCCTTCCGGAAGACGACCTCGCCGTTCAGCGTGACGGCCAGCGCCTTGACCGGCGGTGGACAGAGCTGATCGCGCTCGAAGCCGGATTCCTCGCCGCATCCGATCCAGACGTCGAGATGGTAGGTCACGCCGTCTCCATCAACTGTCGTGGGAAACCTCGCGGCGACCCATCCATTTCCGTCGGGGCCGACCACGACGCTTCCCTCGTACTGCACATCCTCGAGCAGGGCCGACCCGGTCGCAGCCGCAGCGGTGATGACGATGCAGACCGCGCCTGCGAGAAGCGTCCGAGTTGCCAGGTGCATATGGGTGGAATGAAATCCCCGCGATTATAGGACCCTTCGGCTGGCGATCGTAGGTCGACTGGCGGTCGTGGGGGCCGGCTTCAGCCGGCTCAGAGGCTAATCGTTTCCGTGTTCGGTGCGGTCGCGCCGCTGCGACCACATATGGTCGCACGCGCCGCACCTGAACCACTCCTGCTTGCTGCCCGGGTTGTTGGGCGGCAGCGCCTCGATGGTGGGGCTCTCGCATCGGGGACATGCCGTCTGGGTCTGTTGTGAATACGACGGCAGCCGTCGGTGCTGCGAGTCGGGAGGCATCGCGTGTCTCATGATTTCAAGATCGACGCCAGATCTTGCATAGGCGTCTTTCGGCGCCATTGACGGCGCTCAAGAGGCAGATATGGCAAACGACATCAAAACGCCGCGTCCCGGCGCCGATTCGGAGGAGATGGTCGGGTCCGAGGCCGTCGGATCGGACACGGAGTTCGACGCCGAAGAATTCGACGACGAGGATTTC
>Ga0209382_10003587_pt1 | contig 21432 bp, 21 predicted proteins | sample SoiMetdeltSBSDD5_FD_187599 | JGI IMG/M metagenome (GOLD analysis project Ga0209382, IMG submission 187599) | Bulk soil microbial communities from a Populus tree surrounding site in Tennessee, USA - Soil MetaG P. deltoides SBSDD5 (SPAdes) (version 2) | ecosystem: Environmental > Terrestrial >... | reverse complement strand
GGGCGCGAGGCGAGATCCAAATGATCAGGCTAAGCATGTAGTCCTGACTGTCTAGGGCTTGCGGACGCGGGTTCGATTCCCGCCGCCTCCACCAATTCCCGGCGCATCTCAGTCGTCGGCGATCGTGTTCTCGAGGACGCCGACCTTGTCGATCTCGATCTCCACGCGGTCGCCCGCCTTCATCCAGATCGGCGGATTGCGCCGTGAGCCGACGCCGCCTGGCGTACCGGTGACGAGCACGTCGCCCGCCGAGAGCGGCGTCCATGCCGAGCAGTACTCGATCAGCTTGGGGATCTTGAAGATCATGTGGTCGGTGGTGGCGTGCTGCATGCGCTCGCCGTTCAGGCGGCACGAAAGGGTGAGCCTGGTGTTGGGAGGGATCTCATCGGCGGTCACCATCCAGGGGCCGAATGCGCCGGTGTGCGCGAAGTTCTTCCCCGCAGTCCACTGAACGGTGTGACGCTGCCAGTCACGCACCGAGCCGTCGTTGTAGCAGCTGTAGCCCGCGACATAGTCCCACGCTTCGCTCTGCGGGATCCGCCGCCCCGCCTTCCCGATAATCACGGCGATCTCTGCTTCGAAGTCGAGATGGGTCGATTCTTTCGGCCGCAGCAAGGGTTGCTGGTGACCGACTTGGGACTCCGCGACGCGAATGAAGAACGCGGGCTGCTCGGTGTTGTCACGGCCTGTCTCTGCGACGTGATCCTGGTAGTTGAGCCCGACGCAAAGAATCTTGCCGGGATTGGGTATCACAGGCAGCCACGTCAATTCGGCGAGCGGAACGTCGGGCTTCTCAGCGACGAGCTTCTGCGCCTCGGCAAATGCTCGCGCCGCGATCAGCGACTTCAGGTCCGGATACCGGCTTCCCAGCCGTGCGCCGAGATCGACGAAGCCGTTGTCGGTGACGATCCCGTACGTGGGACCGCGACTCGTACGAACGGTGGCTAACTTCATTCGTCCGCCATCGATGGATTACGCGTTCGCGATAGCGATTGCCCGAGTGTTGAGGTACGCCTCGAGCGCCTCCGGCCCGCCTTCGGACCCGTACCCCGAGTCCTTGACGCCGCCGAAAGGCATCTCGGCGGAAGGCATCGCCGGCATGTTGATCCAGACCATGCCGACCTCGAGTCGGCGAGCCAGCAGGTCCGCGTTCTTCAGCGATTTCGTGAACCCATAGCCGGCAAGGCCATAGGGCAGGCGATTGGCTTCGCGGATCGCTTCCTCCAGCGTATCGAACGGACGGATCGCCGCCATCGGGCCGAACGGCTCGTCGTTGAACACCTTGGCCCCGAGCGGCACGTCGCTGAGGATGGTCGGCTGAAAGAAATTGCCTGTGCTGCCGATGCGCTGTCCGCCGGTCAGCAGTTTCGCGCCCTTCTTCACGGCGTCATCGGTGAATGCGCTCATTGCGTCGATGCGGCGCGAGTTGGCGAGCGGGCCCATCTGCGTGCCTTCGGTCATGCCGTCGCCTATCTTCAGGCCCTTCGCCTGGTCGGCGAGCGCCTGCGCGAAATCGCCGGCGACGGATTTGTGGACGAGGAATCGCGTCGGCGAGATGCATACTTGGCCCGCGTTGCGGAACTTCGCCGCGCCTGCGGTCTTCACCGCGAGCGCGATGTCCGCGTCCTCGCAGACGATCACCGGCGCATGCCCGCCAAGCTCCATCGTCGCGCGCTTCATGTGCTGCCCCGCGAGCGCGGCCAGCTGCTTGCCGACCGGGATCGAGCCCGTGAACGTCACCTTGCGGATGATCGGGTGCGGAATCAGGTAGCTCGAGATCTCGGCCGGGTTGCCGTACACGAGGCCGAGCACTCCGGCCGGCAGCCCGGCGTCGGCGAACGCTTTTACCAGCGCCGCAGGTGCGGCCGGCGTCTCTTCCGGCGCCTTGACGACGACCGAGCAGCCGGCAGCGAGCGCCGCGCCGACCTTGCGCACGACCTGGTTGATCGGAAAATTCCACGGCGTGAACGCCGCCACCGGACCCACCGGGTCCTTCAGCACCATCTGCCGGATCGAGAGGTTGGCGCGGGACGGCACGATGCGGCCGTAGACGCGCAAGCCTTCGTCGGCGAACCACTCGATGATGTCGGCGGCCGCCATCGTCTCGCCCTTCGCCTCGGCAAGCGGCTTGCCCTGCTCCTGCGTCAGCAGCGGCGCGATATCGCCCGCCCGCTCGCGGATCAGTGCGGCGGCCCTGCGCATGACCTTGCTGCGCTCGGCCGGCACGGTGTCGCGCCAGACCTCGAACCCCTTCTGTGCCGCCTCGAGCGCGCGATCGAGGTCTGGGCGCCCTGCGTGCGCGACGCGGCCGATCTCGGTACCGGTCGCAGGATTGACCACCGGCAGCGTGCGTCCCTCGAGCGCCTGCTGCCACTGGCCATTGATGAAGAGTTGCGTGTCGACGTATCCCATGCGCAGTCCTTTCGATGTGAATCGCGGGTCATTATGCACGCTCCCGGCGCCGTTCCGCGCAGCCTCACCCCGGTCTCGGTGGTGATGCGAGAAACGGGATCGGTTTCCGAACCGGTGTGAGCGGTCGCGCTGCAGTTATCTATCGGTACATCGACCTTTCCTATCGATCGAATTGCCCGGGCGAGTGAATAATGTGCGCACTCCGAGGAGGACCGCACATGCCGTTTGATCTCACCCCCGCGCAAGCCGATTTGCGCAAGCGCGCCGAAGCGCTGGCGCAGGCCCACATGGCGCCCCGCGCCGCGGAGGTCGATCGCACCGAGCAGTATCCGTGGGATCACGTCGAGCGGTTGAAGCAGGCGGGCTTCGTCGGCATGACCATACCGGTCGAGCTCGGCGGCCAGGGCCTGTCCTATCTCGACGCCGTGCTGGTGATCGAGGAAATGGCCCGCGCATGCGGGCCGGCGGCGCGCATCGTGGTCGAGACGAACATGGGCGCGATCAGCGCCGTCGTCAAATACGGTACGCCCGCACAACGCAAGCTGGCGGCCGAAGTCGTGCTCTCGGGCGACAAGCCAGCGATCTGCATCACCGAGCCCGAGGCGGGAAGCGCAGCGACGCAGATGACCACCCGCGCCGACAAGCGCGGCGACCGCTTCGTGCTCAACGGCAAGAAGCACTGGATCACCGGCGGCGGCGTCTCGCGCCTGCATCTGATCTTCGCGCGCGTGTTCGACGAGCGCGGTGCCGAACAGGGCATCGGCGGCTTTCTGGCGGTGCGCGACCCGCAGGCCGGTACGCCCAAGGGGCTGATCGTCGGCAAGCGCGAGCCGGCGATGGGGCTGCGCGGAATTCCGGAAACCGAAATCATCCTCGACAATCTCGAGGTCCCGATGGAGATGCTGCTGCAGCCGCCGCGCGGCCTGCGGCACGGCTTCGCGGACCTAATGGATGCCTACAACAGCCAGCGCATCGGCGCCGCGACCGTAGCGCTCGGGCTCGCGCAGGGCGCCTATGACCACGCGTTGGCGTATGCCCAGCAGCGCGAGCAGTTCGGCCGGCCGATCGCGGAATTCCAGGGACTGCAATGGATGCTCGTCGACATGAACATCGCAATCGAGGCATCGCGCGCGCTGATCTGGAAAGCTGCGGCCAGCGCGCCGCCGGGTGGCTTTCCGAATCTCGCCGACGCCGCGCGCGCCAAGATCATCGCCGCCGAGACTGCCGTCAAAGTCACCAACGACGCGCTGCAGGTGTTTGGCGCCGCCGGCTATTCCCGCAACAATCCGATGGAGCGCTACGTGCGCGACGCCCGCATGTTCACGATCGCTGGCGGAACTGCCCAAGTCCTGCGCAACCTGGTCGCGTCGTCGATTTTCGGCAGGCGCTTCCCGCAGACGCGAGACGGATACGCGGACGTCCGCACGCCTGACGCTTCTCGCAAGACTTCCGCACGGACCTGATGTCCGCGCTTTCGCTCGGCGGCCTGCGCGTCTTCGACATGACGCGGATCCTCGCTGGGCCGTCGTGCACGCAGATCCTCGGCGACCTCGGAGCAGACGTCATCAAGGTCGAGCGTGCCGGTGCGGGCGACGACACGCGCAAATGGGGACCGCCCTATCTCAAGGACTCGCACGGCAAGCAGACCGGCGAAAGCGCGTACTACCTCGCGGTCAATCGCAACAAGCGCTCGATCACGCTCGACTTTGCCAAGCCGGAGGGTCGCGATCTCGCGTTGCGGCTGATCGAGAAATGCGACGTGCTGGTAGAAAACTTCAAGACCGGCGATTTGAGGAAGTACGGATTGGCATACGAGCAGCTGCGGGAACGATTTCCCAAGCTGGTCTATTGCTCGATCACCGGCTTTGGCCAGACCGGCCCGTATGCCGCGCGCGCGGGATACGACCTGCTCGCGCAGGGCATGGGCGGAATCATGAGCATCACCGGCCAGCCGGAGGGCAAGCCCGGCTCGGAGCCGATGAAGGTCGGCGTCGGCATCACCGACATCATGACGGGCATGTATTCCGCCGTGGCGATCCTCGCGGCGCTGCGCCATCGAGACCGGACCGGCGAGGGCCAGCACATCGACATGGCGCTGCTGGATACGCAGGTCGCCTGGCTCGCCAACGAAGGGATGAACTACCTGCTGAGCGGTGTCACTCCGGAGCGGCGCGGCAATGCGCATCCGAACATCGTTCCGTACAGCGTCTACCCTTGCGCCGACGGCTACGTGATTGTTGCCGTCGGCAACGACAGCCAGTTCCAGAAGCTCTGTACCTTCGCGGGCCGGCCAGAGCTCGGCCAGGATCCGCGTTTCCTGACGAACCCGTTGCGGCTCGCCAATCGCGATGCGTGCGACGCAGCGGTCGCGTCGCTCACGAAGACCAGGACGCAGGCGCATTGGGTGGAAGGACTGGCGAAGCTCGCCGTGCCCTGCTCGCCGGTAAACCGGATCGACCAGGTTTTTGCCGACCCACAAGTGAAAGCGCGCGCGATGACCGTCCGCATGCGACACGCCGCAACCGGCGTCGACGTTCCCATTCTCGCCAGCCCGATCAAGATGTCGGCGACGCCGCCGACCTATCGCCGCGCGCCACCCGTGTGCGGGCAGGATACCGACGAAGTCCTGCACGAGCTGTTGGGCATCGACGGGAAAGAGCTCGAAGCGCTGCGAGCTCGCGGCGCGGTGTCGTAGATCAGGGAAACTCTTTCACCGTATCGTAGAAGCGGATGTTCGGGCGGTCTCTCACGGCCAGCGAGCCCAGAGAACTGACGACGCCTTTGTCGACACGCCACTTCAGGTACGCCTCGTAGTTCGCGCGGGTGTCCCAGCGTTCCCAGACTATGAAGTTGTGGGGGTCATCCTGATTGACGACGAGCTCGAGCCACTGGCACCCCTTATACGAGCGGGTCTCCGGCAGGACCTCGAGAATGGCCTGGCGCATGGTCGCGCCATTGCCCGGTTTGGCTTGCCACTCGACGGTAACCGTAACTGACATTGGGACACCTCCTAGGATTGCGCGAGAACACTAGCAGCATTCTTGCGGGCTCCTAATTTATTTGCCGTATACGTCGATAGACGCCGCCCGGTGGCGAACGCTGCGCTGCTCACCTACACTGCCCCATGCTGACGAAGACTCATTCCCGCGGCGCAGACGCCCTCGCCCGCACGCTGCGGCAGGCGGGCGTGAAGAGAATCTTCACGCTCTCGGGCAATCACATCATGTCCGTGTTCGATGCGCTTCTCGACACCGGAATCGAGCTCATCCACACCCGGCATGAAGCCGCTGCGGTCCACATGGCGGATGCGTATGCACGCATCACCGGCCAGCCTGGGATCGCGCTCGTGACCGGCGGCCCCGGACACGCCAACGCGGTCTCTGCGCTGTACACCGCGCAGATGAGCGAGTCTCCCGTGATCCTTCTGTCCGGACACGCGCCCAACGAGCAGCTGGGCATGGGCGCATTCCAGGAAATGCGCCAGGGCGAGATGGCAGCGACCGTGACGAAAGCCGCCTGGACTTCGCGCAGCGCGGACACCATTGGCGACGACCTGGCGAGGGCGCTGCGCACTGCTCTGGGGGGACGCCCCGGCGCGGTGAACCTGAACCTTCCGTCCGACGCGCTGCACTCCAGAGCGGGCACGTCGGCCGCAGCGGATTTTCAGCCAGAGCGCGCGGTGCTCGAAGCGCAAACAGCCGGATCCTTGCTGGAGCGCCTCGCTGCCGCGGCGCGGCCGATCGTGCTTGCAGGGCCTGCGGGCCTGACGCGCGCGGGACGCCAGCGGCTCGCGACGCTCGAAGCGAGTCTCGGCATTCCGGTGGTCGGCATGGAAAGCCCGCGCGGGATGCTCGATCCGAGCCTCGGCGCGTTTGCCGAAGTGCTGGCGCGCGCAGATTGCGTGCTGTTCCTCGGCAAACGGCTCGACTTCACGCTCAAGTTCGGCAGGCCGCCCACGTTTGCTGCCGATTGCGCGTTCCTGCAGATCGACCCGGACGCGCAGGAGCTCGAGCGCAGCCGCAAAGCGGTCGGCACGCGAATGCAGATCGCTTGCGTCGCCGATACGTTGCCGGCGATCGACGTACTGTGCGCGCAGAGAACGGCAGCAAAGTCGAAAAGCGGATGGCTCGACGAAGTTCGTGCCGCAGTCGCGTACCGTCCTGCGGCCTGGGGCTCGGTGAAGGGACGCGATGGCCGGGTGCACCCGGTGCAACTGGCAAGGCCGCTGCAGTCGATCCTGGATGGCCACCCGGAGGCGGTGCTGGTCGCCGATGGCGGCGAGATCGGACAGTGGGCGCAGGCGTGTCTCAGCGCGCCGCACCGCGTAATCAACGGCGTAGGCGGCTCGATCGGCGGCGGCCTGCCTTTCGCGATGGGCGCCCGCTATGCGGATTCGAATGCGCCGATCGTCGCGGTGATGGGCGATGGCACATTCGGCTTCCACGTCGCCGAGCTCGACACCGCGGTCACGCACCGGCTTGCGTTCCTCGCAGTGATCGGCAACGACGCGCGCTGGAACGCGGAGTATCAGATCCAGCTGCGCGAATACGGCGCCGAGCGGGCACGCGGTTGCGAAATGCGGGAGTTGCGCTACGACGCGATCGCACAATCGTTTGGCGCGTGGGGAGAACGAGTTTCAACGCCGGAAGAAGTGCTGCCCGCGGCGCGCCGGGCGCTAGCTTCGGGGTTGCCGGCGTGCCTTGACGTGCTGATCGACGGGCTTGCCGCTCCGCAGATCGACCGGCTCGACCGCCCGAAGTAGCGGGGCCGGGCGGTTTGCGCCTTCTGCCTGCAGCGCAGCGATGCGTTCCTTGGCAAAGGCCGCAAAGCTGTGGATCAGCCGCGATTGCAGGCGTTCCTTCGGATACACCACCGAGAGCGGACGAAGCAGTCGCGGCGCGAGCGGCAGCCGGCGCAACTCACCCAGCTTGACTTCCTTCACCACGCTGGTCCACGACATGATCGAGTAGCCGACGCCGGCGGCAACCACACCCTTGATCGCGTCGACGCTGCTCAACTCCATCACCATCTGCAGCGCGCCCGGCGAGAGCCCGCAGTCCTGCATGTAACGGTCGACGGCCTGGCGGGTGCCCGAACCCGCTTCCCGCGTCACATACGAGTGGCGCGTCAGGATCTCCGCGGTCACGGACTCGATCCGCGCAATCGGATGCGAAGGAGCGCAGACGACCTGCAGCTCGTCGTCGCAGCACACATCGGAGTTCAGCGTTGGCTGCTGCGAGATTCCGTCGATGAAGCCGATATCGAACGCACGCTCGATCAGCCGCGCCTGCACGTGCTCGCTGTTGCCGATCGAGATTCGCGGCACCACGGCGGGGAACTTCGTCTTGAACTCGACCAGCACCCGCGGCAGCAGGAACGCGTACGCGGTGCTCGCGCCGATCGTCAGCTGTCCGCTGATACGGCCGCTCAGCTCCTTGAGGCGCGTTTTCAGCTCGACCGACATGCTGAGCAGTCGATCGGCGTACTCGAGCGCCACTGCTCCTGCCGGGGTAAGCGTTACGCCGCCGCGCGTGCGGTCAAACAGCCGCGTGTCGAGCTCGTCCTCAAGCTGGCGAATCTGGAACGTGACGGCAGGCTGAGACATGAACAGGATCTCGGCCGCCTTGGTGAACGAGAGATGCTTCGCGACCGCGTGAAACACCTGTATGCGCCTGTCTGACAAGGGGAGCCCTCTCTCCCCGGAGGATTCTACGCCAGCAGGTAGAGGTTGGGCTTCACCCCCATGTACCACTGGCCGACGGCCTGCACCCGGGCAATGCTGCCCTGCGCCTGCTGAGACACCGTATGCATGTCGCGCAGCCGCCGCTCGAACGAGTTGCTCTTGAAGATCGCGGTCGCTCCGGCCTCGAGGAACATCATGTCGACCGCCTCGCGCGCCTCCGTGATCTGGTGCGTGCAGGCGGCGCGCAGCTTGACGCGAACCGGAAAGCTGACTTCGCCGGCGGTCTCGCACTCGTGCCGCGCCTGGATCAGCAGTTTCTCGAGCCACGCGGCGGCGGCGCTGATTTTCGAGTCCGCCTGGGCCATGCGGGCATGGATCCAGGTATCGTCGCGCAGCGGGTTGATCGCGCTCGATGGGCTCTTCTTCTTGGCGAGCGCGATGAAATTGTCGTGCACGGCGCGCGCGATGCCGATCGCGACCGACGTCAGCCCCGCTTGCATGACCGCCTGGCTCGAGAAGCGATACAGGACGCCCTTCTCGCGCCGCTCCCGATCGGGCTCCGCCGCGCGTACGCCCTCGGGCAGCTGCTGGTCGCTCGCGATCGCGCGCGGAACGACCGAGTATTCGGTCGGAACGAACAGGTCGGTCACGGAATAGCTGTCGCTGCCGGTGCCGCAAAGGCCCATCACTTCCCAAAGATCTTCGCGCACCATTGCGGAAGCGCGCGGAAAGATCATTGTGCGCTCGACGAACTTGCCCTCGGGCGTCTTCAGGGGCGTGCCGCTCTCGTCCGTCACCTGGCAGTGACCGCCGAGCCATCTGCACAACCGGTTGCCGCTCGCGAACGTCCAGGCGCCGTTCACCTTCCAGCCTCCCTTCACCGGCACGGCGCGGCACGGTGGCTGTCCGCTGGTGAAGCCGTAGGTGAACACGGAGTCCGGCTCGCCGAAGATCTCCTTTGCCACACGCGGCTCGAGATACGCCGCCGCGATCGATGCACCGGCGGTCTGCCCGACGCACCAGGCGGCGCTCGCATCCCCCTCGGCGAGCGCCGACACGGCCTGTGCGTAGGTGGCGAGGTCGAGCTCGGCCCCGCCCAGCGAGCGCGGCAGCACCATCCGGAACATGCCCGCCTCGTGCATTGCCTCCCGCACGTCGGACGGCAGGTCCTTCGCTTGCTCGATACGCGGCGCGGCAGCATCCAGCAGCGGCCGCAAGCTGCGCGCGCGCTCTATCCAGGCCTGCGGGTGGGTTTCCATTTTCATGTCGTTAGCCTAGCGGTTCGGATCCGGCCACGCGGCTCAATATTTAGATTTGGGCATAGACGAAACAAATCTATCGGCGCCTGGTGAACCGCTCAGGGCGGGTGATGACGACCTGGGCGCCGTCGCGCAACGCGGCGACCATCGGCTGCGTCGACCCGATCACCCTGGCGATCGGGCGGGCGAAGGCTTTTTTGGATTACTCGATAACCAGAATGTATTAGAGCCGCGGAGCAAGTCGGCTAGGCTGGCCGCAGCATGGTGGAGGATCGTGCGGTGTTTGCGGAAGCGCGTCGTTAGCGGGGCGAATGGAAGCGTTCGCCGAAACCGAGGAACTCACCCCTCAGCTGCTGCGGCGTGCGCTGGGCGCATTCGCAACCGGAGTGGCCGTGATCGGCGCGCGCGGTCCCGACGGCGTTCTGGTCGGCATGACCGCCAATTCGTTCACGTCGGTCTCGCTCCATCCACCGCTGGTGCTGTTCTGTGCGGCGCGCTCGCTTTCGGCATTCGACGTCTACAGCAGCGCCTCGCATTTTTCCGCCAACGTCCTGCCGGTCCATGGCGAGGCGATGTCGGATCACTTTGCACGGCCCTGTAGCGCCAAGTGGCGAACCGTTCCGCATGCCATTGGCACGACGGGCGTTCCGCTGCTCGACTTCGCGATCGTCAGCTTCGAATGCCAGGTAGTCACTCGTCACGAGGCGGGCGATCACCTGATCGTGATCGGGCAGGCGGTGCGTCTCAGGATGGCCGATGGCGGCGAGCCGCTGGTCTTCTTTCGCAGCCGGTACCGCCAGCTGGATGTGACCACGATGCCGGTGGAGCCGCAGGCGGACCTGCCGTTCCTGGTGTGGGGTTGAAAAAGCGTTCATGGATTGCTTCGAGTCTGCCCATTTCGTAAACAAGGAGGAGTGATGCGCATCCCGCGGTCAACGAGGATTGTTCTTGCTGCCCTGGCCACATCGATCGGCGCGATTGCGCCCGTAGCCGCCCAGGAGAGCGTCAAGATCGGCGTGCTGACGATCCGCAGCGGTCCAGCGTCGCCGGTCGGCGATGATCTCGTGGCAGGCATCGAGACGGCGGCAAGAATGTACGGCCCGGTGCTCGGACGCCCGATCGAGCTCGTCATCGAGGACAGCCTGTGGAACCCGCAGCAGGCGGTGTCGAAAGCGACGAAGCTGGTGCAACAGAACAAGGTCGCCGCCATCCTCGGCACCAGCACGATCGAGACGCTGGCGCTCTCGCCGATGGCCGATCGCCTCAACGTGCCCATCATCACGTCGAACTCGGGCGGATCCGCGATCACGCGGCAGAACTGCAGCAAGTGGATCTTCCGCACCAATCCCGACGATCACATGTCGCTCGCGGCGCTCAAGCACCTGATCGACCAGAATCCGAAGCTGAAGAATGCGAAGTGGTTCGTGATGGGGCATGACTACCCGTACGCGCGGATCGTCACCGGCTCCGTCAAGGGAGTCGCCGGGGCCAATTACGTCGGCGAGACGTATGCGCCGATGGATACCACCGACTGGGCGCCTTTCATCGCACGCGCGCGCGCCAGCGGCGCCACCGCGGTGATGATGGCGGTCACGCTCGGGACGCCGTTCCTGCAGTTCGCGCAGCAGGCGCACGACTTCGGGCTGATGAAGGATGTGGCGTTCGTCGCGCCGCTCGGGCTTCCGGACTGGCTGGTTGCCAAGCTCGGGCCTTTGTCGACCAACATCATCTCGGCCGGATCCTGGGGCGCCTGGCGCTACGAGGATCAGGAGCCTGTCACCAAGGCATTCAACGAGCAGTTCCACAAGATGCACGGCCGTGTCGCCGGAATGCAATCGGTCCAGGTTGGCAGCGCCGCGATGATGCTGTTTACCGCCATCACGAAGGCGGGCTCGACCGAACCGGCCGCCGTGGTACGTGCGCTGGAGACGGTCGACGTGCGCACGCCGATCGGTCCGTTGAAGTTCCAGCCCGGCGGGCGGCAAGCGCTCTCGCCTCTGTTCCTCGGTCCCTACGAGGAGGTCAAGCCTCCGAAGTACGGCGCGCAGTACGCGCAGCGGGTCGTCGAAGCATTTCCGGCGGCGAAATCGCTACCGGAATCGGCCGAGCAAACGGGTTGCAAGCTCGCTAAGTAGCGACGCTCGCCGTGGACCTCTTCCTCGTCAGCCTGCTGAACGGCGTCCTCTACGGCGCCTTTCTGCTGCTGACGAGCCTCGGCGTGAGCCTGGTCTTCGGACTGGGCCGCGTAGTGAACTTCGCCCACGGCGCGCTTTTTGCACTCGGTGGCTACGCGCTCGTAGCCGTGATGAAGGCGGCCGGAGCGCCGTTCTGGGTGGCGCTGATCGTCGGGCCGCTGCTGGTGGTGCCGGTCGCGATCGTCATCGAGCGCGCGACGATCTATCCGATCCGCCACCGGCCCGAGATCTACACGCTGCTCGTCACGTTCGGGCTCACGTTCATCCTGGTGGGCGGCATCGAAATGATCTGGGGGTCGGGGACGACGCTGGTCACGAGCCCAACTGCGCTTTCTGGCAGTGTCAACATCCTTGGAGCGCCCTATCCGATCTATCGCTTGTTTGCCGCGGGCGTTTCGCTGCTCGTCTCGGCGGGGGTCTTCGCGTTCATCCTGCTGACGCCGATCGGCCTGCAGATTCGGGCCGTTACGGATGACGCGGAGATGGCAGAAGCGCTCGGCGTGAAAACCCGCTGGCTGCTGACGATGGTATTCGGCGCGGCCGCCGGCCTCGCGGGATTCGCCGGCGCGCTCGGTGCGCCGATCTTCGCGGTGAATCCCGAGATGGGATCGGGAATATTGATCGACTCTTTCCTCGCCGTCATTCTGGGCGGGCTCGGCAACCTGCCGGGCTCGGCACTGGGCGCGCTGGTCGTGGCCCTGACGAAATCGGTGGGGGGCAGCTTCATTGCCGAGTGGTCGATCGCGCTGCTCTTTCTCGTGGTCGCGCTCGCTCTGATCTTCCGGCCGACCGGGCTCTTCGGGCGCGGGCGGGTCGCGTAACCATGGGAATACGCAAGCCGGGCCAGGCCTGGGCCCGTGTTTCGCTCACGCTCGCCGCATTGCTTCTGATCGCGCTGCCGTTCGGCGGCGCTGCCCCGTTCACGATCACGCTCCTTACCGAGGCGCTCATTTGCGCGATCTGGGCGATGAGCCTGGACATCCTCGTCGGCTACACCGGGCTGGTCACTTTCGGGCATGCAGCCGCGTTCGGTTTCGCGGCGTACGTCGCCGGCTATTTCGCGCGCGAAGCGAATCCCGACTTTCTGCTCGCGCTGCTGGCCGCCGAGATCGCGACCATTGCCGTTGCGGTGGTCATCGGGTTTGTCGCGACCCGGGTATCGGGCGTTGCGTTCGCCATCATTTCGTTATGCATCGCGCAGGTGCTGTTTCAGATTGCCGTCGGGTGGCGCTCGGTCACGAACGGGATGGACGGCATGGTCGGTGTCCCGTTGCCGAAGATCCTCGGCATGAAGATCGGCGTCGGAACCGACTTCTATCTGCTCACCGTCGCGTGCGTAATCATCGTCTACGTCGCGCTCGCCCGGCTCGTCGACTCGCCGTTCGGCCGCACGCTGCAGGCGATTCGCACCAACGAAGAGCGGGCCGCCTCGATCGGCATCAACGTCCGCCTGCACAAGTGGCTTGCTTTCGTCATTTCGTGGGCGATCTCCGGGGTTGCCGGCACGCTGATGGTGTTCCTCAAAGCCGGGACGACGCCGATGACGCTGCATTGGTCCGAATCCGGCAACGTGCTGATCATGGGGATTTTCGGCGGCATCGGCACGCTGCTCGGCCCGGCCGTCGGTGCCGTGGTGTTCGTGTTCCTGCGCGACGAATTCACCACCACGTTCAAGCAGGCCTGGCAGCTCGCGTTCGGCCTCGTGTTCGTCATCGTGGTGCTCGCATTTCCGACCGGACTCGCCGGCATCGCCGAGCGGGCGTTGAACCTGCTGCGGCGAGCGCCTTTCCCGGGCACATGGCGGGCGCGCTCGTAGTCAAGGGATTGTCAAAATCGTTCGGCGACTTCCGCGCCGTGCAGGGGCTTGCGTTCGAGCTTTCGCCGGGCCAATTGCACTCGCTGATCGGCCCGAACGGCGCAGGCAAGACCACCGCGTTCAATTGCGTCTCCGGGTTTCTGCCGCCCGACGCCGGCACGGTGACGCTGAACGGCAGCGATGTCACCGGCTGGGCGCCGCATCGACTGGTGGCGGCGGGCCTCGCTCGCACGTTCCAGATCACGAAGATCTTTGGCGAGCTCAGCGTGCTGGAGAACGTCGCATTGGCGACCCGCTCGCGCGACCGCAGAAACCTGCAGGCGTGGCGCCCGGCGCACGCGGCGCGTGGCGCGGAGGCAAAGGCACAGGCGATCCTCGAGAACCTCGGGCTTGCCGACCGCGCCCAGGCCAATGCCGAGCACCTCGCGCACGGCGAGAAACGGGTGCTCGAGATCGCGATCGGGCTCGCGCTCGAGCCCTCGGTGCTGCTGCTCGATGAGCCCACCGCCGGCATGTCGAGCGGCGAGACCGAGCGCATCGCGCGGCTGATCCGCGGCCTGACGGCGCAGGCGAGCGTGCTGCTGGTCGAGCACGACATGGAGATCGTGCTGGGCATCTCGGATGTGATCACAGTGATGACGCAGGGCAGCGTCATCGCACACGGCACTCCGGCAGAGATCAGCCGCGATCCCCGCGTGCAGGAAGCGTATCTCGGCGCAGAGCACCTATGATGCTTGCGGTAGAGGGCCTGCAGGCGCACTACGGCTCGGCGCACGTGCTGCACGGCGTTACGCTCGAGGTCAAGGCCGGCGAGATCGCCTGCCTCATCGGTCGCAATGGCGTCGGAAAGAGCACCACGCTGAAGAGCATCATGGGCGTCGTGCGGCCGACCGGCGGCACGGTCACGTTCAAGGACGAACGGATCGACGGGCGGCCGCCGCACTGGATCGCGGAGCGCGGCCTGGCGTGGGTGCCCGAGGACCGCCGCGTGTTCCCGTCGCTCACCGTCGAGGAAAACGTGCGCGTCGCCGGCCAGGCAACCTCGCGCTACAGCCGCGACAACTTTGACCAGGCGATGAGCCTGTTTCCGGATCTCGCGGAAAGGCGCAAGCAGCGCGCGGGGAGTCTGAGCGGCGGCCAGCAGCAGATGCTTGCGATGGCGCGCGCAGTAGCCAGCCGCCCGGACCTGATCCTGCTCGATGAGCCGACCGAGGGCCTCTCGCCATTGATGGTGCGCACCATCCGCGCCGGCATCCTGGAGAGCCGCGCGCGCGGAGCCTCGATCCTGCTGGTCGAGCAGAACCTGCCGCTTGCGCTCGGCGTCGGCGACGTATTCTTTGTCCTCAGCCGCGGCACCGTGGTGTACCGGGGTACGCGGGAGGAGTTGAAAGCAGCACCCGAGGTGATCAACGAATTTCTCGGCGTCGGCAAGGCGCGGAGCCTGGCATGACCAAAAACTATCCTCTTACTCACCGCGTGCGACGACGGGCGTACTCAATCAGCGCCTTTAGTTTCGTCGGCTGGCCCGGATCAACGCGGACAGTGCATTGCGAATGGTTCTAATCAATGGCGGACGAGTAAATCCGGGAGCGGCGGTAGATAATGCTCGACAGCGCACATACGCCAGTTCAGCGAATGCGGCCTAATCCAAGCTACGCCACCTGGCCCCCTTTTTGGGCGGCCTGCCTTGCGGTCATGCAACGCATCCACGGGAGACCAGAATGATTTCATTGAACGTCAATGGCAAGTCCGTCCAGGTGGACGTCGACGGCGACACACCGCTGCTCTGGGTGCTGCGCGATCACCTGGACCTGACCGGAACGAAGTTCGGTTGCGGCATGGCGCTGTGCGGCGCGTGCACCGTGCACGTCGACGGCAAGCCAGCGCGAAGCTGTGTCACGCCGGTGTCCGCCGTCGCAGGCAAAAAAATCGCGACGGTGGAGAAGATCGGTGAAACCCGCGCGGGCAAGGCAGTGCAGGCGGCGTGGGCCGCGGAGAACGTTCCGCAGTGCGGCTACTGCCAATCCGGCCAGGTGATGGCAGCCACGGCGCTGCTCGCGGCCATCCCGGCGCCGAGCGACGGGGACATCGACGCCGCCATGAGCGGCAACATTTGCCGTTGCGCCACCTATCCTCGCATCCGCGCCGCGATCAAGCGAGCCGCGAAGGAGACAGGAATGAAAGCGAAGGAGCGGGCATGAACACCATCCTCAACTTGAGCCGCCGCGAATTCCTCAAGGCCTCGGGTGGCCTCGCCCTCGGTCTTTACCTTCCACAATCGTTGGCGCAGTCGGGACCGGGAAGAACCGTAAGCACAGATGTTGCGAGCCCGTTCTCGCCGAACGCATTCATTCGCATCAGCGCCGACAACACGGTCACCGTGATCGTGAAGCACCTCGAGATGGGCCAGGGCACCTACACCGGTCTGCCGACGCTGGTCGCCGAGGAACTGGATGCCGATTGGTCGCAGATCCGCGCCGAGGGCGCGCCTGCCGACGCGAAGCAATACAACAACCTCTTCTGGGGCGAGGCGCAGGGTACAGGTGGCAGCACCGCGCTCGCCAATTCCTACGAGCAGCTCCGCAAGGCCGGCGCAGCGGCGCGCGCCATGCTGGTCGCCGCGGCCGCTGAGAAATGGAAGGTGCCCGCGTCGGAAATCAAGGTTTCCAGAGGAATCATCTCTTCGAAGAACAACAAAGCGACCTTCGGCGAGCTCGCTGCGGACGCGGCGAAGCAATCCGTGCCAGCCGATGTGAAGCTAAAAGACCCGAAGGACTTCGTCCTCATCGGCAAGGCTGCGGCGCGTACCGACGCGCGCGCGAAGTCGAACGGCAGCGCGATCTTCACACAGGATGTGAAACTGCCCGGCATGCTGACGGCGGTCGTGCTGCATCCGCCGCGCTTCGGCGCGAAGCTGAAGAGCTTCGATGCCGCAAGAGCCAAGCAGATCAAGGGGGTCGAGCAGGTGGTGGCTTTTTCCACTCCGGTGACGAACGGCGTCGCGGTGCTGGCGAAGGACTACTGGTCGGCGAAGAAAGGTCGCGATGCGCTGACCGCGGAATGGGACGAGTCCGCTGCATTTCGGCTCGGCTCCGCGGAGATCATGAGTGAATACAAAGCGCTCGCGGCGAAGCCCGGCTTGAGCGCGCGCAAGGACGGCGACGTCGACGCAGCGCTGAAAGGCGCGGCGAAAACGCTCGAAGCAGCTTACGAATTCCCGTACCTCGCGCACGCTTGCATGGAGCCGATGAACTGCGTCGTGAAGCTCGACGGCGGCGGTTGCGAGATCTGGAACGGCGAGCAGTTCCAGACTGTCGACCAGGCGGTGGTGGCGAAGCTTCTGGGTCTGGACGCTCCAAAGGTCAGGATCCACCAGCTTTACGCCGGCGGCAGCTTCGGCCGCCGCGCCAACCCTCAATCGGACTTCGTGCTCGAGGCGGCCGCAATCGCCAAGGCGACCAACAGCGCGGCGCCGGTGAAACTGGTATGGGGACGCGAGGACGACATGCGCGCCGGCTTCTACCGGCCGATGTATTACCACACGCTCAAGGCGGGTCTCGACGCACAGGGGAACCTGGTTGCCTGGAAGCACGTCATCGTCGGCCAGTCGATCCTTACCGGTACGGCGTTCGAGCCGATGATGGTAAAGAACGGCATCGACGGCACCTCGGTCGAAGGCGCCAGCAACTTGCCCTACGCGATCCCGAACCTTGCGGTCGAGCTGCACACGCCGAAGATTGGCGTGCCGGTGCAGTGGTGGCGCTCGGTCGGCTCGACCCACACGGCATTCGCCACCGAGTGCTTCCTCGACGAGATCGCCCGCGAGACGAAGAAGGATCCGTTCGAGCTGCGCCGTGCGCTCCTCGGCAAGCATCTGCGCCACAAGGCCGCGCTCGAGCTCGCCGCGCAGAAGGCGGGCTGGGGCCATTCGAAGCAAGGTGTCACCCGCGGGATCGCCGTGCACGAATCCTTCAACACCGTCGTCGCCCAGGTGGTCGAAATTTCCACAAGGCAATCCGCCGTGAAGATCGAGAGAGTGATCTGCGCGGTGGATTGCGGCGTGGCGGTCAATCCGAACATCATCGCCATGCAGATGGAATCCGGCATCGGCTTCGGGCTCTCCGCCGCGCTCTCCGGTGCCATCACGCTGAAGGAAGGCATGGTCGAGCAGTCCAACTTCCACGACTATCCCGTGCTGCGCATGAACCAGATGCCGAAGATCGAAGTCTTCATCGTGCCTTCGAAGGAAAAGCCCACTGGAGTCGGCGAGCCCGGCACCCCGGTGATCGCACCCGCGCTCGCGAACGCGATCCTGGCGATGCGCGGCAAGCCCGTCCGCGCTCTGCCGATGTCCACGCAAGGAGTCACGTTCGTATGACGCTACGCGCACCCACCATCGCGCTCGCAGCTTGCGCGTCGATCGCCGCCTTCAGCGCGCAAGGCCAGGCGGTGCGCGCGTTCGAAACCGTCCGCGAAGTGCTGCAGCACCCGCGCTGCCAGAACTGCCACATACCAGGCAATGCTCCGCTCCAACACGACCAGGGACTGCCGCATGCGATGAACGTCCAGCGCGGCCGCGACGGCCGCGGCGCCGCGGCGATGAACTGCAGCAGCTGCCACCAGACTCGTAATCTTCCCGCCGAGTACGGCGCGAACGCGCCGCCCGGCGCGCCGAACTGGCACTTGCCGCCGGAGAACATGAAGATGGTGTTCATCAACCTGCCCGCGGCCGAGCTATGCCGCGTCCTCAAGGACCCCAAGCGCAATGGCGGTAAGTCGCCGGAGCAACTCGTCAAGCACGTCGCCGAGGACAAGCTCGTGCTGTGGGGCTGGGAGCCCGGCGGCTCGCGCGCGCCGGTGTCCGTCCCTCACGCGCAATTCGTTGGCGCGTTCAAGGACTGGGTCTCGGGCGGCATGCCTTGCCCCGCCCGCTAACCGGAGAGGACGGGCGTACCGCTGACGTCTCCCGCGACGCGGGGGAAATGTTCCTGCGCGCCGAGCAGGCCGGGCTCAAGCTCGCGATCATCGGCCGCACCGTCGCACTCGTACTGCTGGGTGTCTGGCTGGTGTCGACGCGCGCGAGGGACCCGGAGCGCGCGCTCGACTACCTGGTCGTCCTTTCCGTCTTTGCCGCCCTCGGCCTTGCCCACTACGCGCTGATCGGGACGCGCTTCGACAGGCGCTGGCTCAAGTACGTCTTCATCACGTTGGACATCGCCATCGTCTCGGTGATCGTCGCGACCCAGCCGCTTTTTCCGAGCGCACCCGAGCTTCCCGCGGTCATGGTTTTCCGAGGCCCCGTCTTCCCGTTCTATTTCATCATCCTCGGCGTCGCGGCCTTCAGCTTCTCCCCCCGCATGGTGCTATGGACCGGAATCGCCGGCGCGCTCGGTTGGCTCGGCGCATTCCTCAATGCGGCAAACGGTATCGACGGCTCGCTCAATTGGCGGGCGATCCCAGCGAGGCCGACGGCGGAGGAGGTCATCGCAATTGTGCTTGACCCGAATTTCGGAGGACTCAGCGCGCGGATCCAGGAGGCGGTCTCGCTCGTGGTCGTCGCGTTGCTGATCGCAGTCGTGATGTGGCGGGCGCGCACGACGCTCGAGCGGCAACTGGCAGCGGAACGGGACCACGCCACTCTCTCCGGCATGTTCGGGCGCTTCGTACCGCGGGCAATCGTGAACGCCATGATCGCCGGGCGCGGGGCACTCGCCCCGATCGAACGCGAGGCGACTGTGCTCTTCGCGGACATCGCCGGATTCACCGAGATGACCCAACGCGCGGGCGCGGTGCGCACGGTCGAGATCTTGAATGCCTATTTCGACGAGGTGACGCGGATCATCGGCGCGCACAACGGCATCGTCACGCAGTTCCAAGGGGACGCCGTGCTGGCGACGTTCAACGTGCCGCTCGAAGACGCAGCACACGCGAAGAACGCGTTTGACGCGGCGTGCGCGATTCTCGCTTGCGTCGCAGGGCGTGAATTCGCCGGCGAGCGCATCGGAGTACGCATCGGCATCAATACAGGCTCATTGGTTGCCGGCAATGTCGGCGGCGGCGGCCGCCAGAGCTACACGGTCCATGGGGACGCGGTGAACCTCGCCGCGCGGCTCGAGGGACTCTGCAAGGAACACGGAACCTCGCTGCTTCTGTCCGCCACCACGGCGAAGTCTCTGCCCGACGCGAAACTCGTCGCTGTCGGGCATATCGTCGTGCGCGGCCTCGCCGAATCGGTGACCGTCTTTTCGATACCGGCGTAAAGCGGGCGGTACGCAGCGAGCGCCAATACCGTTTCTCGGCAATTTGCTGAAGAACGCGGCAAATTCATGGAACATTGCGGTCCGGCGTAAAACCTAGCAGGAGACACCATGCCAAAGAACGTACTCATCACCGGCGCGGGAAGCGGCTTCGGCCGCGGTGCAGCGATTCAGCTCGCCGATCGCGGCCACAAAGTGATCGCCGCCGTTCTCAACGAACAGCAGGCTGCGGAGCTCGCCAACACGGCGCCCAAGCTGACCGTCGCCAAGCTGGACATCACGAAGCCCGACGACCTGGCCCAGCTCGACCAGTGGGACCTGGACGTCTTCGTCGCGAATGCCGCCATCGGTCAGACCGGGCCGCTGTCGTTGATTCCGCTCGAGCGCTTGCGCGCAGTGTTCGAGGTGAACGTCTTCGCGACTGTCGCGAGCGTGCAGCGCGCCGCACAGAAGATGCGCAAGAAACGCGCGGGCCGGATCGTCATCATGTCGTCCATCGGCGGTGTGCGCGCGGGCGTCGGCTCGGGTCCTTACACCATGACCAAGCACGCAATCCAGGCCTTCGGCACTGCGCTGCGCCAGGAGCTGAAGATGTTCGGCGTCGACGTCTGCCTGATCAACCCGGGGCCGTACGCCACCGGCTTCAACGACCGCATGGCGAACAACCCGGGCGAGTGGTTCGATCGCAAGACCGCAGCGCCTGAGGACCTGGCGGTCATGGACTCCCTCGTGCAGCGCATCACCGTCGGCCAGATGAACCCCGACGAAGTGGTGAAGCGCTACGTCGAGCTCGTGGAGGCTGAAAGCACCGAGCTGGTGAACTTCGTGCCGCCCGACATCGTCGAGCGCATGAGCAAATCGATGCCTGCGCGATAAGCGGCCCTTCCTGCCACCGTCACGCGATACTCAGCAATCGCCCGGGGTTATCGACGAGCACCTTGCGGCGCAACGCTTCGTCCGGGACCAGGCGCGCCAGCGCGTCGAGCAGAGCGCCATCGTCGGGAATCCGCGCGCGGTCGAAGACGCCGGTGTGCGGCCAGTCGGTACCCCACAGGAGACGCTCGGGAGCGATTCGCAGCAGATCGTGGGCGAACGGAACGACGTCGTCGTAGCTGCCGGGCTGGCGCGTCAGCCTGTCTGCGCCGCTCAGCTTGATCCAGACGTTGTCGCGGCGAGCGAGATCCAACAGCACGCGGAAAGGCTCCTGATCGACACCCAGCGATGGATCGATGCGTCCGAAATGATCGATCACTACGGCGGCCGGAATCGAAGCGAGCCAATCGCGCAGACTTGGCAGCGATGAACCCTCGAAATGAAATTCGACGAACCAGCCCAGGGCGCGGATGCAACCCAGCACATGCTCGAAGACCTCTCGATCGAGGTCGCCTCCGTGCTGCGGATTGAAAGCGAAGCGCACGCCACGGGCGCCCGCAGCGTGCAGCGCCTCGCAGCCTTCCGGTGTCGCGCCCGCATCCAGCCGGACGACCGCGAGGTATCGGCCGCCTGAACGGGCGACCGCATCCAGATCGACCGAGTTGTCGAAGCCGTGCGTGTTCGCGTGCACGACCCAGCCACGCGAAATGCCGAGCGCATCGTGCAGCGCGAGCGCGCTTGCAAGCGGAGCGTCGGGTGGCGTGTATTTGCGCTTGGGTGAGTACGGAAACCGCGCCTGCGGTCCGAGCACGTGGAAATGGGTATCCCAGGCACCTTCCGGCAGGCGGATGCGCGGCCTCGACGGTCGCGGCAGCGGCCCGAGGTTATCGCGAATCACCCGCTCCCACCGAGAATACCGGCGTCTTCAGGTCGCTCA
>Ga0209382_10003584_pt1 | contig 21438 bp, 22 predicted proteins | sample SoiMetdeltSBSDD5_FD_187599 | JGI IMG/M metagenome (GOLD analysis project Ga0209382, IMG submission 187599) | Bulk soil microbial communities from a Populus tree surrounding site in Tennessee, USA - Soil MetaG P. deltoides SBSDD5 (SPAdes) (version 2) | ecosystem: Environmental > Terrestrial >... | reverse complement strand
GCATCAATGGGCTCAAGCGCTCTAAATCATTATTTTGATCGTGACATTGATAAAATAATGTCTAGAACAGTAAATAGACCAATCCCATCGGGGAGATTAAATCCTAAAAATGTGCTTATTTATGGTATCATATTGTGCGCAAGTTCTGTTATTATTTCATTCTTGACTCTAAATTTGGTGGCAACAGCCATGATTGCCCTCGGAATATTTTTTTATGTCTTCGTTTACACTTTGTGGCTCAAACGATCAAATGTTTCTAATATTGTTGTAGGAGGCTTTGCAGGAAGTGCCGCATCGATGGCCGGATGGGCTACTACCACCGGGTCGATGGATGTTCTCGGGTTCCTGATCGGATGTTTGGTGTTCTTGTGGACCCCTCCTCATTTTTGGTCTTTTGCTATAAAATCAAGAGAGGAGTATGAAAGCGTAAAGGTACCTATGTTACCCGTTCTTATAGGTAACGAAAAAACAGCAGGATATATTTTTGCGAACACTGCTATTCTGTTACCCTACTCGTTATCATTATATCTTTTCGGTTTAGGAGTACTGTATTTTATTACTGCGGCAATATCAGGGTCGTTGATGCTTGTATACCATTATAAATTAACAAAGTATCCAAATCCCGATTTTGCATGGAAGGCATACAAGATAACAGCACCATATTTGGTCGTTATTTTTGTGTCACTCGCATTTGATTCTCTATTCTACTATAGGTTTTGATAACGTACTCCAAAACATCAAAATCATATGGTTTTTAGTACCAGTAAGAAGTGGGTATATCGATAATTGCTGTTTTTTTATTTTATATTGACTGACTGTCTGCTTACGTTTATTACTTCTATTTCTCCTACTGCCTCTACTTTTCTTATAGATTCTTCTAATAATTCCATTTGACCCTCTGCGTCATCCAGTGTAAAATCAGCCAGAACGGAATTTAGTCCGAAAGCTATTGGTTCTTTTTTATGTGCTAGCAGTTTGAACCCTTCTGGAAGCGTTTCATTCAAAATTTTAGGAATTGAATCTATGTCCGAATCTGATTCAGAAGGAAGAATCTTAATTCTAGCAACTAATTTGGTCAATACTATGGACCTTCAAACCCACACCCAATACACTTGTATGACCTAGCAAATTGTCTGCAACTCTGACATCGCCAAATTAATACATAACCACAATTAGGGCAGTAGTATTTTACACACTCGTCGTTTGCAATTATTGGCCTGCTACAGGAAGTACAAACTGGCAATTGTAATGATTTTGACACAAAAAGCTGATTCATTAATCCGAATTTATATTTTGCTTGAAAGATTGTACATGAAAACTGTTTTTTCACCCAAAGTTTAACTATAAATTGATAGAAACTTGATATCTTAACTGTCCTTCTTGGTACTGAAAACTCTCCGAAATTCATTACCAATCAATATTTTTGTTAGATTAGTAGCTATTCTTGTTTTAAGAAAAAGATCTAGGGCACTAGAATGAAAATCAAAATCTGAAAAATTAGAAATATTATTAATCGCCCTTTTAGACAATGAGGAGAAAATCGAATCAATGGACTTATTATCCAGCCTTTCCAGCACCCTCCTTGCAAGCAACATAGCGTTGAATTCATTCCAAAACATAGATTTCCAGCTTTTTTCATATTCGAATAGCAACGCATTATCATTATTTTCTATTGCTTTAGAGATTGCTTTACCTGCTAAGATACCCGCCATCCCGCAACTAAAAATTCCTCCCGCCGTGGTTGGTTTAGTTTGTCCAGCGGCATCCCCCACAACAAGAGTTCTCTCTTGGACAAAAGGCGGTCTTGGACCTCCAATCCAAATAGGCGCAAAGATTTTCCTGATTATGGAATATTTCTTTCCCCTAGAATTTATGAATTCATTCAATGCAACAAGTGTGTTAATTCCTTTTCCTGCAACTCCTATTTTGCCCTTCCCTTCACCTGTAGGAATTATCCAAACAAAAAAGCCCGGATATCTATCAGAATCAAATAGGATCTCTACTGTTTTACCATCAATCCAATTTGCATATATTTCAAATTGAGCAGAAGCCAAAATGCCATTATTACTGGCGTCCTTCAGAGAACCCAGTCCTTTTGCATCAACAAAGTATTTACATTCAATTTCTCCATCTGAGGTCTTTACGATATAAGTGGACTGATTCTTAGATAGGGTCTTAAAAGAGCATCTAGTTCGTATTTCAGCACCGGCGTCTTGTGCTTGTTTAGCAATTTGTTTGTCCAGTCCCCTGCGATCCACTACAATAACACTTTGTTTTTCAGCAGGTATCTCAAAACTAGTAGATTTCGAACTAATCCTGGCCTTTGAGACTGCATTTTGAAAGTTATTTGAGTCCACTATAAGACCTAATTTTTGCAGCCCCCCAAGGCTGACCATCCCTCCACAGTGTTCTGGCGTTCCAATTTCATGATCTTCTTCTATAACAATAGTGGACGGTCCATTTGATGAACATTCTCTTGCTGTTGTAAGTCCTCCTACGCTCCCGCCCGCAATTAATACATCACAGTATTCCATATCCTATAAGGAAACAATTATTTCATCATTTTATTAACTAACCTGTAGTGGAATTTAAACAAGTCATTGTCGTAAGAAAAGATCTTCGCATGGGGATAGGTAAAATAGCATCCCAGGTTGGTCATGCAGCCGTCCTTGGCGTTGAACAATCCAGAAAATTGAATAAATTATGGCTAAGAAGTTGGTTCAATGAAGGACAACCAAAGATAGTTGTTAAAGTGAACAGTTTGGAAGAACTCCTCCAGGTACAAAGAGATGCTGAAGAACTCAGGATTCCGTCAGTCATGGTACAGGATAGAGGTCTGACCCAAATTCCCACGGGTACGCTGACATGTATTGGAATTGGGCCTGCTCCATCAGATATTATTGATAAAGTGACTTCTGAACTTAAATTACTCTAACAATGCGGTGATAATTTTGAATTATTTTACTCGGTGTTTTTATATCCTGTGTAATTTGACTAGTGTTCCAAACATGTATATATACTTCCATTTATAAAGCCAACCTAGTATGCCTGAAACTAAGCCCATTGTTAGCATAGAGAATGTTGTTGCTTCTGCCACTGTCAATCAAACTGTAAATCTTAATCTAATAACTCAAATATTCCCTGATGTCGAATACCACCCAGATCAATTTCCGGGACTTGTGTTTAGACTAAAATCACCCAAAACTGCAACATTGATTTTCAGTTCAGGAAAAATGGTATGCACTGGAGCAAAATCAGAAGAACAGGCAATTAAGGCAGTAAAAAACGTGGTACAAAAACTCCGAAAAGGCAGCATTCCTATAGAAAATGAACCACAAATAGAGATACAGAATATTGTAGCCTCCGCAAGTCTAGGTGGCAAAATCCATTTAGAACTGGCTGCGCGAGTTTTGCCTCGTAGTATGTATGAACCTGAACAATTTCCAGGTCTGATTCACAGGATGCTTGATCCTAAAACTGTCATCCTTCTATTTGCGAGTGGAAAATTAGTATGTACTGGAGCCAAAAAAGAATCAGAAGTATACAGGGCGGTTCACAATTTACATGATTTACTCGAAGAAAAAAATCTAATGATCTATGAAGGTTAAATTTTCTTTTATTCATTGGCGTATTCTCATGATTCGATTCGAAAATGCCTGAATTATGGCTTAATTATGGTAGTACTGACATTATAGTAGATCTCAAAGTAGAGAATCTTTCACTTATTGAAAATTCAAGATTTGATACACGTAATACTGAAACCTTAGATCAAGAGATTGAGTCTATTCCTATAGCTGATACTACGACACTTGTCCCTCTTGATACATCAAATTCTACAGTTCAACTTACTTCTAGATTAATTGCTCTGGCAGAGACGAGAGGATTTAAAATATCTATTGAATCAATTCCGAGCACGAGAAGGCAATTATCGAACAGGATACAAAACCAAAGTATTGGTCTGCTTGAAAAGAATAGTGAACATTTTCATAAGCTCATAAATGAAAAAAGCACTATTTTTATTTCTAAAACAAACATTGACCCTTTTTTTGGTTATTGTGGGACACCTATCACTCTCTTACGCGAATTTGAACGGGAAAAGATGAATGAAGCGTTCCAATCCAGAACAGATAACTTTCCTCATCCAGCGGTGATCGGACCTCCTCTAGAAATAGCAAACAAGATATGTGAAGAGATGAATGCGATGTCTGTTGAAATTATTTCGAATAATAGCGGAATTAACAATTTTTTTTATGGCGAGATACTCCAGTCTTTTACTAGCGCAATTAAGAAACTTGATAGCCTTGTAATAGAAAATGAACAGGAGCTAAAATCTCTGATAGTGGGGACGAATATTGATACGAATTCAAGTTTGACCTTATCAAGCTCTCTGGATTTATTGTGGAATTCAGTCAATGTTCTCAAAAGGAATGCGATAGTAGTAATTATTTCAGAAAATAATAAGGGATTTGGGGTTAAAGCAATTGAAAAATTTGCTTATGGAGAAATAAAACTAGGAGACTACAAGAATTCTTCATACCTTGAAGGATTGGAACATATCATGTTTATCAATGAACTGAAAGAGAAATATAATATAGCCATTCTTTCAGCGTTACCAAAGTATTACCTGAAGGAAATATTTGGACTTAAGGTGTTTTCTAATATTCAAGAAGCAGCCGATAAAGTACTTGAAATGAATGGAAAAAGTCATAGGATTTCAATAATACAAGATCCAAATATTGCAATATTCAAAAAACATGACTAGATTTGACAATTAGTACAAACTAAGTTTCATGGAAACCCAAAGTTAAAATAATTAAAGATCATTTATTTGATAATTTGCAGAGCTGCTTACGCAAAAATGAAGATTATGTCTTCTACAGGTGCGGTACAGAGAACCTACATTCGGTAATAGAGATTAATTTGAACTCACTTCCTGAACATTATACTGAATATTTTTTTGAATCAATCCTTAAAGAATTACCTGAATCATTTATTGTTGCAGAATTTGGTGAAAAAATCATCGGATATGTAATGTGCAAAATTGAATTTGGATTTTCGAATTTTAGAAAATTAGGTTTTGTAAAAAAGGGACATGTAGTTTCCATTGCCATACTAGAAGAACATCGAGGGAAGAGGGTTGGCACCATACTTATGGAAGAAGCAATAAATGGACTTGTGTCAAGACGAACAGAAGAGGTCTATCTGGAAGTAAGGGTTAGCAATTCTGCTGCAATAAAAATGTATGAAAAACTAAATTTTAAAGTGAGGTCAAGGCTGAAATCTTACTATAGAGATGGGGAAGATGCCTACTTGATGGCATTAGAATTATCATGAGTGGGATAAGTCGGGTGCAACCAGTATTATGAAACAAAACAAGATAATTGGACTAATATTGCTCATAGTTCCGTCAATATTTTTCATATTTTTTTCATACTTGTTGTTATTTACACATTTGGATATTCTTGTGATGAAGTCGACATTAATAATCATTGTAGGAATTCTCATGACCGTGCTCATTTGGATGGGTTACACAATGGCTTCTGCACCCCCAGACAAATGAGTTTTACTTAAATTATTTCTACATCAGTGACGATTTGATAAAATCGAGGTCCTACCTCTCTTACGACTCTGATATTTCTTATCATGTGCTTAAAGTTACTAAATGATTCTGAAGTATCCTTGATTCCAATCTGTATGGCATTTTTCTTATTCTCTGCCCCCACATGAGAAAAATAGTGTACAATACCTTTGCTATTTGCAAGTGAACTTACTGCAGCATCTACAAAATCTCTTGCTTTTTCCGGTAGAGGCATTAACACCCGGGTGGCAATCCCTCTAAGTTTGTTGTATATCTCCTCCTTAGCATCACCAAGAATAGGAATAACCTTACCCGTCAATTTATTTATTTCAATATTCTGCCTGCATATGTCATGAGCCATTGGATTTGAATCTATTGAATAAATTTTAGACGACTTGTTACTATGTGATATTATGATCGAAAACGTTCCCACACCTCCAAACATATTTACAATCACTTCATTTGGTTCAATCAATTTCGATATCCTCAATCGTTCGGTTGCTAGTCTTGGCGAAAAGTAAGTATTGATTACATCTACTTTAAAAGTACATCCATGTTCCCTATAAATGGTAATTGGCGTATTTTCGCCAGATATCAATTCCAACTTCCTCAATCTATAATCTCCTTCAATTGCTGATACTTGACAGAATACCGTTTTTAATGGCTTAATTTCCTCAATCAATGTATCTGCAATCAATTTCTTTTTTGAGGATAGTGTTTCTGGAATTTTGATTATTGCAATACTGCCTATGATATCAAATGAAGAAGACAGCTTTTCGAGTTCTGTAATATCAAGTTTTTCTTGCAATACTTCTTTTAACATTTTTGTCATTTTTTGACTAATCCGTCAAGTCCTCTTGTAGTAATCTCCGGAATTTTTTTGAGCCCTATCCAATCTTCCACCCAATTTATTTATTCTTGGTCGCCCTGTATTTTCATCACGTCTGTACGTTATGGACAAGTTCTCAAGAAACTTATTCATTCCAGTATCTTTCTTTATTGGGGAACCAGCAAATCCTTGTTCTCCAGGATTTCCAGAAAAGATAATCAGTGAATCGGCGACCAAATCTATTAATTGCATATCATGATCAACAATTATTGCGGATTTTCCCTGAGATTTTACAAACCTGTGAAGAAATTTTGCTATATTAATCCTATCCTCCACATCTAAGAATGCAGAAGGTTCATCCAAAGCATAGATATCTGCAGGTCTTATGAGAGAACAACAAACGGCGACTTTTTGCAGCTCTCCACCACTCAACGTATCTACTCTCTTATCATAAAGTTTTTTGATACCCATTGGCATAACGATCTGCTGTTCCATCGTAGAACCTTCAATCGGTCCTTGATACGCGACATTCAGGAGGGATTCAATGTTACCATCATAGTCATTTTGCAAATATTGTGGTTTGTATGACAAACTCGCCTGAATATTTATTTCTCCACTATCTGTTTTCTCTATACCTGCTATCATTTTCATAAATGTGGTCTTCCCCAATGCATTAGCTCCCACTAGGCCTACTATTTCTCCTTCTCTTATCTCTCCATGAGAAACATTTAGCTTGAAGGAAGTAAATGACTTTGTTAAATCAGAAAACTTTGTCAGTGCTCTATCAACTATTAATTCCTCATTTTTGTTTGAACCATCGAACTTGAATGATTTTTCTCTAAATCTAATATTTTCTGCTGGAATAAAACCATCCAAAAAGGCGTTTATGCCCACTCGAGTCCCTTGTATTGGCGCAACGATTCCATACGCGCTTGGTTCTCCATACAAGATATGAATATAGTCTGAGAGATAGTCAAGTAGAGTCAGGTCATGTTCTACTACCATTACGTTTTTGCCATCGCTTGCAAGTTGCTTTATGGTTCTTGCAACAGCTAGACGCTGATAAATATCGTTATATGATGAAGGTTCATCAAAGAAATAATAGTCTGCATCCTTATTCACAGCTATTGCAACTGCCAATCTTTGTAATTCTCCACCACTCAATTCAGAGAGTGAGCGATCAAGTGACCTATTGAGTGACAGTTGATCAGTTACCAAATCGATCATACCTCTTTCATCATACTTTTTCAAAAGCTCTCGCACTGTTCCCTTAAAGGCCTTGGGAATTAATTGAACCATTTGAGGTTTGATTGATGTGCGTAAATTACCGGAAGAAATTTTTTCAAAATGAGGCTTTAACTCTGTTCCTTGAAAATTGTTTATTATATCATCCCATTCTAACTCAGAATCATAGTTACCTAAATTTGGCTTAATACTTCCAGACAATATATTCAATAGCGTTGACTTCCCGATTCCATTTCTCCCCAAAAGTCCTACCACTGAGCCTTTTTTTAGTAAAGGGATGTGGTAGAGTCTGAATGAATTTATACCATACTGATGTATTTTGTGATCTCCAATTTCTTTTGCCAAGTTGACAATTACTATTGCATCAAATGGACACTTCTTAATACAGATTCCACACCCTGTACATAATTCTTCAGAAATCACTGCTTTCCCATCTTCAGGTCTTTGAACAATGCATTCTCCACCTGTTTTGTTTACCGGACAATATACTATACATTCCAGTCCACATTTCTTTGGTTGACAGAGTTCTTCGTCCAACACGGCTACTCTGTGAGTAGAATTAGAGTTCATTTGTAACTGTACTAGTACTCATGAAAGAATATATTATAATTGTTGATGCCGTAATTGATTGGATCCTATTATTTTGTTACTTATTTGCTTATTTTTGTAATGGAATGCTATATTTCTAGAAATACTAAAAAGTATCAGGTTATTGAGAAATTTAAGATGGGTGATCCATATTGTAATGACCCACGGTGCCAGAGGAACCGGAATGGAGAGAGACATAAGGCGCACGTAATATCTGAAAAACTAGCGAACATCTACTTTGGCGAAAATTATTGTAATAACCCACGGTGCCAGAGGAACCGAAATGGAGAGAGACACGAAGCACACAATGAGGGACTCATTTTAAAAGAATCGACCGCTGAAAGGTTTTTTGATACTACTGAGGTATATTCGTACTGTAATGACTCAAGGTGCCAGACAAACAGGGCAGGAGAGAGACATAGACCGCATTCCCCAGACAATCCATATTCTTATTATATTAAATATATGGGCGGTCACAAAGCATATCCCAGTCATTCGGGTACTAGAATGTACTTTTACGAAGACAGAATAGAGGTTGACAGTCCCAAACTAGTTATCCCATATAGATCTATGAAAAACATCGAAAACATGACTGAAAGGAGAATTTCAACCTTGAGAGTAGTTGCTCTTGGCTTAATTTTCGTTCCACTTGCTATAGTTGGTGCTTTGTGGAAAAAGAATCATATCTATACTGTCATTCGTTTCAATGATGATTCCGATGACCAAATGATTATTGTGGATTTTGACCAAAATCTCGATTCAGCCCAATCAGTAATTTATGATAGAATGTTACAATTCCGAAACAAAAGGTAGCAGGGAAAAGTATGATTAGGGATTAGCAGCACGATGATGGAATTATTGTGCGTGGTCATTATCAATCTTAAATTTGACAATGATATCGAAATAAAATTCTAGGTTATTGAACCGTTAATTTTGATAGAAAGTTGATCACATTTACGCATCATTTAATCATATTTTGTAGTATAAGCAAGGCAACATTAAATTATCCCCTATTGCTTTACATGATCAAGCCGGCCATAGTAATAGGGTGCGACCCGGTCCCATTCCGAACCCGGAAGTCAAACCTGTTATCGCTGCTGTGTTACTGATCTACGTGAGTGGTTGGGAAGCAGCAGTGCTGGCATTTTAGTATCATGGCATTCCGATCTGTCTTACCAAATGCTGTTTAGCGGGTCATATTTTCTCCAACATGCACTTCCGAAAGCAAGTCTTGTATATTCATGGCTATATTATCAAGAAATTCATAAAGAAAAACAAATTCCCTCGGATGCCAGATTCTACACTCAATTAAGCAACCCATGTTAACTACACGAACTGAAACTGTTCTCGTGACTTCTGACTTTAAGCTCTGAAATAAGAAATTGCTATTGTGCTGGTCTTTAGTCAATTTAGATGCTAAAATACTGCCACTCCAACCTGCTTCATCCACGACCCCATCATTCAAACTATACCAGAGTTTTGAATTCAAAAGATTTTGATGATTAAGATCGTTTTCAGCTAAGTACTGATTTTGAACAAGACAATAGATATTATGAAAAGGTCCCATTCTTACAACATCTTCTGAACCAACATAATCTATACTTCCTGAAAGCATTCTGATAAAGCCATCTCTATTACCCAACCATTTTTCAAAATACGGTCTGTATCGTTGTGGTATATCAGAATCATATCGTCCAATTCTACATTTTATATCATCCAAGCCTAATAAATCAATTATTTCTTTAATTTGAAGAATTGGCAAGGATATCATAATTGCTAGTTACATTATAGCCTTTGTATTCATTATTTCTCTGCATTGTGGCTCGCAATATATTTGATAATTGTTCTGATACCAAAACCAGTAGCTCCCTTCGGATTATATGTTTTTTCCTTAGTGCCCTCCTGGTTATAGGCTGTCCCAGCAATGTCCAAATGTACCCAAGGAGTATCATCAACGAAGTTGGATAAAAATGCCGCAGCAGTAATAGCTCCTGCTCCTCTTCCTCCAATATTTTTCATGCCTGCATTAGAGCTTTTCAACTGTTCTTTGTAATCCTCAAAAAGTGGAAGTTCCCAAATTTTCTCACCAGTTTGGTTAGAGTACTCAAGAATTTTCGTTACCAATTCTTTATTGTTTCCTACCAGTGCCGCTACATTTGAACCAAGGGCTATTATCGCCGCCCCTGTTAAGGTTGCCATGTCGATTATCGATCGTGGTGCAAACGTTTTCACTGCAAAAGCGAGTGCATCTCCCAGAATTATTCTACCTTCTGCATCAGTGTTTAAAACTTCTACAGTTTTACTGTTATACATCCTGATTATATCGCCAGGTCTGTATGAGTTACCTGACGGCATGTTCTCTACAGCGGGTATTATACCAATTACATTTACATCAAAATTGAGATCAGACACAGCTTTCATTATTCCAATTACATTGCATCCTCCACATTTGTCATACTTCATCTCCTCCATTTTTTCAGAAGGCTTGATCGAAATTCCTCCAGTGTCAAACGTAACAGCCTTTCCAACAATTACAATTGGCTTGTCATTTTTTGTTGAACCAGAATACTCTATTACAATTAGTTTAGGAGAGCTAGAACTTCCTCTACCTACGGCAAGGATTCCTCCAAATCCATAGGATTCCATCTCCTCCTTCTCAATAACTCTTACCTTGGTTTTCTTATTTTCTGACAGTTTCTCTGAGAAATTTGCAAGTACTTTTGGTGAACAGTCATTTGGTGGCAAATTACTAATGTCGCGGGAGAATATCACTGCATCAGATAGCACTGAGGAGTTTCTGATAACACTTTGATTAGTATCTAGATCCTTTCCTATCAAGATCCTAACTTGATTTAGATCAGTGCCATCTTCATCCTTCTTATAGTTATTAAATGAATAGTCCGTTAATTTGATTCCCTCTACTATGGCCGATAAGTGATCTTTATCCATCTCCATGAAAGGAACCAGTACGAATTCGTTTATGGCCAATTCTTTTGATTTATTGACTACTTTACCAGTCAAATTCCTAGTTTTTTCAGGATCTAAATTTTTCTTATCTCCCATTCCTAAAAGTAAAACCCGTTTTATGTTAGAACCCACAGTATTGTGGATGACACATATTGATCCCTCCTTGGCTGTAAATTCTCTCGTTTCAACAATCTCTCTTATTATAGGATCAAAATCAGTGGTAATTCCTGAAAGCGACAAGGATGAAACTTGATCTGTAAAGACGTAATTCGCCAATAGTTGAGTTTTCAGCGATGAAATATTATTCTCAGGCTCAATTATTACCATGTTCAAAATCAGAAGTATACTTTATTTTAAAGTATTGAAGCCACAACCAAAACTCATTATTTTGGATTCATAGGAACAATTTAGACATTCAACAAAAGAAATAAAAATAGAAGAAAAAATGTATTAGAAAAATCAAAATAAATCCTCTTGCAGTAAATTCAATTGGCCGATAGAGATCGTGAGAATAGTGCCATCTTGATACGATACCGATAAATGTGTAAGAATCAAGAATAAGAATCTAGGACATTTATTAAATATCTATAAGTGTGAGTAATGTCAAATCGATGAAGAACAGATATGGTCAATATAGTTAACAGAACTAATCATAGCCTTCATGATATTCCATCAGAACTTGAAGAATTTCTGAAAAATGATACCTATTCCTTACTTGTTAAGGGTCTATCGGGAACAGGTAAAACTACCTTTTCTCTAAGTATTCTACGTTCATTAAAAGCAAAAAACAATTTTTTCTATATTTCTACCAGATCTTCTCCAAAACAAATGTTCGAACACTATCCGTGGCTACGAAAATTCATTAAAGAACCAAATAAAGATATTGACAGTCCAGATGTCGGACAAAATCTTTCAGCATTTGAAGATGCTCGCTTGGACGAGCCTGAATCACTATTTGAGAGGGTGACTAACCAGCTGATGGATGTTAAGAACCCTGTGATAATAATTGATAGCTGGGACTCTGTTGCTTCATTAATGGATAGAGAAGCCCGATTAAACAATGAAAGAGTACTTCAAACTTGGAGAGAAAGAGCTAAGGCAAAATTGATTTTTACAAGTGAGGAATCAGTAGAATCCAGTCTAGAATATATCGTGGACGGTGTTGTAGAATTAAATTATGAACTTATTGATGGCATACGATCTCGAAGTTTATTTCTCAAAAAATTAAGGGGAATTCCAATCAAGAGATCTGTCTATTTCTTCACTCTAAAAGATAGAATATTGCGATGTTTTGGTAGTTATGATTCTAGGGACTTTAGGATCAATAAGAAGGACAAGCTTCCAAAAGAAACAGATTATTCTACGCAATTATTGCAAACAGGATATAAGGATCTTGACAATTACATTGGAGGTACGCTACCACAAAGAGGATTGATCGCTATTGAAAAGGAGGACACTTTATCAAGCGATATAATAGTATTATTTTTGACCGATTTATTCTATAATTTTTCAATGAGGCGTTATCCCCTACTCTTGGATTCTGGATTAAAAGATGTTTTGACAGATATGCACAAATCAAAAAATCAAAATTACAAGTTACACGTGATGGATGAACTCCGTTCAACAGAAAGGTCTGCTCAGGAGGAAATAAAACGAAAAAATAATTTCTACAAGTATATAGATAAAGCAGTTTCAGGACTTGAAAAGGAAAAAATAGTCGCTATGGTGGAATCAAAATCCTTAGATAATTTCATATCAGGTCCTTCTGATATTAATGATTGTTGTAGATTCATTAAAAGTAAATTTGAGCTTTCATTTCTAATTCTAAATTCAATTAATAATCTAGAAAGATATTACTCAGTATCAGATATTCATCTCAAATTTATACTAATATGTGGAACTCTTTTCTTGAAGTGTTCGACACCTGCTTCAGCATTATTTGGTATAAAGGTTGTTAATTCAGTTCCTCAGATCCAATTAGATCATGTTTTGTAGCTTTATGCCGTAAGATTCTTCCTCAGATCTCTCCTCTAGTGACATAGGTAGCAGATGCATCATTTGTTCATAATAATCTAGAAATGTGCTTCCCTTGTTTGTAACTTTATACACCATCTTTGTTCCATTATTATGCTCCCTTATTAGGCCAAAATTCAATAGGGAATCAATATAGTTTCTACACTGATCATTACTTAACATCGCCTTATACATTATTTTCGTTCTTGTTTCTTCTCTGATTGCAGATCTAAGTATTGCTGCTATGACCCCGTACTTACTTCTATTTTTCATTGCCCAATAACTGAAGTTATACAATATAACTGGAGTGAAACTATTAAATAGAAACTTAAATGACAAAATTCAACTACAAAAATTAGAATAACCTTTTATTCTATTTATATATCCCATTCTTGTTCCATAAAATAAGACTACTGAATGTTTGATTAAATTTTGCTCTAAAAAATCTTATGATTTTTGTTCTTGTACACAATTACCAGAATGGTCCATATTGTTTTGATTAAGTAAACAATCTGTCATGACTGGTTTTATTTTTTGAAACTTTATTCTTCCATTGTCTATTTTTCCAGACTTCTGCATTGAAACCGTTTTGGATTTCATCAACAAAATATGATCGCTACAAACTAAACCGATCATATATTCTTCATTTTTCGATAATATGGAAACAATATGCGATGGAGGCAGAGTACATATTCGCCCCTTGTTCATTATTGAACATCTTTCTGGAACCATTCTTAATTATAGAATCTGATGTATTATATGTTATAATCCTTTGTTTGTATATGAAAATTATTATTCTATAAAATACTATTTTTAGAATAAAATAATAGAACCAATTTTGAAAAAAATTGGCATAAATTTCACATTATCTTATTGTTTACCCTCTAAAATTGTTTTTATTTCCTTGCATCTTTTCCTTAAAGAAACCGTGGAAATATCGGCTACCTGGCATATTTCAACCTGGCGCAAAAATTCATTGCAATCCTGTGAAGCAATGTAAATAATAGCTCCGGCAAAAGCACGTGGATTTTTTCCGATTGAAATTCTGCTATGTTGAACAAGTGAAAAAATTCTTATGGCTTCCCTTTTTGTCTTTTCTGTAAGCTTTAATCTATTTGAAATAAGAGTTACATAATCAATTCCTTGAATAACAGGAATCTTTAATGATAGTTCCTTTAGGATCAATTTATAATGTGACATTATTTCCTTACTTGGAATATTACAAACGTTGGCTATATCTGATATCGTTTTTGGTATTGATATCTCTCTACAAGCTGCATATATGGAGGCTGCAACAAGTGAAACAGTAGACCTTCCTTTCGCCAATTTTCGCATTGCTGCTTTGCGATATATGTATGCTGCGTTCTCCATAACGGCAGGACTCAGATAGAGCTTGTCACCAAAATTATTGAGATATTTTAGTGCTTTATCTAAGTTCCTTGAGATTGAATCATTAAGCTGAGATCTATTATTCCATGTTCTTAATCTTTGAATCGTTTCTTTTTGGACGGGATCGAGCATTTTGCCTCGTCCATCAGTGTCATTTAGTCCGATTAAGGTAGAAAGTCCCTTGTGACTTACTGTCAACGATTCTGGCATGCCCATACGAGATTTGTCCTTGTATTCTCCTTTCTCAAAATAAGGCAGATCGTTATTATAGATTTTTTCGTTAGAAACACAACCACAAGTACTACAAACATATTCACTTGAAAGTACGTCTAAAACAAGAGTATAGTTTTGACATTGAGTGCACTGCACTCTATCAGCTGGGTTTGATTCTAAGGATCCATTATTTCTAACATGTTTGATATTTTCTAAAGACATCTTTAATCTACTCTAGCAGATTCTTTTATTATCAATAGTTTTTCTAGAAATTAGAAATCACTTGGGATTATTATCAACTAGTATCGAAATATTGAATTATTAACCAAAATATACAGAGTTACGAGGAAAAATCGTATTTTTGTTTCTTAAATAAGAATGTATAAATGTTTAGTTTAGTAAGAAGAATCAATTATGGATCTGTATTTAGGGCTATGTGTGTTAGATCGTGGGTTATCACCACTAATCGCAATTGTGCTTAGCAATGATATAAAGGGATGGTCAACTATGTCGAAATCTGGCAAAATGTCCTATCTGTCACTATCACGTTAGAATTCAAAACTTATTTGGGATCCTGGATAAAATAATGTTCCCTTGAATACTATCTTCAGGATAGTATCTAATTATCCGGACCTGCTGACGATGCATTTGATTTAGTATTATTTTAAGATTTTAAGTAGATTTATATTCTTGACTTATCGATATTATTCAATAACGTTCTTTACCTACAATATAAACGTATAATATAGCAGAACGTTATATTATTCATGACAATAGAAATTTCTAAATAACTTGAGGACTTTGTTCTGCCTGACAAACAATAAAGCAAAATGTATGGATATTTGTATCTAGTAAAGTGTAACAATTATATAATTAGTTATACATAATTAATGCGTGATGAAAGACACAAGACTGTTAAAAATCCTTGTTGAAGAAAAGGCGTTAGTAAAATTACTAAAGACAATTGGATCCGGCAGAGAATATCCAACTAGAGAACTTCTAACAAAGTTGGGTGCCTATGGATATGGACATAAGCTTCTCCTTAAGGCACAAAAGCGTGGATTAGTTGATCGAAAGACTGTCAAAAACAAAGTGTTCAATAGACTAACTAACGACGGAAAGAAAATAGTAAAGATAGCAAAGGAAATAGGCGTATAAAGGAACAATTCCTCCAAATTTTTATTTCCTAAATTTATTTTAGAACTGAAGATAACTCCAGAATTTTGTTATACCATGAAGGGGATTTTACTACTCCACTAGAGATCAATATGCCCTCTGCCCCAAGTTCAAGAGCCTTCTCTACATCAGTTTTATCAACGATGCCAGCTCCACAAAGGACCTTAACCGTTGAAGAATTTTCCTTTACCACTTGTAAAGAATCCTTTATGATTGAAGGATTCGCCTTTGATACTGCAATGCCTTTTCCGATAAGTTCAGGAGGTTCAATGGCTAGGAAATCCGGAGAAAATTGTGAGAGTGCTTCCACTTCTTTTAAATCATCAGCACATACAATCGAAATCATATTCAAATCACTTAGGCGTCTCACTAAATTTCTAATTTGTGAATGTTCTATTTTATGTTCACTATGATTGATTATCGAACCTATCGCCCCATAAGATTTTACAATTTCAGGTATGATAAAACCCGTTGTCGCCCCGAGGGATGCATCGTCTACATGTTGGCTTACTATTGGAACTTTAATTTTGGATAGGGTCAAAATACTAGAAGGCGGTGGAGCAATGATGATTTCTTTATGATTCAACAGTGATACGTTCTTTGCATCTTCAACAATCTTTATTGAATTATCTCCCGATATCTCATTGTAATTTTTGAGATTTATTACCAGTGGATTTGCAAAAGTGTTCATAATAAAATTTTAGGAGATGTCTTCAAACTTGCTGTTTAGTTTTTCCATCCTAGCTTCGTAACCCTTGTTATATTCAAGCTCATCCGGAACAAGTGTAGCGGGATGAATAAATCCTTGATTTCTCATAATCATTGCTCTTTCTGAGGCCCATTGCCTTTGCAGATCCCAATCTGACGTTCCAAAACCATCATGTGGTCCAGTAAAAAGTCCATTATGCATACTAAACACAAGACACGATACGATTGGAATGGCATAATTTAAACTCGCTGCAGAATTGAGCTTGACTGGCATTAATGGCATATGATGGCTTCCTCTTGTATTTCCTGCAACATAATGAGGATTATTGAAGGCGCTTCCTGCTTCTTCAGTTGCAGGAAAATTTTTCTGAGTTCTCACTATTGCAATCGGATCATCCTTGCCAACATAAGTTCCTGCTATGTTATGCAATCTATCAGTTGATGCAGAAACTATCTGTTCTCCATCGGATGATAAAATCGAGTGCACCACATACCTACTAGGATACATCAAAGCCGTTTCTAATTCTGGCTTATCTTGCCATAATTTTAGGCCCGCAACTTTGCCTGTCATAACATCCATTATTCGAAACTTAACTCCCTCTGCCAATCTTTCGTTTATCAATAAACCTGTACTGCTTCTTGCATCTACAAACATTCTCCACAAAGGAAAATTAAAAGCACCGGGTTCTGTCTTATCAGCAGCAAAAACACAAAATACTTCACTAGGCCTCTCTTCTATATCCATTTCAGCGACTCCAGGACCCATACCTCTCACATTCCCCGAAAAGGCGTCTTTTAACAAATCTTGTCCAGCTCCATACAAACCCTGATCCTTTGCAATTTTAGTTCCTTCTGTGAATGCATCCCATGCCATTTTATGAATTTCTTTGCTGTCTGTTCCTCTCGTATGTGTCATAATAATATGTATATCGTCTCCGGTATATCCAATGTAATAATCCAGTAACAATTTAGAGTTCTCTTTTACCACTTTGTTAACCGCTTCTACTAATTCGTCACTCGGTCTAGTATGGCCACCAATGGCTCCAATATCCGCTTTTATTGCAGAAAGTGTAATTTTCATATTCCGTAGACTATTAAATAGATGGAGTTTAAAATTCTTATGATTTAGGTTTTTGCTTCACTCTTCACTCCTAAAGAATCCCTATGGAATAAAATAACTTGATTCTATAGGGAGTACTTGATGTCTACTCGTATAACCAACAGCGGACATACCCGTTTTTGTGATTTATCACGGGTGGATCATCGCGACATTTTTCTTTTGCATAAGGGCAACCATCATAGAATTTACATCCCGTCTCTTTTTTAATTGGTCCTTGTGATTTTTCGCTCAGGTCTTGCGGTCTATTTTCCTTATGTTTTATATTCGGAATTGAAGTTACGAGTTTTTCTGTGTAAGGGTGCTTTGGGTTTTTATAAATTTCATAGGATTTTCCCAGCTCAACTATTTGTCCACGATACATTATAGCTATAGTTTCTGATACTTCTGATATGACTCCTAAGTCATGGGAAATAAATACTATTGACATATTGCGATCTCTTTTTAATTTCTTTAGGAGGTTGATGATCTGAGATTGTACCATAACATCCAACGAGGTAGTGGGCTCATCTGCGACCAATATCTTGGGGTTCAGTAACAACGCCATTGCTATTGAAATTCGTTGCTTCATGCCGCCACTCAATTCATGAGGATACTTTTTCGTAATGCTAGGCTCTAAGAGAACACTTTTCAAAGAGTCTGCAATTACTTCCAGGTCATCAGTAGAGTAACCATGTTGATGCAAGATTTCCTTCATTTGTGATCCAACAGTAAATACTGGGTCTAAGGAATTAAGGGCTCCTTGAAAGATCATTGAAATTTTCTTCCATCTGATCTTCTTATCAAATTCATCATCTGATATCTTGGTAATGTCCTGACCATCTAAACTAATTTGACCATCAACGATTTTGCCGGGGTATGGAACTGATCGTAAAAGGGCTGCTCCTAATGTACTCTTTCCACATCCAGATTCACCCACAATTCCTATGGATTGATTTTTTTCAAGACTAAAACTAACATCATCAACAGCCTTAACTGTACCAAATTGGGATAGATAATAAACACTTAAACTATTTACAGCTAAAGCAAAATTCAAACAAGTCTTAATCGATCTAAACCGTATAAGTATCTATTTTATAGAATCTAATTTGATCTATCTCCACCTATTGGACATATATATGGTAAAAATATTAGACAACCTGATGATTAGTTGAAAGTACCCATTTGCATATTTGATGCCAAGACAGGAGTTTTGTGTCCAAAATGTGAAAGCAGGCTGAAAAATGGGGAGCTATCCACTATTGACGTAGAATCTTCGATCAAACTTATCAAACTCTCACATAAGAATGAAGATATAGATAAATTGAATTTAATAGGATCTCAAAAGATTGATGAAGATTATGTGCTTATTTTAAAGGATTCAAACGTAAGTCACATAAACTCTAATGATAAATTGATGAGTTCGGTTGAAAAGGAATTCAACGGAAAAGTATGGTTTGTTGAAGCGAATAGCTCGATTAGAAAGTTTCTAGAAAGTCTCTTCTTTCCAATAAGAATTTTGAAAACTAACATGATTTGGTTGCCGGATGGGAACCAGGTAACACAGGTTACTATTGAGAGTAAAGATTACGAAAAATTCTTTAATATAATTGAAAAAATAAAAAAAATTGTAAATGAAATTAGAAAAGTAGAACTTGTTGTTGAGATCGCAGGAAAGTAATAGGTTGCAACATGAGTATTCTATGAACAGAACATTTGCTTCATCAATCGACAAAAACCACATTGGTCAAAATCTAACATTCGTTGGATGGCTTGAAGATTTCAGAGATATGGGAAAAATTGGATTCATAAGCGTTAGAGATATGACTGGAAACTTTCAGGGAGTACTTACTGGAAAGCTGCTATCAGGTTTTAGGGAGATACCAAGGCAAAGTGTTATCGTGGTAAATGGAACTATTCAAGATACCAGAGCAGAGAATTTTAAGGTCGAAGTTAGAGTAGAAAAAGTGGAACTTTTGTCAAGGGCAATTAACCCTCTTCCAATTGATCCTACCGGAAGGGTCAAATCATCATTGGATAAGAGACTAGATTCGAGAGCCCTAGATTTGAGGAACTTTAAGATTTCTAATATTTTTAGAACTAGATCATATGTACTTCATTTAATTCGTAAATTCCTAAATTCGAAGATGTTTGTGGAGGTTAATACTCCGAAAATAATTGGAACCGCCACTGAAGGTGGTGCGGATCTTTTTGGTTTTGAATATTTCTCAAAGAAGGCATTTTTAGCCCAGAGTCCACAGTTATACAAGGAACAACTCACTCTGGGACTTGAAAGAGTATTTGAAATTTCTTCATATTTTAGAGCTGAACCGTCACATACTGTAAGACATCTTTCAGAATTTGTAAGTGTGGATTTGGAATCCGCATTCCTAGAATATGGTGATATTATGGATATTGTTCAAGATTTAGTTATTTCAACAATAAATGATTTGTTTGTTCATTATGATAAACAAATGACATATTTTGAAAATAAACAGGACATTATGGTTGATAAGATTCCAAGAATAACTTATGAAAAGTGTCTGGAGGATTTGAATAGCCTAGGAGAAAAAATAGAATTTGGGGATGATCTTTCTGATCCTGCATTAAAAAAACTTGGTGAGATATATCCCAAATTTTACTTCATAATTGATTGGCCAACAAAACTAAAACCATTTTACATACTTGAACATGAAAAAAAATCAGAGCTTTCAAAGTCATTTGACCTGCAATATGGATATTTAGAAATTGTTTCTGGAGGAACCAGAGAGCACGATTCTGAAAGATTGAAAAACAAGTTACTTGAAAAAGGACTTAACCCAAAGAGTTTTTCTGATCATTTACAAACATTTGATTGGGGAATGCCTCCACATTCGGGATGTGGTCTTGGTTTTGACAGGTTCATAATGATCCTCACTAACTCCACAAACATTAGAGAAGTTGTTCTCTATCCTAGAGACACTGAGAGGCTTAGTCCCTAGATATCTTAATTTTTATTTCTTTCAAGCAATCTTGTACTAACAAAAATGCCCTGTATGTCGACTTTGATACATCATATATGAGCCATATCACCGGATTAATCTTCATGTAAGTCAGGTCAGTATTAGAGGGATTTGATCCCTCCAAATGTGAATGGTACACACCAACAACATCTAGTGCATTATCAGATGCCCATTTGTACACTTTCATAAGTTCATCGGAGTCTATGTGAAATGAGTATTCTGAGTGCGCCTTATTCTCCATTTTCTTTAGTACTTTGACATGGTATTCATCATCGACTATACTACCCAAAAGTAGAGAGCATGATTCATTGGGGAAATCCTCTTTAGTGGATCGAATTAAGGATTCAATTTGGTTTTCAGTAACTAGTAATGCTATTTCAGACATATATCCAATTTTCCACACTAGTGATTGGTAATGCCGATCTTATATTTGATTAATATCAGGTACCTTATTCACATTATATTTAGTATTTTTTTTGCACTTTCACTCTAGGTCCGTTTTACCCTACTATTATTTTTCCCTTCATATGAGGGTGCAAAGTACAGAAATAATCGTATTGCGTTTCCTTAAGTGTCTTAGCATCAAGAATGAATGTCGCATTTGGCTTGATGGTCTTTGAATCGAATGTTTTAC
>Ga0209382_10003583_pt1 | contig 21438 bp, 28 predicted proteins | sample SoiMetdeltSBSDD5_FD_187599 | JGI IMG/M metagenome (GOLD analysis project Ga0209382, IMG submission 187599) | Bulk soil microbial communities from a Populus tree surrounding site in Tennessee, USA - Soil MetaG P. deltoides SBSDD5 (SPAdes) (version 2) | ecosystem: Environmental > Terrestrial >... | reverse complement strand
CAGGTCTTCCAGCGCCAGCTCGACGAACAGTGCTTCGCCGGATTTTCCGGCGGCCGCCTTGGCGCGAATGCCCGCGTCGTAGGCGCCGGTCGCGCCGATCGCCTGGTCGAAGATGGTCGGGTTCGACGTCAGGCCGGTGACGCAAAACTCTTCGACGTAGCGGCGCAGCGTGCCGTTGTCAAGAAGCTCGCGGGTGATGTTGTCCAGCCAAAGGCTCTGGCCGAGATCGCGTAGCAGATGGGTTCGATTCATGGTTTCTCCTGGTCGGCTTTCGGGTCGTGCCAGCTTTCCTCGCCGGCGAGGACCGCGGCCGCGGCCGCCGGTCCCCAGGTGCCGGGCTCGTATTCGGCGGGCGGCGCGGTGCTGCCGAGGATCGGCTCGACTACGCGCCATGCCGCCTCGACGCTGTCGTCGCGGGTGAACAGCGCGCCATCGCCGCGGATCGCATCGCCTAGCAGCCGCTCGTACGGCAGGTCGCCGCCTTCCGTCGCGCGCTGCGCGACCAGCTCGGCCGCTTCGCCGCGCATCTCCTCGCCGAGGCGCTTGACCCGAGTGCCGGCCGCGATAGCCACCTCGGGGCCGAGGCGGAAGCGAAAGTAGTTCGGCGATGCCGCGGGAGCGCGGTCGAAGATCGCCAGCGGCGGGGATTTCAGCTTGACCATCACTTCGGTGGCGCTCACCGGCAGGCGCTTGCCGGCGCGGATGTAGAACGGCACCCCCGCCCAGCGCCAGGTGTCGATATGCAGGCACAGCGCGGCGAAGGTCTCCACCTGGGAATCGGACGCAACGCCGGCCTCGCCGCGGTAGCCGCGGAACTGGCCGCGCACCACCTGTCCGGGCTGCAGCGGCCGCATGGCGTGAAACAGACGCAGCTTCTCGGCGCGCATCACATCCGGCTCATTGCCGGCCGGCGCGTCCATCGCGAGCAGCGCCATCACCTGCAGCAGATGGTTCTGCACCACGTCGCGGATCGCGCCGACCTCTTCGTAGAAGGCGCCGCGCCCCTGCACGCCGAAGCTCTCGGCCATGGTGATCTGCACGCTGGCAACGTAGTTGCGGTTCCACACCGGCTCGAGGAAGGCGTTGGCGAAGCGGAAATACAGCAGGTTCTGCACCGCCTCCTTGCCCAGAAAATGGTCGATGCGGAACACCGACGGCTCCGGGAAGACTTCGTGCAGCGTGCCGTTGAGCGCCCGCGCCGAGGCGAGGTCGCGGCCGAAAGGCTTCTCGACGATCACGCGCGCATCCCTGGCGCAGCCCGCCTTTGCCAGGCCACGCACCACGGTCGCAAACAGGCTGGGCGGGATCGCGAGATAGTGCAGCGGCCGCACGGCGCCGTTCAGCACCTGCTTGAGGCGTTCGTAAGTCGCTGGGTCGCTGTAGTCGCCACCGACGTATCGCAGTTGCGCAGCGAGCCGGCTGAAAGCCTCTTTATCGACGCCGCCGCTGTGCTCCAGGCTGTCGCGCGCACGTTCGCGCAGCTTGTCCAGCGTCCAGTTGGCGCGTGCCATGCCGACGATCGGGATATTCAGATCGCCGCGCCGGATCAGCGCCTGCAGCGCGGGAAATATCTTCTTGTAGGCCAGGTCTCCGGTAGCGCCGAAGAAGACGAAAGCATCTGACCTGTGTGGCGTCATACGAATTGGATGCACGATTCCAAAGGGGCGTTCCCCGCCGGAACGGAGCGGCCGGCAGCATCATCCAATTCATGCAAAAGGAGCCGTCCATGCCAGAACACGATCAGATCTATCCGCACGCCACACGGGAGCTCGCCGAGCAGCGGAAACGTCTGGCCCCGGGCCCGGCCGATGCGTTCCAGGCTTTCAGCGAGAGCGTGTTCGCAGAAGGCACGATTCCTGCCAAGACGAAGCAGCTGATCGCGGTCGCTGTCGCCCACGTGACGCAGTGCCCGTATTGCATTCGCGGCCACACCAGCGCCGCTCTGCGGCACGGCGCAACGGCGCAGGAGATCATGGAAGCCATCTGGGTTGCCGCGGAGATGCGCGCGGGAGGCGCCTACGCACATTCGGCTCTGGCGCTGGACACGATCGCCCGCTCCCGGACGGAAAAAGGAAGAGAGGCAGGATGAGCACCCGAGTCGCCATCAACGGTCTGGGACGAATCGGCCGCGCGATCCTGAAGCTCGCCCTCGACGAGCCGGCGCTCGAGGTGGTCGCCATCAACGACCTGGCCGAGGTCGAAAACCTCGCCTACCTGCTTCGCTTCGACACGGTATACGGGCGCTACCCGAAGCCGGTGGCCGCCGAAGAAGGTGCCCTGGCCATCGCCGGGCGCAAGCTGCGGGCCCTGAGGCGCCGCGATCCTCTGGAGCTGCCGTGGAAAGAGCTCGGCATCGAGCTCGTGTTCGAGTGCACCGGAGCACTGACGCAGCGCGCGGACCTCGAGAAGCACATTCGCGCCGGAGCGCGGTTCGTCCTCCTCTCGGCGCCGTCGCGCGGCGGCGAGGTGGAGACTGTGGTCCACGGCGCGAACGTTCCGCAGGGCGCCCCGAACATCATCTCCTGCGCGAGCTGCACGACGAACTGCATCACGCCGATTGTCGAGGTCATCGGCCGGCGCATCGGGTTCAGGAAGGCCGTGATGACGACCGTGCATGCCTACACCTCGAGCCAGTCCCTGGTCGACGGACCGGGCAAGCGCTTGCGCCGCGGGCGCGCCGCGGGCGCCAACCTCGTGCCGGCGCAGACGGGTGCCGCGCTCGCCACGACGCGCGCGCTGCCGCAATACGCCGGCCGCTTCGATGGCGTCGCGATCCGGGCGCCGATTCCGGTCGGCTCGATCGCGGATGTTACGTTTCTCGCCTCGCGCGCGACCAGCGTCGACGAAGTGAACGGGATACTCGCCGAAGAAGCCGGAACGGAGCGCTACGCTGGCGTGCTCGGGGTGACTCGCGATCCGCTCGTGTCCTCCGACATCGTCGGCGATGCGCGTGCCTCCGTCGTCGATCTGGAGCTCACCCGGGTCGTCGACGGCGACCTGGTCAAGATCATGAGCTGGTACGACAACGAGTGGGGCTACGCGAGCCAGATGCTGCGCGAGGCGCTGGCCTTGACCGGCGCACGTGTGGCAGCGTGATCCGGATCAAACGATGAGCATGAGGTGCTCTGGCAAGGTGGCCGTGGTCGCCGGTGGCACCGGCGCATTGGGCCGGGCGGTGAGCCTGGCGTTGCAGCAGGAAGGTGCGCAGGTCGTCGTCACCTACCGGAAGCCGGAAGAATTCGACCCGCTGAGAAATGCAGTGCCCGCCGGCGGCTCGCGCCTCGAAGGGCACCGCATCGATGTCACTGACGAAGCGGCGGTGAGCGAGCTCATTGCGAAGGTCGTCGCACAGCACGCGGCGCTGGACGTCCTGGTAAACACGGTGGGCGGTTACGCGGGCGGCACGAAGCTGTGGGAGCTGGAAGCGAACGTCCTCGACCGGATGCTGGCGCAAAACCTGCGCTCGGGCTACGTCCTGTCGCGCGCGGCGGTACGCGTGATGCTGAAACAAGGACGCGGGACGATCGTGAACGTCGCCGCGAAGGCGGCGCTCGATCACCCCGGCGGCGCAGCGGCATACGCTGCGTCCAAAGCTGCCGCGCTCGCGCTGCTGGATTCTCTGGGCGCGGAGCTGAAAGGCACCGGCGTGCGCGTGAACTCGATTCTGCCGAGCATCATCGATACGCAGGCAAACAGGCAAGCGATGCCGAAGGCGGACTTTTCGAAGTGGCCGAAGCCCGAAGAGATTGCGCGCGTGATCCTGTTCTTGTGCAGCGACGAGGCCGCAGTGGTGCACGCGGCGGCAATCCCGGTCTACGGACAGAGCTGATGCGTCATGGCAGGACGCGCGGCGGGCGCGCCGAGCACGTAACCGAGCATGCAGAAGTAGAGCATTCCGCGCAGCGGCGCGAAGCGGGCGGCGAACCGTACGGCGGCCGGCGGCTCGACGGCGCGTCCGCATGATGGATTCAATGATGGGCTGGATGATGGGGTTCGGATTGCTGGGCTGGGTGCTGGTAATCGGCTTGCTGGCCGCCATCGTGGTACTGCTGGTTCGCTTGCTCGCCCGGCCTGATTCGAGAAACAACAAGGCGTGAGACCGCCTGTCATCGCCGCATCGATTCTCGCGGCCGATCCAGGGCGCCTTGCGGAAGAGATTGCCGCAGTCGATGCAGCGGGCGCGGACTGGATCCACATCGACGTGATGGACGGACGATTCGTGCCGAACATAAGTTTCGGCCCATCCGTAGTCAGTGCCGCGAGGCGCGCGACGAAGAAGCCGCTGAACGTGCATTTGATGATCGTCGAGCCGGAGCGCTATCTCGAAGCGTTCGCCCAGGCGGGCGCCGATCACGTCCTGGTTCAATGCGAGCCGTCTTCCACCACGCACCTGCACCGCGTCCTCACGCGCATCCGGGCCCTTGGCAGGAAGGCAGGCGCGGTGCTGGATCCCGCCAGCCCGATCGCTTTCGTCGAGCAGGTGCTGCACCTTTGCGACATCGTCCTGGTGATGACCGTCAACCCCGGTTTTGGCGGGCAGGCTTTCCTGCCCGAGATGCTGCCGAAGATCCGCGATCTGCGCGCGCTGTGCGAGTCGCGCGGCCTCGATCCGTGGATCGAAGTCGACGGCGGCCAGAACGGCGAGCACGCCGCACAGGCGATTGCCGCCGGTGCGAATGCGATCGTGGCTGGATCCGCCATTTTTGGCGCCAGCGACTATGCGCGCGCCATTGCGGCGCTGAGGCGGCATGGCAGCTGATCTCACCGTGCTCGACGATGCGCAAGCCCTCGCCCGTCATGCTGCAGCGTGGCTGGCAAAAGAGCTCGGCACCCGTGCTCAAGGCGTGAGCGCGGTGTGCCTGTCCGGCGGCACGACGCCGCGCATCCTCTACGAACTATTGGCGCGAACCCCCCTGCCATGGAAGCGCATCCATTGGTTCTGGTGCGACGAGCGTTTCGTGCCGCCCGCCGACGAGCGCAGCAACTACCGCATGGTTCAAGAACTGCTCCTGTCGCGGGCGCCGATACCGGGCGGGAACATCCACGCCATTCCGACCGCAGGCGGCACGCCGGGCGCAGCCGCCGCTGCTTACGAGGAAGAGTTGAAGCGGTTCTATGGCGCAGGCACGCTCGCCGCCGATCACCCGATGTTCGACGTCACCTTCCTCGGCGTGGGAGAGGATGGCCATACCGCTTCCCTCTTTCCGGGCTCGGCCGTGTTGCAAGAGAGAACGCGTTGGGCCGCAGCGGTTGCCGACGCCCGCCCCGAGGCGCGCATCACGCTGACCTATCCGGTGCTCGAGAGCAGCCGCGACGTCGCATTCCTGGTCAGCGGAGCGGCGAAGCGCGCGATCATGGAAGAAATACTCCGGGGTACAAGCGACGCGCCCGCGGCGCGCTTGCAACCCGCCGGGCGCCTGCACTGGTTCGTCGACCGCGCGGCCGCGCCTCGCCATGCATCCTGATCCTGCGGTCCTGGTGATCATGGGCGTGTCCGGATCCGGGAAAACCACCATCGCCGTTTTGCTGGCCGCGCGCCTGGAATGGGCGCTCGCGGATGCAGACTCGTTCCATTCGCCCGCCAATCTGCAGAAGATGCGCGGCGGCATTCCGCTTACGGACGAAGACCGCGGGCCCTGGCTGCACGCGATTGCCGCCTGGATCGACAAAACCCGCCGTGCCGGCCGGCGCGGGATCGTGACCTGCGCTGCGCTGAAGCGCAGCTATCGCGACGTTCTCATCGGCGGGCGCCAAAACGTACGGCTGGTCTATCTCAAGGGCGATGCGCAGCTCATCGGGCAGCGCCTGGCAAAAAGGCACGGGCATTTCATGCCGGCCGCTCTCCTGCAGAGCCAGTTCGACACATTGGAGGAGCCCGGGCCCGACGAGAATCCGATCATCGTTTCCGTCGCTGCCGAGCCTGAAGCGATCACCGCGCAAGTCCTCGCCGCATTGAGTTCCACTTCGAAAGGAGCTGTCATGCCAACACGCAAAGCGCACGCACGCTGGGAAGGAAGCATCAAGGAGGGCAAGGGTCAGGTCGACTTCGGTAACGGGGCATTCAAGGCGGCCTACTCGTTCGCGTCCCGTTTCGAGGACGGTAAGGGCACCAATCCCGAAGAGTTGCTGGGCGCCGCTCACGCGGGCTGCTTTGCGATGGCGCTGTCGCTGATATTGGGTAACGCCGGATTCAAGCCCGACTACGTCGACGCGACCGCGCATGTCACTGTCTCGCCGCAGAACGGAGGCTTCAAGATCACCAAGAGCCATCTGGTGTGCGAGGCCAAGGTGCCCGGCATCGACCGCGCAGCCTTCACCAAGCATGCCGAGGCCGCCAAAGCGGGCTGCCCGGTGTCGCAGGCGCTCGCCGGCACCACGATCACCCTTGATGCCACTCTCGCCTCGAGCTGACGGCGCCGCCCATGTACAAGCACAACCTGATTCCGACCGACGCGCTCGCCGCTCGCGGCTAGGGGCGTCAAAGCCGGCGTGAAGCTGGCCAGGGCGCTGGGCGCGAAGGTGACGGCACTCTATGTCGCCACGCCCTACGCGCCCGCCGTCTATGGCGACGCCGCGGTCTACTACGCGGACCGTCGCCGAAGGAGCACAAGCGCTTCTCCGAGGAGGCGGCGAAGAGGCGCTCGCCCCGATCGAGACTGAAGCCAGGAAGGCCGGCGCGTCGTCTGCTCCGCGCGCGTGGTGTTCGACTGGAAGCCGTGGAACGCTATTCTCAAGGCTGCGCGCTCGCGCAAGTGCGATGCAATCGCCATGGCTTCGCACGGACGCGGCGGCCTTGGCGGACTGTTTCTCGGCAGCGAGACCCAGCGTGTGCTGGCGCACTCCAAGATTCCGGTTCTCGTCATCCGCTAGCCTGAGGTTTCGAGGATTTTCTCGCCGTGGCAAGAGCGCCCAAGACGCCGTGCTGCTTGTCGCTGACGATGCCGAAGGCGAGCTCGACGTAGAGCTTGCTGCCGTCCTTGTGCGTGGCACGGGTCAGCATCGGCTTGCCATCCGAGCGGGTTCGCCCTGCCGCGATCGCCCGCTGATAGCCCTGCCAGTGCGCGGCACGCAGGTGCTGCGGGATGATGAGATCGAGGCTGCGGCCCGTGGCCTCGCTCGCCGCGTATCCGAAGATCGCTTCCGCCCGGGCATTCCAGAGGCGAATGATGCCCTCGCGGTCGGCGAAGATCATAGCCTCGAGCCCCTGTTCCACGACCGCCTCATAGAGATCCGCGCCCGGCGCGAGCCAGCCGCGCCGCTCGAGCAGCGCGACGATCAGCGCTGCGCCGTCGCCGGGCGCTCCCGTGTCTCCCCGGATGACCAGCTCGGGCGCGAGCGGCGGCTCATAGGCAGCCTGCACGCCGGGAAGCGTCGTCGTTTTCCCGTCTCGGTAGAGTCCCTTCGGATCGCGCGCGGCGCACACTTCGAGCGGCGTATCGACGAACACCTCGGCAAACCGCGCGATGGCGCCCCTCGCGCGGTCCCGGTAGGCACGGCGGTTCGCCGTCGCATCGAACACCACAGGCTTTCCCTGCATCGAAAGATAAGCGCCGAGGTGAGCGACGGTCGAATAGAAGAAATCTCGTTCCTGGTCATCGTAGCGCGCGAAGGGCGTGAGCTGGGTGCGCAGCACGTCGGATTCCAGCACGGCGGCATCGACCCCGCGCGCATGGAGCTGGTCGCGCAGCGCTGCGGCGATGGCGCTTTTGCCCGACCCGGAAAGCCCGGTCAGCCAGACGGCGAAGCTCATGCTTCGCAGTAGGCGTTGGCGCGCGCGGGATCGAAGCGCGCATCTTCCAGGACGTTGCGCACGAAGCTCAGCAACTTGCGCCGCAGGCGCTCGTCGAGCGCCGGGTACCAGACCGGATTCGCCATGACCAGGCCGCGGAAGGCAAGAAACGGGGCCGCGACCTCCAGCATCCCGCGGTCGCCCGAGCGCTCGAGGTAGCGCTCCCAGAAACGAAGCCACAGCCGCTCGAAATCGCCTTCCAGCGTTCCGCAGCGCTGCAGCGAGAAGAAAAGATAGTTGAGCGCAAGGTAGGTGACGTCGGCGGCGGGCTCTCCACTCGCCGCGCGAGCGGTCGAGGACCGTGAAATCGGCGCCAGCGCGAAACAGGATGTTCCACGGATGGAAATCGCCGTGCACCTGGCGCAGGCGGTCTGCGCGTGATTTAAGCCGCCAGCGCCACTCGACGCATTTGCGCTCGATCTCTGCTCGAGAAGATCGAACGGCACCCGGCCATCCTGCGGATAGCTGTCCGCCACGCCGAAGATGCATTCGCCATGGCAGATTAGCTCGCGGATGCGCCGTGCGTAGAGGCCCGGATCCGGACCCGCTACGCGATGGATGTCGACGCGGTAATCGCACAGAGCGTCCGCGCGTTCGAAATCGAGCGGCAGGATCTTCTCTCCGGCGCGCAGGCAGTAGTCCACGCGCAGGGGAATGCCATAGCCGTAGCCCTTGTCGCCCTGCCGGCCGCCGCCTAGGGCGGTCACCCGCACGCGGTGCACGGCGCCGCCGTGGAGCGCTCGCAGGTAGGGCTGCAGCGCTGCCGGCGTGAAACGAGTATTGGCGCTCATTAGCCCTGTTTCGACACGGACGTGCGCCGCAGGTTTAACGCGGTTTACAGCGCCGGGGCCTGAAACGCGGATGGCCCATCGTGCATCCAATAGGTAACGCGTCCCCGGAAATGGAGAAATGCAATGAAAGCAAGCGACGTCATGACTTCCCGCGTCATCACGGTGGGCCCCGACACCGCGGTACGCCACATCGCCGGGCTGCTGTTCGAGCACCGGATCAGCGCCCTCCCCGTCCTCGAGAAAGGCAAGATGGTGGGTATCGTGAGCGAAGGCGACCTTCTTCACCGGCATGAGATCGGCACGGACCGTAGCGCGCGTTCCTGGTGGCTGCAGATGCTGAGCGCCGACCGATCGATCCACGACTACGTCAAATCGCATGCCACGCGGGCGCGCGACATCATGACGCGGGACGTCGTCGCCGTTACTCCCGATACGCCGCTCGCCGAGATCGCCACGCTGCTGGAGAAGCGCGGCATCAAGCGCGTGCCGGTGCTCGAGGGCGATCGGCTCGCCGGGATCGTGAGCCGGTCCAATCTCGTCCAGGCGCTGGCAGCCAAGGGGCGCTTGATGAATACGGGGGACAGCGGCGACGGCGCCATCCGCGCACGCCTCTCCGCGGAACTCGAGCGTCAGTCCTGGTGGCCGACCATGTCGAATGTGATCGTCACCGACGGGGTCGTGCATTATTTTGGAATGGTGGACTCCGAGGACCAGCGGCAGCCCGCCCGCATCGCGGCGGAGAACGTGCCCGGCGTACGCCGGGTCGAGGATCACCGCATTATCAGTACCGTCCTCGCATGGTCGGTATGAGCGCGCCACGACGATCTGGACGATAGGGCATTCCACGCGTCCGCTGGACGCGTTCGTCGACCTGCTCGCCCACTACCGGCTCGAAGCGGTCGCCGACGTGCGCCGCTTCCCCGGCTCGAGGCGCCAGCCCCAGTACGCGCAGGCGCCGCTGCGCAATTCACTCGCCAGGCATGGCATCGCCTATCGCTGGCTGCCGGCGCTCGGCGGCCGGCGCCGGCCGAGACCCGATTCGCCCAACACGGCCTGGCGCAACGCCTCGTTTCGCGGCTATGCCGACCATATCGAGAGCGCGGAGTTTTCGGGCGGACTGGATGAGCTGCTCGAGTTCGCCGGGCAGCTGCGCACCACATTGATGTGCGCGGAAGCGGTGTGGTGGCGCTGCCACCGGGCGCTCATCGCGGATGTGCTGCGCGTGCGCGGCATCGAGGTGGTTCACATCCTCGACCCACAGCATTGCGTGGTGCATCCTTATACGTCGCCCGCGCGAATCGTCGAGGGCCGGCTGAGCTATGCCCGATAGACGACGACGGATACGGTTTTTCGACTACCTGCTGGACCGGCCCATGCCGCTCGCCGGCACGCTTGCCGTCGTGGTCGCGGCAGTCGAAGCGACGGTCGATTGGACGACCTGGGTCGAGCTCGATGTATCGGCAGTCTATGGGGTACCACTCGTCCTCGCCGCCGTAGCGAGGAACCGGCGGCTGCTGTGGGTGCTTACGGCGTGCCTGGTGTTCATGACCTTTGCGGCCTATGCCGCGCAAATCGGCCCCGGCGTGTTTTCTCCCAGCGAGCCGTACTTCGTCAACCGCGTAATGTCAGCCGCGGCGCTCACTCTGTCTGCAGCGCTCTGCCATGTCTGGATCGTGGCCGCTAACCGGCTTGCCGCGCAAAGGCAGTCCCTGATCGAGCACAACCAGGAGCTCGACCGCCTGCGTCGGGTCGCCGAAGAGGCGAGCGGCCGCAAGACTCAATTGCTGGCATCGGTGTCGCACGACATCCGCTCGCCGCTGGCCACTATCGACCTGATCGCGGATCTCATCCTGCGCAGCGCCGGCAATCCGGCGCTGGCTGCCCAGCTCCCCGACCTGGTGCGGAGGCTTCGCAACAACACGCGCTCCCTCACCGATCTCGTATCCGCGCTGGTCGATATTTCCTCCCTCGACGCGGGGCAGATCCCCGTTCGCGCCGGCGAGTTCTCGCTGAACAAATGGCTGACGCAGGAGTGCGAGCGGCTGTTGCCTCTCGCTCAGGCCAAGGGCCTGCGCCTCATATCCATAGGACCCGAAGCTCCCGTGTGGCTGCGGACTGACAAGCTCAAGCTCACGCGGGTGCTGAGCAACCTTGTCGGCAATGCGGTCAAATTCACCGAAGCGGGCGGCGTCACGATATCGGCGGCGCTGACGCCTGAGCGGGCGCCGCTCATTCGCGTCAAGGACACCGGCGCGGGGATGAGCTCCGAGAGCCTCGGGCGGATCTTCGACGAGTACGGCCAGCTGGGAAACCCGCAGCGCGACAGCAACAAGGGCTGGGGGCTGGGCCTGGCAATCTGCCGGCGTCTGGTTGGCGTCATGGGCGGCAAGATCACGGTCGAGAGCGAGCCCGGCTGCGGCACGACCTTCGACGTGCACCTGCCGGCCTCTTGTGTCGTGAAATGATCAGGACAGCCTGCGCAGCCCCACCGCCCGGCGCAACTCGCCGAGGAAGGGCGTCGCGATTGCGCGGGCTTTGGCCGCTCCGTCCTGCAGGAGCCCCTCGATTCGCGGCGCATCGGCTATGAGCGACAGGTAGCGGTCGCGCATCGGCGCCACCGCCGTTTCAATGCGCTCGAAGAGAAGCTGCTTGGCTTCGCCCCACGCTATGCCGGCTGCGAACGCCGCGCGCATCCGCACCGACTCTTCCGCCGTCGCAAACGCCTCATAGAGGCACAACACTGCCGAACCTTCGGTGTCCTTGGGCTCGCCCGGCGCCCGCGAATCGGTGACGATGGAGAAAATCCCTTTCTTCAGCGCGCTGGCGGATGCGAAGAGCGGGATGCTGTTGCCGTAGCTCTTGCTCATCTTGCGCCCGTCGAGCCCGGGCAGAGTTGCTACCGATGTGTCGATCGCCGCCTCCGGCAGCACCAGGTGTTCGCCGTAGCGATGGTTGAAGCGCTCGGCCATGTCGCGCGCGATCTCGATATGCTGGATCTGATCGCGCCCGACCGGCACTGAATTCGCGCTGAAGAGCAGGATGTCGGCAGTCATCAGCACCGGATACATAAACAATCCGATGTTTACCCCGGTGTCCGGCTCCGCGCCCAAGGCGGTATTTCTGTCCACCGCCGCCTTGTAGGCATGCGCGCGATTCAGAAGGCCCTTCCCGGCGACGCACGCAAGCAGCCAGGCGAGCTCGAGCACCTCGGGAATGTCCGACTGGCGGTAGAACCACACCTTGTCCGGATCGAGCCCGGCAGCGAGCCAGGCGGCGGCAATTTCCAGCGTAGAGCGTTGCACCTGCGCCGGATTGGCAGTGTGGATCAGCGCGTGGTAGTCGGCCAGAAAATAGAAGCTCTCGACGCCGGCCTGCCGGCTCGCGGCGATCGCCGGCCGGATGGCGCCGGCATAGTTGCCCAGATGGGGCGTGCCCGAGGTCGTGATGCCCGTGAGCACACGGTGTGGTTCTCGTATCGGCATTGCAACTTCTATTCAGGCCTCAGCCAAAGTAGCAGCACGTGTTCAGCGTGCGAATACCGGACTGTAGGCCCAGCCGATCTGGAAGCCGATATCCGGGGTAGTGTTGGTATTGATGAAGTTTTCGGTCACTGCGAACGTAAGCAGCGACGCGCCGATGCGATAGCGCGCGCCGAGCGTGGCCTGGTATTTCTTCTCCCGCAGCGGTTCCAGATCGGTGTCCTGGCTATTGAACACGCTGCGGCTTGCGTAGACCTGCGCAATCAGGCTGGTTTCCCGATTCCACTGGTATTCATAGCCGAGGATCGCGGTCGGCACGACCTGGGTTCGATAAGCCACTATGGAATTGCTTCCATCCGTATAGACACCGGCTAGGCTCGCATAGAAGGCATGGTTGCCCATGAACCGCTGCAACGTGATCTGCAAGCCGAAGTCGGGCTCGCCAGTGGACAGGAAGGCACGCGCGCCTGCGATCGGAAGCTTGAGCGCGCCTTCGATCACCAGGTTCCAGGGCGTAGGGCTCATGGCCGCGGTGTAGCGCACGCCGAACGTCGGATCGAGCAGGCCGCCATCAGGCGGGCCCTGCTGGACCAGTTGCCTGTTCTTCAAGTCGAGAATGACGTTGACTTGGTTGCGGTTCACCGCGGGCCGCCCGGCCTGGCCAAACCCGAACGCGCTGTGGAACGACTCGACCCCGCCGTCGAGGAAGCCGCCGCTGTAGTGGACGCCGCTGAACCCCGCGTACACGCCCCAATGGTTGGTAAGTTTGCGGTGGAACGTGACGTCGAGGAGCCCGAGCTCGACGTCTACTAGGTACGCTTCGCCGGGCAGATCGCGAATCGCCTGGATCTCGTTCGGCCCGAGATGCCGCCGGCCGGGCAGAGACTGCAAGTACTGCCGGACGTTCGGGCTGAGCGCCCAGGTGTTCTGGTAGGCAAGGTCGATCTCCACTCCCCAGTTGCCCGGTGGCCCCGACACGGCGTGCGCGGGCCGCATGTCGAGACGCAGGAATCCGAACAGCGAGAGGTCGCGGGCGCGCAGCAACCCGTAATGGGCCGATGGCGCCTGTTTCGCGCTCTCGTCCTGGGTCGAGGACGCTTGTGACCATGCCGGCGGCGCGAGCATTGCCGCGAGCAGTGCGCCCACCGTGCATACATGTTGCCGGCAGGTTGTCGCCGTCGCAGTCATCCGGCCGATCCGAATGCTGCGCGCGCGTTCGCCCGGTTCAGGCAAGCTTCAGGCCGGCTTGCGCAGCAGCAGCGCAATCTTGATGTGCTCGATCGCCCGGGCGGGGCTGAGTCCCTTGGGGCAGACCTCGGTGCAGTTCATGACCGTGCGACAGCGGTAGAGCTTGAAGACGTCGTCCAGGAACTCCAGGCGCTCGCCGGTGGCGCGGTCGCGGCTGTCGACGATGAAGCGCTGCGCCTGCAGCAACCCGGCCGGGCCGATGAACTTGTCCGGGTTCCACCAGTACGGCGGACAGAAGCTGCTGCAGGCCGCGCAGAGAATGCATTCGTACAGGCCGTTCAGCTTCTCGCGCTCTTCCGGTGACTGCAGACGTTCGCGCTCGGGCAGCGGCTCGTCGTTCATCACATACGGCTTGATCGAATGGTAGTGCATGAAGAACTGGGTCATGTCCACCACCAGGTCGCGGATCACCGGAAAGCCGGGCAACGGCGCGAGCGTCACTGGCTGCTTGATGCCCTCGAGCGGCGTGATACAGGCAAGGGCATTGCGCCCATTGATGTTCATCGCATCGGATCCGCAGACACCCTCGCGGCAGGAGCGCCGGTAAGTGATGGAGTCATCCTGCGCCTTCAGCCGCGTGAGCGCGTCGAGCACCATGCGATCCGAGGGTTCGAGCGGCACGTCATAGTCCTGCATCACCGGCCGGGCATGCCGGTCAGGGTCGAAGCGGAAGACGCGCAAGCGCATGCGGTCCCTATGCCCCAATCACGTGTGTGCGACGATCAGGACGGTCCACAAGGCGAGCAGCACGAGCCCGGCGGCGACTGCGGCCAGTACCGCAAAGCGCAATCTGATCGGATGAATGTAGTCCAGAACCACGTCGCGAATACCGATCCACGCGTGGGTGAGCACGGCCATCGAGACCACTAGCAGGGTTCCGGCGCCGTGTGGTTGCCCGCTCCACGCCTGCCATTGGGCAAACGTGACCGGCGATCCGAAGGCGACCCGCAGCGCACCTGCAGCGAGGCCGGCGAGCAGCACCACGGCGCTCAACCGCTGCAGCAGAAACGCGCGATGACCCGAGAACGGCTTCATGCAAGACCACCAGGGCTGCGCCGGCGAGCGCGATCGCGGCGCCGAGCGCAGCATAGGCACTCGCCCGGCCCGCCGGAAGCGAGGCACCGACGCCGACGTCCATGAGGAGGTGCCGGATGCCTGCGAACACGTGGTGGGCCGAAGCCCAGGCGAGCACCACCAGCGCGGCGCGCCCTGCCGGCGAGCGCAAAGCGTCGATCAGCGAAGCGAATTCCGCTTCGCTGCGTAGCGAGCGCTGGAGCGCTGGAACGGTGAAAGGCAGCGCGCACGCCAGCACGATGCCGGAAATCCGGTGGCCGATCGACGCGACTGCGCCCACCGGGAACTGAATGCGCGCGAAGTTCAGGAACTTTGGCCGGGACACCCGCACGTGCGGCCGCATGATGGCCATAGGAATCCTACGCTGCTCTGTGCGCTACCAGATTACTCCGGCTTACCCATGGACGATGACGCCGGCCACGATCGCCGCGTCGAGCACGATCCAGCCGATGCAGGCGAGATAGATCGTCTTGTCACGCTTCTGCATCCCATAGACGAACCACATGCATGCGGCGATGAGATACGCAAGCCACGAAACGAGCGACACACCCCCGGCGTCACGGCCGATCCAGACCGCAAGCACTTGCGGCACGGTCATGAGCATGGTGACAACAGAAAGTCCCCTCAGGACTTTCTCCAGGCCGCTGGCAGGTGACGGACTGAACGAATTGGTGACGCAGGATGCATCGGCTGGCAGCATCGTCATTTCGTCGCTCCTTGAATCCTTGCTGACCGCAAGCCACGCTTCGCCCGGTCCCCGAGATATTCGCGCAGGACCACGGCGCCATTGTGAACGGTGTCGTGGGCGCTGTAGAGCAGCGTCACGGTACGGCGTTCTGCTGCTTCCAGTATCGGCTCCCAGGCGGTAGGGTTCGCATCCAGTTCGGCGCGATACCGCCGGCGAAAATCCTGCCACCGTTCCACACGGTGGCCGAACCACTTGCGCAATTGCGTGCTCGGGGCGACTTCCTTCATCCAGGCGTCCGCGGCGAGCGACTCCTTCTTCATGCCTCGAGGCCAGAGGCGCTCGACCAGAATTCGGCGCCCGTCGGCCGGCGCGGGCGCCTCGTAGGTGCGCTTGATCCGGATCATGGCGCTAGTAGCCGTAAAACTGCTCGCTGCGCACGTCCGCTTCGCTGACGCCCGCGCCACGCAGGACCGCTTTCATCGCCTCCACCATAGCCGGCGGACCGGCGAGGTAATAAATGGGTGCTGCCGCATCGGCGACGAAACGCTTGATCGCTGCCTCGTCGACGAAGCCGTCCAGGTCAGTCATCCTCGCCAGCAGGCGAAAGTTGTCGCTTCGCCGTTCCAAGCCCTGCAGCTCGGCGAGAAATGGAGTGTCTTGCTCCCTGCGGTTCGAGCACAGCAGCAACAGGCGCTGGTCGAGCCGGTCGTGGGCGGCCTGCCGCAGCATGCTCATGAAAGGCGTGATGCCGATGCCCCCCGCGATGAATACGGCGGCGCGCGAGCGGTCCTCGTGCAGGGTCATGACGCCGCGCGGGCCCTTGAGCTGGAGCTTCGCGCCGGGCTGCAGGCTTTTGAGCGCGCGCTTGAAGGCACTGCCTTCGCGCATGCGGGTGGCCACGGCGAGCTCCGCCTCGAAGGGCGCGCTCACCAACGAGAAGATGCGCTGCTTGCTGTTCGCCTCGGGCGGTGGCTCGATCAGAAAGAGCGTGACTGCCTGGCCGGGCTTGAAGACGAAGCCCGCCGGCTTGGTGAAGCGAAACACCATGGTTCCGGCGGCGACTTCCTCGTGCCCCTTAACAAGGACTTCGTAAGTATTCAAAACGCGCGGATTCCCGGCAAGTCGGCAGCTATCTCGTGGCGCTGATCGTCAGCGTCGTACCAGTACAGCTTGGCCGGCTCCTCGCCCAACGCGAGCTCGTGCGAGCTGTCGCAGAACGGCTGGTTCTGCGACAACCCACATTGGCACAGCCACTGCTCCTTGCCATCGATGATGTACGCCTTGGGCTCCATCAGCGTGCGCTTCACGATTCTTGCCATGTCGTTGATCCTTTTCCGTTACCCATTGGATGACGCGATTGCCGGCAGCGTTCCTGCCGGCATGCCAGCGGATGACATCAACGACCGAGCGCCCAGCGCAGGACGTACACCACCAGCGCCAGAGCCGTGACGCCGGCGAGCCATAAACCCACGAACCACGCCGCGCGCTTCAGCGGTAACCCCCGGTCGTCCCTACCTTGCCGCGAAACACCCAGTAAGCATGGACGGTGTAGAGGACGATGATCGGAAGAAGCACCGCCGCACCCACCAGGGCGAATGACAGGCTGTCGTCCGGTGCGGCGGCGCTCCATATGGTGACCGAAGAGGGCACGATGTACGGGAAGAAGCTGATCAGCAGCCCGACGAACGAAAGAATGAACAGCCCGAGCGATGCCAGGAAGGGCGTCAGCTGTCGCTTCGTCGAAAGGCCCCGATACAACGCGAACGCGCACAGAGCAACCAGCAGCGGCACCGGTAAGACATAAAGCATCTGCGGCCAGCCGAACCAGCGCGCCATGTAGTTCTCGTTCAGGAATGGCGTCCACAAACTGACGATGCCGATCATCGCCAGGATCCCGCTCCCCGCGATCCAGGCAAAGCGGTAGGCGGCGCGCTGCAATTCGCCTTCTGTCTTGTAGATCAGCCACGTCGCTCCCAGCAGTGCATAGCCCACCACCAGCGCAACCCCGGTCAGCACGCTGAACGCCGTGAGCCAATCCCACCAGCCCCCCGCATAAGCGCGGTTCGCGACCGGGATGCCCTGCACCAGCGCTCCCAGGGCAATCCCCTGCGCGAAGGTGGCGAGCATCGACCCGCCGGCAAACGACGCGTCCCACACGAACTTGCCGCGCCGCGTCTTCCAGCGGTACTCGAAAGCCACGCCGCGGAAGATCAACGCCAGCAGCATGACGATGATCGGTACGTAAAGCGCCGGCATGATGACCGCATAGGCCAGCGGGAAAACCGCGAACAGACCGCCGCCGCCCAATACCAGCCAGGTCTGGTTGCCGTCCCACACCGGCGCGACCGAGTTCATCATCTGGTCGCGGCCCGTCTCGGTCTTCACGAACGGGAACAGGATTCCGATGCCCAGGTCGAAGCCGTCGAGTATCACGTAGACCAGCACCGAAAGGGCGATCAGGCCCGCCCAGATCAGCGGCAGATCCAGCATCATGTGGCGGTTCCTCTCTTCGCCCCGCGCAACACTGGGCCGGGCATGAGGCCGGCGGCTTGAATCGGCTCATCGGCCGGCAAGCCCGGCTCCGCAGACTCGGGCGGTTTGAGCATCAGCCGCAGGATGTAGAAGGTGCCCGCGCCAAAGATCGCGAAATACACCACGATGAAAGCGACGAGCGACGCGCCTACGGCTGCAGCGTCGATCGCGGAGACGGATTCCGCGGTCGTCATCAGCCCGTAGACGGTATACGGCTGGCGGCCGATCTCGGTGGTGAACCAGCCGGCGAGCAGCGCGGCGAACCCGCTCGGTCCCATCAATATGGCTGCGCGGTGCATCCAGGGTGCGTCATACAGCCGGCGCTGGTAGCGCAGCCACAGGCTCCACGCCCCGATGCCGAGCATCGCAAAGCCGATGCCCATCATGATGCGGAAGCTCCAGAACACGATGCCTACCGGCGGGCGTTCGTGTTTCGGCCACTCCTTCAGGCCGCGCACCACGCCATTCGGGTCGTGGGTCAGGATGAGGCTGCCAAGGTTCGGGATGCTGATCGCGTAATCGGTGCGCTCTTCGACCGCATTCGGGATGCCGAACAGAATCAGCGGCGCGCCCGCCGTGGTCTCGAAATGGCCTTCCATGGCGGCAATCTTCGCCGGCTGGTGCTTGAGCGTATTCAGGCCATGCAGATCGCCCGCCAGGATCTGGAGCGGCGCCACCAGCGCGGCCATCCACATCGCCATCGAGAACATGGCGCGGATACCCGAATCGTCCCGCTGAATCGTGCGGCCCTTCAGCAGGTGATACGCCCCGACGGCACCGACCACGAAGGCTGTCGTCAGGTAGGAGGCGAGCACCATGTGCACCAGCCGGTAGGGAAACGACGGGTTGAAGATGACTGCCCACCAGTCGGTGACGATGAACTGTCCAGCGTCGTTGACGGCGTAGCCCGCAGGCGTATGCATCCAGCTGTTGGCGGCCAGAATCCAGAACGCCGACAGCAGCGTCCCCAGCGCAACCATCAGGGTGGCGAAAAAATGAAGCTTGGGCCCTACCCGCTCCCGGCCGAACAGCATGATCCCCAAAAAACCGGCTTCGAGGAAAAAAGCCGCCAGCACCTCGTAGGCCATCAGCGGCCCTAATACCGGCCCGGTCCGGTCCGAGAAAACGCTCCAGTTCGTGCCGAACTGGTAGGTCATCACCACGCCCGACACCACGCCCATGCCGAAGGCGACCGCGAAGATCTTTTTCCAGTAATCGAACAGGTTCAGGAACACGCCGCGGCCGGAAACCAGCCATAGGCCGTTCAATACCGCGAGGTAGCTCGCCAGCCCGATCGAGAAGGCAGGGAAAATGATGTGCGCGCTGATCGTGAACGCAAACTGGATGCGCGCCAGCAACAGGGCATCGAACGATTCCATCCGTGCAGCCCGCTTGGGCTGCTATTTGACCTGCACCGCGTACTTGCTGGCGATCTCGCCCATCTTTTGCATCATTTCGCCCCACATCTGCAGCTGAAGCTTCTCGTTGCCGGGCGGAAGCTGCGGCATCGCGGTACTTGGCATCGGGCCGCCCATCATGCCGCTGCCCATCATGGGGCAACTCATCATGCCGTGCATGCCGGGCATTCCCTGCATGCCTTGCATGCCTTGCATTCCTTGCATTCCTTGCATGCCCTGTGTCGCAGGCTTGTCACCTTCTGGGGCGGCGAGGCTCCACGCGCTAAAGCCTAATGCGGCTGCGATCGCTGTCGCGGCAACAACGTTTCTCATGATGTTCTCCTTCGTTCATAGCGCAGCCTCAATGTGCGGGACGCATTCCCGGCACAGCGCCACCGCCGCGCTATCGGCGGCCGGCAGAATTCCGCGGATCGCGTGCGGTCGTCGAGTGGTCGTTCGCCTGACCCGGCTTCGGCATTTCCGTCTGCGCTTCTTGCCGCGTGAGATCTCCATCAGGCAGCTTCGCCGTGGCGTGATCGGCGCCTGGAGAATGAGAGAGTGCTGGAGCGGTCGCGGGGCTCTGCTCCGGCTTGGACTGCGCCGTCGCCCCGGCGGATCACGATGAGCCCTTGTTCTTCTTGTAGTTGGCGACCGCCTTGTCCTGGGCCTGGGCGAGCTGCTTGGCCGCCTTCGCCTTCTCGGCCGTTTCCTTCTGCGCCTTGGCGGCCGCGGCAGCCTTTTCTTCCGGAGTGGGCGGAGGCAACTCGGCGTAAGAAACGGCAAATGCGCTGACGAGCAGGCCGCCGGCCAGTACAGCGAGGATCTTTTTCATGACTCTTCCTTCATGTGTGGTGCGCCGGCGGGCACGGCGCCGCCCCACGGCAGGCGCTTGTCGGACTTGACCTTGTCGTACCAGTACTCGTGGTGCTCCTTCGCCCAAGCCTCGTCGACGTAGCCCGAGCGCATCGCCTGGTAGGAGCCTTCCAGGCCGATGGTTCCGAGGTAGATGTGGCCCAGCGAGATCGCGATGTAGATAAGCGCCGCAATGGCATGCACCACCCACGCGTCCTGCATAACCGCGCGCGTCTGCTCGAAGTTCGGGAACAGCAGCACGAGGCCGCTCCAGCTCACCACGATCGAGAGTCCCACCACGCCGAGCCAGAACCACCCCTTCTCGCCCGCGTTGAACCGGCCGGTCGGCACGTGCTCGCCGCGCGCCATCACCGCCCAGGCGCGGGCGAACCACCTCAGGTCGTACAGGCGGGGAAAGTTGTCCTTGACGAACAGCACGATCATCGCCAGCACGGAAACGATGAACAGCGGAGCGATGAAGTTGTGAAAGGCCTTGGCGGCGGTGGCGAGCCAGGAGAACAGCGTGTAGCCGAGCAGGGGCAGCAGCAGGTGCTTGCCGAAGAACATGATGAGGCCCGTGAGGCCGAGCACGCAGAAGCTGACTGCGGTGGACCAGTGCACTGCCCGTTCAACGACGTTGAAGCGGTGGATGAGGCGGCCGGTCGGGGGCGTGCGCACCTTGACCGGCCCTTTCCAGAAGTAGAACCCGAGGATCGCGACCAAGGTCAGCACCACCAGCCAACCGCCGTAGAACGTGACCGGGCCGTTGCGGAACAGGCGCCATGCCTCGCCCGCGGTGCTCACGCTCTGCTGCCCGGGAAAGCGCGCCGGCGGCTGGATCAGCACTTCGGTCTCGACTCCCTGGACGGTAGTGACGTTCGGGGCGCCGGACTGCACGTTGCGCCAGACCGGCGCGTTGTTGCCCGGCTGCGCCTCCTCCTGCTGCCGTTGCGCCTCGATCGCTTCTTCGCGTGAGAGTCGCTCCGGCAGATATTGCGCCCACGCGATGCTCGACGACAGCAATGTGATCGCCAGGCCGGTTCCGATCGGAATTTTCATGATCATTGCTCGATGCGTTTGTATTCGTGTTGCGTGAGTTGCCGCGCCTTGATGTCTGCTTCCCAGCTCGCGCGATCGCCCTTGGTCCACTTGCCCCCGTGGTACTCGGCAGCGAGCGGCTCGTTGCTCCACGGCGCGCTGTCGGGCCTGCCCTGGTAGGACCGCGGGCCTTCCGCGATCTGCTCGCGATCGCCGCAGCTCGCGAGCCCCAACAGCGCGATGAAAAGCAGGAACCGGATCATTATCGGGTTCCCTTCTGCGTAGGCGCCTGGGCGCCAGGTCTGCCCGGACCGTAGGCGGTACCCCAGCCCCAGACTTCGGAGCCTTTGCCGCGGCGCACGACGCGATCGCGGTAGATATCGGCAATCACGTCGCCGTCGCCGCCGAGGAGCGCCTTGGTCGAGCACATCTCGGCGCACGCCGGCAGCTTGCCCTCGGACAGGCGGTTTCTGCCGTACTTCTGGAACTCGGCCTGGCTGCGGTCGGTCTCGGGGCCGCCGGCGCAGAACGTGCACTTGTCCATCTTGCC
>Ga0209382_10003582_pt1 | contig 21439 bp, 17 predicted proteins | sample SoiMetdeltSBSDD5_FD_187599 | JGI IMG/M metagenome (GOLD analysis project Ga0209382, IMG submission 187599) | Bulk soil microbial communities from a Populus tree surrounding site in Tennessee, USA - Soil MetaG P. deltoides SBSDD5 (SPAdes) (version 2) | ecosystem: Environmental > Terrestrial >... | reverse complement strand
GTCGGCGTCGAGCCCGGCGAGGCGACGGTGCGCACGGTGGGACAGCGCGCGCAGTGGCTGCAGCGCTTCTGGAAGCACGCCCAGGCCGAGCTCGACGCGCGCGGCCTCACGCGCATGTACGAGGAGATCGAGCGCCCGCTGGTGGTCGTGCTGGCCGAGATGGAGCGCCACGGCATCCGTGTCGATCCCGGGCGCCTGGAGGCCTTCGCCAAGGAGCTGGAACGCGACCTCGACAATCTGACGCGCGAGATTTACGTCCTGGCGGGCGAGGAATTCACCATCGCGTCGCCGAAGCAGCTGGCGCATATCCTGTTCGAGAAGCTGAAGCTGCCCGCGCTGCGCCGTACCAAGACCGGCTACTCGACCGACGCCGACGTCCTGACCGAGCTCGGCCTCGCGCATCCGCTGCCGGCAAAGATTCTCGAGCACCGGAGCCTGTCCAAGCTGAAGGGCACGTATGCCGACGCGCTGCCGGCGCTGATCAACCCGGAGACCGGTCGCATCCACACGACGTTCAACCAGCTGGTGGCGGCCACGGGACGCCTCTCCTCGCAGGACCCGAACTTGATGAACATCCCGATCCGCACGGAGCTCGGCCGGCGCATCCGGGCGGCATTCATTCCCGCCGAAGGCTGGCAGTTCGTCGCCGCCGACTACTCGCAGATCGAGCTGCGCATCCTGGCCCACATGTCGGCCGAGCCCGCCATCATCGAGTCGTTCCGGCGGGGCGAGGACATCCACACGCGGACGGCGTCCGAGGTCTTCAAGGTGGCGCCCGCGCAGGTGACGTCGCTCCAGCGCACCATCGCCAAGAGCGCCAACTACGCCATCCTCTACGGCGTGTCGGCGTTCGGGCTCTCGCAGGCGACGAAGATCGACCAGAAGGAGGCGCAGCGGTACATCAGCGAGTACTTCGCCACCCATCCGCGCGTCCGCGCGTTCATCGACCGCACGCTGGCCGAGGGCCGCGAGCAGGGATTCGTGGCGACGCTCCTCGGCCGCCGCCGCTATCTGCCCGATCTGCGCTCGGGGAACCCGGTGGCGCGCAACGCGGCCGAGCGAATGGCCATGAACGCGCCGGTGCAGGGCACCGCCAGCGACATGATCAAGATCGCCATGATCCGCCTCCGAGCGGCGCTGGCCGAGCGGCGACTGCAGGCGCGCATGCTCCTGCAGGTGCACGACGAGCTGCTCTTCGAGGCGCCGCCGGACGAGGTGCCGATCGTCGAGGCGCTCGCGCGCGAGATCATGGAGGCGGCCCTGCCGCTCGACGTGCCGATCGTCGTGGACGTCAAGAGCGGCCGCGATTGGTCCGAGGTGTGACGGCGCCGCGCAAGTTCCTGCTCGTCGGCCTCACCGGCGGCATCGCCACCGGCAAGAGCACAGTGGCCGAGACGCTCCGCGGCCTCGGCGCCGAGGTCATCGACGCCGATCAGCTCGCGCGCGATGTCGTGGCGCCCGGCGAGCCGGCGCTGGCCGAGATCGTGCGCGAGTTCGGCGACGTGCGCAACGCCGACGGCACCCTCGATCGCAAGAAGCTCGGCGTCATCGTCTTCAGCGACACCGCCCGCCGAAAGCGGCTGGAGGCGATCACCCATCCCGCCATTCGCGCGCGCTTCCTGGCGCGGCTGGCCGAGCTCGAGGCCGGCCACTTCGAGGGGCTCGTCTTCTTCGACGCGCCGGTCATGATCGAATCCGGCAACTACCGCACCATGGACAGGCTGGTCGTCGTCTTCACGGACGCGGCCACCCAGCGCGCGCGGCTGATGGCGCGGGACGGGATGGCTCCCGCCGAAGCGAGCGCGCGCATGGCGACCCAGATGCCCGTGATCGACAAGGCGAAGCTGGCCGATTACGTCATCGACAACACCGGGGACCGCGCGGCCACGGTGGCGCGGACCCGCGAGGTCTTCGAGGCGCTGCTTGCCGAGCTCCGCGCGCGTGACCGGCGGTAAGCGGCGGGCGCTCGGCCAGCACTTCCTGCGCGACGCCGGCGTGGCGCGCGCCATCGTCGACCTGCTCGCGCCGTCGGCTTCCGACCTCGTCGTCGAGATCGGACCCGGCGAGGGGGCGCTGACCGAGCATCTCGCCCGTCGCGCGGGGCGGCTGGTGGCGCTCGAGGTCGACCGGGACCTGATCGCGCGGCTGCGCCGCCGGCTGCCCGCGATCGAGGTGGTGGAAGCCGACGCGCGCACGTGGGATTACGGCGGTCTCGTCCGGCCCGCGGGCGGGCGGGTGCTGGTGGCCGGCAACCTGCCGTACAGCGTCGGCAAGCCGATCCTCCAGGCGCTGGTCGACGCTCGCACGGCGATCGACACGATGGCGCTGATGCTCCAGCTCGAGGTCGCCGAGCGGGTAGCGGCGCCGCCCGGCACCAAGACCTACGGGAGTCTGTCCGTCTTGACCCAGGTCTACTGCGAGGTCCGGATCGCTCTCCGCGTTCCGCCCGGCGCCTTCCGGCCCCCGCCCAAGGTCGAGTCGGCGGTGCTCCACGTCCGCCCGCTCGCCTCGCCGCGCGTGGAGCCCCCCGATTTGCGCCGGTTTCATGCGGTCGTCAGGGCTGCCTTCGCCCAGCGCCGCAAGACGCTGGCGAATGCCCTGGCGGCGGGGCTGGGAGTGCCCCTGGGAGCGGCGCGACAGGCGGCTGCGGCCGCCGGGGTGGACCCGGCACGCCGGGCCGAAACGCTCGATATTAAAGAGTTTGCCGCGCTATCCCGTGGACTATAGTAGGAGGTGCATGGCGCGTCGCTCCCTTCTCCTCGCGGTGCTGGGCATCGAGCTCCTCGCCGGAGTCATTTTCCTCAGTGCGGGGTATCTCTCGCGTCATCCGGTCGTGCCCGCCATGCCGCCGCTGGAGGTGAAAGCCTATCCGGCGCCGCCGCGCGTGAGCGCCGTCGACCTGCGGCGCGGCGATACCTTCGTCAAGGCGCTCCAGCGTGAGGGCGTGTCGGCGAAGATCGGCCACGACATCGCCAGCGCGCTGCGCGGCGAGGGCGTGAATCTTCGCAAGCTCACCCCGCGCCACGGCCTGGCCATCGAATGGACGCTCGATGGCAAGCCGAGGAGGTTGCAGTACGAGCCCAGCCCCTGGCTGGGCTACGCCGTCATCTCGACCGATGACGGGTGGAAGGTCGAGAAGGCCGAGACGCGGCCCGATGTGCGCGTCGAGGCCGTGAGCGGTGAGGTGCGCCGCTCGCTGTTCGAGGCCGTGGAGAAGCAGGGCGAATCGGCCCAGCTCGTGCTCGACCTCGCCGAGATCTTCTCGTCCGACTTCGACTTCACGGCCGACACGCGGGCGGGCGACCGCTTCCGCCTGCTCGTCGAGAAGCGCTACGCCGCCGGCACCTTCGTCGACTACGGGCGGATCCTCGTCGCCCAGTACGTGAGCGACGGCCGCACGCTGACCGGCGTCGGCGTCGAGGCCGCGCGCGGCCGTTACACGTTCTACGATCCGGCCGGGCGCTCGCTGCGCAAGAGCTTCCTGAAGTCGCCGCTGCAGTTCTCGCGCATCACGTCCGGCTTCACCTACGCGCGCCCGCATCCGATCCTCGGCGGCACGCGGCCGCACCTGGCCATCGATTACGGCGCGCCGGTCGGCACACCGGTGTGGGCGGTCGCCGACGCCACCGTGAAGCGCGCGGGCTGGGACGGCGGCAACGGCATCTCGGTCACGCTGAATCACCGCTCCGGCTACTCGACGATGTACAACCACCTCTCGCGACTCGGGCCCGGCGTGCGCGCGGGCGTGCGCGTCGAGCAGCGCCAGATCATCGGCTACGTCGGGTCCACCGGGCTGTCGACCGGGCCGCACCTCGATTACCGCATCGCCAAGAACGGCCGCTTCGTGAACCCGCTCAGCGAGAAGTTCATCCCGGGCGAGCCCATCCCGCCCGCCGCGCGTCCCGCCTTCGTCAGCCGTGCCAAGGAGCTGATCCAGCGCCTGGATCTGCTCGGAGGGGGACTCCGTCCCCCTTCCGACGGGCCGATCGAGCCTTCGGCTCGATCTCGCCCTGCCTCCCCCTAGACCCGATGGCGCCGGCAAAGCCGGCGCTCGAACGCGGCAAATCCCGGGCCGGCAAAATTCGGGGGCGTCGGGGGTGGGTGCTACCATGGCCGCCGTAAGCTGAAAGGACCGGTTTGACGTCGTGAACGATCCGGCAGTCCGGCTCATCCCGCTCGGAGGTCTCGGCGAGATCGGGTTGAACATGATGCTCGTCGAGTGCGGCGATGACATCATCGCCCTCGACTGCGGCCTCATGTTCCCCGACGACGAGTTGCCCGGGATCGACTACGTCATCCCCGACTTCTCCTACGCGCTCGCCAAGCGCGACGGCTTCCGCGGCGTCGTCCTCACGCACGGTCACGAAGACCACATCGGCGCGCTGCCGTATCTGCTGAGGTCGGCGCGGATCCCGGTCTACGCCACCGCGCTGACGCAGGCGCTGGTCGCCGAGAAGCTCCGCGAGCATGGGCTCGCCGAGCAGGTCGAGCTCAGGACGATGATCCCGCGCGTGCCGTTCACGCTCGGCCCGTTCACCATCGAGCCGATCCGCGTGACGCACTCGATCGCCGACGGCATGGGACTCGCCATCGGAACGCCGGCGGGCACGATCGTCCACACCGGCGACTTCAAGCTCGATCCGAGCCCGCTCGACGGCGAGCCCGCCGACACCGCGCGCTTCGCGGAGCTCGGCGAGCAGGGCGTGGCCGTGCTGTGCTCGGACTCGACGAACGTGGACCGTCCCGGCCACACCCGCTCGGAGATCGAGGTCGGGGCGGCACTCGCCGAGCGCTTCGATGCGGCCCGCGGCCGGATCATCCTGGCGACGTTTGCATCGCACATCCACCGCATCCAGCAGGTGCTCACGCTGGCGGCCGCGCGCGGCCGGCACGTGGCGCTGCTCGGGCGCTCGATGGAGCGGAACGTGGCCATCGCCGCCGAGCTCGGCTATCTCACGCTGCCGCCCGGCCTGCTGCGGCCCCTCGAGGAGCTGGTGCGGCTGTCGCCCGAGCGGCAGGTGATCCTGTCCACGGGGAGCCAGGGCGAGCCGAACTCCGCGCTGGCGCTCATGGCCGCCGGCGAGCACAAGTACGTGCAGGTCACGCGCGGCGACCTCATCGTGATCTCGGCGCGGGTGATCCCCGGCAACGAGCGGACCGTGGGACGCGTCATCAACGCCCTCTATCGACTCGGCGCCGAGGTCCTCTACGAGGACAACGCGTTCGTCCACGTCTCCGGCCACGCCAGCCAGGAGGATCTGAAGCGGATGCTCAAGCTCACCAACCCGCGCTACTTCGTGCCGGTGCATGGCGAGTACCGGCACCTGCTCGGCCACGCCCGGCTGGCGGCGAGCGCGGGGCTCGACCCCGACCGCATCTTCCTGATCGAGGACGGGACCGGCATCGAGGTGACGGTCCGCACGGCGCGCGTGGTGCCCGGCTATCCCACCGGCCGCGTGCTGGTGGACGGCAAGGGAATCGGCGATATCGGCGCCGTCGTGCTGCGGGATCGGCAGATCCTCGCCGACGACGGCGTCATCGCGGTCGCGGTGACGTTCGACCGGAGCGGAGCGCTCGTGGCCGGGCCCGGGGTCGCCTCGCGCGGCGTCGTGTACGTGAGGGAGAACGAGGCGTTCCTGGACGACGTCCGTGCGGCCGTGCGGGCCGCGCTCGCCGAGCGGCGCGACGACGAGCCATGGGATCGTGACGCCATCGTGGGCCGCGTGCGGACGGCGGTGCGGCAGCTCGTGAACCAGCGCGTGCAGCGCAAGCCGATGGTGCTGCCGATCATCCTGGAGGTGTGATGGGCGCCAGTCTGTCGACGGAGGTGAAGTCGGGCCCGGTGCGCGCGCGGCGAGCGCGGCGCGGCGCGCAGCCGCGGCGCTGGGTGCGCGAGGTGCAGGGGATCGCCGCGCTGGCCATCGCCGCGTTCGTATTCGTGGCGCTTGCGGTGTTCGACCCCGCGGTGCCGCCCGGCCACCAGGCGGCGCTCGTGGGTCCGGTCGGCATCTGGCTCGCGTGGGGCGTGTTCCGCTCGTTCGGCTACGCGGCCTTCCTGTTTCCGCTGATGGGCGCCGTCTGGGGCCTGTCCACGTTCGTCCGGCCGCTGGCGAGCCGCGGCTGGGTGCCGATCGGTGGCCTCGTGCTGCTGCTGCTCACCGCCACCGGGCTGCTGCATCACGCGACCGACGTCTTCGCGGCGGCGCGGGTCACGCGCGGCGGCATGGTGCAGGCCGGCGGCTTCATCGGCTGGACCATCGGCGCGGCGCTGCACACCACCATCGGCAACGCCGGCGCCTGGCTGGTGCTGCTGACGGCCGTGCCGATCGGCGCGCTCATGGTGACGCAGACGTCCTACACGGCCGTGCTGCGGCTCGTGAGCACGCGGCTCCTTCGGCTGCGAGGACGCCAACCGGGCGCCAAGGCGACGCCCACGCGCGCCAGGCTCGAGCTGATCGAGCTTCCGGCCGAGGCGCCGGTCGAGACGGCGGAGCCGCAGCTGCCGACGATCGTGGAGCCGAGCCGTCCCAAGAGCACGCTGATGGAGAAGGGGCTTTCGTGGCAGGAGACCTTCGACTTCGGCAAGGGCGGCGCCGAGTCGTTTCAGCTGCCGCCGGTGGGCCTGCTCCAGGCGCCGCCGCCGTCGGAGCTCAAGCGCACGCGCGAGGAGCTGCAGGACAACGCCGAGATCTTGCGCAAGAAGCTCGGCGACTTCGAGGTCGACGGCCGCATCGTGCAGGTCAGCCCGGGTCCGATCATCACCTCCTACGAGTTCGAGCCGGCGCCTGGCGTGAAGGTCTCGCAGGTCGTCAACCTCGCCGATGACCTGGCGCTCGCGCTCAAGGCCGCCTCCGTACGCATCGTGGGGCCGATCCCCGGCCGCGGCACCGTGGCCGTCGAGGTGCCGAACGACCAGTCAGCCACCGTGTACCTGCGGGAGATCTTCGTGTCGGGCGAGTTCGCCGAGTCCAAGGGCAAGCTGCCACTCGCTCTCGGCAAGGACGTGAACGGCATGCCCGTGGTCGCGGACCTGACCGCGATGCCGCACCTGCTCGTGGCGGGCGCCACCGGCAGCGGCAAGTCCGTCGGCCTCAACTCGATGATCTGCTCGATCCTCTACAAGGCGACGCCGGCCGACGTGCGGTTCCTCATGGTCGACCCCAAGCGCCTCGAGCTGTCGGTGTACGAGGGCATCCCGCATCTGCTGTCGCCGGTGGTCACCGACGCGCGCGAGGCGGCGGCGCGCCTGCGCTGGATCGTCGGCAAGATGGACGAGCGGTACAAGCAGCTCCAGCTCAAGCAGGTGCGCAACATCGAGGGCTACAACAAGTCCGTCCCGCCCGAGGAGAAGCTGCCGTACTGGGTGGTGGTCGTCGACGAGCTCGCAGATCTGATGATGGTCTCCGCCGGCGAGGTTCAGACCTCGCTGGTGAGACTGGCGCAGATTGCTCGCGCCGTCGGAATCCATTTGATCATTGCGACACAGCGGCCCTCCGTGGACGTCGTGACGGGATTGATCAAGGCGAATTTCCCGACACGGATTGCCTTCCAGGTGGCGTCGAAGGTCGACTCGCGCACGGTGCTGGATGGCAACGGCGCCGAGCAGCTGCTGGGCCGCGGCGACATGATCTACGTGCCGCCCGGCGCCAACAAGCAGATGCGCGTGCACGGCGCGTGGGTCGGCGACGAAGAGGTCAAGGCGATCTGCGAGTTCCTCCGCAAGCAGGGGACGGCCGTCTACGAGGAGGTCGTGCTGCCCACCTCCGCCGACGATGCCGAGGGTGGCGACGGCGCCGACCGCGACGATCTCTACTGGGACGCCGTCCACCTGGTGATCGGTCAGCGACAGGCGTCGATCTCGTTCCTGCAGCGGCGGATGCGGCTCGGCTATCCGAAGGCGGCACGCTTCATCGACATGATGGAGCAGGACCGGGTCATCGGGCCCGGCGACGGCGCCAAGCCCCGTGAGGTACTGGTCGGCCCGGAGTATCTCGCCAAGCGCGGCAAGTAGCGTCTAGATCTTCAGACGCGCGCAGCCGGCATCGGCGGCCGTATGATCGCCCGGTGGCCGACGCCCGTCGCGTGGTGATCGCGGAGGACGACGAATCGGTGAGGCGCATGCTCACCGCGTTCTTCGAGACGACGTACAGCGGCCGTGGCGTGGTGGTGGAGGCGGTGGCTGACGGCGCCGCCGCCATCGACGCCGTGCGCCGGGCCACGCCTGTGCTGCTGGTGCTCGACCTCGAGATGCCCGCGGTCGACGGCGTCACCGCCTTCCGCGCCATCCGGGAGACGCACCCGCGGCTGCCGGTCATCGTGCTCACGGGCAACGAAAGCCGGCGCACCGCCGCCGAGCTCACCGCGCTCGGCGTCTTCTCCTACATGCCGAAGCCCGTCCGGCTGACGTATCTCGCGCACGTGGTCGGCGCCCTCTTCGACAGCCCCCGCGCCCGCCGCTGGATCCGCTGATCATTGACATGGGGGGCCCAAATGGCCCCCCCTGCTCCCAACGTTCGGAGCGCCCCGGCGGAGCCGGGGCGCTCCTCTTCACTCACTACCGGAGCCGGACGCGGTAGACGATTTTCGTCGAGCCTTCCTTGGCCACCGGCACTGTGAACTTCAGCGTGTGGGCCTCGGGCTTCTCCCACGTGTGGGTCGAGTGGAGGACCTGCCAGTCGCCCGGCACCGGCTCGATCACGGTCACCGTCTGGTTTTCCTGCTTGTGGTTGCGGAGCGAGATCTCCCACTCGACCTCGTAGAGGTTCGTGGCGATCTTCCGCCAGTCCTTCTGCGTGCGCTCACCGACGACGTCGAAGGCGTTGCCCATCTTGATCTTGATCTTCTCGTCCTTCGGCGTGTGGTCGATCCAGTCCTCGCCGATGAGCTGCTGGCTCCCGAAGGCATCCGCCTTGTACACGCGGATCTTGCCCTTCGGCAGCGGCACGCCGAGGCGCTGGTCCTGGCTGTTCTTCAGCTCGAGGTAGACGCCGACCTTCTGGTTGGATATCGGCATGCCGTACGAGGTGCGGTAGTAATCCGGGGCGCCGTAGTAGATGAGCTGCTTCTGGACGACAACCCCGTTCGCGGCCATGAGCGTGAGCTGCTTGGTCTGGTTGTCCTTCAGCGTGGTGCGGCCGTCGAGCGTGTACAGGTGGTACTCGAAGAAGCCTTCGGACCTGAAGTCGCGGGAGGCGTCGGCCATCGACGCCGCCTTGGACGCGAGCTCCAGCGCCCGCGGCACGCGCCGGCCCTCGTCCGCCCGATTCACGTCGCCGGCCACCAGCTTCAGGGCGGCGTTCGTGTACGTGGCCCCGCTCTTGTTGTCGATGGTCACCCAGCCCGTGAGGTCGCTGCGCGTCTCGGCGGCGTCGACGACCATCACGTAGTCGGCCTTCCAGTTCAGCCCGCGCGTCAGGTAGGAGGCCTGCACCTTCTGCGACGCCGCCGTCTGATTGCGGAGGAGCCAGACGAGCGTCGGCTTGGCCACGAGGTTCTCCGGGAGGGAGGGCAGCACGAGCCGGCCATTGTGACCGAGATGGATCTGGCCGTTGATCTCGAAGATCGGCCCCGCCGTGGAGAGCAGCGTCGCGTCGTGGTACGTGCCGTCGGTCTGGTAGAGGCGCACCTTCTTACCGACGTACTTCTCCATGAGCTTCTCGCTCGACAGCAGATCATACTCGTAATTCTGCTCCAGGATGCGCAGCCCGGCCGGGTCCGTGACCGACTTCAGGTGGACGCTGGTCGGATCGATGAGCGACGCCACCTCCGCGTATTGGATCTCGTGGATGCCGACGGGAAGCCGCGCGGTGCGGCTGTCCTTCACGAGCCCGAGATTGCCGCTGTAGACGGGTCACCATCACGTCGGTCTGCGCGTCGCGGCCCACGGCCAGCGTCGCGCCGTGGGCGGCCGGCGTTGTGGCCGGCACCGCGGCGAGCAGCAGCAAGGCAACGAGGCGTTTCATGGTCATCCTCCGGAGAACGGGTACCTGCTTCTGCCCGTTAGACCGGGCAGCCCGGTGGAAGTTCCCGGGCCTCAGGAGGCGAGGCGGATGGCGATGCGGATCGGATCAGGGGGAGCGGGCGGCTCTGACTCGACGCTGAAGGTGCCGAGGCGACCGATCTCGCGCGCGAAGTCCTTGTAGCGATCGCCCGGGATGGCCACCTCGATCACCGCCGCGTCGCCCTCGACGCGGCGCGAGGTGAGGGTGCCACCGAGCCGGGCCACGAGCGCGACCACGCCGCGCTCCGCGGTGTCGCGATCCGGCGCGGCCAGACTCGCGACGACGTCGGCCTTGTCCGCGGCTTTCTGGCGGAGTCCTTCCCGCTTGGCGAGCGTCGGCTCGCCGGCGGCGGGCGGCGCCGCGTCGCGCATCTTGCTCTCCGCCCGAAGCTCCTGCTCGGAGCGCTTCTGCGCCGGGTCGATGCGTGAGGCGGCGGCGGTGCGGTCGGCTTGCCCGGCCGCGCCGATGCGGTCGCTCGACGCCGCTTCCGGGGGCGCTGACGGCGGCGGCGCCGCGGGCGGCCTCGCGGGCGCTGTCGGCGCCGGTGCGCCAGGGGCCTCCGCCGGCATTTCGGTGACGCGGCGGTCCGCGAGGACGGGCGGCGCCGCGACGGGCGGTGGCGCGTCGTACCGGGCGGCGCTCTGCTGCTCCTGGCTGCCACGGAACATCAGCACCGCCAGCCCGGCCACGAGCACGACGGCGGCCGCGCCGAGCGGCAGCTTGACGGGCCAGGGCAGGAGCGCCGCGCGTGCCGCGCGGACGTACCACGGCATGGGGCGCGCGGCCGCGACCACGCGATCGACGAAGCCGGCGGGCGCGCGGACGGGCGTCGCGCCGCGAACCAGCGCCACCGTGCGCTCGATGGCGGCGAGCTCGCGCCGGCACTCCGCGCAGGTGGCAAGGTGCCCGTAGACGTCGGCCCGCTCCTCGCGCGTGAGCGTCTCGTCGATGAGCGCGGAGAAGAGCTCCCGCGCGTCGTGGCAGCTCATCGCGTGAAGCGCTCCAGCTTCGCCTTCAAGTCCAGGCGCGCCCGGTGCAGCCGCGAGCGCACCGTGCCGGGCTCGAGGCCCAGCGCCTCGGCGATCTCCTCGTACGAGAGGCCCTCGACGTCGCGCAGCACGACCACGATCCGACGCTCGTCGGGCAGCGCGGCGATCGCCTCGCGCACAGCCGCGTCGAGCTCCGCGCGCTCGAGCACGGCGGCCGCGCTCGGCTCGCCCGACGGCGCCGTCGCCAGCGCCTCGTCGTCGCCGCGGAGGAGGCGTCGATCGGCCGACGCCAGGCGGTTGAGGCACAGCCGCGAGGCGATCGCATAGAGCCAGGTGTGCAGGCGCGCCTCACCGCGGAACTCGGGCAGCGCGCGGTGCGCGCGCAGGAAGGTCTCCTGCGCGATCTCCTCCGCCTCCGCCCGGTTGCCCAGCATGCGCAGCGCGACCCCGAACACCCGGTGCTGGTATGCGATCACGAGCTCCTCGAAGGCGCGGCGATCGCCGTGGCGTAGCCGGACGACGAGCGACGCCTCCTCCTGCACGTTAGACCGTTGGACCGGCCCCGGGTTCCCGGCCGACGTCAGCAGCCGGCGGGCTCAGCGGCCAGCGCGTCGGCCGCGATGGGATGCCAGTCGACCAGCGCCTCGAGCTGCGCGAGAATGCGCGCCGAAAACGGCGGCGCGGCGGGCGTGGTCGGCGTGAGCCAGCGCCGCGCGTACAGGCTGGCGACGAGGAGCTTGCGAAAGTCCGCGCGCCGCTGGCGAAGCGTCTGCCCTTCCTCGAGCAGCAGCGCGGCCGCCAGAACATGGTAGAGGGTGTCGGCCGTGGCGCGGGCGTCCAGCTCGCGCTCGGCGTCGTCACGGCCGGGCCAGCTCGCCGCGCGCTGGTGCACGTGCGCCAGCGCCGCGCGCACCAGGTCGGCGGCGGGCTTGGCCGCGCGCTCGTGCACGGTGTCGAGCCGGGCGCCGATGAAGGCGACGAACGGAGTGAGGCAGGCGTCCTTGAGGATGGCGCGCTGCACGTCGAGGGCGACGACGTCGGTGGCGCCTTCCCAGATGGCGCCGAGGTACGCGTCGCGGAGCAGCCGCGCGTTGACCCACTCCTCGACGTAGCCGTTGCCGCCGCGCACGTTCATTGCCTCGCTGGCCACGCTGCGGGCGCGCGCCGTGATCCACGCCTTGGCCACCGGCGTCACCAGGCGAAGCAGCCGCCGCGCCTCCGCGCTGCCGGCGTCGCCGGCGTCCAGCATCACGGCCGCGTTCAGCACGACCGACGCGGCCGCTTCCGCATCGAGCAGCATGTCGAGGAGGTGCTGGCGGAGCAGCGGCTTGTCGAACAGCGCGCCGCCGAAGGCCCGCCGGCCGCGCGCGTGCACCGTCGACTCGAGCAGGCAGCGGCGCATGATCCCGGCCGCGCGCATGGCGTTCGACAGCCGCGAGCCGTTCACCATCTCCATCATCTGGGCGAAGCCGTGGCCGACGTCGCCGACCACGTACGCGACCGCGCCCTCGAACGTCACCTCACCCGTCGCCATCGAGCGCGAGCCCAGCTTGTCCTTGAGCCGATTGAGCGTCCAGGCATTCTTGGCGCCGTCGGGCAGGTGCTTCGGCACCAGGAACATGCCGAGGCCCCGCGTGCCGGCTGCCGCGCCCTCCGGTCGCGCCAGCGTGAGCGCCATCGTCGCGCTGGCGTTCGAGCAGAACCACTTGTCCCCCCAGAGACGCCACGTGCCGTCGGTGTCCCTCCGCGCCACCGTGGTCAGCGCGCCGACGTCGGACCCCCCCGTCTTCTCGGTCATCCACTGGGTACCCTGCCAGAGGCGCTCACACGCCGTGGTCGTCAGCCGCGGCAGGTAGCGGGCGCGCAGCTCCGGATCGCCGAAGCGCGCGACGATGCGCGCGGTGGAGTCCGTCATGTTCACCGGGCACAGCAGACCGAACTCGGACTGCGCGAAGAGATACGACAGCGCGTACTTGACCACGTGGGGGACGGTGCCCGGCCAGCCGAGGGTGCCCGGGACGTGCGACATCGCCGCGAGGCCGAAGCGCGAGAACGCCAGACGCTCCATGGCGTGGTAGGCCGGATGGAAGACCACCTCGTCCACGCGGCGGCCTCGCTCGTCATGGGTTCGCAGCGTGGGTGGGTGACGGTCGGCCTGCGCCGCCAGCGCGTCGAGCTCGTCGCCGGCGACCGCGCCGAGATCGACCAGGTGCGGCCGCGCGCGCTCCAGCACGTCCGCGTCCATGACCGTCGAGCACACGAACTCGAGATTCGGATCGGCGGTGTAGAAATTCAGTCCCCGCGTGGTCGGCATCGCATCCTGGGCGGGCGCCGTGCGGCTCACTGGAACTCCAGGGTCGCCGCCTGTAGCCCGCAGAGGAGCTTGCCCGCCGTCTCGAGGCAGCGATCGTTGGCGGGGGGCATCACCGGACCGGCGAGGGCGTCGCGGTGCCAGCGCTCGAGCGGCAGCTCCTTGAGAATCCCGCGCCCGCCGGCCAGGCGCAGCGCGCGCGTGGTCGCCTCGAGCCCCACCTCCGCGCAGTAGGTCTTGGCCTGGTTGACCGCGAGCATGGTGGCGGCCTTGTCACCGGTCATGCGCAGCGCGGCCGCCTCGTGCAGCAGCAACCGCGCCGCGCGGAGCGCCGTGCCCACCTCGGCCACCGTGCGCTGCACGAGCGGGTGGTGGGCCATCGGCTCCGTCGACGGTCTGAGCGTCTTCGTCTTCGCGTACTCGACCATGTAGTCGAAGGCGGCCTCGCCGATGCCGAGATACACGGCGGCGTAGCCGAGGGCGAAGCCCGAGAGGTCGATCGTGAGCAGACTGCCCGGGGTGCCGACCACGTCGTCGTCGGACACGGCCGAATCGTAGCGAATGGTGTGGCTGATGGTGCCGCGCATGCCGGTGGCGTTCCACACGCCCTCGATCTTCACCCCGGCGTCCGTCTTCGGGATCATCGCCGAGATGACACCGTCGCGCGCCGAGGCGCTGCCTTCGACGACGCCGGTGACGAAATAGTAGTCGGCGGCGTCGCCGAGGGAGCAGAACTGCTTGACGCCGCCCACCCGGTAGCCGCCCTCGACGCGCCGGAAGACCGTGTTCAGCACGAACTTGTCGCGAAAACTCTGCTCCGGCTCGCTCGTGATCGAGGCGATCAGTCGCCCGTGCTCGACGATCTCGCCGAACCACCGCCGCTTCTGGGCCTCCGTGCCGAGCGCGTCGATGAAGGAGATAACCGTCGAGTGCATGTTGAAGGTGAGGGCGGTGGCCGAGCACGTCTGGCCGAGCTCGCGCAGCGCGTGCGCATAGCTGACGGAATCGGCGCCGACACCGCCATAGCGCGTCGGCACCGTCAGCGCCAGCAGCTGCGCCTCGTGCAGGTCGCGGTAGTTCTCATAGGGGAACGACGACTCCGCATCGTGACGCGCCGCCCGCGGCGCAAAGCGCGTGCGCGCCAGCGTAGCCATGCGCGTCGTGATGGCGGACTGCTCGCGGGTGAGCGGCGGCAGCGGGATGGAAGACATCTCGCGCCAGCTATACCACACGGCCGCGCGCCTTGACACGCCGAAAGCCCACGTGCTATCTGCCGTCATGCCCGAGGCGCTCCTGCGCACCGAACAGCTCTCACGCTGGTTCGGCAGCCTGCTCGCCGTCGATCGCGTCGACCTCAGCGTGCACAGCGGCGAGCTGCGCTCGATCATCGGCCCCAACGGCGCCGGCAAGACGACCTTCTTCCGTCTCATCTCGGGCGAAATGGCGCCCTCGACCGGACGCGTGTGGTTCAAGGGGCGCGACATCACCGGCTTGCCACAGCACGCGGTGGCGCGCCTGGGGATCACGAAGTCCTACCAGATCACGAACGTCTTCCCGCACCTCACCGTTCACGAGAACATCCGCGTGGCCGTGCAGGGCTGGCGGCAATCGTTCAACTTCTGGTCGCGCGCCGACGGGCTGACGGCCGTGGCCGATCGCGCGCGCGAGCTCTTGACGACGGTCGGCCTCTCCGCCAAGGCGGCGCTGCTGGCCGCGCATCTCTCGCACGGCGAGAAGCGCCACCTGGAGATCGGGATCGCGCTGGCGTCGAACCCGGAGCTGCTGCTGCTCGACGAGCCGACGGCGGGCATGAGCCCGGAGGAGACGGACGAGACGATGCGGCTGATCCGCGAGCTGACGGCGGGCCGCACGGTCATCCTGGTCGAGCACAAGATGAAGCTGGTGATGCGGATCTCCGATCGGATCACCGTGCTCCACCAGGGGCAGGTGATCGCCGACGGCTCTCCCGCGGAGATTCGCGCCAACGAGCGGGTGCAGCAGACCTACCTCGGCGCGGTGCGCTGATGGCGCTGCTCGAGCTCGACGACGTCCACACGTACTACGGTGAGGCCCACATCCTGCAAGGGGTCTCGCTCGCCGTCGCCGAGGGCGAGGTGGTGAGCCTGATCGGCCGCAACGGCGCCGGCAAGACGACCACGCTGCTGTCGATCATGGGCATCGCGCGGCCCGCGCGCGGCCGCATCCGTCTCCGCGACGCGGACCTGACGAGGCTCGACACGCACGAGATCGTCCGCCGTGGGATCGCGTGGATTCCCGAGGAGCGTCGCGTGCTGCCGAACCTGACGGTGCGTGAGAACCTCCGCCTGGCCGTGCTCGGCGCCGGCGGCTCGCGCGACGAGGCGGGGCCGCGGATGGCCGAGGTCTTCCGTTATTTCCCCCGCCTCGAGGAGCGCATCGCCCACCGCGGCCGCTTTCTCTCGGGCGGCGAGCAGCAGATGCTTGCCATCGCGCGCGGCCTCGTCGCCCGGCCGGCGCTGATGCTGGTCGACGAGCCGACGGAAGGGCTGGCGCCGCTGCTCGTGCAGAATCTCACCGACATCCTGGCCGCCATCAATCGCACGGGCACCACGATCCTGCTCGTGGAGCAGACGCTCGAGGTGGCGCTCGCGCTTTCCCGGCGGCTCTACGTGATGGACCAGGGGCGCATCCAGTTCCAGGGGACACCGGAGGAGCTCCGGAAGGACCCCACCATCCAGCAGCGCTTCCTCGAGATTTGATGACATGGGGGGCCCCGAGAGGCCCCCCACCCCCTGGCGTGCGTCGCGCCCCGGCGGAGCCGTGGCGCTCCTCTATACTCGGGCCGTGCGCCGCTATCACGTCCTCGGGGTGCCGCTCAGAACGGGCTCGCTCTATCCGGGCAGCGAGAACGATGCGCAGGCGTATCGAGACGTGGGCCTCGTGGCGCGGCTGCAGCGCGCCGGGCGCGGTGTCGTGGACGGTGGGGACGTGGCGATCCCGAGCTACTTGCCGCATCACGCGATTCCGCCGATCCGCAGCTGGCCGGGGCCGCGCATCGCCTGGGACTGCGTCGGCGAGCGCGTGGCTCCGTTGCTGGCGCAGCCGGGCGCGGTGCCGCTGCTCGTGGGCTGCGACTGCAGCATCGTCGTCGGCACCACCCAGGCCCTCCTGCGGAGCGCGGTGCCCGACCTTCACGTCATCTACGTCGACGGTGATTTCGACGATGCCGCGCCGCAGGCCGGGCGCTGCCAGAGCGCGGCGGCGACCGCCGTGTGGCTGCTCACGCATGACTCGCCGTTCTGGAGCGGTCCGCCCCTCCGCCCCGCGCAGGTCAGCATCGTCGGCTGGAGTATTCCGTCGGCATCCGGGGGCCAGACACGATCGATGTCGCTGGCCGAGCTGCGCGGCTGCGGCGCTCGCGAGGCGGCGCGTCGCATTCTCGACGCGATCCCGGCGACGGCCGCGATCCTCGTGCATCTCGACGTCGACGTGCTGCAGAAGTCGGAGATGCCGGCCGCCTATTTTCCGCACGACGACGGGCTGCGCCTCGCCGAGCTCGCCGAGCTGCTCCAGGCCATCCTCGCCGACCCGCGGATCCGCCTCGTCGAGGTGAGCGAGTACGCGTCGCTGCGCGATCTCGAGCAGCGCCACGTCGCCGCGCTCGTGGATGTCCTCGCCGGCGCCCTGCCTGCCTAGGCTCCGCGCGTGCGACGCGGGCTCCTTGCGTTGCTTGTCTTCAGCGGCCTCGGCGTTACCGAAGCGCGCGCCATCACCGTGCCCGCCGGGTTTCACCTGGAGGTCTTTGCCGAGAAGCTGGGCGGCGCCCGCGGCCTGACGCTCGATCCGCGGGGCGTCCTGCTCGTGTCCGTCCCGTCGAAGGGGCGCATCGTCGCCGTGCCGAGCCGCGGCCGTCACGTCGTGCTCCTCGGCGATCTCGAGCGGCCGCACGGCCTGGCGTTTCGTCGCGGCGCCCTGTACGTGGCCGAGACCGGCCGCATCGTGCGCTATCGCTACGATGCGAGCGCGCTCACGGCCGTCGATCCCTCCGTGGTCGTGCGCGGGTTGCCGCCGGGCGCGCATCACTGGACGCGCACGATCGTCTTCGGGCCCGACGACAAGCTCTACGTCGCCGTCGGGTCGTCGTGCGACGTGTGCGAGGAGCGCGATCCGCGCCGCGCCGCCATCGTGCGGTACGAGCCGGATGGCGCGGGCGAGCGGGTCTTCGCGCGGGGCTTGCGGAATCCCGTGGGTCTCGGTTTCCATCCGGCGACGCGGGCGCTGTGGACGACGGTGAACGAGCGCGACTGGCCGGGTGGCGGCGCTCCGCCCGACTACATCACCGAGGTGCGAGCGGGTGGGGCGTACGGCTGGCCGCAGTGCTTCGCCGAGCGTCGCGTGTGGCGGCCGGACCCGACGTGGACCGGGCCGCGCGACTGTCGGCGCGCAACGCTGCCCACCGTCGAGCTCCCCGCGCACGCCGCGCCGCTCGGCCTCGTCTTCTACACCGGGCAACAGTTCCCGCGCGCCTATGTCGGCGATCTGCTCGTCGCGCTCCACGGCTCGCGCGCGGGCCTGCCTCCGGCCGGCTACAAGATCGTGCGGGTGCGCTTCCACGGCGGGCGCGTTGCGGGCGTTGAGGACTTTGCCGCCGGCTGGCGCTCGGGCGATCGCATCATCGGCCGCCCGGTCGATCTCGTGGTGGGCCGCGACGGCAGCCTCTATGTCTCGGACGACCACGGCGACCGCATCTATCGCGTGAGCTACGGACGGCGATGAGCCTCCGCGCCTTCGCGCTCGGGACCCTGCTGCTGCTCGCGTGGGTGACCCTCGCCGATGCCGAAGTCCGGCGTGTCGTCATCGCCTCGCGCCAGGATGTGCTCGGCGGCGAGTACGAGAAGCTGTCCGGGACCGTCGAGCTCGCGCTGGACCCATCGCACGGCGCCAACGCCCGCATCGTGGATCTCGGCCTCGCGCCGCGCAACGCGCGCGGCGGCGTCGACGCATCGGCGGATTTCATGGTGTTGCGGCCGCGGCGGCTGCCGGCGCGGGGGTCGACCGCGCTGCTCGAGGTCAGCAATCGCGGCGGCAAGGCGCTGCTGCCGTACTTCGCGCGCGGCACGTGGAGCCTCGACCCGAGCCGGAGCGAGGATTTCGGCGACCGGCTGCTGACGCGGCTCGGCCTGACGCTGATCTGGATCGGCTGGCAGTTCGACGTCCCACGACAGCCCGACCTGCTCCGGCTGCACGCGCCCGTCGCTCGCGCCGACGGCCGTCCGATCGAGGGCCTCGTGCGCAGCGACTGGACGATCGAGCATCCGACGACGACGCTGTCGCTTGCCCATCGCGATCACGTCGCCTATCCGGTGGCCGATCCGCTCCACACCGACAACGTGCTCACCGTGCGCTCGGCGCGGCTGGGCCCGCGCGAGATCGTGCCGCGCGACCGCTGGCGCTTTGCGCGTCTCGAGGCCGGCCGGCTCGTCGACGATCCCACGCATGTGCATCTGGCGGGCGGCTTTCAGCCCGGCCGCATCTACGAGCTCGTCTATCGCGCGCAGGATCCCGTCGTGGTCGGCATCGGCCTGGCCGCGGTGCGCGACATCGTGGCGTGGGCGCGTCACGACGCGCGCGCCGACTTCCCGGTGACGGCGGCGGTCGCCTTCGGCGTCTCGCAGAGCGGGCGATTTTTGAGAAGTTTCCTCTACCAGGGATTCAACACCGACGAAGCGGGCCGGAAGGTCTTCGACGGGATGCTGATCCACACCGCGGGTGCGGGGCGGGGCAGCTTCAATCATCGCTTCGCGCAGCCCTCGCGCGACGCGCACCGGTTCTCCGCCTTCTTCTACCCGACCGACATCTTCCCGTTCACGACCCGCGTCCAGCGCGACGCCGAGCTCGGTGTCGCAGACGGCCTGCTCGGCCCGTCGTCCGGCCGGCCCGAGCACCGGCCGAAAATCTTCTTCACCAACACCGGCTACGAGTACTGGGGCCGCGCGGCCTCGCTGATTCACACGTCGGTCGACGGGCGCTCCGACGTGGCGCCGCTGCCGACCGAGCGGATCTATCACCTCGCGAGCGCGCAACACTTCACCACGCCCTTTCCGCCACCACCGGCGGAGCGCGTGGGCCTCGCCTACCGCGGTAATGCGCTCGACTTCATGCCGACCATGCGCGCGCTGCTCGTGCGGCTGCTCGAGTGGGTCGTGGACGATCGGCCCCCGCCGCCGAGCGCGATGCCGACCGTCGCGGCCGGTACGCTCGTCCCGATTGGTGGCTTGCGGCTTCCCCGCATTCCGGACCTGACGCCGCCGACGGTCATCCACCAGGCGCATCGCGTGGACTACGGCCCGCAATGGGCCGCCGGCATCATCACGCGCGAGCCGCCCGCGATCGGGGCGCCGTTCCCGGCGCTGGTGTCACGGGTCGACGCGAACGGAAACGAAGCGGCGGGTATCCGTGGCGTCGAGGTGCAGGCGCCGCTGGCCACCTACACGCCGTGGCTCCTGCGCGGCGGGACCGGCCCCGACGCCGGCGAGCTCACGGACTTCCTCGGCACGTACGTGCCGCTCGCGCGTACCGAGGCCGAGCGGCTGCGGTGGAGCGACACTCGCCCCAGCATCGAGGCGCGCTATGCGGACAAGCGCGCGTACGTCGAGACGGCCACGCGGGCCGCCGAGTCCCTGGCCGCCTCGGGCCTGCTCCTCGGGGAGGACGTGCCGCGCGTGATCGACCGCGCCCGCGCGCACTGGGACTGGATCATGAGACGGTAGTCACGGCTGGGTCTGAACGGAATCGAGAAACGTCCACACCCGCTGCAGCGTGGCGGCGTCGAGGTTGTTCCACGGCGGCATGCCCTTGTCCGGGCGGCCGCGCGTGACCGTTGCGAAGAACACTTCCTGGGTGGCGGCGCCATACCGCAGCCGTAGCCGCCGCAGATCGCGGCTCGGCTCGGGGCTCATCGCGTTCGGCGCGTGGCAGTGCGAGCAGTGCTGGTTGAAGGCGCTGCGGCCGGCGGCGATCATGTCGGCGCGCTCGTCGGTCGGCGCGCTCGTCGCCAGCGAGATCGTGGCGCCGTGTGGAAAGCCGTACCGGTCGGCAAGCCGGCGGATCTCCGGCTGCAGCACGGCGAGCGCCTCGTCGATGCGGTCGCGCAGCGGCTCCCGACCGTTCCGCAGCGCGACCGTCGCGCGCCACTGCAGGCCTTCGCCGGCCACCGGTGTGACCCGGTAGGCGCCGCCGAGCTTCTTCAGATTGTGATAGCCGGCGGTCGGCCCCCACACGAAGGCGGCCTCGACCTCGCCGCGGGCGAGCGCCTCCAGCGCTTCCTCGTCGGTGCGGAACGTGGTCGTCTGGAATCCGCCGCGCACCGCGAGCAGCAGCTGCGGCATCGAGCGAAAGACGACGGCCACCTGGCGGGATTTCAGGTCGTCGATCGCGGCGAAGCTCAGCTGGGGCGGCGCGATGATCGCCCAGCCGACGTCGAGGAACGGGCGCGTCCGGATGAGCGCGCGGCCCATGAAGTCCGAGTCGTGCGGGAGCCCGATGAAAGCCTCGCAGCGATCGGCGAGCAGCGTGTTCCGGACGGCGCGCTTGCCGTAGAACGTGTGCCACCAGACGTACTCCGCGGGCATGCTCAGCCGGGTGGCAATGAGCTCGGCGATGTCCACGTACAGGCCGCGCTCGCCGGCGGCGGCGCTGCTGAACGGCAGATTGTCGGGATCGGCGCAGAACCGCAGCGCGCCGCCGTCGCGTCCTGCCGGCTCACCGGCGGGCGCGCAGACGAGGGTGACCAGCGTGAGGCAGAGGACCGACGCGAGCGACCGGAGGCGCCGGCCTCCGGTCGCTCGAGCGTCGAGGATCACTGCGACGGCAGCTCGAACACGAACAACGTCCCGCCCTCCGGGCTGGCCTCGACCATCTTTGCGCCGATCGGCCCGAGGAAGAGGGGGATGGTGAACGTGCGGCCGGAGACGACCGCGACGTACTGCTTGCCGCCGACCTCGTAGGTGATCGGCGCCGCGCTGATTCCGGAGCCCGTGTTGAACTGCCACAGCATCTGACCCGTCCTGGCGTCGAGCGCCTTGAACGTCCCCCTGATGTCGCCATGGAAGGCGAGACCGGCCTTGGTGGTCAGCGTCCCGCCGAGCCACGGCAGCTCG
>Ga0209382_10003579_pt1 | contig 21443 bp, 18 predicted proteins | sample SoiMetdeltSBSDD5_FD_187599 | JGI IMG/M metagenome (GOLD analysis project Ga0209382, IMG submission 187599) | Bulk soil microbial communities from a Populus tree surrounding site in Tennessee, USA - Soil MetaG P. deltoides SBSDD5 (SPAdes) (version 2) | ecosystem: Environmental > Terrestrial >... | reverse complement strand
GGCCGAGGGCCTGGCCTACGGCCGGCCGGTGATCACCACCGGCACGGGCGGGCTCGCGGAGATCGTCGACGAGGCGACGGGCTGGCGCACCGGCGTGGACGCCGGCGCCCTGGCCGCGGCGCTGACGGCGGTCTCCCAGGACGACCGGGCCGTCGAGGACCGGGGCCGCGCCGCGGAGCGCCGCTACCGCAGCCAGTTCAGCCCGGCCGCCACGACCGACGCCCTGCTCGCCGTGTACGAGGAGCTCATCGGGGGTCGGGCACGGGGTGGACGGCCGTCGGTCCGCTGACCAGGGCGTCGTGGAGGGTGCGGAGGTCGTCGATCCGCCGGGCGTGCCGGTCCCGCAGCTCCCGCTTGACCGCCTCGGCCACGGCTGTCCGCTCGGCCGACGGCCGGCCGACCGCCATCTCGTCCACCCGGCCGATCGCCGCGACGCTGTACTCCTCGACCCGGCTGACGACATCGGCGGCGCCGTGCGGTGGCGCGATCTCGATGTCGAGCCCGGCTCGGTCCCGCAGTGCCGCGGCCACCAGGTCGGGGTGGCCGGTCGTGGTGGCGAAGGGGCTGAGGATCACGTCGTCCGCCCACCTCGCGACGGCTCGATGGAAGCGTGCGTAGCGCCACAGCAGGCGCCACGCGGTCGTCGTGCCGCCCGCGAACGTCGCGCGCACGATCTCCGACGCCACCGCGTCCTCGGGATCCCGGGTGACGACCACCGTCGGGACTCCCTGGCGCAGGGCGGCCCGGACATGCGCGTAGCTGTGCAGGTGGCTGGCGACGCGGAGGCCCGGGTTCGCCTGCTCGATCCAGGCCACCAGGTAGCTGTTCCCGCAGCGCGGGAAGCCCTCGACGATCAGGTCGACGTCCGGGCCGACGAGCACGCGCGTGTCATTCCGGTGCTTCGCCAGCGCCATGTAGACGGTCGACCATCGTTCGAGCATCGCCCGACCGCTCTCGGACGCGACGGCCCAGCAGTCCTGCGCTGCCCCAGCAGCACCCCCCACGGCGCGCATCATCGCACAGACCAGCAGGTAGCGCTGGGGGACTGCTACGGTCGACCGGTCCCATGACCATCCTGACGCCGCCTCCCAGTCACCCGGGACCACATCCGACGGCGACCGTTTCGGATGGTGGCGACGGGTCGCCCGCCGAGGTCCCCGGCCGCACCCCGCGGAAGGGGCCGGCGCTGGTCCTGGCCATGCTCGGCGTGGCCACCATCGGCTTCAGCGACATCCGGCTGGCGGGCTGGACCCTGTCCGACGCCCTGTTCGTGATGACCGCCGGGGTGGTCATCACCCAGCTCCTGACCGGCCGCACGCGCGGCATCGCCCCGGCCAGCATGCGGCACTCGCCGGGGCTCCTGCTGGTGGGCAGCATCGTCATGCTCAGCGCGGGGACGCTGTCGAGCCTGTGGTCCTACGACCCCGGCACGTCGATGTCGGTGGTCGTGCGGTACGGCTGGCTCACGTTGGCCTGGTTCTGGATCCTGCGGTCGGTGGTCCCCAACCGCGCCGCTCTCGTCGCGCTCGTCCAGTGGCTGCGGGCGGGCCTCATGATCAGCAGCGTCGCCGCCGTGCTCGGCTACCTCGGCATCATCCACAACGCGGCGAACCTCAGCGGACGGCAGGCGGGGTTCTTCAGCCACGCCAACGGACTGGCGGGCTACCTGGTCATGGGCCTGCCTCTCTTCCTGCTCGGCGTGCCGACGACGTGGACCGACCCGCCCAAGTCGATCGTCCGGACCCGGCTGATCCCGTCGGCCATCGTCGTGCTGGCTCTGGCGACGACGGGCTCGATCACCGCGGCGTTGGCCGCCATCGTCGGTGCCGGGACCGCCGGGCTGCTGCTCCTGACCAAGGGCCGTGGTCGGCGTCGTCAGCGCAATCCGCTGCGGAACATGGTCGTCATGCTGGTCATCGTCGTCGCCCTCCTCGCACTGGCCCGCAGCGGGACGCAGCTGGTCGAGCGCTTCACCGAGTTCACCGAGGGCCGCTCGGCCGTGCACGCCAGCGCGTCCTACCGGGAGCGGGGCGCCAGCTTCGTCATCGGCCAGTTCGACGAGAACCTGGTCCTCGGGGTCGGCTTCGACCGGGAGACGGCCGGCATCGACATCACCGTCGGCGACCAGAGCTACGGCGCCGGCGGCAGCGGCATCCACAACATGATCTTCAAGATGTACTACGAGGGCGGGGCGATCACGCTGTTCGGCTTCCTGCTCATCCTGTTCGGCACGCTCCAGCTGGGCTGGCACGTCATCCGGGCGACGATCGGCGACGACCTCCAGAACCTGGCCATCGCGCTCGTGGCCTCGGTCGTCAGCCTCAACGTGCTCGCCCAGTTCCAGCCCATGGGCTTCGAGCGCTTCTACTGGCTACCGGTCGCGCTGATCGGGGTGGTGTGGGCCGTCCGGCGCCAGGAGCTCCAGGAGATGCGCGAGGCGCGGGAGGCCCGCGAGGCGGCCGGGGTGCCGGCGACGAACGGGTCCAACGGCAGGAACGGGCGCAACGGGATGTACGGAGTCAACGGGACCCGTTAGGGTCCAGTGCGTCCGGATCGGCACCGGACGCACTGGTTGGGGGAATCAGCTGGAGGGTCGGTGAGGGGAGCGACCGAGGAGCCCGCGAACGGGGCGACCACGCCAGCAAGGGTCGCGGGACGCCCGTCGTCGACCTCGACGCCGCTGCGTCGCGAGCAGCCCGCCTGGCTCCAGCGGCACTTCCGCCTGCTGGTGGCGGTCGACGTGGCCTCCGGGATCGCCGCGGTCCTGGTCTCCCAGGTGGTGGCGTTCGGCGTCCAGCACGCGCAGCTGGAGGTCCGGGGGATCCGGATCCCCTACGCCACGGCGATCCTCGCCGTGGTCCCGGCCTGGACGCTGCTGCTGTCGACGGCCGGGTGCTACGACGTCGCCCCGCTCGGCACCTCGGTCGGCGAGGCCCGCCGCGTCGCCAACGCCGGCACCCGGTTCCTGGCCCTGATGGCCGTCGCCTACTACGTCCTCCACCTGCAGCAGCTGGGGCGGGGCTTCACCATCGCCATCGTCCCGCTGGCCGCCGGCTTCAGCATGATCGGCCGGCTGGCCCTGCGCTATCAGCTGCACGTCCAGCGCAAGCACGGCCATGCCGTCCGCCGGGCGCTCGTGATGGGGCCGCGCGACCAGAGCTCACAGATGCTGGAGCACCTGGCCCATCATCCCGAGGCCGGGATCACCCCGGTCGCGGTGCTCCTGCCGGACGGCGTGGGGACACTGCGGGCCAACGGCTCCGAGGTACCCATCGCCGGTACCCCCGACGACGCGCTCCAGGCGCTGGGCACCACGGGTGCCGACCTGCTGTTGATCACCGGGAACCTGGCCAACGGCGGGCTGCGCTCGCTCACCTGGACCCTCCAGGGCACGGGGGTGGACGTCCTGGTGGCGCCGACGGTGACCCAGCTCGCCAGCTTCCTCGACGTGCGTCCCGTCGCCGGCCTGCCGCTGCTCTACGTGGACCGCGCCTCACTGCCGGCCACCGCGGCGGACTGAGCTCGCGCGCGGGCCGTGCCGACCGCCCGTCAGGGGCGCGGTAGGCGGGGTCCGGCGTCGCGGCGGACGATCGACTGGCGGAGCGGCACCAGGTCGCGGCGGTAGTGGCGGTGAGCGGCGGCCACGGCCTCGGCCGACTCGCTGCGGATCCGCTGCATCTCGGCCCGCAGCCGGGCCAGCTCGGCCTCCAGCTCGAGGACCCTCTGGACGCCGGCCAGGTTGAGGCCGTCGTTGGTCAGCTCCTGGATGCGGCGGAGGACGGCGATGTCGGCGTCGCTGTAGCGGCGGCTCCCGCCCGCGGTACGGGCCGGATCGACCAGGCCCTTGCGCTCGTAGATGCGCAGGGTCTGGGGATGGACGCCGGCCAGCTCGGCCGCGACGGAGATCACGTAGAGGGCTCGACTGCGTGGACGTTCCATGGCTACTCGACCCCCAGGTGGGCCCGCGGCGACGCGCCGTCGGCGGCCATGTTCAGCGCCTCGATGGCCTTGCGCTCGGCCGCCGACAGCTTCTGAGGCACGGCCACCTCGACCGTCACCAGCAGGTCGCCGGTGCCCTTCTTGGTCCGCACCCCTCGCCCCTTCACCCGGAAGGTCCGACCGGACCGGGTGCCGGGCGGGACCTTCAGGGTCACCGGCCCGTCATTGAGGGTCGGCACCTTGACCTGGCTGCCGAGGGCGGCTTCGGGGAAGGTCACCGGGAGCGTGAGCGTGAGGTCGTTGCCCCGCCGCCCGAACAGCGGGTGGGGCATGACGTGGCAGGTCACGTAGAGATCGCCGGCCGGGCCGCCATTGCGCCCGGGCCCGCCGCGGCCCCGCAGCCGGATGCGTTGGCCGTCCTCGACGCCGGCCGGGATGCGGACCTTGACCTCGCGGGGCCGGTGCTCGATGCCCGTGCCGGAGCACACGGGGCAGGGGTCGTCGATGGTGTAGCCCCGCCCGCCGCACATCGGGCAGGGGGTGGAGAAGCTGAAGAAGCCCTGGTTGTCGTCGAGCACGCCGCGCCCCTCGCACTGCGGGCACTGCCGCGGTGTGGTGCCTGGCCGGGCGCCGGTGCCATGGCAGTTGGAGCACACGGCCTCGCTGGTGAGGTGGAGCGTGGTCGAGATGCCTTGGATGGCGTCCTCGAAGTCGAGGTGGAGCTCGGCCTCCAGGTCCTGGCCCCGGTGCGGGCCGGTGCCGCGGGGGCGGGGCCCGCCAGCGGCGCCGCGACGGCCGCGACCGAACAGGCCGCCCAGCACGTCGCCGAGGTCGCCCAGGTCCTGGAACCGGAAGCCACCGCCTTCGCCAGGGCCGGCGCCGCCGAAGCCGCCGGCCATCGGCCCCAGCCGCCGGACCTCGTCGTACTCGGCGCGGGTCGTCTCGTCGCCGATGACGTCGTAGGCCGCGGAGATCTCCTTGAAGCGCTCCTCGGCCGCCGCGTCGCCCGCGTTGGCGTCGGGGTGGTACTGGCGTGACAGCTTCCGGTACGCGCTCTTGATCTCCTTGGTGGTGGCCGTCTCGGGCACCCCCAGGATCCGGTAGTAGTCCTTCTCGAACCACTCACGCTGCGGAGCCATGGGCTCTTCTCCCCTCCGCGCGGCTCAGTCGGTGACCTTCACCAGCGCGGGCCGCAGCAGGCGACCCTGCCACCGGTAGCCGGTGCGCAGGACCTCGGACACGACCTGGGCTCCTCCTTCGCCGGGCTCGTGGACCACGGCCTCGGCCACCGCGGGATCGAACGCCGCGCCCTTGGGGTCGATGCGCTCGAGGCCCTCCTTCTCGAGCGCGCCGAACAGCGCGCTCACGACGGGCTCGACCGCATCGGCTGCTCCCTGGGCCGCCGCGGCGTCGACCGCGTCCAGCACGGGCAGCAGCCGCTCGACGAACCCGCCCAGCGCGCGGGCCACGGCGTCGTCCTGCCGCTTCTGCGCCTGCTTGCGGTAGTTCTCGAAGTCGGCCTGGGCCCGCCGGTAGGCGTCCAGGAACTGCTCGCGCTCGGCGAGCAGGGCCTCGAGGTCGACCTCTACGGCCTGGGCGGCAGCGTCCAAATCGTCGACCTTGGCCTCGTCCATCTCGGTCTCGGCGTCCGCGCTCGCGTCTGCATTGCGCTCGGGCGTGTCAGCCATCTCACTCCTCGTCGACGATCTCGGCATCGACGACGTCGTCGTCGTCAGGCTGGGTAGCACCGGCACCGCCAGCCGCCGACCCGGCGCCAGCGCTGGTGCCGGCCTCCTGCGAGGCCGCCTCGTACAGCTTCTGGGTGAAGGTCTGGCTGGCGGTCATCAGCGCCTCGGTGGCGTTCTTGATGGCCTCGAGGTCGGTGCCGCCGAGGGCGCTCTTGAGGTCGCCCAGGCTCTGCTCGACGGCGGTCTTCTCGTCACCGGACAGCTTGTCGCCCTGCTCCTTGAGCAGCTTCTCGGTCTGGTACACGAGCGTGTCGGCCTGGTTGCGGACCTCGGCCTCCTCCTTGCGCCGCCGGTCCTCCTCCGCGTGCTGCTCGGCGTCGCGGACCATCCGCTCGATGTCCTCCTTGGCCAGCGACGACTGGCCGGTGATGGTCATCGACTGCTCCTTGCCGGTCGCCCGGTCCTTCGCGGAGACGTGCACGATGCCGTTGGCGTCGATGTCGAAGGTGACCTCGATCTGCGGGACGCCGCGCGGGGCGGGCGGCAGGTCGACCAGCTGGAACTTGCCCAGGGTCTTGTTGAACTGCGCCATCTCGCGCTCGCCCTGCAGCACGTGGATCTCCACCGACGGCTGCATGTCGTCGGCCGTGGTGAAGACCTCGGTGCGCCGGGTCGGGATGGTGGTGTTCCGCTCGATGAGCTTGGTCATCACGCCACCCTTGGTCTCGATGCCGAGGGACAGCGGCGTGACGTCCAGCAGGAGGACGTCCTTGACCTCGCCCTTGAGCACACCGGCCTGGATCGCCGCGCCGACCGCCACGACCTCGTCGGGGTTGACGCCCTTGTGGGCCTCCTTGCCGGTCAGCTCGCGCACCAGGTCCTGCACCGCAGGCATGCGGGTGGACCCGCCGACCAGGATCACGTGGTCGATCTTGTCCTTGGTGAGGCCAGCGTCCTTGATCGCGAACTCGAACGGACCGCGGCACTTCTCGAGCAGGTCGGCCGTCAGCTCCTGGAACTTGGCCCGGCTGAGCGACTCGTCGAGGTGCAGCGGGCCCTCGTTGGTGGCCGTGATGAACGGCAGGTTGATCTGGGTCTGCTGGACCTGGGACAGCTCGATCTTGGCCTTCTCGGCCGCTTCCTTGAGCCGCTGCAGCGCCATGTTGTCGGCCGAGAGGTCGACGCCGTGCGCCGCCTTGAACTGCTTGACCAGCCAGTCGATGACCCGCTGGTCCCAGTCGTCGCCACCGAGCTGGGTGTCGCCGTGGGTCGCCTTGACCTCGAACACGCCGTCGCCGATCTCGAGGATCGACACGTCGAAGGTGCCGCCGCCGAGGTCGAACACCAGCACGGTCTGCTCGGTGCCGTCCTTGTCGAGGCCGTACGCGAGCGCAGCCGCGGTGGGCTCGTTGATGATGCGGAGCACTTCGAGGCCGGCGATCTGACCGGCCTCCTTGGTCGCCGTGCGCTGGGCGTCGTCGAAGTACGCGGGGGCGGTGATGACGGCCTGGGTCACGGTGTCGCCCAGGTAGGCCTCGGCGTCGCGCTTCAGCTTCTGCAGCGTGCGGGCCGAGATCTCCTGCCCCGAGTACGCCTTGCCGTCGATGTCGATCTTCCAGCTGGTGCCCATGTGGCGCTTGACGGAGCGGATGGTGCGATCGGGGTTGGTGATCGCCTGCCGCTTCGCGACCTCGCCGACCAGCACCTCGCCGTTCTTCGCGAACGCGACCACCGACGGCGTGGTGCGGGAGCCTTCGGCGTTGGGGATGACCACCGGATCGCCGGCTTCGAGTACCGCGACGACTGAGTTGGTGGTGCCGAGGTCGATGCCGACAGCCTTGGCCATGGGGTATGCCTCCCGGGACGAGTTGCGTAGAGCACGCACCCACTGGGTGCTTGAACAGGCCCAACTATAAAAGTTGAGTGCCTCACTTGCAACTTTGGGAGGGCCTCGGCGCGGACGCTCTCAGGCGGGCTGCGCGGCGGCTCCCGTGCGGTCCAGGAAGTTCCGCAGCAGGTCGTGACCCGAGGCGGTCAGGATCGACTCCGGGTGGAACTGCACCCCTTCGACCTGGACCTCGGGCGCCCGGTGGCGGAGACCCATGACCACACCCTCGGCGGTCCACGCCGTGACCACCAGCTCGTCCGGGACGGTGGCACGGTCCACCACGAGGCTGTGGTAGCGGGTGGCCTCGAAGGGGTTGGGCAGACCGGCGAACACGCCGCTGCCGTCGTGGTGGATCAACGACGTCTTGCCGTGCATGATCTCCGGCGCCCGCACCACATCGCCACCGTAGACCTGGCCGATGCACTGGTTGCCGAGGCACACCCCGAGCACCGGGCGCCGACCGGCGAAGTGCCGGATGACCTCGTTGGACAGGCCGGCGTCCTCGGGCCGGCCGGGGCCGGGAGAGATCAGCACCGCCGCGGGGTCGAGGGCGACGATCTCGTCCAGGGTGAGCTCGTCGTGCCGGTGCACGAGCGGCTCGGCCCCCAGCTCGCCCAGGTATTGGACGAGGTTGTAGACGAAGCTGTCGTAGTTGTCGATGACCAGGACCCTCGGGCCGGCGCCGTCACTCATGGGACGGACGCTACTGGGGAACGGGGACCCGCTCGGAGGGCTTTCCGGGCTCGGCCTCGGCGGCGGCCACGATCTCGATGGGGCAGCCCAGGGCCTCCTCCAGCAGGCTCTGGCGCTGGGCGGCGGCGTAGAGCTCCAGGTCGATGTCCTCGTCGCCCCGCGGCACGACCTCGATCACCAGCCGGTCGCCCTCGTCGTGGCACACGACCCCGTTCACCCGGGAGCCGTGGTTGCGGTCCAGGCCGACCGCGATCCGGACCAGCCCGGCCAGCACGCTGACCTCGCGCTGATCCTCCGGGCTCAGCGCGGCGAACTCGGGGTGGCGGTTGCGGGGTGTGGACTTCCGGTGGTAGCGGGCCACCAGGGCGACGAGCTCGATCTCCCGGTCGGTGAACCCGGTCAGGAGCTCGCTGTTCCGGATCACGTAGTAGCTGTGCTTGTGGTGCCCGGAGTGGGAGACGAACAGCCCGACGTTGGACAGCAGCGCCCCTGCCTCGAGCACCTCGCGGCTGTCGTCGCCGAGCCCGTGCCGGTCCCGGGTGCCGTCGAACAGGGCGAGCGCGAGCAGCGCGACCTGCTGTGAGTGGGCCGGGTCCTCGTCCATCGCCTCCAGGAGGTGCAGGACGCTGCGGCGCCGCAGGTCGGACAGGTGGTGCAGCGAGCCACCGTGGGTCCGCTGCCAGGTGTCGAGGAGAACCCCCTCCCGGAGCGCGTAGTCGGAGAAGGTCAGCTCCTCCACTCCCAGCTCGCCGACCACCTGCTCCAGCACCAGCGCGCCGCCGAGGATGATGTCGGCACGCCGGGGATCGAGGCCCGGGACCTTGGCCCGGGCCCGGGCCGTCTTGGCCTCCAGCAGCAGCTCCACCGCCGCGTCGATCTCCTCCCGGCGGACCGTGAAGTTGTTGTAGGTGCGGGGGCGCGGCTCGTCGCGCTGGGCGGCGGCCACCTCGCAGACGGCGCCGATGGTCCCCGAGGAGCCCACCGCCACCTCCCACTCCAGGCGCCGTATCTCGCGGGCGAACGGCGCGAGGATCCCCTGGACGTACCGGCGGCAGGCCTCGACGGCGTTGTTGGTGCGGCGTCCCTCGGGGAAGAACCGCTGCGTCAGCCGGATCGCACCCAGCTTGAGGCTGCGGGACGCCAGCACGTCGCCCTGCTGGCCGACCACGAGCTCGGTCGAGCCGCCGCCGATGTCGCAGACCAGCAGCCGGCGGTCGAACACGGGAACCGCCTGGAGGACGCCCAGGTGGATCAGGCGGGCCTCCTCGAACCCCGAGATCACCTCGACGTCAACCTTCGCGTCCTCGCGGGCCCGGCGGAGGAACTCGGCGCGGTTCTCGGCCTCGCGAACGGCCGAGGTGGCCACCACCCGGAGCCGGGCCTCGTGGATCTCCGCTACCTGGCGGAAGCGGGCGAGCGCGGCGATGCCGCGGTCGATAGCGGCGTCGCTCAACCACTTCATGTCGCCGCCGGCCGAGCCCAGCCGCACCATCTCCCGCTCGCGCTCGATGACCTCGAGGTTCGGGCCGTCGACCCGGGCCACCACCAGGTGTACCGAGTTCGTGCCGAGGTCCACTGCCGCCAGGACGTCTGGTCCCATGCCCCTACTCTTGCCGCACTAGTGTCCGCAGTCATGGCAAAACCCGCCAAGCGCCGTGTCGCCGGCGGTCGCGTCACCCCTAAGAAGAGCACCAGCGGCGGCTTTCGGCCCGAGGCATCGTCGCGCTACACGCCGCCGGTGCCACGCGAGATGAAGTCCAGCCCGATGTGGGTTCCGGTGCTGATGTTCGCCCTGCTGGGGTTCGGCGTCCTGGTCATCTTCTTCAACTACCTGGGGGTGTTCCCCGGCTTGTGGATGCTCCCCGAAGGCACCAGCAACGCGTATCTGGCCATCGGTTTAGGTTCAATCTGCGGGGGCATCCTGGTCGCCACGCAGTACCGCTGAACCACGCAGCGCGCTGGGCATCACCAGATGTGAGATCGACGGTCACCGGTCGTGACTACGACGCTGTCATCTCTCACGTAGCGCGGCCTGCAATTACATCGTTGTTACGCTCCCCAGGTTTGTCCACAAGATGTGGGAAAAACGGGGATTCAGTCGTCGATCGGCGCGACCAGCTCCATGTCCTCCTGGCAGTGCCGCGGCGGGTCCGGTACCTCGTCGTTGGCCGCCGTCATCCGCACCTCGGTGCCGCAGACCGAGCACCGGTAGGCGATTCGTACCTTGCGCAGCTCACCAGCCGGGGGCGGAGGCGGTAGCGGCGTGCCGAACCCGCTGAGCACGGCGAAGCCGGCCCGCATGATCAGCCAGCCGGCCAGGACCGCGACGGCCACGGCGACCGGGCTCTGGCGGGTGATCGCCCACACGACGATCCCCACCACCACCAAGGTGACCAGGACCCAGCGGGAGATCGGCGAACGCCGCGCGCGCATGGCGTCATGCTACGAGCAGGGGTCGCAGGGGCTGACCCGCTAACCCGCCGCCGCGCCGACCGCCACCACCTGGTTGGTGCGGGGCTCGTAGGGCCGGCAGGGCTGGCCGCGCAGCGCCGGGCACGGGGCCGGAGCCACGGCGGGCGGATCGACGCCGGGCAGGACCGCGAGCACCAGCGCCGACGGCCGGCGGCCGGTGTGGGCCACCTGGTTCAGTGGCTCGGCGCCGCCGTAGTCGGGGTTCTCGAAGGCCCAGGTCGCGTGGTTGCGGCCCGGCGTCGCCACCGTCAACCGCAGCCGCGATCCCGCCCGGAACACGTGACCGAACGACGGGATCTCCACGTCGGCCGACACGAACCGCCCGGGCCGCAGGGGCCGGAAGGCGTCCTCGGTGAAGAGGTGGGTTATCTCCAGATCGTCGGACCGGCTCCGGTCGACGCGGCGGTGCCCCAGCCGCAGCCAGCCGTTCTGCACCAGGTACTCGATGCCGTCCGGGCGGACCTCGGACACGGTGACCTGCACGTTCACGTCGTCGACCTCGCTGGACACCCACAGCCGGGCGTAGCCCGGTCCCCCCACCACGAGATCGTCCGGCAACGGATCGGTCAGGTACGACAGCACCCGGCCCGGCGCGAACTGGGACCAGTCGGCGTTCCACACCGGCGCCAGCAACGGGTACTCCCCGTTGGGGAACAGGCGCTGCTGGCCTGCCGCGGGATCGAACCGGAAGGCGTCGACGCCGCCGTCGCGCCGGGTCGGCGCCGCGGTCCGGAGCTGGCCGCCATTGCCCAGGTACCAGGCCGTCGGCTCGGCCTGAGGTGGCGGCCAGCTGGCGAAGGCCAACTCGAAGGTCCCGCCCGGCTCGCCGACCTCGTTGGCGCCGATCCCGCTCTCGTAGACCACCCGGACCGGTGCCTCGGCGTCGTAGGCGGCGCGCGCGGCCCCGTAGTCGTCGCCGTACTGCTGGTACCACCGGTCCGGCTCGAGCGTCGCGTCGCGCAGGCCGAACGTCTGGGCCAGGATGCTCGGCGCCACGGCCCGGATCAGCGGGTGCACCCGCGGCACCCGCCGGGCCACGTTGAACTCCAGGAACTCGTACCACCGGATGACGTTGACCGGCCCGAGGCCGTCGGGATGGCGTCCGTTCCACAGGGCGACCTTCAACGACGGCGCCCGGTCGAAGTCGTCGAGCATGGTCGTGAACTGGGGGCCGGTCTGCTCGTCCTGGAACGCCCCGCTGATGAACACCGGCGCGGCGATGTCGTGGACCAGGCGGCGCAGGTCCCGGGGCGCGGCCATCGGGTGGTAGAAGGGCAGCGCCCGACCGAGGGCTTCGAAGTCCGGGTTCTGGTTGCGAAGGTCCTGGTGGGAGGCGCAGACCTGGTCGCCGTGCTCGATGCGGCCCCGCACCCAGCTGGTGCCGCCGGGCGAGGACTCGGCGTCCCGGGCCGCCAGCCACTGCTGGGTGAAGCCGGCGTTGTAGATGCCGCCGGGGTACTGCTCGTGCCAGGGGTCGGCGATCACCGACTGCGGGGTGATCGCCGCGAGGCTCGGGGGACGGGTCGCGCCGACGTAGAGCTCGGCGATCCCCGAGTACGACAGGCCGACCATCCCCACCTCGTGGTGCAACACCCAGGGCTGGCGGGCGACGATCTCGACGATGTCGTAGCCGTCGGCCATCTGGGCCGGGTTGAACACGTCGAAGACCCCACCCGAGCATCCGGTGCCCCGCATGTTGACCGAGACCGTGGCGTAGCCCAGGGCGCGGGCGAGCCGGGCACTGGGCTCCTCGGCGGCGGGGTTCGACGGTCCGTAGCCCGAGTACTCGATGACCGTCGGGTAGGGGCCGGCTCCGTAGAGCGCGTCGTCGGGCATCCGGACCATCGCGCTGAGCCGGACGCCGTCCCGCATCTCCAGGTAGTTGAACCCGTCGTCGAGGCTGGTGCCGGGCTTGGGGCTGCCCAGCACGTCGGGGTGGGCCGCGCTGAGCTGCTGGCGGTCGTAGAGCGCCGGGTCGGGGACGTCGTCCCGGGCCAGCACGTCGAACCGCGCCGTGGTGAGGCGGGGTGACGCGCTCTCGTCACGGACCACGTACCGCCCGGGCGTCACGACGGTCGCGCTGGCGACGTCACCGAAGTCACCGGGGTCGAGGTCCGGGCCGGACGGGAGGGTCATGGGATCGCCGGGCAGGTAGGCGAAGTGCGCCTGGCCCCACTCGTCGGCCAGCAGGGTCAGGAGCTCGTGCCGGCGCCCGTGGCGACCGAGCGCGTAGAGGGTCAGCGGCTCGCCGGGCGTCGCCCCGGTGATCGTGACCTGCTCGACGCCGGGCCGCACCGACCAGGGCGCCGGAGCCTCCCGTTCGCAACCGACCAGCACCGCAGCGAGCGCGGTCGCTGCCAGCAGCGCGCGCCCGATCCGCCTCGTCCGCCTACCCCGCCACATGTGGTGCCCCCCTCGTAGTGGCTGTTACAACCTTTCGATGATGGTGGCGTTGGCCATGCCGCCGCCCTCGCACATGGTCTGGAGACCCCAGCGTCCGCTGCTGCGCTCCAGCTCGTTGACCAGCGTCGCCAGCAGCTTGGTGCCCGAGCAGCCCAGCGGGTGGCCCAGGGCGATGGCGCCGCCGTTGACGTTCACCTTGTCCATGTCGGCGCCGGTCTCCTTCTCCCAGGCCAGCACGACCGAGGCGAAGGCCTCGTTGATCTCGACCAGATCGATGTCGTCGAGGGTCAGACCGGCCTTGGCCAGCACCTTCTCGGTGGCCGGGATGGGCCCGGTCAGCATGGTCACCGGGTCGACGCCCGCCAGGGCGAAGGCATGGAACCGCGCCCGGGGCCGCAGGCCGAGCGCGTCGGCCTTGGCCTCGCTCATGATGAGCGCGGCCGAGGCGCCGTCGGTGATCTGGCTGCTGTTGCCCGCGGTCACCTTGCCGCCGTCGGGCTTGAAGGCCGGCTTGAGCTGCGCCAGCGCCTCCAGCGAGGTCTCGCGGATGCCTTCGTCGCTCCGCACCTGCTCGTCGCTCTCGGTGACGTCGCCCGTCTCCTTGTCCCGATGGATGGAGCGCACGGGGAGGATCTCGCGGTCGAACCGACCCTCGTCCCGAGCGCGCGCGGCCCGCTCCTGGCTGCGCAGGGAGAAGGCGTCGAGGTCCTCACGGCTGAGGCCCCACTTGTCGGCGATCAGCTCCGCCGAGAGCCCCTGGGGGATGAGGCCGCCCACATCCGCGTACCGCAGCCCCATGCGGGGGCCGAACGGGAACCCGAACTTGCCGTCGCCCACCGAGGCACCCATGGGCACCTGGCTCATGACCTCCACGCCCGAGGCCACCACCACGTCGTGGGCCCCGGCCATCACCGCCTGGGCCGCGAAGTGGACGGCCTGCTGCGACGAGCCGCACTGACGGTCGATGGTGGTCCCGGGGACGTCCTCCGGCCAGCCGGCGGCGAGCACGGCGTTGCGGGCGACGTTGATCGACTGCGCGCCGGCCTGCATGACGCACCCCATGATCACGTCCTCGACCAGTGCCGGATCGAGGTCGTTGCGCTCGGCCAGCGCGGTGAGGCACTCGGCAGCGAGGTCGGCCGGATGCCAGCCGGAGAGCTTGCCGTTGCGCTTGCCGCCAGCGGTCCGGACGGTGTCGACGATGACGGCGGTAGGCATGTGACGCGCTCCTTGTTCGATCCGGCTTCCGACCGTGAGGCGTGCCGGGGCAGGGCCGTAGACGCCACTTCGCCTCGACCCCCTCTTGACCCTGTGGTCAAGTGAGTCTGCCGGGACGGTCGACACCACGCAACTGCCCTACGCTTGCAACGCTGACGGCGGGCCATGCGGACGAACGGGGGACCACGTGGGCATCACCAAGAGCGAGCTCGACCAGAAGGTCGAGGGGCAGACCATCTGCAGCCGCTTCCTCGAGACGGTCGAAGCGCACGGCGACCGGACCGCCCTGCGGACCAAGGAGGCTGGCGCCGACGGCTGGCGCAGCTGGACCTACCAGGACTACGCGGACCAGGTCGCGACCACGGCGGCGGGCCTCCGGACGCTCGGGGTCGGCCCCGGCGACCGGGTGGTGCTGATGATGCGGAACATCCCCCAGTTCCACTTCGTCGATCTCGCCGTGGCCTTCTGCGGCGCCACCGCGGTGTCGATCTACAACTCGTCGCCGCCCGAGCAGGTCGCCTACCTGGCGGGCCACTGCCACGCCAAGGTGGCCGTGGTCGAGGATCCCGACTTCCTCGACCGGTTCCTGGCCGTCCGGGCCGAGCTACCGGACCTGCAGCACCTGGTCCTGCTCGACAACCCGCTCGGTGTGGCGGCGCCCGGTGTCCTGGACGGTCCGACGGTGCTGGAGAGCGCCAGCCAGATCGACCTGCACGCCGCCCTGCGGCGGATCGAGCCCGACGGGCTGGTGACGGTGATCTACACCTCCGGGACCACCGGGCCGCCCAAGGGCGTGATGATCAGCCACTACAACGTGGTGTGGACGGCCGAGGGGTACCTGCAGCTGCTGGACATCGACCCCGTCGGGTTCCGGGCCATCTCCTACCTGCCGATGGCCCACATCGCCGAGCGCATGTCGAGCCACTACCTCGGGGCCATCGCCGGCTTCGAGGTCACGACCTGCCCCGATCCCAGCGAGGTCGCCGCGTTCGCCCGCGAGGTGCGGCCGGAGACCATGTTCGGCGTGCCGCGGGTGTGGGAGAAGATCCACGCTGGCGTCGAGGCCGCGCTCGCGGCCGACCCGGACACCAAGGCCCGCTTCGACGACGCCGTGGCGGCCGCCATCCCCATCGTCCAGCGGCGGACGCTGGGCGAGGCGAGCGAGGCCGACGACGAGACCTGGGAGATGCTGGACGAGGCGGCGTTCCGGGGCGTCCGCAAGAAGGTGGGGCTCGATGCCCTGCAGTACGCGCTGACCGGTGCCGCGCCGATCCCGGCCGAGCTCATCGACTGGTACCGCGCCATCGGCGTGCCCCTGTCCGAGATCTACGGGCTGTCCGAGTGCACCGGCCCCATGACCTGGGAGCCTCGCCGGGTGAAGGCCGGGACGGTCGGTGTGTCCTTCCCCGGCTGCGACGTCTTCCTGGCCGACGACGGCGAGGTGTGCTGCCGCGGCGGCAACGTGTTCCAGGGCTACCTGGACGACCCGGAGAAGACGGCCGAGGCGCTCGACGACGACGGGACGCTCCACACCGGCGACATCGGCCAGTTCGACGACGAGGGCTACCTGCGGATCATCGACCGCAAGAAGGAGCTGATCATCACGGCCGGGGGCAAGAACATCAGCCCCGCGAACCTCGAGGCGGCGCTGAAGACCCTGCCGCTGGTGGGCCAGGTCTGCGCCGTCGGCGACGCCCGGCCCTACGTCGTGGCGCTGGTGGTGCTGGACCCCGAGGTCGCTCCGGTGTGGGCCCGGGAGCACGACATCGGCTTCCGCAGCTTGGCCGACCTGGCCGAGCAACCGGAGGTACGGGCCGAGCTGGAAGAAGGGCTCGGCCAGGTGATGGAGCGGTTCAACCAGGCCGAGCGGATCAAGAAGCTGGCCATCCTGGGCGACGAGTGGCTGCCGGACAGCGACGAGCTCACGCCGACGTCCAAGCTGAAGCGCCGTTCCATCCTGGCCAAGTACGCGCCGGAGATCGACGACCTCTACGCCGGCTGACCCCGAACGGGTGCTAGTGCCTCACGCGTGGCGGTTCCGGCGGCGGTAGAGCAGGTAGCTCGGCGCGAAGGCGAGGGCACCGAGCAGCACCGCCATGTCGGACGCGGTGGTGGGAGTCGTGGTCGAGACCGGCGCCGTCGCCGGCGTCGCGCAGCCCGGCACCGTCGTGGTGGTCGTGGAGGACGGATCGGCGACCGTCGTCGTGGTCGTGGTCGTGGTGGAGGTCGTCGTGGTGGACGACGGATCCGGCACCGTCGATGTGGTCGTCGGGCACGGCTGGGTGGTCGAGGTCGTCGAGCTGCTCGACGTGCTCGAGCCCGGCACGCTGCTGGACGTCGTCGAGCTGGTCGAGCTGGAGGTCGTCGAGCTGGTCGAGCTGCCCGGCGGCTGCGTGGTCGAGGTCGTCGGCGAGGTTCCGGGCGTGCGGCCGGGATCCACGCCGAGCGGTGGTCGGGTCACGCTGGCCGGCGGCAGCACCGGGCTCGGCAACGGCGGTGGCGGGGTCGAGGCGCCGGGCACCGACGGCAGCGAGGTCACACCCCGCTCGTACTGGTCGGCCAGGGCCAGCACGACAGCGACGTACTGGTCGGAGTGGTTGTACCGGAACACCGCGTCGGCCCGTTGGCTCGGATCGCGCAGGTCGGTGTCGCCGGCGCAGAGGTAGCCGGCGGCCGCGAGGGCCGCGTCGAACATGTTGTGGGGATCCTCGACTCCGTCGCCGTTGCCGTCGGCTCCGGCGAAACGCCACGTCGACGGGATGAACTGCATGGGCCCGACCGCCCGGTCGTACACCGGATCGTTGTCGAACCGTCCCCCGTCGGTGTCCGTGATGGTGGCGACGCCGCTCCGACCGTCGAGCGGGATGCCCACGATCGGCCGGGTCGTCGTGCCGTCGGCCCGCAGCTGCGAGCCGCCGAAGCGACCGTGGTTGGACTCGACCCGGCCGATCGCGGCCACCAGCGACCACCGCAGCCCGCAGCCCGGATCGTCGGTGGCCATCGTGGCCTCGGCCGCCCGGTAGGCGCGCAGAGCGACCTCGGGGATGCCGCTCGCGCTGAGTGCGCCCACGACCGGCGCGGACGGCCCGACCGGGTCCTCGGATTCGTCGATCGACACCAGCTCGGCGGAGGGCTCGTCGGTGAGGGGCGCTTGGGGATCGAGGTGCTCGTCGCCCGAGGCGAAGTCGTCGCTCCCGTCGTCGGGCGGCGGATCCTTGGCCTCGGCCTTCTGCGGGATGAGGCTGCCCGGCATGGCGCCGAGGGTCACGACCAGGAGCAGAGGCAGGAGAAGCCGCTTCGCCATCGGTGGAACCGACCGGATTGCGCTGCTCGATCTGCTCATGCCGCTACGCGCCCTCCGCATCGAGATCGATCTTCCCCCCACAGCCAACCAGACCGCGCCGACTATATGCAGCCCTCTACCCGTGTCAGACGCGGCCTCAACCGAATTCCCGGCCAACAATCTGGTGACCGGAGGTGAGCGGAAGGGGTCCTCAAGGTGCGGTGGACGTGGTGGTGCTGCCGCTGCCGCCGGCTGAAGGCCCGCTCGCGAGCAGGCTGGGGCAGTAGCGGAGGGAGGTGATCGTGGTCCAGGGCGCGCGCGCCGGTTCCCCGGGGGTCGCTGTCGCGCCGGCCAGGTGGGCCCAACCGAGCGTGTCGCCGTCCAGCACCACCGCGACCGTCGGGTCGACGGTCTGCTCCGCGTAGCGGGGTTCGGGATAGCCGCCGACCGGCTCGATGTCGAAGTTCGCCGTGACTCCCCAGGTTCGGAGCGCGCCGGTGGTGGCCGCGATCTGTGAGGACGACGCGGAGCCGACGGGCAGGTTGCTGGCAGTCAGCGGTTGGTCGTCGCCGCAGTCCAGCTCCGGCGCCCGGTAGATCTCGAAGACGTCGACCAGCTCGACGCTGCGTTGCTGATCGGTGTCCCCGATCCGGCAGCCCAGCGTCAGACCGCCCGGCGGCACCGGCTGGACCAACGTCCGGGGTTGGCCCGGCGCGATGTCGATCCGGCCGGAATCCCAGTCGTCGTCCGACTGCACCCAGACCTTGGTGGTGTAGGGCAGCGTGTTCTCCACCCGGACGTGGAGGCCGTCGTCCTGCGGTCGGATCGACGCCACCGGCACGTCGATGCCGCCCGGGGTGCACTTCAGCTCGACGACGTCAGGTATCTCGGAGTGGCGGGCGGGGGTTCCGGTCTCCGCCGCCGTGACGTCGTGGTCGTCGCCGCCGAGCCGGCTCAGCCGGGGCGAGACGGCGATGCCTAGGACCGCCAGCGCCACCGCCGTGGCGACAGCTCCACGGCGGTGGCGCGTCCGGCGGCGCCGTCGGGCGGCGACCCCGTCCAGTCCGTGCTCTGGCGGGTCGCCGGCAGTGGCGGCGAACTTCTCCAACAGCGCCCGAAGGTCATCGCGGCTCACGCCCCGGCCTCGGCCGCTCTGGCCAACGCAGCTCGCGCCTGGCTCACCAGCACCCGGACGGTCGCCGGGCGGATCCCCATGACCTGGGCCGCATCGGAGCGGCCGAAGCCGAGGAGCTCGGTGAGCACCACCGCCTCGCGCTGGCGCGGGGTGAGCACATCGAGAGCCCGGGTGGCGCGATCGCGCACCTCGGCCAGTTCGGCAGGCTCCAGCGGCTCGGGGCGATGGGACGAGCGGTCGACCAGTCGTCGAGCGGCACGAACCGCTCGGCGGGTGGCGCTGTGGTGGGTGTTGAACGCCGTGCGGAACAGGTACCCGACCGGGTCGTCCAGCTCGCTCACGTGGTCCCAACGCTCCCAGACCTTGCAGAACGCGGTCTGCATCAGGTCCTCGGCCTGGTGGCGATCACCAGTCAGGACGAAGAGGGCGCGGAAGAGCCGGCGCTCGTTCGCGGCGTAGAAGTCCTCGAAGACGAGCGCGATCCGGCATCCGACGGCCGTCCGTGCCGATTCGGTCAGGCGGTGGTCGACCACGACTGTGCTCAACACTGCCTCAAGAACGCCCGAGTGGCACGCGGTGTGTAGGAGGTTTTCGCGTTATCGATCACTCGGGAGCGATTCACGCCGATCGAGTGCCGTGATGCCTCGAAAAAGAACCGACCCCCGGGGGCTACCCGGGGGTCGGTCAGTGTGGCGACGGACGAGGACGACGGATCAGCGCTTGCGTGCCGCCGACTTCTTCGCGGCCGACCGCTTGACGGCGCTCTTGCGGGTCACGGCCGACTTGCGGGTGGCCGCGGCCTTCGTGGCTGCGGCCGGCCGCTTCGCGGCAGTCTTCCTGGCCGAGGTGGCCTTCCTCGCGGTCGTCCTCGGGGTCGCCGGAGCCGGAGGCCAGGTGCCTCGGGCCAGCTTGGGAGCCTGGCTCGGGGTGACGACCGCTTCCTTGAAGCCCTTCAACGGGGTGATGCGGGCCTTCTTCGAGGCCCTGATCCTGACCGGCTGACCCGTCTGGGGGTTGCGACCCATGCGGGCAGGACGGTCGACCTTCACGAACTTCGCGAAACCCGAGATGGCCACGGGCTCGCCCTTGGAAACCACAGCCGTCACCACATCGGTGAAGCCCCGGAGGACTTCGTCGACCTCCCGGCGGTCTCTTCCGGTGTGGGTGGCCACAGCAAGGACCAGATCACGACGATTCACAGCATGTCTCCTAGCTTCAGGGGGCGACGTACATAGTCAAGCCAATCAACACGCTACGCGCGGGGATACCTGCGTAAACGCGGATACTAGGGACAGATTGCCGCGCTCCGTGGTCATAGAGCAATGGGTAGCGGGGTCTTCTTGGGCGCCGCCTCAGGGCGCGGCGAGCCACCGCTCGGCTTCGGTCGCGCGGCGCGCGAGTTGATCAGCGGTCGCCTCGTCGATGCGGCGGAGGCCAACGGCCCGGTTGAGGCGCGCGTTCACCTGCGCGTGGCTGAGCCCGGTGATCCAGACCAGCTCCTGCACGAGCTTCTGGTTGCGCTCGCGCAGTTCGAGCCGCCGCTGCCGGGCGCTGGGAACCCGACCATCGGCGAGGCTTCCGGCCCGCGAGGGCTGGCGGGCGCGGCCCGAGCCGCCGGGGAGCACCGGCAGGGCGACGTCGTAGCCCGCAGCGACGGGGTCGCGGTGGCCGCCAGGTCCACCGCCGTCGGGCAGGTCGTCCCGGTCCTCCCGCTCGAGCAGCGCGATCGCCTCGTCGTCCACATCCGCGTCGAACACCGAGAACACCGACGACACGTCGCTGTCCGTGACCACGGCGGACAGCGGGGCGAAGAGGGACGACCGGTCGGGCCGATCTTCGTCGTGGACCAGCTCGTCGAGAGCCTCGCCGTCGCCGGGACGGCCGTCCTCCTCCTCGGCGGCGGCCCGGATCCGGGCCAGGCTGTGGCGCCGGGCCTCCGCGATCTGGGCCGCGAGGATGCGCAGGCGGGCGTCGTCGGGGATGAAGAGGTAGGCCTTCTGCCTCGGCACGCCCCGCGTCCAGCGCACCAGCCGGCCGACCGCCTGCCGGAAGAACAGCTCGGTGGCCGTCGTGGTGGCGTAGACGCCGATGCGGAGGCGAGGGATGTCCACGCCCTCGGAGATCATGCGGACCGCGACGATCCACGGCTCGCTGGTCGCGGCGAACCGGGCGATGCGGACCGACGAGCGTGGATCGTCCGACACCGCCACCGTCGCCCGCACGCCGCAGCGAGTGCGCAACAGGTCGACGATGCCCTGGGCGTGGTCCTGGTCCGAGGCGATGACGAGGCCGCCGGCCTCGGGATGCTGCCGGCGCAGCATCGTCAGCCGTTCGTTGGCCTGGAGGAGCACCGTCGGCAGCCAGTCGCCCTCCAGGCTCAGCGCCGTCCGCAGGCGTTGGGCCGCTCCCGACCGGTCGAGGGGGTCGTCGAAGGCGGCGGAGGCCAACGATCCGTCGGGCGCGACCCACTCCATGAAGCCGTTGACCCGGGGGAAGTAGACCGGCCGGACCACCCGGCCATCGGTGAGCGCGTCGCCGTAGGCGTACTCGTAGTCGGGCACCGCCTGGTCCCCGACGTAGCGGACGAAGGGGATGGAGCGGGTGTCCGAGCGGAACGGCGTGCCCGACAGCGCCAGGCGCCGGGGCGCCCCCTCGAAGGCGGACCGGATCGCCTCGCCCCACGCCCGGTCGTCACCCGCGTGGTGGATCTCGTCCAGGACGACG
>Ga0209382_10003577_pt1 | contig 21452 bp, 17 predicted proteins | sample SoiMetdeltSBSDD5_FD_187599 | JGI IMG/M metagenome (GOLD analysis project Ga0209382, IMG submission 187599) | Bulk soil microbial communities from a Populus tree surrounding site in Tennessee, USA - Soil MetaG P. deltoides SBSDD5 (SPAdes) (version 2) | ecosystem: Environmental > Terrestrial >... | reverse complement strand
TCTCTCCGAGAATCCTCACTTCGCAGAGGTCTGCCGCGAATGCAACATCACCTTCATCGGCCCTTCGCCCGAGGTCATCAGGATAATGGGCGACAAATCGGAGGCCAAGCGTACGATGAAGGCTGCTGGCGTGCCGGTCACGCCCGGCAGCGAAGGCCTGATCGAAGACGAAGAAACCGCCATCAAAGAGGCGGGGCGGATCGGCTATCCGGTGTTGATCAAGGCCACGGCCGGCGGCGGGGGGCGGGGCATGCGCGTCGCCTACAATCAGGACGAACTACTCAACGCTTACAACACGGCCCGCGCCGAGGCCGAGGCGGCGTTCAAAAACAGCGGCGTCTACCTTGAGAAATACATCGCCAACCCGCGCCACATCGAAATCCAGGTGCTCGGCGACAGTCACGGCAACGTGATCCACCTCGGCGAGCGCGAATGCTCAATCCAGCGCCGTCACCAGAAGTTGATCGAAGAGTCGCCCTCGCCGGCAGTCACCTACGAGTTGCGTCAGGAAATGGGCCGCGTCGCCGTAGACGCCTGCAAGCGGATCGGCTACAGCAACGCCGGCACCATCGAATTTCTGCTCGACGAGGACGGCAGTTTCTATTTCATGGAGATGAACACGCGCATCCAGGTCGAACACCCGGTCACCGAAATGGTCACGATCGACGACCTGGTCGCCGCCCAAATCCGCATCGCCGCCGGGGAAAAACTTAACCAAACACAGGACCAATTGATCTTCGTCGGCCACGCCATCGAATGCCGCGTCAACGCCGAAGACCCGGTCACCTTCACCCCGAGCCCGGGCCGCATCACGACGCTGAATCTGCCGTCCGGCGCCGGCATCCGAGTCGACACCGCGATCTACGACGGCTATTTCGTCCCGCCCTATTACGACTCGCTGATCGCCAAAGTCGTCGTCCACAGCCGCTCGCGCGGACGAGCCATCGCCCGCATGCGACGGGCGCTGGAATCGATGGTCGTCGAAGGCATCAAGACGACAATCCCGCTCCACCTGAAGATACTCAATGATCCCGATTTCATCGCCGGAAATTTTTCGACGCGGTTTATGGATCGGTTTTTGAAATAAGGCGATGGCTGGCTAAAATCTGCCGAGACAAGCCCTGGCAAATAGAGATCTACGTTTAAGCGGGCTTCCTAGGCGATGTTCAGGAACTTCATGCCTTGCTTACCAGGTAAGTGAGTATGACAACTAACGAACTTCCTATCTGGGCGCTCGAATCCGAATTGCGGGCGGCGGGCTATGACTGCGAGCGCCCTGGAGCCGTACTGCCCTTCCCGGCGCTGGCTCTGGAGTGTTGCGTCCAAACTCCCGATCTCAGCCCGTTTGGCGAGGGCTTCACCGTAGCCGTTGTTCGAGCCAACTCCAATCGATCAATGGCCCTCGGTCGCCGGAAATGAAATACCTCGGGCCGTTCCGTGAGGTGTTCGCCTCAGATGAGGAGGAATAAAATGAGGACCAAGCAAACAGCGCCCAGAGACATAGATGAGTACGTTGCGGGCTTCCCGGCCGCCGTTCAGGAAATTCTGGAAAAGATAAGGATGACGATCAGAAAAGCGGCGCCGGGCGCGGAAGAGACAATCAGCTATAAAATACCGACCTTCAATCTGAAAGGCAGGTATTTGATTTATTTCGCCGCCTACAAAAAACATATCGGGCTTTATCCCGCGCCCAGGGAGAGCAAGGAATTCAAAAAAGAGCTGTCCGGTTATGAAGGAGGAAAGGGAACGGTAAGATTTCCATTTGATAAACCGATTCCTTACGACTTGATCCGCAGGATCGTGAAGTTCAAGGTAAAGGAAGTTTTGGAAAGGACATGAAAAAGTTTGAGGCATCCATCCCGAGAAGAATGTTCTGGTCGGATAAGTTGGTGAATAAAAAGAAATGCCCTCTCTGCCGTTCGACGCTGGAGAATGAATATCACCATTACATAATGGCGATACGAAGCGGAAATGAAACGACGACATTCAGCGCCGGCAATGATTCCGGGGCCTTCTGTCCTCAATGTCCGGTGGTTGTCCTGGACAGAAAGGGCTTCGAGCGCGTCGTAGGAGGGGTTGTCGAAGAAAGTCCGGATTGGGGCATTTCCGGCGCCGTGAGCTTTGTCGTTATTGGCATCGCGGATATGGACGCTGTCCCGGAAGACAAACACCATCTTCCTCTGGGCGGCGATGACAACCCGATTCCACTCGTCAAATTTATTCAAGAGATCGATACGGCGAGTAAGAGTGAGACGCTGCGGCATGAAGGGAAGCGGCTGTCTGGCAATCAGAGAAGACGGCGCAGGTGAGTCGCAGCGCCATTAGCGTAGAAAAATGATGAAGAGGTGGTGCGGACTTTAGTCTGCCCGGCGCATGGGCGGACTAAAGTCCGCACCACCTCTTCCGAGGAGACTATGGATCTGGCATCTCTGTTTCGCAAGAAATCCGTCGAGCGTATTCAGCTCGACGCGGCCTCAGGCATTGGCGAGGCCGAACACGAGGGGCAAAAACTCAATAGGGCTTTGGGCGTGGTCGATCTGACGGCGCTCGGCATTGCGGCGATCATCGGCGCGGGAATCTTTTCGACCATCGGCAGCGCGGCGTACAACGGCGGGCCTGCGGTCGCGCTACTGTTCGTTTTCACCGCGATCGCCTGCGCGTTCGCGGCTCTTTGTTACGCGGAATTCTCTTCGATGATTCCGGTCGCCGGATCGGCTTACACTTACGCTTACTCGTCGTTCGGAGAATTGATCGCCTGGATCATCGGATGGGATCTGCTGATGGAATACGCCATCGGCAACATAGCCGTGGCCATTTCGTGGAGCGATTATTTTACAGGGCTGCTGGCCGGATACGGCGTCAACATTCCGCAATACCTGGCGATGGATTTCCTTTCGGCCTCGCGGGGCTTCGACGCGGAAGGGGCTAAGATCGGCGCGCTGTTACAGGCGGGGAATACGCTGGATCAGATCAGGGCGATGGACGGGATGGGAGCGGCGGTCAACGCCTATCAGGCCTGGACTACCGCGCCAACGGTCGGCGGTCTGCGCCTGATCTGTGACCTGCCTGCGCTGGTCATCGTCTTCATCATCACCGCCCTGGTTTACGTCGGCATCAAGGAGTCGAAGACGGCGTCGAACGTCATGGTCGCGATCAAGTTGGCGGTGATCCTGCTGGTGATCGTGTTGGGTGCGTTTTATGTTCACCCCGCGAACTGGAGTCCCTTCGCGCCTAACGGGGCGACCGGAGTTTTGAAGGGCGTGTCTGCGGTCTTTTTCGCTTACATCGGTTTCGACGCGATTTCGACCACTGCGGAGGAGTGCAGGAACCCGCAGAGAGATCTGCCGCGAGGGATGATCTATTCGCTGATCATTTGCACCGTGCTTTACGTGCTGATCTCGCTGGCGTTGACGGGGATGGTCAGCTACAAGAACCTCAACGTCGGCGACCCGCTGGCATACGTCTTCGGGACCGAAGGCGCCAACCTTCCCTGGCTTTCGGGGATCATCGCGATAAGCGCCGTGATCGCGATGGCGACAGTGCTGCTGGTCTTCCAGTTGGGCCAGCCGCGCATCTGGATGTCGATGAGCCGCGACGGATTGCTGCCGCCGATCTTTTCGGCCATTCATCCCCGTTTCAAGACGCCCTGGTTTTCGACCATCATCACCGGGCTTGTCGTGGCTATCCCTTCGTTGTTCATGAATCTGACGGAAGTGACCGATCTGACCAGCATCGGGACGTTGTTCGCATTCATCCTGGTGAGCGGCGGCGTGCTAGTCCTGCAAAATTCAGATCAACGCGTGGAGCGCAGGTTCAAGACGCCTTACATCAATTCGAAATACATCGCGCCTGCGCTGTTTGTGTTGATCTGGGCCGCGCTTTATTACAAATATCCCGACGCAGTCAAAAGCCGTTTCAGCACGACCGATCCGACCGACCCGACGAAACACGGATGGGACGTGATCAAACACAACATCCCGCTCTACATCTATTTGATTTGCGCCGCAGGGCTGTTGATTCAGTGTTTCAGGAAGAGCTTTTCGTTGATACCAGTGCTCGGCGTTCTGACCTGCGGTTATTTGATGTCCGAACTCGGATGGACTAACTGGAGGCGCTTCCTGTACTGGCTGGTCGCGGGATTGATCCTCTATTTCTTCTACGGCTATCACCACAGCCGACTGGGTACTTCGGAGAGGACTCGGAAAACGCCCGCGTGATCATTGAGTACGAGCGGCCCAAAGGGTCGGCAGGATCGGGCGGCGACGTCGGCGCCAGTTGGTCGGTCTGTTCAGCGATCCGAACGATCCTGAATAGACCCGATTCCGCGTTTCATATACCGTACGCCATATTTCGTATGAAATATGGCGTACGGTAATGAGTGTGAATGGAGATGATGAACAGAGAAGATCGCATCAAAGACTTCGAGGCGTTCTGGCCTTATTATGTTCGTGAGCATCGGGCGGCCGGTTGTCGCCTTCTGCACTTCATCGGAAGCGCGCTGGGCCTTGTTTGTCTGGTCTCGACTGTTGTTGCTGGCAATCTATGGTTCATTCCACTCGGACTCGCCTTGGGTTACGGCTTCGCCTGGATCGGCCATTTCTTCGTCGAACGTAACAAGCCCGCGACATTCCAATATCCGCTCTGGTCGTTTCGAGCCGACTGGAGGATGTGGCGTTTAATGCTGCTCGGACGTATGCGCGAGGAGGTCGAGCGAGTCGAGGGGGCCGTTTGAGGGTGAACGATATGGTTGTGTTCAACAACGCTCACTACACCGAAACGTGTTGTCAATGGCCTGATGGAGCCGGCCATTCTCAAGTCTCAAATCTCGCAAATCGTTGATAGTAAGACGCTTCGGTCCTTTTTTTAGCGTTTGGCGCCAAGCGGCACGGCAGTTGTTTTAACTAGCAGCGTCCTGATCAGATTCCGAATTTTTGAGAACTGAGTAACGATACTTTGAACGGCGGCTTGTCGCTGCTCACAAAACGAATTGAGAGGAGAACAAAGATGGCTAAGTTAATGCAAAAGAGCGTGATATTGACGGTAGTTTTCGGTTTGCTGTTAGCCGCCGCCGCCGCTCCGAGCGCGATGGCGCAAGACAGATGCCGCAGGCGTGGTTTTACCTCGTCCAGGTACTACAACAATGATTACAGACGGGATCGCTACCGCAACGATTATGACCGCTATGACCGCCAAGACACGACCGGCAAAGCGGTCGGACGCACGGCGGCGGGCGCCGGCATCGGCGCGGTTGCGGGCGCCTTGCTCGGCGGAGGAAAGGGCGCGGCGATTGGCGCGGCAATTGGCGGAGCCGGCGGTTACATCTATCATCAGCAGAAGGTCAACAATCAGAATGATCGTTGGCGCCGCCGCCGCTGATAAAGACGGCGAGTCCACATCAAAGATCACACAGAAGGGCGATGGGCGACCATCGCCCTTCGGCTTTAATTCGGCTTTAATAAGTACCGCGAGCGGTAGAGAGCGGGGCTACCTAACAAAGCCCCGCCCTCTACCGCTCGCGGTACTTATTTTTCTGAACAGCTCGCAGTACTGATTTTTCTCCAAAATTTCTTTCCTTCACCGGACGTCGTTGTGCTAATCTCGCCGCCGACCTCGTTCTAGAAACCAAATCTTATCAAATCGACCCAGCACGATTCTCAATTCAGGAGGTTCAGTTATGCGCCGTCAGTGCTTCATCGCAGTCTCGCTACTTTTTGTTTTGAGCTTTCTCTCTTTGAACATCGCTTCATCTCAGCCCCAATCCCCCCAGTCCGGCCAATCTGGCCAATCTGGCCAATCTGGAATGATCAGCGGAATGATTAATTCCGATCCGAATTATCGGGCGCTGCGCGATGGCAAACTTGACAAGACTTTTACCGTCAGCAATCTGACTCTTAAACGTGATGCCACCACGATCAAGCTCAACAGCGGGCGCATTAGCTTTATCACGCCCGTTCTCAATCGCACCGCCATCGGCGTCTTCGTCGGCGAAGGCGAATTCACGCTTGACCCCTTTCTGGCAGTCGAGCGAAATCGCCTGAAGTTGGCCACCGGAAGCGAAACGGTCATTGAGCCGTTTTCGCGCATCGTGCTTGCCTTCACTGATGACACCTTTCAGGAGATCCAAAAATCGAGCCAACCGGGGGGCTCGTCGGCGGATAGCGCCATGCAGGACACGCTGCGCGAGCTTCAGAATCGCCTGCGTAGCCGCGAACGAGGCAGCGGCGAAAATCTCGAAGCCAAGTTGCTGGCCGACCTATACAATCCCAAGCTCGCCGGGGCGTTCAACGCCTTCATCTTCGGGAAGAAGCGAAACGACCTGCGGCTATATATTCGACCGCGCGGCGCGATGCAATGCGAGGAAGTCCTCCTAGTGTATGCCGATTTTACCAACGAACAGTCGGGAATATTGTATGCGGGCCACCTCGAAAGCGAATACAAGAGTGGCGCGGCCAGTTCGGATGAGGACAAGAGAATAATAGATGTCGAGCATTACAAGATCGAAAACACGATCAAGGGCGAGAAGCTAGCCGCGACCGCTGAAATAACCTTCACTGCGATGGTCGATGGCGAACGCGTCTTCGGCATGGATTTGCTGGAAGAGCTTCGCGTCACGCGCGCGCTCTTCGAGGGGAAAGAGACAGCTTTTATTCAGGAGGACAAAAAGAAAGACGGGTCATTCTATGTAATCTTCCCCGAACCTCTGGTGAAAGGGCAGAAATATAAACTGACGTTGGATTATCAGGGTGAGAAGGTGCTGGAAAACGCGGGCGGCGGGAATTTCTCCGTCCGATACAGGACGAGTTGGTATCCGAGCGTCGAATCGTTCAACGACCGCGCGACTTTCGATCTGACCTTCAGGGTCCCCAAACAGTTTTCGCTGGTAAGCGTCGGCAAGATGGAGAAGGAGTGGCAGGAAGGGGATATCGCCGTTTCGCATTGGGTCTCCGACATCCCGCTGGCCGTCGCGGGATTCAATTACGGCCGCTTCAAAAAGAAAGAGGTTACGGACGCCGATACGAAATATCAGATCGAAGGTTACGCCGTTACTGATATGCCCGACGGACTGCACGATACCGGCATCGGCGGAATGTCGCCGTCGCGATTGCTCGACAACAGCCTCGCCGAAGCGACCAACGCTATGCGCATCTTCTCGCGTTACTTCAGCCCGCTGCCTTACGGGCGGATCGCAATCACTCAACAGCCCGAAGGGAATTTCGGCCAGGCCTGGCCGACGCTGGTCTTCCTGCCGCTGGTGTCTTACCTCGACTCCACTCAGCGATATATGCTGATGGGCCGCATCAGTAGAGGCATGACTGAATTCGTCGACGAAGTGAACCCGCACGAAGTTTCGCATCAATGGTGGGGACACATCGTCGGCTGGTCTTCGTATCACGACCAGTGGCTCTCGGAAGGCTTCGCGTTCTTCTCGGCCGGATTATACCTGAAAGCGACTGAGCAGAAGCCGGACAAGTATTGGAATTATTGGAAGAATGCGCAGCAGTATCTTGTGGAGAAGAATCAGTTCGGGCTGCGGGCAAACGATGTCGCGCCGGTTTGGATGGGCTATCGGTCAAGCTTTTACAAATTTCCAGACGCGCCTCAGGCGCTGATCTATCGAAAAGGCGGCTACGTGCTCCACATGCTTCACCAGATGATGTACGACCGGCAGAACGGCGACAAAGCGTTCATCGAAATGATGCAGGATTTCGTCAAGACCTATTACAACCGCAACGCTTCGTCGGAAGCGTTCAAGAAAATCGTTGATAAACACATGATTCCGCAGAAGATGGACCTGACGGGCAACAAGACGATGGACTGGTTCTTCCTTCAGTGGGTTTACGGAACTGAAATCCCGCGTTATCGGTTGGATTACACGCTGACGCCGCAAGATGGCGGGAAATGCCTCCTGACTTTCAAAATCACACAGAGCGACGTCTCGGAGGGTTTCAAGATGCCGGTGCCAATCTATCTCGATCTCGACGGCTCCAAAATTGTGCGGCTTGGCGACGTAAAAATGTTCGGCTCCTCGACGTCGGATGAAATCAAGGTGACATTGCCGCAGAAACCCAAGCGAGTCCTGATCAACGCCAACTATGACGTGCTGGCCTCGGAAAGCGTCAGCGTCGGCAAATAATGGAGAGATGATGAAACATTACAAGCTCGACGAAATCCCCGAAGAAAAGGTCACCGATCTTTTCTCACGAAAATTCTTCACCGGCGAAAAGCTCACTTTCGCCTTCATAAACATGAAAAAGGGCTGCGTGGTGCCGCTGCATCATCACGACAGCGAACAATTCAGCTACGCCATCACCGGCGCGCTGCGCTTCAGAATCGGCGACCAAGAACTGACGCTCAGCGCGGGCGAGATGGTTGAAATACCGTCGAACGTCCCGCACGAAGCCGTGGCGACGGAAGATTTCACTGGCATTGACGTCTTCAGCCCCATCCGCGCCGATTGGCGTGACGGCAGCGACGATTACTTGAGGCGGAAGTGAGCCGAAATAGTGGGACACACTTAAGTCTGTCTGTGACGTCGATTGTGGACGGACAGACTAAAGTCTGTCTCACTATTGCTTTTTCAGCTTCGGCATGAATTGCTTGCGGAACTTGATGACCTTCGGCTCGATCACCATACGGCAATAGCCCTGATTCGGGTTGCGCTCGTAATAGCGCTGGTGATACTCCTCCGCCGAGTAGAAAACGTCGAACTTCGTCACTTCGGTAACGATCGGATTGTTCCAGATTTTCGCGGCCGTGATGTCGGCGATGACTTTGTCGGCGACCTCTTTTTGCTCCGGCGAGTGATAGAAGATTGCGGAGCGGTATTGCGTGCCATGATCGGCGCCCTGGCGATTCAGAGTCGTAGGATCGTGGATGGTAAAGAATACTTCGAGTAATTCCTTGAACGAGATCACCTGCGGGTCGAAGGAAATCTGTATGACCTCGGCGTGGCCGGTTCTTCCCGTGCACACCTCTTCATAGCTCGGATTGGCCACGCGCCCGCCCGAATAACCCGAAACTACTTTTTCGACGCCGCGCAGGTCGTTGTAGACCGCTTCCAGGCACCAGAAACAGCCTCCCGCCAACGTCGCGACCTCCTTCTTCCCGGTCGAGTTCATACTTTCTTCTCCTCCCATTGCCGAATTCTTGTGATCGCCCATGACAGCCAAGCTGACAGCGGCGAAGAGCGAAATTGCGGTAAACGATGCGAGCAAAACCGATTTCATAGAATCACCTCGTTATCCATTGTTCTGGAACGGAATTTGATGAACCTGAGTTGACGCGCGAAGTGTAGCTTAGCGAGTCGAGGCGGGGCAAGAAGCGTTATAATTACAATATGAAATCTGACAAGAGCAACAAGAATAAAGCCAACGTGGCGTTGATTCAGATGAGTTGCGGCGACGATCCGCGCGAGAATCTTGACAAATGCCTGGCGCGCGTCGAAGAGGCCGCGCGCCAGGGCGCGCACGTGATTTCGACACAGGAGCTGTTCCGCTCGCGCTATTTCTGCCAGAGCGAGGATCATGCGAACTTCGACCTGGCCGAGCCGATTCCGGGGCCTAGCACCGAGGCGCTCAGCAAACTGGCCGCCGCGCACGGCGTCGTCATCATTGGGTCGCTGTTTGAACGCCGCGCGCCGGGGCTTTATCACAACACCGCCGTGGTGATTGACGCCAACGGCCATCTGGCCGGCGTCTACCGCAAGATGCACATACCGGACGACCCGCTCTATTATGAAAAGTTTTATTTCACTCCGGGCGACCTGGGGTTCAAATCCTTCGACACTCATTACGCCCGCGCCGGCGTTTGCGTATGTTGGGATCAATGGTATCCCGAGGCGGCGAGGTTGACGGCGCTCACCGGGGCGCAGATTCTGTTCTACCCGACCGCGATAGGTTGGCATCCGAGCGAGAAGGCCGAATACGGCGAGCGCCAGCACTCGTCATGGGAGACAATCCAACGCTCGCACGCCATCGCCAACGGCGTTTATGTCGCGGTCGCCAACCGCGTCGGGCATGAGCCGGCGCCTGACGGAAATCCGCATGGCGGCATTCAATTCTGGGGACAGAGCTTCATCGCCGACCCTTCGGGGCAGATCATCGCGAAGGCCGGCGTCGCGGAAGAGACCATCCTGATGGCCGAATGCGATTTCGGCAAGATCGAAACGCAGCGCACGCACTGGCCTTTCCTGCGCGACCGCAGGATCGACGCTTATCAGGACATTACGAAACGGATGATTGACTAAACTCCGGTCTGAGGTTGAGCAAAAAGAACCACGGGGAACACGGGGAGCACGGGGAAATATAGGAAAATGCTTTATGGAAGAAAGGTTCAGCATATCTTACAACCAAGCTTATCCCCGTGCTCCCCGTGTTCCCCGTGGTTGGGACTCTTCTGAGTTCAACTCAAGTCTGGGATTGACTAATAGTCAAACGATGGGAATGCAAAATGACCCCACGCGAACTTGGTTATCACATGCCCGCCGAATGGGAGCCGCACGAAGCGACCTGGCTGTCGTGGCCGCACAAAGAGGAGAGCTGGCCGGGCGCTTTTGAGTTCGTCCCCGGAATCTTCGTCGAATTAACGCGCCATCTGGCCGAATCGGAGCTGGTCCGGATCAACGTCGCCGACGCCGATTTCGCCGAGCGCGTCAACGGGTTGTTGCGCGCGGGCGGCGTCAATCTCGACGCGGTGCGATTTCATTTCAACCCGACCAACGACGCCTGGGCGCGCGACCACGGGCCGATTTACGTCGTGCGCGACGGCGGCATACGCGAACGCGCGATCAACGACTGGGGCTATAACGCCTGGGGAGATAAATATCCCCCTTACGACCTGGACGATGTAATTCCCACACGCATCGCCGAGGAGATGAACGAAGTCCTGTTTCAACCGGGCATCGTGATGGAAGGCGGCTCGTTGGACGTCAACGGGCGCGGCACGCTCGTCACGACCGAATCCTGCCTGCTCAATCCCAACCGCAACCCGCATCTCAACCGCGAACAGATTGAGCAATATTTGAAGGATTACCTCGGCGCGACTAACATCCTGTGGTTGGGTGAAGGAATCGTCGGCGACGACACTGACGGGCACGTCGACGACCTGACACGGTTTGTCACGCCGGACACCGTTGTCACCGCCGTCGAGGACGACCCCGGGGATGAAAATTACGAAGTGTTGGTCGAGAATCACGAACGCCTGTCGCGGATGAAGGATCAGGACGGCAAGCTGTTGCGAGTCGTCAAACTGCCGATGCCGGGGCCGGTCTATTTCGAGGACCAGCGTTTACCCGCGAGCTACGCCAATTTCTACATAGCCAACAAATCGGTGATGGTTCCCACATACCGCCATGCGAACGACGCGAAGGCATGCGAGATTTTGCAGCGGCTCTTTCCCGACCGTCGCGTCGTCGGCATTGATTGCGTGAATCTGATCTGGGGACTCGGCTCGATCCATTGCGTGACTCAGCAGCAACCGGCGGCCGGGACGCCGCTCAACTGACAACGCATATATGGCGATGAACCCTCAAATTGTCAGCGTGAGTAACGAGGCTTACCGGCGCGGCGTGCGGCGCGTGCTGTTCGTGACGCTCGCTCTCAACGTAGTGGTCGTCGCCGGCAAGCTGGTCGCGGGGCTGCTCGCCGGCAGTCTAAGCGTCGTCAGCGACGCCATTCATTCATCGGTCGATTCGCTCAACAACATCGTCGGTCTGGTGGTGATGAAGTACGCCACGGCGGAGCCGGACGAAAGCCACCCCTACGGCCATGCCAAATTCGAAACGCTGGCCGCCTTCGCCATCGCCGGATTTCTCTTCGTCACCTGCTATCAGATCGCGCTGAGCGCGATCAAACGCGTCATCGCTCACGAAACGCCCGCGCCAGAAATCACCGCGCTGACCATCGGAGTGATGGTCGGAACGATCATCTGCAACATTATCGTCACAATTTACGAGCGGCGGGAAGGGAGGCGGCTGCAGAGCGCTTTTTTGATCGCTGATTCGGCGCACACGCGCAGCGACGTGCTGGTCAGTTGCTCGGTGCTCACCGGCCTGTTCTTGATCCGGGCCGGTTACGTCTGGCTCGATCCGGTCATTTCGCTCGGGGTCGCGGTTGTCATCGCCTGGAGCGGCTACCAGATTTTCAGGACCACCGTGCCCATACTCGTAGACGCCGCTCCAGTGCCCTCCTGGCACATCGCCGAAGTTGCCCGGAGCGTGCCGGGCGTCCATTCCGCGCACGACATCCGTTCGCGCTCGCAGGGCGGCGAGATATTTGTCGAAATGCATCTGCACATCGAGAGCGAATTCGAGCGCGACCACATCGCCTCGCACGCGATCACCGAAGAGATCGAAAGAAGGCTGGAGGCTGAGTTCGGGCGCGTGACCGCGACCATCCACGTCGAGCCATTGCCAGAATGATCCCGGTGGATGTCTAATTGGGCCGGCGATCAAGCCCGCATTCGATCAACCGAACAATAACCGGAGGAAAACTATGAGCGATCAGTCAAAGCAAAACGTCAGTCGCCGCGAATTCGTCCGCCAGTCGGCCCAATTGGCCGGCGCCGCGATCATCGGCGCCGAAATGCTCGCGCCCGCCGAAGCCGCTCCGCCTGTGCGCACGGCCAGCGATTGGGTGGCGCTGGGGCGAAAGACCGCAGTCAAAATTCCCCGATTGGGCATGGGCACGGGCTCGATCAATGGCAAGGTGCAGCGGGACCTCGGGCAGGAAGGTTTCAACAAACTCATCGCCTACGCCTACGATCGCGGCGTCCGCTACATTGACACCGCCGACAATTACAAAACCCACGAGATGATCCGCGAGGCGATCAAGGCAAACAAAATCCAGCGCGATAAAATCTTCATCCAGACCAAGCTGCCGATCCGGGATGAGACGACGAAAGACCCGATGGCGACGATGGATCGTTACCGAAAGGAACTCGGCACGGACTATTTCGACAGCCTGCTGATCCACTGCGCGACGAAAGAGACCGGGCTCGAAGACCTCAAGTTCCTGATGGACGCCTTCGACCAGGCGCAAGCCAAAGGCTGGATCAAAGCCAAAGGCTGTTCGTGCCACGGGCTCCGCGCGCTGCGCGCCGCGGCGGCGAGCGATTGGATGGAAGTCCAACTCGCCCGCATCAACCCGCAAGGCCATCACGTCGACCAGGATTTGCCGAACGTCCACGATCCGGCCGGCAAATACGACGAGGCGATGAAGGAGATCAAGGCTATGCATGCCAAAGGGCGCGGCATCATCGCCATGAAGCTCTGCGGCAACGGCGATTTCACCAAGCCCGAAGACCGCGAGAAGGCCGTCCAGCACGCCGTCAAATGCGGCTTCGTCGACGCGATGGTCATCGGATTCAAGAGCAACGCCGAGATTGATGAGGCGATTGAACGGTTGAACCGTGCGCTGAGTGGCAAGGCGTAACTTTGAAAATTAACTGCAACCACGCAATCCTATGTAGGGGCGGGTTTTCCCCGCCCGGGCCCGTGATTAACGTGCTTGGGCGGGGAAAACCCGCCCCTACGCCGGTATTGCAGTTATTTTTCAAAGACCATCAATCCACAGGACGGTTGGAGAATATTCCACCGGCGCGTCATCGACGGCTGAATTCAATCGTCGCTGATGCGCCGTAGGGGTAATGACCACATATGAAGCGTAAACCCATTCATCCAATTTCGCTTGAAGAGCTTGAGAAGTTATCTACCAAACAGCTTCTTGCGCGGCTTAGGCAATTGCATCAATGTGAAGAATCAGCTGTGCTCTCGGACCGGGATGACGCGGATAATGCATCAGGAACCATCCTATTCAAAGACACGACCGAATGGAAGACCGCTTACGAGCAGGTAAAAGTAGCGCTGTCTGTGCGAGAACATGTCCCTAAAGGCGCTGAGTTAGCTGGGAAGCGGCATGAGCTGGCGCTCTTGAGTCGGACAATAGAGAAAAGAGCATGGCGGCGAAAGCCGCATAGGAACGCGGTTATCCCGTTCTGCCTAATCCTTCTATTTGGCGCCGGGCGATCGTTCGCCCAGGACGAATTCTTGTTGACGAAACAACGGGCAGGCGCCGTAGTGATCGGCATGACTATTGACGATTTACATGCCATGCATAAACCCATTTCGACCAAGCTCGTCGCTCACTACTTGGAAGGCGAGTTTACTCCGATGCTGGAGGTCTACCTGGAAGGTGATACAAATCAATCGATTCCGTCGCTGCTGATCGAGATCGATAAGAATAGCTATTGGATTGTGGGCAATATCAAAGTCAACGACTCTCGGTTCCGAACTGACAAAGGCATCGGAGTCGGATCTACGCTCGGCGCCATCAGAAAAGCCTACGTGGTGAAATGGATTGATTTCGGAGAAGGCCCGCTCTGTGCGAATGTTGAGGATATCAATATGACCTTCGAACTGGACATTACGAATCCTCCGAACGAGTGGTATAAGACGCGTGATCAGCGATTGATACCCGATAGCGCGAAAGTCATGTCGGTATCCCTTTACCGATCGCCAGAGACTGCAAAGAGGTAAGTGGAAATATTGCTGACAGTTGAGTCCTGGTTGGGTGTTTACAAGCGGCGACGGGTCAAACGTAATTGAATGTCTGGACTTAATCCGATGTTCCTCGCTCAAATCACATTCGGCCCTTGCGATAGCGACAGCAGTCAGCGCGAATCATTGAGAGACGCCGCAGAGGGCTATCTCGCTTCCCTGCTTTGGAACGGGCAAATCCACGGTGATTGCTTACTCGCGTGGTCCAACGCGCAGCTCATAGGCTATACACGCGTCGCGCGCCCCGATTCGTTCGCCAAACGCCACCATACACAATGGGGCGTTTCCGCGCTCAACAGGCTCATAGAGGCGTTTGGCTGCGATCCACAATGGCGGATCATTGATGATGACGTTCCAAAGCGGTTCCCTTCCTGGCGCCGCTCCTCATCGTTCTACCTGTTCACGCATGCGTTCGATGAGGCCAGCCCCGTTTGTTGCGATGATTCCGGCGAGCCAATTCCTGTGTACCTCCTCCCAATCTCCGATCAAGACCGCCAGGATTTATACTCCTGGTCTGGCTCGTATCACGTAACGGCGCAGCGCCGGGAGCGGTAGCGCCCGGTCGCCGCCAAGCGCCCTCTCCGCTGGCGCCCGGTCGCTACCGCTCCCGGTACCGAACCAATGTCGCATGTTTCGATTTAGACGCTGAGCGAAAGACACGGAACGTAAATTCATCTCCCTTCGTATCTCCTGTGCAAATCCAACAATAAGGAGATCACAAGATGAAGAGGGCGTCGTGGCTTATCATTGCCGTCATCAGTCTGGCGGCATTGTCCAATCCCGCAAGCGCGCAATCCGCACCGTCGCCGTCAGGACAAAAATCGCCTGATGTAGCAAGTCGACAAACGCGCAGCGTTAAAGACCAGGTCTTAACATCGCAAGAAATGCCCGCCGTCCGGATTGAGTTTGACAAGGGCTTCAAGTATGCCGGCGGTCACAGTTTCATCCTTTACGACGTCGCCACCGCCGAGCAGCATTTCTTTGTTGACGCGGACAAAGCAGGAAGAGTCAAGCGAATGTACTGGGTGCAGTTCGAGGGCTACCTGCCGAGCAACACTCACACCTACCGCTACAAGGCAAACAAGACGGCTAACATCGGCGGGCTTGAATTCATAGCGGACGCCTATGCGCGAAACATAAAGGGCAATCCGGGGCGGCCTGATTCCGACGGCGCCCGCGCCCGCGCATTTTTGGAGGGCAAGGGCTACCGCATGGCGAGCGATGATGTCCTCTCTCAGCGCCTAGTTCATCTGGTTGATGAGGCGAAGCGCAATGAACTGATGATCATCTATATGGAAGATTTGAGTGGGATGGGATTGACCGCCGCCGATCTTGCGGAGGGCGGCCGCGCCGCAGCCCGGTGGGATGAGATTTCAACTGGACTGCTTGAGCGCGCCGTGAAGGGGATGAAGGTTCAGCGCTGAGACGTCTTTTACTCCGCAACCTTGCGCCTGCGGCGGGATCACGCCTTTATCGTTCAGGTGCGCCGCGATTGCCAATTCGCCCCACCCCCGGCGGTGTTGCGAAGCGCGGCTATTCGGCGAATTCGACCTTCACCTGCGACGGAATCACGCCCTTGCGGAATCCCTCGTCCAACATCAATTGCGCCGCCTGACGGTCTCTGTCCGTGTAACCGAGAGTGCTGTTGTTGACCCACATTGCGACGAAACGGTCGGCCGTCTCGACCGGCATGTCGCGCGCGAACTGCATCGCGTAGTTCAAGGCGTCCTGCCGGTTGTCCATCGAAAACTGGATGCTGCGACGCAGCCAGTGCGAGACTTCACGCTGAAGTTCCGGGCCGAGATCGCGCTTGATGGCGTTGCCGCCCATAGGCAGCGGCAATCCGGTCTCCTTCTTCCACCACGCGCCGAGGTCGACGACCTTGTTCAACCCCTGGTCGCGGTAGGTCAATTGGCCCTCGTGTATCAACAAGCCGGCGTCGTAATTGCCTCCCACGACTTCGTCAATGATTTGATCGAATGGGACTACGCCGTAATCGAATTCCGGCGTGTGTAACCTGAGCGCCAGGTAGGCGCTGGTCAACTCGCCCGGAATTGCGACGCGCTTGTTTTTGATTTCGCTCTCCGGGAAAATTTCGCGGGAGACGACGATCGGGCCGTAGCCGTCGCCGATGCTCGCGCCGTGCGGCAGCAGGGCGTAATGCTCGGCGATGTAGGCGTAGGCATGAAACGAAATGGCCGTCACGTCGTATTCGCGCGTCGTCATCGCCGCCTGGTTGAGCGTCTGAATGTCTTTGAGGACGTGAACGAAGCGTAAATCGCCGGTGTCGAGTTTGTCGGTGGCGAGGCCGTAAAACATAAATGCGTCGTCGGAATCGGGACTGTGCGCAACTTTGATTTCGTGTTTGGACATAAATGAATTCGTAAGTACTGGTTGTGAATGATTATTTTAGTTTACCGGCCAAGCATACACCACCAGCCGGCTCGGCGCGAAACACAACGGTTACCTGATCGGGCGGCATCCGCGCTTGGCCGACGCCTCGTCAGGGTATGATGCGCCTTCTCTCCGCCGGCACTCACGCGCGTCGAGATTTTCGATCTTCCCGTTGACGCAACACCAGGCTCTGCTGGGCTGGGGCTGGGCGCCCACGCCCTCGCCGCTCAGTGAAGCGGTGGCGACGCGGTCGCCTATTGATATCTGCAGAGTACCGCGCAGCTTGCCCGCCGAGCGTGGCATGAAGCGCACTACGGTTTCACAGGCGCCACCCGGGTTGAGCGTTCCGTTGCAGCGATTTTCTATGTTGAAATTGGAACTGCCCTGGTTCGTGGCCCCTTTATTGATATACCGGCCAAGCAAAGAGTCGAGGACACTCTCATTGATTCTCACACTGGCAACACTGAAAGGCTCCTCGCCCCGGTTGGTAAGTCTGAAGCTCTGAGCCTGGCTGCGCGCGCCGACCTGCGACCGCCCGAAATCCCATTGGTTCGGAGTAAGATCGAATCTTGACTTGGGCTGGGCGCGCTTGGCGGCGCCGCTCAACCGCGTTTCATCTTGCCCACCGCCGGCATTATGTCTGACGACAAGGCTGGCTGAAGAGAAGCGGTCTTGATTGGCTCGCCCGGCGCGGACCTGCGGCGTGAAGGTGAGATTGAGCCGGCATTCTTGTCCTGGCTGGAGGGCGGAATTGGCGCAGTCTGGACTCAACTTGAAGTCGCCAGGGTCGGCGCCCACGAGGGTTATCTCGCTGATTTGCAGCGCGGTCTCGCCATCATTCCGCAGGCAGACAGTAAGCGTCTTGCCCGCTGTAACGTTCCCGAAATTGAGGTTCCTGGGAGTGATAGTGAGCTTCGGTGGGCGAACCGTTTTGATCGCTCGTCCGCTGATCTCTATCCGGTGTGGACTCTCCGCCGCGTTGCTTTCGATCAGCAGCGTGGAGCGATGGGCGCCTACGGCTCCGGGCGCGAAGATTATACGGACGCCGCAGGACTGCTTGGGGACTATGCTCCTATTCGCACAACCGTCATGGGCGATGCGGAAGAGCGAAGCGACCTCCAGCCGGACGCTGGTGATTTGCAACGGCGCTTCGCCGACACTTGTGAGAGTGACGGTTCTTTCATTAGCCCGGCCTCCGACTTCCAGATCGCCGAAATCCAATTGGGACGGCGTCACACTGGCGCGCGCCGCCGCCGGCTTGACGCCGAACCCGTTGATCGCCACGTTCACTCGTTGAGCAGGCGTATTGTCAGCGATGATCAGCGTCGCTCGGCGCTCTCCGCCGGCCTGTGGAGTGTAGATAACTCTGATCGTACATCGATCGCTTTGCGACAGAGCCCTTGCCTGGCAGCCGTTCTGCTCGATCCTGAATTCATTGAATTGATCGTCTTTAAAGGATGCGGAGCCTATTTTCAGCGGCGCGGCTCCGGTGTTGGTGAGCGTGACGGATTGAACGGCATTCCTGCCCAACTCGACCTTCCCGAAATTGAGCGGATTTGGTTGGGCCTCCGGCGATGTAGGCGACGGAAGACGCGAGTCCTCAGCCGTTGAGGAACCTGTCGGCGATGTGGGCGAAGACGTAGGCGTGGATGTGGCCACGCCCGTAGGCGTGGATGTGGCCACGCCGCTCAGCGTCAACTCCGGCAATAGATCGGCAGGACGTCCGATGAGCTTCAACCTTGCTTCGCGCCCGCCAGCGTCGCGCGGCGTGAAGACCAGACTGACGCTGCATTTTTCGCCGCGCGCCAGTCTTCTGCCACGGCAATCATCGCCGGCAATGGTGAAATCGCTTGCCGCCGCGCCGTCAATCCGCATCTCGTCAATGGCCAGTTCTTTCGCGCCCGGATTGGTCAGGGTCACTGTCTGCCGCGCGCTCTGTTGATTGAGCGGCTGATTCAGAAACGACAATTGCCCAGGCGTGAATTGCGGCTTCGCTTCAGGCCAGAAGACCAACCCGCCCAACCCGGCCAGCAAAGCCGCCCCGAGGAATTTGAGCCAACCGGGAATCGAGCCTGGATTCCATCGTCTTGAGACGGTAGTTGACTCGGATGGCCCCGATGGATCCGGCGGTGTGAAAGGTACAGGCGGAAACAGCCAATCTAAATTATGGCGCGTGATCGATGCCGCTGCGTGATCGCCCATCGCGGCGCGGCGTTCCATCGCTTCGGTTAAATATCGGCGCGCCGCTTCGTTCTCGCCCAGACAGAGGGCGCGCGAGCCTTGTTGGTGTAAGACCCAGGCGGCCGTCTCCTCATCGCCGGCGGCGGCGGCGCCTTCCCCAACCTGCCGCAGAACCTGCCCCCAGGCCTCCCATCGCCCGCTCAGGGTCAGCGCGACATCCAATGCCTTGCCCAATCGCTTCGCCTCATCCCATCGTCCGTTCCGCAAGGCCCAGTTGAAGACGGACAGCAGCGCGGAGGAAGACTCCTCGACGCGCCGATGGTCGCGCCGTTGCGCTTCCGCCCACGCCGTCAGATGGGCGAGCGCGCTGTTGCGCCGCTCGGTCAAATCCCAATCTTTTTGCAGGATAGCTTGCAGCGGGCCGGCCAGCCGATAACCGTCGACGCGCGTTTCGACAAGCTTGCGCCTCGTCAACTTCTCCAATGTCGCATTGAAGTCGCTTATGCCGGAGACCGCCGCCAAGGTTTCGGCGCGCGCCGGCGCGCCGTCCAACGCGGCCATCGCAGCCATCGCTCGTTTCTCGTCGTTAGAACCGGAGTCGATCATCAACTGGTTGAGCAGGTCGGCGGGGTTTTGCCCTTTAGCCTTCGCCTCCTGCATCTTCTCGGCCAACTCGCCGAGCGGCAAATTGCGCTCCTGCGCGGCGGCGGCCGCTTGCGCGATGTGGAGCGGATGACCTTCGAGCAGCGCGCAGATGGCTTGTGCGGCGGCCTGCTCGTCAGACGCGAGCGACCGGCCCAACTCGCGTTCCAGTAACTGCAGGGCCTCCGGGGCGGGCAGGCCCTGCAACCGCAGCGCGCGCCCCTCGCCGAAGATGTGTCGTTCTTCAGACGAGAGCAGGAAAGCGCATTCCGGCGCGGCGTTCATCGCCCGCTCGATCTCGTCGCGCGGCAGATCGACGTCGTCCAGCAACACGAGCGCGCGCTTGTCGCGTAGCAGGCTGAGTAATTCAGCCTCGCGCGGCTTGTACTCGCGCTCGCTCTCGTATAACGAATCGAAGAGGAATTGCAGCAAATCGGCGGAGGGCTGACGGCCCACTTGATCGCGATAGATCATGCCGTCCGGGAAATGACCGTCCGGTGTGTTATAAGCCAGGTGGCGCAGGAGCGCCGTTTTGCCTATGCCAGACTGCCCGTAAAATTCCACCGGCGCCAACTCCGGCAGCGTCTGTAAAGCCGCCTTGGATTCGGCGGCGCGGTCCAACAACCCGCGAAACGGTCGCACGCTCGGCCGCACGGGAGTCGGGCGCGGGCGCGGCTGTGTCGCCATGCCGTCGTAAACCAGACCGCCTTCCGCCGCGCCGACCTGCAAGCGCACGGAGCGATGATCGTCGCGCGTCGTGACGATGTCGCCGGCGGCGACGCGCGCCAACTCATCCGCGCGCCGCCGATCGAACCAGCGATAGAGGTCGTCCCTGAGACAGATGGCCAGCTCCGTCTGGGTGGTGAAAGGCGCGGTGATGATGTGATTCTTGCTCAACTCTCGCTTGAAGGCGTCGAGCAGCTTCGTCTTCTCGGCCTCCTTGTCGCGCCCTTCCGCCTTCACGACACGGTCATCTTTGAAGTAGATGAAGCAGGGCAAGTCGCGCTCGCGCGCGCGGCGATACTCTTTCTCGGTGATCCCGGAGCCATAGCGGCCGCCGATGATTCCGACGTAGATTTCGGCGCGGTCTACCTCATCGAGCGATGCGCCTTCAGTGGTCTCCGGGCGACTGCCGAAATATTCCATGCCGACGAACTTGCCCGCGTTCATGCGGTTGATAGCGTCCTCCACGGCATGGCGCTCGGGTTGCAGATCAATCCACGTCGAACTGACGAAAATGCGTGCGACAGTTGGGAGCATCTTGCGCCTCCTTGCTTGGCGCGCTCGAGCTGAAAGCGCGCGGCTGAGTTCTCCAAAAGGGGAACGGCTGGGAACAACTTTTCAACAAAAAGTGATCGCCACCAGTGTGGCAGCGGGAAATTTACGCCAGAGGGCGGCGTTGGTCAACGATTTTGTCAGACGGGTTCGTTACATTGGTTCAAGCCGCTGCGTACTGGCGTAGTGGGTGATAAAGCGTGTCGCGTTCGACCGCTTCAAAGCCGGCTTCGGTGATTAGTTTGACGATCTCTTCTTTGCTCGCCTCGTTGTCATTCTTGGCTTCAACCAGATAAGACTCCATCAACTCGCCGCCGCCGGTGATCGTGCCGTCCAGGTCGTTCGCGCCGAAATGCAATGCGGTTTGGGCGAGCTTCTTGCCGAGCATCACCCAGTAGGCCTTGAT
>Ga0209382_10003575_pt1 | contig 21459 bp, 25 predicted proteins | sample SoiMetdeltSBSDD5_FD_187599 | JGI IMG/M metagenome (GOLD analysis project Ga0209382, IMG submission 187599) | Bulk soil microbial communities from a Populus tree surrounding site in Tennessee, USA - Soil MetaG P. deltoides SBSDD5 (SPAdes) (version 2) | ecosystem: Environmental > Terrestrial >... | reverse complement strand
GCAGCGTCGCCGCGACGTACTCGCTAACCGCTGTCGTGGTCGCGGATCGCGGCCGCGGTGTGCGCCGGAGCCTCGCGCGGGACGAAGTGCCCGACGCCGGGCAGCAGCCGTCGCTCGTACCCGGCGCTGAAGTGCCGCTCCTGGTCCGCGGTGGTCTGCGGCAGGTCGCCACGGTCCTGCTCGCCGTGCAGAACCATCGTCGGTACGGCGATCCCGGGCTGCTCCGCGAGCTGCTTGTCCAGCTCGTCGTACTCCAGCGACCCCGGTTGCTCGCCCCAGCGTTGCAGGTACGCGTTCGCGGTGACCTCGGCGAAGTCCGAGTTGTCCCAGGCCTCCGCGGCCTCATCGAACTCCTCGCCATCGAAGTCCCAGGTCGGTGACCTGCTGGTCGGGCACGACTGGGACAGCCCGCGGACGAACTCGAGCAGGTCATGCGCCAGCGCGGCGGTCTGACCACTGCGCGGGGTCTCTTTCTCGCGGAACGTGGTCGCGCCGTGACCGCGCAGATGAGGCATCAGCAACCGGTACCGGTCGGTCAGCGACGGGAGCACGCCGTCCCAGCAGTGCACGTCGTCCGGCCACCCGTGCAGGAGCACCGCCACTGGCCGGTCAGCGGTGCCTGCCTCCTCGAAGCCGATCTCAAGGTACGTCGTGCGCACGAACTGCGTCATCGAGCCGGGGGTACCCGATGAGTCCGGCGTTACACGGTGGCGCTCAGATCAGGCTTCGGACGCATCCGGCTCGCCCGGGTCCTCGGCACCTTGTCGCTCGTCCCGCTCGGCCCACTCCAGCAGCGGCTCGATCGCCCACACCGCGTCGTCGATGCCCTCGTGCAGGTCGCCCTTCTCGGCGAACCGGGCCGGCACCGTCGCGATGGTGAAGTCGCGCGGCTCGGCTGCGTCGATCTCGTCCCAGCCGATCGGCGTCGAGACCGTTGCCTCCGGCACCCCGCGCACCGAGTACGCCGCGGCGATCGTGTGGTCGCGGGCGTTCTGGTTGTAGTCCACGAACAGCTTGGTCGGGTCGCGGTCCTTGCGCCACCAGGTGGTGGTCACGTCATCGGTCCGGCGCTCGATCTCTCGCGCGAACGCCAGCGCCCCGCGACGTACGTCGCCGAAACCGTGCTCGGGCTTGATCCGCACATAGACATGCATCCCCTTGCCGCCCGAGGTCTTCGGCCAGCCCACGACACCGAGCTCGTCCAGCACCTCGTGCACCACGTGGGCCACGCGCCGTACCGTCGCGTAGTCGCACTCGTCGCCCGGGTCGAGATCGATCCGCCACTCGTCCGGCTTCTCGGTGTCGGCGCGGCGCGAGTTCCAGGGGTGGAACTCGACGGTGGACATCTGCACCGCCCAGATCACGCTCGCGACCTCGGTGACGCACAGCTCGTACGCGTGCCGCTTGAACCGGGGGAAGTCCACCCGCACCGTCTCCAGCCACGGCGGCGCACCGTGCGGCACGCGCTTCTGGTGCACCTTATCGCCGCTGAGACCTTCGGGGAACCGGTGCATCATGCACGGCCGCTCCCGCAGCGCGTTCACGATCCCGTCGCCGACCGACAGGTAGTAGTTGACCAGGTCGAGCTTCGTCTCGCCGCGGGCCGGGAAGTACACCCGGTCGGGGTTGCTGACCCGTACCGTGCGGTGGCCGACCTCGAGCTCGATCGCGGGCGACTTGCTGCCGGACGCTGCCATGATGGCCAACCTAGTACGCCGTCCGGACTGTCGGCGGCGGCTGGTTGGATCGCGTCGATGGCGACACCCCCGCGGATCGTGCTCGAACCCTGGACCGACGACGACCTGGACCTGCTTCGCCAGGCGACTCGACCTGAAGTCGAGCTGATGTGGGTATGACGACTACGAGGGAGTGATGACGACGATGCCGAAGCCAGTGACCGAGCTCGACGGCAGGTACAGCATGGACGGTGCGTCCGCGACCGAGTGGTCCGAGGCACAGCAGCGGCTCGAGCAAGCCGAGCTGTTCTGGGTCATCACGGTGCGCCCGGACGGACGGCCACACACAACGCCACTGATCGCGATCTGGCACGACGACGCGCTGTACTTCACCACCGGCCCGACCGAGCAGAAGGCGAAGAACCTCGCCGCCAACCCGCACTGCAGCCTGATGACCGGCAGCAACGCGCTGCACGACGGGCTCGACCTGATCGTCGAGGGCACGGCCAAGCAGGTCACCGACACCGCCGCGCTGCAGCGGCTCGCGGACGCCTACGAGGCCAAGTACGGCGAGGAGTGGCACTTCGACGTCGGCGACGGTGTCTTCATCAACGACGCCGCCGGCCCGGCCCAGGTGTTCGAGCTCGCCCCGGTGACGGCGTACGGCTTCGGGAAGGGCGAGTACAGCCACACCCGGTGGAGCTTTACCTCTCCCTAGAGCGCGCCAGGCGGCACAACCTCCGCAGGCCTCAGCAGGTCGGCCGAGAACCAGGCCTCGACCGACCTGCTGTCCCCCGCCCGCGGCACGTAGACCACACGCGCGGCCCACTCCCCGGAGTTGGTCCTGCGCCACTCCAGGATCAGGCCGGGCCACGGGCCGCGGTCGTTCACCGTGCGCAACACCCAGCAGTGCCGGCGCGCGAGGTCCGGCGGTGGATCTTTCGCGTAGCGCCTGCCGGTCCCCATGCCAACCATCATCGCACGTATGTTCGAATGACGCGCAAGTCGAGGGACCCTTGGGATCCGGGCAGGCGCGGTGGATGATCGGACCATGGCCCGCTACGAAGTCACCGCACGCACCCGAGTCGGCCGACACCTGACCACCACCGAACGCGTCGACATGGCGCTGAGGGCGATGTCGACGGACACCGGCATGCGGCTGCAGCGGGTCGACGAGCTGCCCGGCGGCGAGGTCGCGATCGTGCTGCAGCGCCGGCTGCGCTCCGGCCGCCCCGACCGCGCTCACCTGCTCACCCATCGCACGCTCGCGTCGCTCGGCGTCGAGGCGACCACGGTGCAGCAGATCGACGTGCACCGGCTGACCAAACGCCACGGCCGCACCCTGGTCCGGTCCTGGGTCGGACCAGGCGGGTACGACGGCCCTGGTCCGGCCGGTGTCCGCGAACCGCGCCGCCCGACGCCGAACCTCCCGAGCCTGCGCGCCGAGGCCGACCTGCCCGACGCATGACGTCCCGCGTGCGGCCCGGCAACGTGCCGGTGCCGGAGGCGCACCTGGCCGGGATCGTCGCCGCCGTGGTGCTGCACGCGCTGCGGCCGTGGAGGCTGCCCGGTCCTCGCCGGATGCACCTTCTCGCCGGCGGCGCAAGCATCGCCGCCGGCGTCTGGCTCGTCGTCCGGTCGGTGGCCGCGGCAGGACAGGTCGACGTCAGCACGCCGTCGCGGCTGGTGACGTCCGGGCCGTACGCCGACAGCCGGAACCCGATGTACGTGGGCTGGACCCTGCTGCACCTCGGCCTCGGTGTCGGCCACGGCTCTGCCTGGACCCTGGCGACGCTGCCCGCGTCGTGCCTGCGGATCCATCGCGAGATCCTCGACGAGGAGGATGCACTCGCGGACGCGTTCGGCGAGGAGTTCGAGCACTACCGCGCGACCGTGCCCCGCTACCTTCCATAACCGGTAGACCCGGGCTGGTCGTCGTCGCATCATCGAGACATGGCCCGGTACGACGTGACCGTGCGGGTGCACACCGGCTGGCCGGTGTCGGCCTCCGGCCACTTCGAGATGCGCCGCGTCGGCCGCTCACTTCCCGGCCCGGTTCGGCTGCGCAAGATCCTGATCTACGTCGAGGGCTACACCGAGATCGTGCTGCGCACCAGGGGCCTGCCGGCCCGGATGGCGATCCACCAGGCCCGCCTCACCACCCCGATGCTCGGCCTGCGCCGGGACCGGATCCGCCGCATCGACGTCCATCGCGCGCACGTCCTTCGCAGCCGCCGCACGCTCCTGGCCAGCTGGCTCCCACACGCCGCGACCACGACTCCCGCTCCCGGCCCGGGCGGCACTCGCGCCACCGCCGCCTGACCGACGCCGGAACACCATCTGGTCACGCCGCACACCCAACGACCTGTGCGCCGTCACCACATCCCCGCCCCCGACCCGCTAGGAGGGAAGCAGGTCAAGGCGTTGAGGGGTGCTGGTGGCCGGGTCGGGGAGGCGGAGCGGGGTGTGGCCGGGGGTGATCGAGCCGAGCACCGAAGCGTGCCGGGCGCCGGTCGCGCCGGGGGCGATGCCCGGCAGGCCGTACCAGGTGAGGAAGCCGAGCAGCGCGAATGGAACGACTCCTTCGCCTGCGACGGTAGCCCGAACGCGTCGTGTGCGCGAATCGCCAGACCTGCCCCGAGTGTGTTCACGAATCGCCAGGATTTGGCCAGAAACCTGGCGATTCGTGAACACACTCGGGGCGTGAAGGTCAGCCCCAGCCGAGGTTGATGGCCTCGAAGCCGACGGCCATCGGTACGCCGAGCCGGGTCCCGGTCTGGCGGGCCAGGCCTTCGAGGAACTCGGCGGGGTCGAAGTTGTCCCAGCCCAGGCCGTCGATGTACGCCTTGTGCGCCAGCAGCGACGCCACCCCGTCCTCGAACGTGTCGGTGATGTCGACCGCGTGCTTCCCGCCCGGCGAGCCGGAGGCCCAGACCTCACGCACGCCGCCCCACTTCTCCAGCCGCTCGCCGGTGATCTGCTCGGCGAAGACCCAGCGGTTACCGGCGTCGCGGACCGCGTCCAGGGTGGCCTTGCCGCAGGCGATGTGGTCGGCCTGGTTCGGGGTGCTCGACCCCGCCCAGTGGTCGCGGAAGTTGTTGGTCAGCACGATCTCCGGCTTGTACCGGCGGATCACCCGGGTGATCTCGCGGCGCAGTGGCACGCCGTACTCGATCACGCCGTCCGGCAGCCCGAGGAACTCGACGGTGTCGACGCCGACGATCCGAGCCGACTCGCGCTGCTCCTCCTCGCGGAGCGGTCCTGACTCCTCCGGCGGGATGCCGTCGATACCGGCCTCGCCACTGGTCAGCAGGCAGTACACGACCCGCTTGCCCTGCTTGGTCCAGCGCGCGACCGCGGCGGCACTACCGAACTCCAGATCGTCCGGATGCGCCACCACCGCAAGCGCGGTCTCCCAGTCCTCCGACAACGGCTCTAACGCCTCAGGTGTAGTCACGCCGCGAGCCTAACTCCGCCCGACAAGACTCCCTCGGACCCCGACGCCACAGCACACCCTCCGCCGACTGGACCCGAGCGCCACCGCAGGGTGGGCCTCACTGGACCCGAGCGCCAGCGGGTGTCGGCGCTCGCTGGACGCGAATGTCAGGGCGGGCCGACGGCGTGCGGATCCCAAAAGCTACCTGAGCCAGATAGCGCTCACAGGGTCGCGCAGAAGATCAGGTCGCTCGGGAAGATGACGGCCTCCTGGCATTCGGGTCAACCGGTCACGACACGCCTTGGCATTCGGGTCCAGCGAGCGCCGACACGCCTTGGCATTCGGGTCCAGTCGGCAGTCCGGAGGTCAGGGGCCGAAGACCTGGGCGGTGTAGGGGTTGGCGAACGAGCGGGCGGGGTCGAGGCGGTCGCGGACGGCGAGGAAGTCGTCGTACCGGGGGTAGCGGGCGCGGAGCTGGTCGGGGCCGAGGGTGTGCAGCTTGCCCCAGTGCGGCCGGCCGCCGACGGACAACGCGATCTGCTCGAAGGCGTCGAAGTACCGGCGGTGTTCCAGCCGGTGGTACTGGTGCACCGCGACATACGCGGTGTCCCGGCCATACGCCGTGGACAGCCAGATGTCGTCCGCGGCCGCGACCCGCACCTCGATCGGGAACGGCAGGTGCTCGCCGCTGCGCGAGATCCAGGACCGCAGCTCACGGATCACACCGACGACCTGCTCCCGCGGCACGGCGTACTCGCTCTCCCGGAACACCACGTCGCGCTGCGAGCAGAACACCTTGTACGACGCGTCGGTGTACTCGCGTGCGGACAGCGCCCGGGCGGCGATCCGGTTCACCCGCAGAGCCAGTGACGGGCGCCACGCGGTGACGCGGTTCGTGAGCCCGAAGACGCGGTTCGACAGCAGCTCGTCGTCCACCCAGCCGCGGACCGCGGGCGCCGGGCTGGCCGGGGTCCCGTCCGGTACCCGGTTGTTCCGCTTGGTCAGCGCCACCTCGGTGTGCGGGAACCAGTGGAACTCGAAGTGGTCGTTGCCCTCGGCAAGCTCGTCGAACCCGTCCAGGGTGTCGTCCATCGGAATCGGACCCTCCTGCGCGCGAAGCAGGAACGCCGGTACGCACTGCAGGGTCACCGAGGCCAGTACGCCGAGTGCGCCGACCGAGATCCGGGCCGCGTCGAACACGTCCGCGTTCTCGTCCGCCGAGCAGCTCAGTACCGAGCCGTCCGCGGTCACCAGGTCCAGCCCGGCCACCTGGGTGGCGAGACCACCGAGCCGTGCGCCGGTGCCGTGCGTCCCGGTGGAGATCGCACCGGCGAGGGTCTGCTTGTCGATGTCGCCCAGGTTCGCCATCGCGAGATCGGCGGCGGCCAGGCCCAGGCTCAGCTTCGCCAGGCCGATGCCGGCGCCGACCGTGACCCGGCCGGAGGCGGCGTCCAGCGCCGTGATCGAGGCGAGCCCGTCGAGCCGTACCGCGACCTGCTCGGCGACCGCGGCACCGGTGAACGAGTGCCCGGCGCCGACGGCCTTCAGCCGCCTCCCCTGCTCGGTGGCCGCCTTCACCGCGGCCGCCAGCTCATCCACCGACCGCGGCGTCAGCACCCGCTCCGGCGCGGCGGACTCGGTCCCGGCCCAGTTCCGCCAGCTCATCCGAACGCCTTCCCCTCGCCCCGGTACGTCGGCACGGCGCGGACCGTCTCGTCCCCCCGCTCACCGTCGACCAGGTGCAGCAGATCGAACCGCTCGCACAGCTCGCCGGCCTTGGCGTACCGCATCCAGACCCGGTCGCCGACCCGGAGCCGGTCCGCGGCCGCCCCGCGCAGCGGTGTCTGCACCTCGCCGGCACCTTCGGGACCGAGCAGCTTGAGCCCGGCCGGGTACGCCACGCTCGGCAGCCGCGACCGCTTCGCCGGACCGGACGCGACGAACCCGCCGCCGAACACGGTGGCGATCCGCCGCGCGGGGCGTCGTACCACCGGGACCGCGTACGCCACCGCGGGCTCGGGCCGGAACGCGTCGTACCGGTCGAACAGCGTCGGGCCGAACAGCCCGGAGCCGGCGGTCACCTCGGTGACGGTGGGGTCGGCGCTGCTCAGCTCGAGGCTGCCGGTGCCGCCGCTGTTCACCAGCGTGATCGGCGCGATCTGCTTGACCGCGTCGGCGACCGCGCCACGCCGGTCGGCGAGCTCGGCCGCGGACCGCCGCTTCACCCAGCGCACCGCTGGTGAGGTGTCCGGCAGTCCGGCGATCTGCGCCTCGTAGAACATCAGCCCGACCAGCTCGAACGCCGGGTCCGCGGCCACCGTCCGTGCCAGCGCCACCGCCTGTTCCGGGGTGCGCAGCGGCGAGCGTCGTACGCCCAGGTGCTGGCCGAACAGCCGCAGCGAAGCGTCCACATCCAGGCAGACCTGCAACCGGGCGCCGGTCGCGCGCGCAAGGTCGAGCTGGGCCGGGTCGTCGACCATCAGCGTGATCCGCCCCGCGAGGTCCGGGTCGGCGGCCAGCTCGCGCAATGCCGCGCGGTGCACGGTCGGGTAACCCATCAGCACGTCCTCGACCCCGTGGCGTACCAGCCAGATCGCCTCCGGCAGCGCATAGCTCATCACGCCGTGGAAGCCCTCGATCGCCAGCGCCTCGTCCAGCAGCGCGCGGCAGCGGACAGACTTGGCGGCGACCCGGACCGGCGTACCGCCCGCGCGACGGACGAGGTCGGCCGCGTTCCGCCGGAACGCGGCCAGGTCCACTGCCGCGTACGGCGGTTCCAGCCCTGCGGTCAGCTCGCCGAGCCGCACGAAGTCAGCCACGAGCCGAGTGTAGAACGATGGTTTACTGAAAGGTAGTGCAGCTTTTCAGTCGTCGTCGTCCTCGAGCCCGACCAGCCATGCCTTGGCGTCGCGGACGTCGTCGGTCTCGAAGACCTTGACCTTGCCGGGCATCAGCCAGCCGAACGCCTTCACGCTGTGCTCCAGCCAGTCGGCGTCCGACACGATCGCGATTCTCTTCCACCCCTTGAGGTGACCCGCCCAGAGTTTCGTGTCGGCCCAGACGGCGCCCGGCGCATAGGACTCGTAGTCCTCGCCGAGCACATAGAGCAGCCGGACATCGCCGCGCTCGAGCGCCGCGCCGACCGCGGGGACGAGCACGTCGCGATAGTCGTCCTCGGTCACCTTCCCGACGGCCTCCAGGCCGATCGTCCCGGGTGGCATGTTGTCGATGACCTTGATCAACTCGTCCCTCCTCGGATAGAAGCCGCCGTCATTGCGCTCTGACGACAGCGACCGGACAGGCGGACTGATGCAGGACCGAGCGGCTCACCGAACCGAGAAAGAACTCGCGCATCGTGCCGACGCCCCGGGCGCCGACCACGACGAGGCCCGAGACGCGGGAGATGTCCTCGAGTGCGAGCGCGGGCGCGGCGATCGGTGCCTCGGCCTCGACGACCAGGTCTGGCCAGGTAGCGCGGGCCCTCGCCGCGGCGCTGTCCGCGGCGACACGGGCCGCCTCTGAGAGCGCATCGGACATCTCGACCCAGTCGTCCGCCGGTACGGTCTGCCATGTCTCGTCCGCCCAGGCCGCCTGTGGCATCACCCACGCGCACACCACCCGGAGCGGTACCTTTCGCTGTGCGGCCGCCGCGGCGGCGAACAGCAGGGCCGGTTCCGACTCGGACGTGCCGTCCACGCCGACCGCCACCTGGCGGCCCTCGGCTTCCTCCACGGCACCGCGGACGACGACCACAGGGCACTGCGCATGCTCGGCCACCGCCATCGACACCGAGCCGAGCAGCGCCGAGGTCAAGGTCCCGTGCCCTCGGTGCCCGACCACGACCATGCTCGCCTGTGAGGACGCCTCGAGCAGCGCCGCCGCTGCTCGGTCGGCGACCACCGCGGAGTCGATGTCCGACTCGGGCAGCCGCCGGGCGGCGATCTCCCGGGCCTGTTTCGAGCGTTCGTCCGCGCGCGTCCCGAGGGTCCGCGGCATCAGCGGCATCGACGTGGATCCCGCCGACGAGGGCATACCCGGATGGTGGGTGGCGGTGATGATCCGCAGGCGTTCACCGCGGCGGGCGGCCTCGGCCGCGGCCCATTCCACCGCGGTGGTCGCGGTGCTCGACCCGTCGAAACCGACGGTCACCGGTAAGGATGGCGTCACCTGGTCCCGCCTTTCGCCAAGACTCCGACCGCAGAGGCTCCATTCTGATCGCCCGGCCCGCCCGGCGGCCTCATCCCGGCCGGATGGTCAGCGGTTGATGGTGGCTGCCAGCCGCGGGGCGGTCGAACGGGTCCAGGGGACGTCGCCTGCCGGGTCGGTGGTCGAGCTGGCCAGCAGGGCGACGGTGGCCCCGCGGACGGCGGAGACCTCGGTGAAGGACTCCGCGCCGGTGTACTTGCGGACCGCCGAGGCGGCCTCCGCGGTGCGCCACAGCGGCTGCACGCTGAGGCCCTGCGCGGCGCCGGACGCTCCGCAGGCGGCCATCCGGACCTGGTAGCCGGTGAAGTACGACGCGGCCTGCCCGGCGGAGCCGAACCGCAGCACCAGCACCTGGGCGGGTCCGCCACGCGGGTTGCGGTAGCTGCCCTGCAGCGCGTACCGCGGTACCGGCAGCGCGGTGTCAGGCAGCGGTCTCGCGCAACCGATCGGGAGCGCCTCGTACGCCGCCTGGTGTGGGTCGCGGCGCCGGGTCCACGTGCCGTTGCCGAGGAAGCCGGCCTCGGCGCCACCCGGGTCGGCGTACACCTTCCAGCCCCGGCCGAGCACCGCCGGCGCGGGCACGTTCTTGCTGCCGAGGGGTCCGGCCGACGCGGGCGGTGGTGCGGTCGCCGGCTCCGGGGTCTCGGGCGGCTGCCCGGCGTCGGTCGGGGTGACCGGCCCGGCGGACGCGGCAGCCGTGGACGGATCCGCGGTCACCGACGGCGAGGCGGCGGGCGGGTCGTCCGCACACCCGGCGAACGTGGTCAGTGCCAGTGCGACGCCGGCCGCGAGCGCGAGCCTCACCGCGGCTGGAAGTGCTGGTAGTCCGGGTTCCGCCACGTCGCACCCCACAGGTAGCCGCGGCCGTTCAGCGCCCGCGTCGGCGTGCTGCCGCTGAACAGCATGCCGGTGCGGACGATCGAGCGGTCCCGGTAGGACAGACCGTTGCTCGGGTACCAGACACCGTTCACCGCCAGGTACGGGTTCTCGACGGTGTTGATGTCGATCGCGTAACCGTACGAGTGCGGGGACAGCGCGTACGGGTTGCCGGTCACCGTGCGGCAGTTGAACGCCGAGGTGTTGTCGGCCTCCATCGAGCGGATGTCGCTACCGCCGTACACGTCGACCCGGTGCATGCCGCGGACGATGAACCGGTTGATGATCGAGGCGTTCCAGACCGCGATCTGGTCCTGCACCGCGTTATCGCGCAGGATCAGCTCACCGCGGTGCAGCCGCTTGTCGAAACCCCAGTGGGTGAGTGTCAGCCGGCGCAGGTTCGACGGCCCGACCGGGCAGCCGGAACGGTACGTGTGCGGGATGTCGGCGGCGGACACCGCGAACACCCTCGGCCAGAGGTAGGCCTTGACGTCGAAGGTCGCGGAGCCCGAGTACTCGATCGCGGACGACGGCGACTCGAAGGTCCGGGCCCGCACCGTCCAGCGTTTCGGGAAGTTGTCCGGCACGCGGATCCGGAACACCCCGGCGCTGTCCACGGTGCCGAGCCGCAGCCCGCGCCAGCCGGTGCCGTACCGGTACTCCAGCATCACCTGGCGGCCGGGCTCCGCGGGAGTGACCCGGCCGGTCATGGTGACGCCGGTCAGCGCGGTGTACGCCGACGCCGGCCGGTTCAGCGTGATGGTGCGGTTCTTCACCGAGATGCTGCGCAGCCCGGACTGGACCGGGTCCGTCGGCTTCGCGCCGAGCACCGCCTTCACCGTCCAGGTGGCGGGCGACGGCGGCCGCACGGTGACCGCGAACTCGCCCTGGTTCGCCTTGACGTAGCCGATCCGCGTCCAGCCGGTGGAGATCAGCCGCCACAGCGACACCGACCAGGACGCCTGGTTGCTGAGCCGGCCGGACAGCCGGACCGGCCGGTCCTCCCACTGGGACTGCGGGCTCGGCCCGTCCAGCGTGAGGACGACGGCAGCCGCGCTGGTCCGCGGCGGCACCGAGGACACCGGCGGCACGGTCGGCGAGACGGTCGGGGTCGGGGTCGTGGTCGGCGTCGTGGTCGGGGTCGTGGTCGGGGTCACGCTCGGCGTCGGGTCCGAGGGCGACTCGGTCGGTGAGCCGGTCGGCGAGATGCCGGCCGGCGATGGCGGGGTCTCCGACGGACTCCCGGGCGGGGCCGCGGCCGAGGTGGTCGTGGTCGCGAGTGCCACCACGGTGGTCAGTGTGCCGATCATCGCGCGGATCACGCAGCCGGTTCCTCTCCCCTGGCGGAGCATCCTCGCTCCGATCGTCTCAGCCGTCTACAACCCAAGACGCCGTTAGCCTCGATGAAGTTGCGCGAGCCGGGAAACTGCCGCGTCGATACGTTCGTCACTCGCAGTGAGCGCGACCCGGATGTGCCGGGCCCCTTCCGATCCGTAGAAGGTCCCCGGCGCGACCACGATGCCGTCGTCGGCGAGCGCCCCGACCGAACCGTACGCGTCGTATGACGGGTGTGTGGCCCACAGGTACAGCGAACCCTCCGAATGCTCGATCCGCCAGCCCGCCTGCTCCAGCGCGGGGCGCAGCACGTCGCGGCGACGGGCGTACCGGGCCCGCTGCTCGTCGACGTGCGTGTCGTCTGCGTACGCCGCGGCCATCGCGGCCTGCATCGGGGTCGGCACCATCAGCCCGGCATGCCGGCGTACCGCGAGCAGCTCGCCGACCACCCGGGCGTCGCCGCTCACGAACCCGGTCCGGTAGCCGGCCATGTTGGACCGCTTGGACAGCGAGTGCACCGCGAGCAGGTTGTCGAAGCTGCCGCCGCAGACGTCCGGATGCAGCACCGACACCGGTGCTGTGTCCCAGCCGAACTCGACGTAGCACTCGTCGCTGACCAGCAGCACGTCCCCGGCCCGCGCCCACTCGACCACCGCCCGGAGCTCGTCGGCGCCGAGCGTCTGGCCGCTGGGGTTGCGCGGCGAGTTCAGGTAAGCGATCCGCACCGCCGACGCGTCGTACGACGCCACGTCGTCGCAGGGCACCGTCGTCGCCCGGGCCAGCGCGGCGCCGGCCTCGTAGGTCGGGTACGCGAGCTCCGGGATCAGCACCGTGTCGCCACGCCCGACGCCGAGCAGCGTCGGAAGGAGCATGATCAGCTCCTTGCTGCCGATCACCGGCAGCACCTGGGTCCGCGGATCGACCCCGGTCACGCCGAGCCGCCGGGCCATCCAGCCCGCGGCCGCCTCCCGCATCTGCGTGGTTCCGATCGTGGTCGGGTACGCCGGGGCGTCCGAGCCGGCCGCCAGCGCGTCGCGGATCAGCGCCGGGACCGGGTCGGCGGGACTGCCGATCGACAGGTCCACGATGCCGTCCGGGTGGCCGGCCGCCTTCTCCTTGTACGGCGCGAGCTTGTCCCAGGGGAAGTCCGGCAGCGTGGCCGAGATCGGGGCGTGGATCACCCGGCCATTCTGTCCTGCTCGTGATCGGCGGCTGCGGGCCGGGCCAGGTAGTCGGTCACCTCGGCGACCAGCACCGGGTGCCAGAGCACCTGCCGGTGGCCGAGCCCGTCGGTGCTGCGCAGGACGGCGTCCGGCCAGCCCTCGGTGATCGTCACCGAGCCGGAGTGCGGGGTCTCCTGGTCGTCCCGGTCGTGGATCGCGAGCAGCGGCGGCAGCGTGCCCTCGGTGGCGAGCAGGTCAGCGCCGATCCCACTGACGTCGAAGTGCTGGATCGGTACGCCGATCCGCCGGACGAACCGCTCGAGCAGCCGGCGCCGGATCCGCGGGCCGAAGCCGAGCATCCGGGCGAACACGTCGACGCTGTCGTCGAAGCTGTTCGCGGCGGCGACGAAGACCAGCCGGCCGGGCTCGAACCCCTCGCGCATCGCGTGCGCCGTCGCCGCCGCGCCGATCGAGTGCGCCACCACCGCGTGGGCCGGGCCGAACCGGCGTACGACGGTGTGCAGCACGTCGGCCATCTCCAGCAGGGTGGTACTGCGCGGACCGTGCCGACCGGGATCGGACACGCCGTGGCTGAGCGCGTCGTACGTGATGACCCGGAATCCGGCGCCGACCAGCGGTGGCACATACGCCGCGAGCTGCAGGCCCCAGCCGCCCCAGCCGTGCACCAGGTACACCGGCGGGCCGCTGCCCCAGGCAAAGCCGCGCACGTCGTGTCCCTCGTGGTCCACGACGAACGACTCCCCCGGCGGCAGGTCGACCCGGGCGCGCCGGGCCCGGGCCGGGACCGCGGGCAGGGTGAACCAGAGCCGCTCGGCCCAGCGCGCACCGAGTGGGGGCGCGACCCGCTCCAGGACGCCGAACGCGGTCTGGACCGCACGCTGCCGCCTCGCAAAACTAGTGCGAACGGTCGTGCTTTTCTGTGACGACATCGGTACTCCTCGGACGCAGGGATGGTAGGTCAGACGGGCTGCCGAACGCGGACGGACCGCAGCAGCGACTCGAAGGCGGTACGGGCGCGCTGCTCGGCATCCGGAGCGCGCATCAGCCGGCTGGCGTGGTGGTGCGCGAGCATGATGCCGTGCACCTGGTAGGCGAACTGGGCCGGCTCCACAGACTCGTCGAACTGCCCTTCGGTCACCCCGCCGGCGAACATGATGGCGACGGCCTCGAGCCAGTCGCGCTCGTGCCGGACGAGATTGTCCCGCAGCGGCGAGTCGGGCTCGTCGTCCAGCTCGGTTGCCAGGCTGGTGAAGATGCAGCCGCCCGGGAGTACGCCCTCGGTGGCGCCGTCCCAGATCAGCTTGCGCTCGAACAGCTCGCGCAGCCGCGGCTCGCCCCGCGGCGCCTTGAACGCCGGTCGCATCACCATGTCCACGAACAGCGCGGCGGCGTGGTCGAGGACATCGAGCTGAAGCTGCTCCTTGGACTTGAAGTGCGCGAACAGCCCGCTCTTGGACATCCCGGTGGCATCGGCCAGCGAGCCGATCGTGAGACCACGCATGCCGACGGCGCTGGCCATCCGCATGGCCTCGTCCAGCACCGCCGACCGGGTCTCCTCACCCTTGCCCATGGCAAAATAAAAGCACGACCGTTCGGTCTTCGCAAGGGCTTTCAGAGGTAGAGGCCGGTGGCACCGTCCTCGAGGCGCTCGGAGGCGACCGCGTGCAGGTCCCGCTCGCGCAGCAGGACATAGTCGTCACCGCGGACCTCGACCTCGGCGCGGTCCTCCGGGTCGAACAGCACCCGGTCGTTCACCTCGACGCTGCGCACGTTCGCCCCGGTCGCCACCACCTTCGCCCAGGCCAGCCGCTTGCCCATCTGTGCGGTGGCCGGGATCAGGATGCCGGCCGACGACTTGCGCTCGCCGACCTCCGGGTCGAGCGCGACGAGCACCCGGTCGTGCAGCATCCGGATCGGCAGCTTGTCCTCGATCGGCCGCCGCTTCTTGCCCGGGGAGGAAGAGCTCACCGCCGGTTCACCAGCCGGCGGACGAGCAGCAGCAGCACCAGTACGCCGGCGATCGCTCCGGCGACAGAGCCGACCTTCTGTGCGCGCAGACTGCCGTTCTCGTCGAAGATCTGCGACCTGACCCGCTCGACCTGCCTCTTCGCGATGTTGCGCGGGTGCGCCTTGTCGACCAGCTCGTCGACCGTGGACGCCAGCCGGGCGCGGGTCGCCGCGATCTCGGCCTCGATCTCCTCGGGAGTGAGCGCCTCCGTCGGCTTGGTGGTCGACACCTCTGCCTCCTCGTTCACGGTCTTCCCCTCAGTCTTGCAGGTCGACGACGACCTTGATGTCGGCCGGGGGCGACCGGTACTCCCGTCATCGCCCGCATGCGACCACTCCATCGCGGTGCGGCACACTGTGCAAGTCGACCCACACGCGCGCACCGAAAGGGTTCTGCCATGGCCGCACGCCTGTCCGCCGGGGACAAAGCTCCCGAGTTCACCCTGTCCGACGCCGACGGCAACAAGGTGTCGCTGGCGGACCTACGCGGCCAGTCCGTGATCGTGTACTTCTACCCGGCCGCGATGACCCCGGGCTGTACGACGCAGGCGTGCGACTTCCGCGACTCGCTCGACAGCCTGGCCGCGTCCGGCTACGCCGTGCTCGGCATCTCGCCGGACAAGCCGGAGAAGCTGGCCAAGTTCCGCGACCGCGATGGGGTGACGTTCCCGCTGCTGAGCGACCCGGACCGGGAGGTGCTGACCGCGTACGGCGCCTACGGCGAGAAGACCATGTACGGGAAGAAGGTCACCGGCGTGATCCGGTCCACCTTCGTCGTCGACCCGGACGGCGCGGTCAAGCTCGCGCAGTACAACGTCAAGGCGACCGGGCACGTCGCCAAGCTGCGTCGCGACCTCGGGATCTGAGGACTCTGCGTTGCTACACCGTTACCGGGCTCACCTGTCGGGATTCCAGTACCGATTTCGGTGTGATTTAGGTCACATTGTGAGTGAAGCGTACTCACACCTGGTCGCTGAGCAATCACCCACGGTGAGAATCTGAGCCATTTTCGACCTTAGAAGTCCCATATCGGCCACGGGGTGTTCGCTGCGCCACATTCTTGCCATCGCATCCGCTGGACGCGAACCTTATGCCTGGCCATGCCTTCCCGGGTAATCTGCGCGCGGCAGCCCGCCTGGGAGGAGACAAGCCGCCGATATGGGACGACATTCAGCCGCGGTCACATCGCGTAGCCATCGAGCGTTGATCATGACGCTCTCGGGCCTCGCTGTGCTCGCGATCGGTGGCGCCTTCGCGATCAGCTCGTTCGGTGACGGCGGAGGCGGTGCCGACGACCTCGGCGCGATCGAGTGCGACGAGCCGATCACTGTCACGGTCGCGGTCGCGCCGGAGCTGCAGCCGCAGGTCGAGTCCGCCGCGAAGACGTTGCACAGCCGGGACGACGGCGGGGCCTGCGCCAACTTCAAGGTGAACAGCACGACGCCGGCAGAGGTCGCGTCCGCAGTGTCCACGGGCGATACCGGACGGCCCGACCTGTGGGTCCCGGACTCCTCACTGTGGATGGCGCGCGCCGACGACGGCGAGTCGGCGCCGGCTGTCGCCGTACCGTCGCTGGCCACCAGCCCGCTGGTCCTGGTCGGCCCCGACAAGGCGCTGGCCAGCACCAGCAGCTGGCTGGGCGTCTTCACCAGCGCCGAGCCCGCGCTGCTCGACCCGCTCGGCACAGCGACCGGCACCGGCACTCTGCTCGCGATCCAGTCGGAGCGGGCCAAGACCGGCATGTCGGACGCCCAGATCGGCCAGGTCCTGGTCCCGCTGGCGCAGAAGTACGGCTCGATGCCCAAGCCGTACACCGACGTGGACGGCCTGTTCACCAAGGCCGCCCTCGCCGACAGCCGCACCGTCGTACCGGCGACCGAGCAGGCGTTCGTCGCGTTCCAGCAGAAGCGGCCGGACTCCGGACTGCGCGCGGTCGTTCCCGGCACCGGCACTCTGGTGTTCGACTACCCGATGCTGGTCACCGCCAAGGAGAACGGCCAGAAGGTCACCGAGGCCGGCAAGCGGCTGGCGCAGGAGCTGCGGTCCGACGCCTCCGCCCGCGCACTCGACGCGGCCGGGTTCCGGGCCGCGACCGGCGAGCCGCTCAGCGGCGGCCGCGGTGTCGGCAACCTGGCGCTGCTGCCGAAGCCGGCTGCCGACGTCGCCCAGAAGACGTTGCGGCAGTGGGCGACGCTCGCGCTGTCCTCGCACTCGCTCGCGGTGATCGACGCGTCGTCGTCGATGCTGACCAAGGTCGGCGACAAGACCTGGATGGACCTCACCGCGGAGGCGGCGCAGGCCGGACTCGCGCTGTTCCCGAACAACTCCCAGCTCGGGCTGTGGGCGATCTCCACCAAGCTCAGCGGCGACAACCGCGACTGGGCCCCACTCTTGCCGATCCGCCGCCTGGACGCGAAGGTGGGCAGCGGCAACCAGCGCCAGGAGATGCTCAAGGCGCTGAGCGGCCTGAAGGGCCAGGTCGGCGGCCCGACCGGCCTGTACAGCGCGGCGATCGCGGCGTACCGGACCGTGCAGGACAGCTACGACCCCCGGTCGGTCAACGCGGTGATGATCTTCACCGACGGGTACAGCACCGACACCGGCGACCTGAGCCTGGACGACACCCTCACCACGCTGCAGCGGCTGCGCGACCCGGCCCGGCCGGTCCGGCTGATCGCGATCGGGATGGGCCCGAACGTCGACGCGCCGGCACTGGAGAAGATCGCCCGGACCACCGGCGGCAGCAGCTACGTGGCCCGCGACCCGGCCGACATCAAGAAGGTCTTCATCGACGCCCTGCAGAACCGCTGACCAGCGGCCCTAGGATTGGTGTTCGCAGGCCAGAGTGGTGGAACGGCAGACACGCCGGCTTTAGGTGCCGGTGCCTTCGGGTGTGAGGGTTCGAGTCCCTCCTCTGGCACCGCTGACATCCGCGCTACGGGTGCGGAGTCCGCGCCATGTCCTCGGACGCCATTGCGTCGAGCGAAGACAGGTAGGCCGTGCCGCGGGGGCTCAGGCGGTAGCCGATCCTGAGGCTGTAGGTGAGGCCGAGGTTCTTCAGCTTGCGGACATCGATCTTGAACGGCTTGGTCTCCCGGCCCAGCTGCTCGGCCAGGTCCGGCGCGCGTCGCTCGGGCTGTGCCGCGATGATCCGCAGCGTGGCCTCCGTCCACGCCCCGTGCGATGCGGCCGCGTCATACCGGTCGAGCCGGCGCCGGATCTCGGCCAGGTCGTCCGGGCCGAGGTCGTCGTCCGCGGCGAGCAGCTCGCGGGCGTCCGGGTCGGTGGCCAGGTGGAACCTGATCCGGTAGAGCGGGTACGACGCGTCGCCGCGGTCGTCCGCACGGACCGCGTCGGCGTTCGCCCGGCCCGCGGCCCGGGCGTCCTTGTCGGTGATCCGCGACGGCGCCACCCGATCGACGGCATCGACGCGGACCCGGCCGGCGTTGGTGCGGTGGTCCCGGCCGGCGACCACCCGCGGCCGTTCCCAGCGCCGGAACGCGACCGTGATCTCGCCGTTCGCGACGGCCCTGAAGTCCTTCCCCGCGAACCGCATCCCTCTCCCCTCAGGTGTGTGCGCGGATCGCCAAGGATCGGGCCCGATCCTTGGCGATCCGCGCACACACTGCCGTCATGCCAGGGTCTCGGCGACCAGCGGGGCGATGGCGCGCAGCGCCTTGCCGCGGTGGCTGAGCTTGTCCTTCTCCTCCGGAGGCAGCTCGGCCGACGTCACGTCGTACCCGGCCGGGACGAACAGCGGGTCGTACCCGAAGCCGCCGTCGCCGCGCAGCTCCCGGATCACCACGCCAGGCATGTCACCGGACACCACGTCCTCCGTGCCGTCCGGCCGGCAGAACGCGACCGCGGCGATGAACGCCGCACCCCGCCGCTCGTCCGGTACGTCGTTCAGCTGGGCGAGCAGCAACGCGTTGTTCGCCGCGTCGTCCTTGCCCGGCCCGGCCCAGCGCGCGGACAGCACGCCGGGCATCCCGTTCAGCGCATCCACGCACAGCCCGCTGTCGTCCGCGAGCGCGGGCAGCCCGGTCGCCGCCACCGCGGCCCGGGCCTTCAGCAGCGCGTTCCCCGCGAACGTCGGCTCGGTCTCGGCCGGCTCGTCGTACGACTCGACGTCGTCCAGACCGAGCACCTCGAGGTCCGTCACCTCGGGTTCGAGGATCCGGCGCAGCTCGACCAGCTTCTTCGCGTTGTGGGTCGCGAGCAGCACCTTGGTCATCGGGCGAGTGCCTCGTGCTGCAGCCGGGTCAGCTCGGCACAACCTGCGATGCCGAGATCGAGGATGCCGTCCAGCAGCTTGCGGTCGAACGGCTCCCCCTCGGCGGTGCCCTGCACCTCGACGAACCGGCCGTCCCCGGTGAGCACCATGTTCATGTCCGTCTCGGCCCGGACGTCCTCGTCGTAGTCGAGGTCGAGCAGCGCGGTCCCGTCCACGATGCCCGCGGACACCGCCGCCACCGAGCCGGTCAGCGGCTCACCCTTGAGCGCCTTGCGGTCGCGCAGGTACGAGACCGCGTCCGCCAGGGCCACGTAAGCGCCGGTGATCGCGGCCGTGCGGGTGCCGCCGTCGGCCTGGAGCACGTCGCAGTCCAGCAGGATCGTGTTCTCGCCGAGCGCCCTGTAGTCCACGACGGCGCGCAGCGAGCGCCCGATCAGCCGGGAGATCTCGTGCGTCCGGCCGCCGATCCGGCCCTTCACCGACTCGCGGTCCGAGCGGGTGTTGGTTGACCGCGGCAACATCGCGTACTCGGCCGAGACCCAGCCCAGGCCGGAGCCCTTCCGCCACCGCGGTACCCCCTCGGTGACGCTCGCGGCGCACAGCACCCGGGTCTTGCCGAACTCGATCAGCACCGACCCCTCGGCGTGCTCGAGCCAGCGCCGGGTGATCGTCACCGGGCGGAGCTGGTCGGGGGCGCGGCCGTCGCCGCGGCGGGTCTTGTCAGGCGTCTGGTCATTCACACCCGCACACTACCGAGGCCGGAGCCGCCGCCCAGCCGTGGCCGGGCGGCGGATCCGGGTGGTCACAGGGAGCCGCGCCGCCAGGGACCGGTGATCGCGAAGGTGATGCCCGGGGTCTGCGCGTTCGCGAACAGCCAGTTCCCGTTCCTCGGCTCGAACGTCGACCCGCACCACTCCGACCCGGCATAGTTGCCGGGCGCCACGGTCTTGCCCGGTACCCCGCCGGCCGGGATCACGATCTGATTCAGCGCGAACAGGAAGATCTCACCGTCGGTGGTCAGGCCGTGCAGATACTCCGACTCGCTGCCGTCCTCGCACAGCACGATGCCGCCACGCGGGCTGACCGAGATGTTGTCCGGGTTGTTCAGCACCGACGCGTCCGGGGACGCGAACAGCACCCGCATCGTCTCGCCCGCCGGGTCGTACTCGAAGACCTGACCCTGGCCCTTCGGCCCGCCGCTCGTCGACACCACGTAGCAGCGGTCGTTGCCCCACCAGGCGCCTTCCAGCCGGCGGAACACCGCACCGCCCTTCGCGATGCCCTGCTGCACCGTCGAGGTCGTACCGGGCGCCGGGTCCGGCTGGTCGATGGTGACCCAGCTGGTCTCGTACTCGGTGCCGGTCCCGTCGGCGTACGTCGAGTAGGAGCCGCCTGCGTCGGACCCGATCACCAGCATCTGCAGCGTGCCGCCCTGGGCCAGCGCGCCGGGCTTGCTCGGCAGGTAGCGGTAGAACCCGGACGGGGTGGCGTCCTCGGTGAGGTAGACGATGCCGGTGCCCGGGTCGACCGCGATCGCCTCGTGCGCGAACCGGCCCATCGCCTTGATCGGCGCCGGGTCGCCGTACCCGTCGTACGGCACCTCGAACACGTACCCGTGCCGGACGCCGTTCGCCGCCACGGCGGTGGTCTCCTCGCAGCTGAGCCAGCTGCCCCACGGCGTCGGGCCGCCCGCGCAGTTGTTGTTGGTCCCGGCCAGGCTGGCCCGGGACTCGAGGAACTCGCCGGCGTCCGGGTCGAACACCAGTGTGCTGGTGCCGCCGCCGAGCAGCGGGTTGTACGACGGGCTGGCGAACGCACCGCTCGCCGACGACACCTCGTGGTTGCGCACCAGCGCGACCTTGCCGTCCGGGCGCCGGAACGCCGCCATCCCGTCGTGCGCCCGCGGCGTCGCGATCCCGTCGGCCATCCGGTCACCGGTCCAGCCGTAGGTGAGGTACTCGAACCCGCGGGGCAGCGCGATCAGCTCCAGGCCGGTGGTGTGGTCCTTGGCCGGGTACAGCGGACCGTAGTCGGGGCTCGAGGGCCGCTTCGACATCGGCGCCGCTCCCGCCGTACGGGCGCCGAGGGCCTCCAGCGGCCCCAGGGCGGCGAGGGCGGCGGCCGTCAGCACGCCGCGGTTGAGGAACTGCCTGCGGCCGAGGCCGCCTGCTGTGTCGGACACCTGGTTCTCCTTGGGTAGGGCGGTTGATGTTTCCCCGAGTCCTGTCAGGCCGCGGACGGCTCCCGTTTGCGCAACGACGTGCGCGCCTCGCTGACCGCCATCCGGGCCGCCCAGGGCGCCAGGTCGCGGGCCCGGCGGCCGACCCAGGGCGCGCCCTCGCGGAGCATCCAGACCGCGTCGCCCCACGGCGTCGGCGGGCTCTGCGCGTCGCACTCCAGCGATGGCGGCTCGGCGATCGGGAACCCGCATCCGGCCAGCCGGTCGGCGAACACCCGGGCCAGCGTGCGGTGCCCGCGCTCGCCGGGATGCAGCCGGTCGATGGA
>Ga0209382_10003574_pt1 | contig 21459 bp, 16 predicted proteins | sample SoiMetdeltSBSDD5_FD_187599 | JGI IMG/M metagenome (GOLD analysis project Ga0209382, IMG submission 187599) | Bulk soil microbial communities from a Populus tree surrounding site in Tennessee, USA - Soil MetaG P. deltoides SBSDD5 (SPAdes) (version 2) | ecosystem: Environmental > Terrestrial >... | reverse complement strand
TCCGGACGAGCCGATTCTTCGCGAGATCGAAGACCCGAACGGTGCCGACATCCAACACCCAGAGGCGATCGCGCCGCGCGTCCACGCGCAGCCGCAAAACGGTGTCGCCGGCGCCGATCGGGACGTGCCCGCGCTGTATCAGCTGACCTGCGGAATGCTGCATGTTCTTGACCGCAGCGCCGGACGCTACGAATACATTCCCCGTACGTGGATGGTAGGCAGCAGGGACCGGTGTCGGCGACACGTGGCGAAGCTGCGGTGAGGTCGTGGCGCTTGTCTGCGCGAAAGAAGGCACGCTGACGCTTGCGACTGTCGCTACGACGATAGCGGTTCGAACCGCGAGAGATACGATCGTGTTCATGATGCAGCTCCTTCAGAGAACGGCTTCGTTATGCCCCCGATTGCCTTCCAGGCCGAGTGGCCGCCTTTCATGTATGTCGCATCCAACCCGGCTTCGCGCACGCCGATGTCCACTGCGCTTGTCGGTCCCGCTCCGGCACGGCGTGCCTTTTCGCAATGAGTCCGAAAGAGGTGACGCGCGGGCGCGCCGCCTTCGCCTTCCCAACGGTCGAGATCGTTCTGATCCTGAAAGTCGTTCGCGTATGTCGATTGGCCGCAGCACGCAGCCATGAGCTGATATGTCATCTGAGCCTCCGAGTCGAAGAGCTCGGCCGCCAGTACCGATTCGCGCGTGGCTTCTTCCTCGGGACGCGTGACACGAATCCAGCCCCTTGCAGGAGCTGGGCGTATTCGAGTTGCCGATGAAGAAAAGGAAGCATTCCGCCGCGTGAAACCCGTACCCGGAGACCGGGGACTGCGCAGACCTTGGGCGAAATGCCTTGGGATAGACCGGGCGTCTGCTCCAAGCCCGATGTGGTGTGGACATTACTACATAAATGTGATCATATCAACACCTACTTTTCAGACCGTTACAGGGATGCGCAAGGTGGCTGAATCTACGAACGAATCCCGGTACCAGGCTCTGCTCCTGAGCCTCCCCACGCGCAACTCGACCGTGCGAATGCGTGTGTGGCGCAATCTCAAGAGCACCGGCTGCGCTGTGCTGCGCGACGGTGTCTATGTCCTGCCTGTCGGTGTGGCGCAGACCGCCGCGCTGGAAGAAGTAGAGTCGGAGGTAAAGTCTGCGGGCGGATTCGCGATGACCGTGGGGCTCACCCTCAATACGTCGTCAGCGCTTGCGCACATCCGTACGCTATTCGAGCGCAATGACCAATACGGCAGGCTGGTGGAGGACATCCATCGCGCGAAAACGGGTCTCGCGCGGCTCGGAAAGCGCAAAGCGGAAACCGCCATACAACGGCTCCGCCGCCTCTATGAGGAACTGAGCGCGATCGATTTTTATCCGGGAGAGGCGCAGCTCCAGGCGAAAGACGCCCTCGCCTCACTGGAGCTAGAAGCGCATGACTTGTTCGCCGAAGGGGAACCACGCGCCTCGAAAGCGCGCGTGCGACGACTCGATGCGGCGAAATATCGGAGGCGCACGTGGGCGACACGCAAGACCCCCTGGGTCGATCGACTGGCTTGCGCGTGGCTCATCAAGCGCTTCATCGATCGCGGCGCGAAGTTCCTGTGGATCGAGCGGCCGCGCGACTGCCCCAGGCACGCCATCGGGTTCGATTTCGACGGTGCGAAATTCACTCATGCGGGCCACCGCGTCACGTACGAAGTTCTTCTCGCGAGCTTCGGACTGGAGAAAGACTCGGCGCTCGCCTCGATCGGCGCGGCCGTTCACTTCCTCGATGTGGGCGGCATCCCGATGCCTGATGCGAAGGGTCTGGAAACGCTGCTCACGGCCATCAGGCTGAAGGCGCGAAGCGACGACGAAATGGTGCGGGAAGCCTCGAAGATATTCGACCTGCTGTACGACGCGTACGCGCACAAGCTTGCGGCGTAATCGTCAATCGAGCGATATCCCCGCCGACTGCGCGACTTTCGTCCACTTCGCGATCTCCGTCCTGATGTAGGCACGCAGCTCCTCGCGCGTCGTGGGCACCACGTCGACGGTGTTCTGCACGTAGCGCTCGCGAATATCCGGCAGGTTGAGCGTTTTTACGATCGCCGCGTTGAGCTTGTCGAGTACCGACTTCGGCACACCCGCCGGAACGCAGCTCGCGTACCACGCGGTCACCTCGAACCCGGGGAACCCGGATTCGGCCATGGTCGGTATATCGGGCAGCGAAGCATGCCGTTTCAGAGTAGATACGGCGAGCGGTCGCGTCCGGCCCGCCTTGATGGTCGCGATTTGCTCCGCGAGATTGCCCCACATTCCCGCGACGTGTCCGCCCATGACGTCCTGCATCGCCGGCGCGCCGCCTTTATACGGAACGAGCGCGAGATTCGTGGCCGTCGCGAGCTTGAACAACTCCGAGGTCATGTGCGGTGATGTGCCGACGCCGGGCGTTGCCCACGTGATTTTGGTGGACTTTGCATGCGCGATGAACTCGGCGATGGTTCTCGCCGGCACACCCGGATGCACGATCAGCACATTCGGCGTCGTGCCAATCATCGAAACCGGCTCGAAGTCCCTGACGGGGTCGAACGGAAGCTTCTTGTAAATCGCCGGGCCAACCCCGTGGGAGGCGATGCCGCACGCGAACAGCGTATAGCCATCGGGCGTCGATTTCGCCGCCATATCGGCACCGACATTTCCACCGGCGCCCGAGCGATTCTCGACCACGATCTGTTGTCCCAGCACCTCGCTCAGCCGCGAAGACAGTATGCGGTTGACGAGATCGACGCCGCCCCCGGCTGGAAACGGCACGATGATCCGCACCGGGCGGCTCGGGTAGGACTCCGGATGCGCAGGTGGTTGTTTCTTTTTCTGTGCGTTCGCGTCAGCCGCCGTGAGCGCAGCTACCGCGAGAGTGAACGCCGCCGCAGTCCGACAGACCTTCATGGTTCCCCCTTACGCGCGCACGTAAATTTGCAGAACCTTCGGTCGGGCTATTACACACCTTCAGCGGTACGGCTCAAAGCCCCGCTGAATTGTTCGGGTGGGGGCTGGCGGGCGACTAGCGCTCGGGGTGTCTGGAAAGTGCCGGCAGGAACACGGGCTCGCGAAATTGCCGCTGGATTGCCTCCATGACGGAATCGGCCAAGTCGAGCGGGATCACGACGACGGTGTCTTCCCCGCCGTCCGGCCCTTCCTGCCGGATCGCGATATGGCCGTCAACGGTCCTGTAGACGGCGAGCGCGCAGACGCGCTTTACCGCAATGGCTCCGTCATCGGACCAGTCGAACCCGTCCGAGCCGGTCGTCGCGCGCCGGCTGTGTCTATCGATTTCCATCGTGCGCGTGAGGACCAGGCGCTCGAGGTCCATCAGGAACTCGGACTTCTCGTGCTGTGTAAGCGCGTGCGGCATCCATTTTTTTACAAACGCCTCGGTGCCGACACCAGCCGGCGGCCGCTCGTCTTCCACGTTCATCATGCGCCTTGCCTGGAGAGATTTGCCTATTGCAATCAGTGCGCCCGCTAGCAGCGTACGTGCACTCACATGCGCGTTCACCGTGAGGCGCCGAAACGTGCTCAGCTCGCGAGCGCCTTCATCACGCGATAGAGCGGCGCTTTCGCCTCGAAGCCGATCCCCGGCACATCGGGCATGCGGACATAGCTGTCCTGGACCGGCGTGTTGTCTGCGAACCCACCGAACGGCTGAAACACATCGGGGTACGACTCGTTTCCGCCGAGTCCAAGACCCGCCGCAATATTGAGCGAAAGCTGATGCCCGCCGTGCGGAATGCATCGGCGCGGCGACCAGCCGTGCTCTTTCAGCATCGCGAGCGTACGCATGTATTCCACGAGACCGTAAGAGAGGGCGCAGTCGAACTGCAGCCAGTCGCGATCGTGCCGCATGCCGCCGTAGCGGATGAGATTGCGCGCGTCCTGCATCGAGAAGAGATTCTCGCCCGTCGCGATCGGCCCTTCGTACTGTGCCGCAAGCTCGGCCTGCAGCTCGAAATCGAGCGGATCACCGGCTTCTTCGTACCAGAAGAGCCCGTACGGCGTGAGCGCTTGCGCATAATTCAGCGCCGTCTGGAGATCGAAACGGCCGTTGGCATCCACGGCGACTTTTCTCGCCGAACCCACGACTTCGATCACAGCATCGATGCGCTTCAGATCATCGGCGAGCGATTCGCCGCCGATTTTCATCTTCACCACGGAGTAGCCGAGGTCGAGGTATTTGCGCATCTCGTCCTGCAGCGCCTGCACGTTTTTGCCGGGATAGTAATAGCCGCCCGCCGCATAAACGAATACTTTCTCGTCGCACTCGCCTTCGTTGTAGCGATCCGAGAGCAGGCGATAGAGCGGCTTGCCTTCGATTTTGGCCACCGCATCCCACACTGCCATGTCGAGCACACCGAGGGCGACCGAGCGCTCACCGTGGCCACCGGGCTTTTCGTTCGCCATTGCGATTGCCCAGATCCGCTGCGGATCGAGGTTCGTGCCGCCGTCATCCACGAGCGTTGCGGGATCTGCCTCCATGATGCGCGGGATGAACCGTTCGGCAAGAAGCCCCGCCTGCGCGTACCGACCGTTCGAGTTGAAGCCATAACCCACGACGCGCTTTCCATCGCGAACGACGTCCGTCACGACTGCAACCACGCTCGCGTTCATTTTCGAGAAATCGATGTACGCGTTACGGATCTCCGACGCGATCGGCACGACCGTGGAGTGGATGGCAGTTATTTTCATGAGGGCAACACGTCGAGCGAGGCCGGCGATTCTATCACCGTGGTATGCTTTTTTAGCGCGCACTCCCAATCCTCATGACGGCCCACACACCTGTCTCACCGCTCACGCACGAGCTCGGCATGTACATCGCGACGGCTCTGCGTCGCAGATTGCCCGAGGCGATCGTCGACCGCGTGAAGCTGCACATCGTCGATACGTTCGCGGCGATGATTTCCGGCTCGCGGCTCCTTCCCGGGAGACGGGCGATCGATTACGTCCAGGCGCTCGGCGGCAAAAACGACGCCGGTGTCGTCGGCACGAACATCGTGACGTCCGCGGTGAACGCGGCGCTCGCCAACGGCATGTTCGGACACTCGGACGAGACCGACGACACGCATCCGCCCTCGCTCACGCATCCCGGCACGAGCGTCGTGCCGGCCGCGCTCGCCATCGGCGAAGCACGGCGACTCACCGGACTAAACGTACTGCGCGCGATCGTGCTCGGCTACGACGTGTGCGCGCGCGTGCTGCTGGCACTTCAACCCATGTCGTTCTTGCGCTCCGGGCATCACGCAGGCGCATTCGGTCAGCTTTTCGGCGCGGCAGCGGCCGCGAGCGCGCTGCTCGATCTCGATGCCCGGCAGGTGCGTCATGCGCTCTCCTACACCGGCGAGCAGGCATCAGGGCTGTACACGATGTTCCGCGATCCCGAGCACATCGAAAAGGCGTACGCGATGGGAGGGATGCCGGCGCAGAACGGCGTTCAGTCGGCTCTGATGGTGGCCCATGGCTTCACGGGCGTGGAGGATGTCTTTTCCGGAGAGCGCGATTTCTTTTTCACGTTTTCACCCGAAGGCAACCGCGGCGAGCTCGTTCGCGGTCTCGGCCGCGATTTCGAGGTCATGCGCGCGGCGATCAAGCGCTGGCCGGTGGGCGGACCCATACAGGGACCGCTCCACGTCCTGCGTGACCTCATGGAGCAGCATCGCTTCCGCGGTTCGGAGGTGGAGAAACTCGTCGCACGCATGCCAGACAAGGAGCTCGAGATCGTCAATAACCGCCCGATGCCGGATATTTCCGTCCAGCATCTGCTCGCGCTCATGCTGGTTGATGGCGACGTCACGTTCGCGAGCGCGCACGCGTTCGAGCGCATGGCCGATCCGCAGGTGCTGCAGCTGCGCGAGCGCATCGAAGCGATCGGCGACGCGAGTCTCACCGACCCGGAACGGCGCTGGCGCTGCGTGATGCAGGTAAAGCTCACGGACGGCCGCACGCTCGAGCATCAGACGATGGCGGCCAAAGGGAGCTGCGAAAACCCGCTCACGCGCGACGAGGAGGAGGCGAAAGCGCTCGACCTCATCGGACCCGTGCTGGGCCGCGGGCGCGGCGCGGAGCTGCTGGCGCAGCTCTGGAACCTCGAAAAGATCGCCGACGTGAGCGCGCTGCGGCCGCTTTACCAGTGCTGAGAACTAGTTGAGAATAATTGCCCGAAGTTCCACCCAACAACTCTATTAACCGCTTACGCCCTCGCGGCGACCTGAAGGAGGCTTCCCCATGGCACGGCTCAACATCAATGGCAAGACGATCGACGTACAGGTGGAGCCGGATACGCCGCTCCTCTGGGTCATACGCGAACAGGTCGGCCTGACCGGAACGAAATACGGCTGCGGCGTCGCGCAATGCGGCGCCTGCTCGGTGCACCTGAACGGCGAAGTCGTGCGCTCCTGCGGAATTCCCGTGAGCGTGGTGAAGCCGGGCGATCGCATCGTGACGATCGAAGGCCTCTCGCCGAACAACTCGCACCCCGTGCAGAAAGCCTGGGCCGAAGTCGACGTACCCCAGTGCGGCTATTGCCAATCCGGTCAGATCATGGCCGCGGCCGCATTGCTGCGGAAAAAGCCACGGCCGACTGACGCCGACATCGATGAGGCGATGACCAACATTTGCCGGTGCGGCACTTACCAGCGCATACGTGCGGCAGTACACCTCGCGGCCGGCAACAAGAGCGCAGCCGCCGCGATCGAGGAGCAGTTCCAGATCAAAGCCTAAGGAGGCTCACCCATGAGAACGACCACTTCCGGGGTAGCCCCGAATCTTTCACGTCGCAAGTTCATCCTGAGCTCCGCCGCGGCAGGCGGTGGACTCGCGATCGGCTTCAGTCTTCCTTTCGGCCCCGCGTCTTCGCGCGCGCAGGCGCCGCTCGCCGCCGATCCCGAGGTCAACGCGTGGGTGGTGATCAAACCCGACGACACGGTCGTCGTGCGGATCGCGCGCACAGAGATGGGCCAGGGCACCGTAACCGGTCTTGCGCAGCTGGTCGCGGAAGAGCTCGAGTGCGACTGGAAAAAAGTGACCTACGAAATGATCACGCCGGGACAGAACCTGTCGCGCAAGCGGGTGTGGGGCGACATGGCGACCGGCGGCAGCCGCGGCATACGCGGGTCGCAGGATTACGTACGTCGCGGCGGCGCGGCGGCTCGCATGATGCTGCTGCAGGCCGCGGCCGATGAATGGAAAGTACCCGTTGGCGAGCTCACGGTCAGTGACAGCGTAATTCGTCACGCGGGGTCGAATCGTTCGACGACGTACGGCAAGGTCGCGGCCGCAGCCGCGAAGCTCACGCCGCCGGATGCCAAGACGATCAAGCTAAAGGACCCGAAGAGCTGGAAGATCGCGGGCAAGCCCGTGAAGCGCCTCGACACCGCGCCGAAATTGAACGGCTCGAAAGTGTACGCGATCGATCTCAAGCTGCCGGGCATGCTGAACGCAGCTGTGAAGCAGTGCGAGGTGTTCGGCGGCAAGCTCGTGAGCTTCGACGAATCGAAAATCGCCAAAATGCCCGGCGTTCGTCGGGCGGTGAAGGTGAACGACCAGACTGTCGCCGTTGTCGCCGACACTTGGTGGCACGCCAAAAAAGCGCTCGATGCCCTGCCGGTCGTCTGGGACGAAGGCCCCAACGGGAACGTGACGAGCGCGATGATCGCGGACCATCTTAAAACAGGGCTCACGTCCAGCGACGCTTTTGCGGACATCAACGTCGGCGACGCATTGAAAGCGATCGCGGCAGCGCCGAAGAAAGTCGAAGCGGTCTACTCGACGCCTTTCCTGTCGCACGCGACGCTCGAGCCGATGAATTGCACGGCGAAAATCACCGGCGATCGCGCCGAGGCGTGGGTACCCACACAGAACGGCGAGCAGGCGCTTGCGGCATTGTCGGAGACTTCGGGCATTCCGCTCGCGCAATGCGAGGTTTACAAAATGGATCCCGGCGGCGGGTTCGGCCGTCGCGTGACCATCCCCGACTATGTCCGCATGTCGGTGAACATCGCGAAGCAGTTCCCCGGCGTCCCGGTGAAGATGGTCTGGAGCCGCGAAGAAGACCAGATGCACGGCTTCTACCGGCCGATCTCGCAATGCCGGATGCAGGCGGGCATCGACGAGAACGGCAATCTTCAGGCGCTGCACCTCCGTGTGTCCGGTCAGTCGATCAACGCGTTCTCGAATCCTGGAGCGATCAAGGACGGCAAGGACCGCCGGCAGCTGCAAGGGTTGTGGCCCGAACCCGGCGACGCGCAGATCGGTTACACCGTGCCAAATCTCCAGACCGAATATGCGATGCGCAACACGCACGTGCCGGTCGGGCCATGGCGCGGCGTAAACACCAATCAGAACGGTGTGTATCTCGAGTGCTTCATGGACGAATGCGCGAAAGCGGCCGGCAAGGATCCGCTCGAGTTCCGGCGCGCGCTCATGAAGAACCACCCGAAGCACCTCGGCGTGCTGAACGCCGTGGCGGAAGCAGCGGGCTGGGGTAAACCGTTGCCGAAAGGGGTCTACCGCGGTATCGCGCAGCATATGGGTTACGCGAGCTATTCGGCTGCCGTTGCAGAGGTGTCGGTGAACCCGAAAGGCGAGCTCAAGATTCATCGTATGGTCGTCGCGACGGACTGCGGTCACTACGTGAATCCCGATCAGATCGCGGCGCAGGTCGACGGTGCCGTGGCGATGGGCCTCTCGGCCATGCTGTACAACGAAATCACGATCAACAAAGGGCGTGTGGTGGAGACCAACTTCGACAGCTACCGCATCCTGCAGTTGAAGGAGATGCCGAAGGTCCAGAGCGTGCTCGCGCCGACCTACGATTTCTGGGGCGGTGTGGGCGAACCGACGATCTGCGTCATCTCGCCCGCGGTGATGAATGCGATCTTCGCCGCGACGGGCAAGCCTGTGCGCAGCCTGCCGCTGAAGAACATGAAGGTCGTGTAAAGGAGGACCTCGTGCAACACATCATAAAAGACAAAGCGCCGAATCTTTCCCGGCGCAGGTTCATCGTGGGCTCCGCCGCCGTTGCGGGCGGCGGCCTCGCGCTCGGTTTCAATGTGCCGTTTGGCGCCGCACCGGCTGCAGCCGCACAGGCCGCGGCCGCGGACACGGAAGTCAATGCGTGGGTAGTGGTGAAACCGGATGACACGTGCGTCATCCGCGTGGTGCGTGCAGAGATGGGACAAGGCACGCACACGGGTCTCGCTCAGCTCGTGGCGGAAGAGCTCGAATGCGACTGGCGAAAAGTGACGATCGAGCAGATCACCGCCGGCCAGAATCTCGCACGCAAACGCGCGTGGGGAGACATGTCGACCGGCGGCAGCCGCGGCATCCGCACTTCCCAGGATTACATCCGTCGCGCCGGGGCAGCCGCCCGCATGATGATGTTGCAGGCTGCGGCGGACGACTGGAAAGTTCCAGTGGGCGAGCTCACTGTCTCCAACGGCGTTGTAACGCATGCGGGCTCCAGCCGCTCGGCCAGCTACGGCAAGCTCGCGGGGGCGGCCGCGAAGCTCACCGCGCCGGACTTGAAATCGATCAAGCTCAAGAGCCCGAAGGAATGGAAAGTCGCCGGTAAACCGGTGAAGCGGCTCGACACGGCGAAGAAGCTGAACGGTGCCGAGATCTATTCCATCGATCTCAAGCTGCCCGGCATGCTGAACGCGGCGGTCAAGCAATGTCCCGTGTTCGGCGGCAAGCTCGTGAGCTATGACGAAGCAAAGATCGCCGGACGCCCGGGTTTCAAGAAGGTGGTGAAGCTGAACGACTCGACCGTCGCCGTCGTGGCGGACACGTGGTGGCGTGCCAAGACTGCGCTGGACGCGCTTCCGATCGTCTGGGACGAAGGACAGGGTGCGAAAGCCTCGAGCGCGACGATCGCGGCGCATCTGAAAGAAGGCCTTACGTCGACCGATGCGTTCGCCGATATCGACGACGGCGATGCAATCAAAGCGATCGCGAGCGCAGCGAAAAAAGTCGAAGCCGTTTACGCGACGCCTTTCCTGTCTCACGCGACCATGGAGCCGATGAACTGCACGGTGCGCCTCACTGCAGACAAGGCCGAGGCGTGGGTGCCGAGCCAGAACGCGGAAGCGTCGATGGCTGCGCTTTCGACCGCCTCGGGGCTGTCGCTCGACAAGTGCGAGGTCTACAACCACACGCTCGGCGGCGGGTTCGGTCGGCGCGGCGGCACGCAGGATTACGTGCGGCAGGCCGTCGCCGTTGCAAAAGAATTTCCCGGCGTGCCGGTGAAGCTCCTGTGGAGCCGCGAGGAAGATCAGGGACACGACTTCTACCGTCCGATCTCGCAGTGCAAGCTATCCGCGGGCCTCGACGAGAACGGAAATCTCACGGCGTTGCACCTTCGTGTCTCGGGTCAGTCGATCAATGCGTACCTGAATCCGGCAGCGATCAAGAACGGTAGAGACATCCGGCAGCTTCAGGGGCTGTGGAAAGCGCCCGGTGACGCGCAAATCGGCTACACGGTGCCGAATCTGCGCACCGAGTACGCGATGCGGAACACCCACGTGCCGGTCGGGCCATGGCGCGGCGTGAACACCAACCAGAACGGCGTGTATCTCGAGTGCTTCATGGACGAATGCGCGAAAGCGGCCGGCAAAGACCCGCTCGAATTCCGGCGCGCGCTCATGAAGAACCATCCGAAACACCTCGGCGTGCTGAATGCGGCAGCGGAGAAAGGCAATTGGGGCAAGCCGCTGCCTCCCGGCGTGCAGGGCCGTGGCATCGCGCAGTTCATGGGTTACGGCAGCTATTCCGCGGCGACCGCCGAAGTTTCGATCAGGGACGGCGTACTCAAAGTCCACCGGATGGTGCTCGCGCTCGATTGCGGTCACGCGGTCAATCCGCACCAGATTGCCGCCCAGGTGGAAGGCTCCGTTGCGTATGGCCTGAGTGCGGCGATGTTCGGGGAATGCTCCGTCAGCAACGGGCGTATCGTCGAGACGAACTTCGACACCTACCGCATCCTGCGGCTCGCTGAAATGCCGCAAGTCGAGACGGTGATCGTACCCACCTACGATTTCTGGGGCGGCGTCGGCGAGCCCACGATCTGCGTGGTCACGCCAGCTGTGTTGAACGCGATCTACGCGGCGACGGGCAAGCCCACGCGCAGCTTGCCACTGAAAAACGTGAAGATATAAACGCGGGCAGCCGTACTTCGGAGCCTGAGCGGATCGGCCGACGCTCCGCTCAGGCGACGAAGACGTTGTAAGCGACGACCCCGGCGACGCCTGCAATCGATGCCGCGACCAGCGCGACGGCCGCCTTGATCGTCGCCGACGCATGTGTCCAGGCCTTGCGGGCGCGTGACAGCAGACGGCGTACCTTCACTTCCATCGAATCAAGCGTCCGTGCGACAGCCAGAGATTCCTCTGCGAGCATCGTGGCGCCAATCAATGCCACCAGGCAGCCCGGGCCGGGCGCGGGCATGAGAATGAGCCCCGAGATCAATATCATGGCACCAAGCAGCATGTAGAAGGGTTTGACGAGCGGGGTGCACCGCCGCTCTCGACGGCGGTAGTAGCGGTTCTGAAACCGCTTCCCGGGCTCGATCTTCGTCATGTCGCGCCATTGGCGCACTAACCCTGTAAGCATCATGCACCCTCTCGAAACGCGAGCTGTGTGCACGCCGTGACGCAAGGATCGAGCCCGCAGCTAGTCGCCTGAATCGACAGGAAATAATGCCGGCGAGACTTCGCGGTGCGGCGTTCCGATTGGTCGCCGTGACGGTCTGCCGTCGCGAGGCTAACGCGTAAGCACCGCGTCGCCCTGGGGTTTCGCGCCTTTTCCGATGCGCTCGTATTCCGAGATCACCTGCGCGCCGAGAAGCAGCGCGGTCGCGCCGATCTCGAGGCTCAGCAGCACGACGATCGACGTAGTGAGCGAGCCATAGACGACACTCACCTGCGACACGGTCGCGAAGTACCACACGAGAACGTGTCGCGTGAGCTCCCACAGCACGGTCGCTGTCACTGCGCCGATCAGCGCATGACGTACGGACAAGCGGCCAACGGGCATCACGAGATAGATCGAGGCAAGCACGAGAATCTCGCCTGCAACCCCCAGCAGGTACAGAAGAACGCCGGAAAGGCCGCCGAGCGACCAGTCCCGGCCCATGACATCGACGCTTTCGCTGCCGATCGCCTGCAGGCTACCCGATACGACCGTGATGATGAGGAAACCGACCCCGAGCAGGAGGATATAGCAGTAAGGAAGAACCACCGAGACGAGCAGGTGGCGATGGCGCACGGCGAAGCGGTGGAGGAAGATCACAGCCATCGCTTTTTCCAGAACCATGAAGGCGAAAGAGCTGAAGAAGAGCATCGTCGTGAGCAGCACCCAGCCGATCACCTGCCGGTGTTCGAGAAAAGTCGCGAGCTCGCGCAGCACCGTTTTCGATTGTCCCGGCACGAGCCACTCGAGGTAGCGCCCGAGTGTCGCGAGCAGCTCCGCCTGCTCGATCACGTGCGAGAGGGCGATTACGATCAAGCCAAGTAAAGGGACGATCGAAAGCAGCGTGTAGTACGCAACGGCGCCGGCGAGTAGCAGCCCCTGGTTCGCGCGAAAGGACTTCAAAGTCTGTGCGAAAAAAGCGACGGGGCGCCTCAGCACGTAATTCGCAGGGTGTTCCGTGGCGTGCATGCGGTGAGTGTAGCCATAAACGCGAGCCCACATCCGGAATGCCCGCCCGCCAGGCCTGCGGAGAAAGACGAAGGTTGATGCCCGCCTATTCGCCTTTGATGCCGGCGGCCTTGATGACCTCGGCCCAGGTTTTCGTCTCCGCGCGGATGCGCGCCGCGAGCTCCGGGGCGGTGCTCGTTTCGGGTTCGAGTCCCTGACGCGCCATCGCCTGCTGAACGTCGTGGGCCGCGAGCGCTTTCACCGCGTTGTCCCGCATGCGCCTCACGAGCGCTTCCGGCGTCCCGGCGGGAACCATCACGGCATACCATGAAGTGACTTCGACGCCCGGCACCCCGGCCTCGCTCATCGTCGGCACGTCAGGCGCGACTTTCGAGCGTCGAGAGCCCGTGGTCGCAAGTGCCTTGAGCTTGCCGGCTTTCACGTGCGGCATGGACGAAGCGACACTTCCGAAAATGAGCTGCGCTTCGCCCCCAAGCACGGCGGCTGCGGCCGGTCCACCGCCTTTGTATGGCAAATGCACCATGCTCACGCCGGCACGCCGCTGGAAAAGCTCGCCCGCGAGATGGAGCGGGCTGCCGACGCCGGCCGAGGCATAGTTGAGCGATTTGGGACGCTCTCTCATAAGCGTGACGAGCTCTTTCACTGTGCTCGCCTGCACGCTCGGGTGGACGACGAGGATGTACTGCGCCGTCGCGAGCAGCGTCACGGGCTGGAGATCGTTCTCCATGTTGAATCCGAGTTTGTAGAGACTCGGGTTGACGGTGAGCACGGTGCTGAAGCCCATGAACACCGTGTGACCGTCCGGCGCTGCGCGGGCGACGGTCTCCGCCGCGATATTGCCGGCTGCCCCGCCCCGGTTGTCGACCACCCACTGCCGGCCCATCGATTCGGCGAGCTTCGGCGTGACGATCCGCGCCAGGGTGTCCGCTCCGCCACCGGGCGCGAACGGCACGAGCAGGCGAATGGGCCGGGTGGAGTAGTCAGGTGACGCCTGCGCAGCGATCGCCGGCGATGTTGTGATCGCGAGCACAGCGGCGGTTACACAAACGCATGTATACAGGCGAATAATGCTTGCGTTCATCACCCCTCTCCAGCCGTGGTGAGCCTCACGATCTCGCCGCAATCGGGCAGCGTCTCCAGTCGCCAGAGCGCGTCGAGCAGCCGGTCGGCCTCACCGCGGCTCAGCACGGCGGCCGCCAGCCGTCGGAATTTGCTTTCGAGCTCGGCGTCGCTCATCGGATTTTTCCAGTGACCTTTGTGATATTCGACGCTCGCTTCGTGACTTTCGCCCGCAGATGTCGTCACGATCATGCGGCAGAGCATCGCTTCGGGCATGCGCCGGTCCGCGTCTTCACTCGCCTTCACGTGTACGCGACGGGCGAGCGCGCGAATCGCAGGATTGGTGAGAAAGCGCGGAGCGAAGTGCTCTTCCTGCACATCGCCATATATAAGAGCGACTGCGACCGTGTACGGCATGCTGTGGTCCGCCGTCTCCCGCGTCGACGGTTCCCACTTCTCGGGATCGCCGGCCATCAGACGAACGGCAGTGGTCACCGTCTCGATCCGGATTTCCGCAATGTCGTCGGTCTTTCCCAGCCGCTCGCGGATCTGCAGGGCGGCTTCCACCACGGTCTGGGAGTACTGTCCCAGCGGAAAGCGCTTTACGCTGCATTCCATGATCTTGTACGGAGCTTCCGGCCCTCCGAGCGTCGCGAGCTCGAAGGTTTTCCGCGTGACCGCCCTGAAGTAGCCGCCTTCCCCTTCGAAGACCGGCGACGGTCCCGTCATCCCGCGTGCAGCGAGCATCGCCGCGAAGACCGCGTTCCGACTGGCGTTCGCGTAAGCGCAGCCTTTCCACATCGATACCCGCCCGATGCGCGTCTGGTACAGCGCGACGTTCGGCGCGATGCCCAGATTGAGGGCCTCGGCCGCCTCGACTTCATTCAGGCCGAGGAGCCGCGCGGCCGCCGCAGTGCTCGCAATGCCCCCTACGGTCACGTGGTCGAAGCCGAGGGGTTTCAGGTCTGCCGCGTCACAGATGCGACAGAAAACCTCGTAGGCGAGGACCGTGGCGGCAATCGTTTCCCTGCCGTCGCGCCGCCGCAGCTCCGCCGTGGAAAGCACGGCCGCGATGCTGTCGCTCGGATGTCCCGACTCACCGGTGCTCGTGTAGCCGTCGTTGAAATCCAGAAAACGGATCATGACGCCGTTCGCGAACGTCGCGAGATCGGGGCTCGTGCGCCCGCCGCTCCCGATCACCGTAGCCGCTTCGCTGCTGCGAACGGTCGCGGCGAAATCCCGGGCGATCCTCGCGGGCTCGCTCCAGTAGCCGCCAAGCGCGCAGCCCACGGTATCGATCACGAGCCGCTTTGCCTGGTGGATCACCTCGGCCGGCAGATCGTCGTACCGAAGTCTGAGCGCGTATGTGCTCAATTGCTCTACGAGCGTTGGCATCGGCGTGCTAACGTGGGCGGTTCGATGCGATGACAACTATGTTACGCCTCGGATTCAGACATGAACGCAACAGCACGGAAAAGCCCTTCTGTTTCACCTAAAGAATTTGCTTCAACATCCGAAATCAGTCTGTAAAATTCAAAACCGAAGCGTTTCATAATGAAGCAAGAAATCGAATGTCGCTGACGAACGCGCCCACCCCAGAGGGGCGCTCCGAGACGCCTCCGCCCGCCTCTCCCCGCGGATCCCGCAGAGCCTTTTACGTCCTCCTGTTGCTCCTGGCCGTTGTCGTGATCTTGTTCGCGGCATACACCGAGTTCCAGGCCTCGCGGCTCCAGGCACACTATTTCTCGGGGATCGCCCGTGAGATGAAATTCACCGTGGAGCCCGGCCCGAGCACGTCCGTACGCTTCCCGCAAGCCGGTCCGTACGATCAGCGGCTTGGCTACAGCGAGCTGCCGCAGTTCATCAAACGCCTCCAGTCGAGAGGCTACGAGATCGAAGCGCAGGCGCGTGTGACACCCCAGCTCGGCGATCTGATCGAGGCCGGCTACGCGCCGCCCTATGCCGAGAAAACCCAGGGCGGGCTGCGGGTCGTGGATTGCCGCGCCGAGCAGCTTTTCAACTTCGCCTATCCCGAGCGCGTCTATCCGGATTTCGCGGCCGTGCCGACACCCGTCGCGCAGACGCTCCTTTTCATCGAAAACCGCGAGCTCCTCGACACGACCTATCCGACCCGCAATCCCGCGGTCGAATGGACGCGTCTGGGCCGCGCAGTCGCCTCCCAGTTCGTGAAGATCGTCGACCGCGAATACGACGCGCCCGGCGGCAGCACGCTCGCCACTCAGATCGAGAAGTACCGCCATTCCCCGCTCGGCGTCACCGGATCGATATTCGACAAGCTGCGCCAGATGTACTCGGCGAGCCTGCGCGCCTACTCCACCGGCCCGGAGACGACGGGTCAGCGCCGGCGCATCGTCCTGGAATACCTGAACACCGTGCCGCTCGCAGCCGCCCCCGAATACGGTGAAGTCTCGGGTCTGGGCGACGGGCTCTGGGCGTATTACGGCGCGGACTTCAAAACCGTCAACGCGCTGCTCCTGGAGGCGCCCGCGAACGAACAGGCGCTCATGGAGCAGGCGAAAGCGTATCGCCAGGTCCTGAGTCTTCTGATCGCGCAGCGCCGGCCGACGTGGTTCCTCGGCCCCGGCCGTGAACAGCTCGCGGGCCTGACGGACAGCTACCTGAGGCTCGTTGCGAGCTCAGGCATCATCTCACCCGAGCTTCGGGACGCCGCGCTCGACGTGAAGCTTTCGTTCCGCGATCGCGGAGACGATCGCCACGGCGCACCGCGGGCCTACGTGCGCTCCTGGAAAGGGGCCACGGTGATGCGCACCCGCCTCTCGGCGATGCTGGGCACGCCGCGCCTCTACGATGTGGACCGCCTCGATGCGAGAGTCGTCAGCACGCTGGATGGCGAAGTGCAGGACGCCGTAACGGACATGCTCAAACGGCTGCAGGACCGCTCGTACGTGAAATCGGCGAGCCTCGCGGGTGACCGGCTGCTGGGTGCCGCCGATCCGAGCGCGGTCATCTACACGTTCACCCTCTACGAGCGCGGCAAGGAAGCGAACTACGTCCGCGTGCAAACGGACAACTCGACGCAGCCGTTCGACACGAACGAACAGGCGAAGCTCGAGCTCGGATCGACCGCGAAGCTGCGCACGCTCGCGACGTACCTCGAGGTGATCGCGACGATACACGAGCAGTATTCCAGCATGACCCCGCAGCAGCTGCGCGCCGTCGAAGTGGATCAGCGCGACCGTCTTACGCGCTGGGTCATCGACTATCTGCTCACCGAAACCGACAAGAGCCTCGAGGCGATACTGGACGCCGCGATGGACCGGCGCTACTCGGCCAGTCCGGGCGAAACCTTCTTCACAGGCGCCGGCGCGCACACGTTCTCGAACTTCAAACGCGAGGACGACGCCAAGGTGCCGACGGTGCGGGACGCCCTGCGCGAATCGGTGAACCTTTCGTTCATCCGCATCATGCGCGACGTGGTGTATCACTACATCTATCGCGCCCCGGATAACACCGGCCGCGTGCTGCAGGACCCGCGGCATCCCGAGCGCAGCGCTTATCTCTCGCGCTTCGCCGATCACGAAGGCCGCGTCTTCATCCGCCACTTCTACAAAAAGTATCAGGGGCTCGCACGCGACGAGATTCTCGAGGAGCTGCTCGACAATCTGCGTCCTTCCCCGCACCGCTACGCCGTCATCTATCGGTCGGTGATGCCGGAAGCACCGTTCCCCGCGTTCATGCAGTTCATGCGCGATCGCTTCCCGGGCTCGACATTGAGCGAAGGCGACCTCGCGTCGATGTACGACCGCTATGGCGTCGACAAATTCAACCTGCACGATCGCGGCTACCTCGCACGGATACATCCGCTCGAGCTCTGGCTCGTCGCGTATCTGCACCAGCATCCCGGCGCGAACCTGACGCAGGTCGTGGAAGCGAGCCGCGGGGAACGCCAGGCCGTCTATCAGTGGCTTTTCAGAAGCCGCGCCAAATCCGCGCAGGATTCGAGAATTCGCACGCTGCTCGAAATGGAAGCGTTCACCGAGATCCACAAGCACTGGAAGCGGCTCGGCTATCCGTTCGGCTCGCTCGTGCCTTCATATGCGACGGCCATTGGCGTATCCGGCGACCGTCCGGCTGCCCTCGCCGAGCTGATGGGCATCATCGTGAACGGCGGGCTGCGCCTGCCGACCTCGCGCATCGAAGAGCTGCATTTCGGAGCCGAAACGCCTTACGAGACCGTCATGCACCGCGCGAAGCAGCCGCCCGAGCGTGTGATGAAGCCCGAAGTCGCGGCGGCGCTGAAAGACGCGCTGACCGAAGTCGTGGAAAACGGAACGGCGCGGCGCGTGCGGGGAGCCTTCACGCTCAAAGACAAAACCGTGCTCGCGGTGGGCGGCAAGACCGGAACGGGTGACAACCGCGTAGAAGTGTTCGGTGCCGGCGGTCAGCTCGTGCGTTCGAAGTCGGTCAGCCGCACTGCGACGTTCGTGTTCTTCATCGGCGATCGTTACTTCGGCGTGATTACGGCGTACGTGCCGGGGCAGACCGCACAGAACTACAACTTCACGAGCGCGCTGCCGGTTCAGATCCTGAAGAATCTGGCGCCGCATCTGAACCCGTACCTCGATCCGCTGAACGCGAAGGGCTGCACGGCTTCGACGGCGGCCCGCTACACCGAAACGTCGTCGGTCTCGCCGGCCACGACCGCCACCCCGGCGAATTGAAGAGGGTCACGCCGGCCGCAGAAAATCCCGCACGTCTTTTTCCTCACGCAGGCGCCACGCGCGAGCGATCACCTGCTTCATCTCGTCCTCGGTTGCGGCCCCCGAGTATTGGCCCAGGCGCATCGCCTTGTCTTCCAGCTCCTCGCGAGACAGGCAGTTGTCGGGATCGCCTTTAGGCGAAGTGATCTTCTTCCCGAGCTCGCGGCCATCGACGGTCTTCACCGTCACGCGGCCCATCCAGCGTCGCGGGTAAGCGCGATCGATTTCCGGATCGAGCACCATTTTTACTCTGTCGTGGAAGCTGCGCAGATCGCGGTCGCGCAGTGACGCATCGGTGAAATCTGCAAGTGCAGCGCGTCCTTCGGAGGCGATGAGCGCGAGGACGAACCCCATCGAAAACTTGGACTGGTGTATCGACTGCGGATCCGTCACGGGACCGAGCACGTCGAGCGCGCCCTGATGCACGTGAGCGGTGACCTGCGCCACGTCTTTTGCCCTGAGACCGTTCTCCTGCATGAGCGCAAGCAGTGCATCTGCGGCGGGGTGCGTATGGCGGCACGAAGCGTGGTACTTGAAGGAAGTCTCGATGAGCGCCCAGCGCGTGCCGAGACCGTCCGTGAGCCATCGTGGATCGGCGTCGCTCGACATGCCTGCGGCCATCCCCTGCTTGCCTTCGAGGATCTGCCGCGCGCCGGTGAAACCGTCGCGCGCTATGTAGGCCGCCATCAGGCCATCGCCAGCGGCCTTCGCCGTATGAAGTTGCTTCGAGTCCGCCGCATCGCGCAGGAACTCCCAAAGACCGGAAGCCATCGTTCCGGCGGAACCGAGGCAATGCTGCATCCGAACGGCGTCGAGCTTGAGCACGTGCGCTGCCCCGGCCGCCGCTGCAAGTTTCCCGGCAGTGCCCGTCGTATGGAAGATCCGGTAATGAGAGCGCCCAAGGAACTCGCCCACGCGCACGCCGCATTCGTAACCGGCGACGGCCGCGGCGATCAGCGCTTTGCCGCTGATGCCGGCATGCTGGCCTGCGGCGAGCACGGCGGGAAATACTACGGTGCCCGGATGCAGCACCGAGCTGTTGTGCAGATCGTCCTGCTCGACGAAATGCGACGCGGCGCCATTCGCGAGCGCGGCAAAAAATGGCGATGTTCGCCGCCGGCTCGTCAGGATTTCGCTGGGGCCCTGCGCCGGCCCCATGAGCGTCGAGAACTGCTCGATGATCCCCACGGGACGCGCACTGCGGCCCGCGAGCGCGGACGCCAGCCAGTCGAGAAAGAGCTCTTCGGTCCGCGCAACGACCGCGTCCGGCAGCGATTCGTAGCGGATCGAGGCGAGAAACTCGGACAGCGCCTGCGTCGGGCTGACCTCCTCCGCCGGCTGAGCTTTCACTGCGATCTGCATAGCTGTACTCCGAAAAAAACCTACGACGCGCCTTCGGCGCAACTGCCCGACTATGCGCCTTGCGGCGCTACCGGAAAAACCTACACTGCGCCTTCGCTGTGCTTCAGGCGCGTACCCTCTATGCGCCCCGCGGCGCTACGTATAATTATTGTAAAGGAGGGGCTATGGGAAAACGAATCGCAGTCGTCGGCGCGGGCGCGCTCGGCGGATACGTGGGAGGCTACCTGGCGCACCACGGGCAGGACGTCACGTTGATCGACATGTGGCCGGAGAATCTCGAAGCCATCCGCTCACGCGGGCTCGAGCTCGACGGCGTCACGCCGGAAGAGAAGTTCACGGTCACCAAAGCGAAGACGCTCGATCTCTGTGACGTGCAGAGCCTTTCGAAGCAGGACCCGATCGACATCGCGTTCGTGGCGGTGAAATCGTATGACACCGAATGGGCAACGGCGCTCATCAAGCCGTATCTGGCGCCGAACGGTTTTGTGGTCTCGCTCCAGAACTGCCTCAACGAAGAGAAGATCGCGGGTGTCGTAGGCTGGGGCAAAACCGTTGGCGTGGTCTCTTCGGTCATTTCGGTCCATCTCTACGAGCCCGGGCGCATCCGGCGCACGGCGGCGAAAGGCGGCGAGAAGCACACGGTATTTCGCATCGGCGAAGTGCATGGTTCCGTCACGGAGCGCGTGCAGGAGCTCGTAACCCTCTTCTCCGTGATCGACAGCACCAAACCGACGCGCAACCTATGGGGCGAGCGCTGGACGAAGCTCACGCAGAACAGCATGCGCAACGGCGTATCGGCTGCGACGGGAATGACCGGGTCCGAGTGCGACAACCACAGGGACATACGGCGTTTCGCGATTCAGCTCGGCGGCGAAGCGGTCAAGGTAGGACGCGCGCTCGGCTACGAGCTCGAGAATGTCGGCAAGCTCAAGCCGGAACGTCTGGTCCAGGCCACCGACGGCAATTCGGACGCGCTGGCCGAAATCGAGCAGCTCATGATCGAGAACACGAAAGGAAACCCGCGCGCCGGCATACAGCGTCCGTCGATGGCGCAGGACATGGAAAAAGGCCGCAGGACCGAGATCCAGTTCATGAACGGCTACATTGCCGAAAAAGGCAAGCAGGTCGGTATTCCCACCCCGGCGCACATCCGGTTGACGGAAGTCGTCACGCGCGTCGAACGCGGCGAGCTGCCCCAGTCCCCGCGCAATCTTCCATAAGAGGTGAAACATATGGCTGTAAACACGAACGAGGCGCGCGCACAGCTCGCGCCCACCGGCAAGCTTCGCGTCGGTGTGAACATGTCGAACTTTCTGCTCACTCGCACCGACGCCGCGACACAGCAGCCGGCCGGGGTCGCAGTGGACCTGGGGCGTGAGCTCGGACGCCGCCTCGGCGTTCCCGTCGAGATCATTCCTTATCCGAATCCCGGTGCGCTCGCGGACGCCGCGAAATCGGGCGTCTGGGACGTGGGCTTTCTCGGCGCCGAGCCACAGCGCGCGAACGAGATCGACTTCACGGCAGCTTACGTGGAAATCGAAGCGACCTACCTCGTGCCGGCCGGCTCGCCGCTCAAGTCGATCGGCGATGTCGACCGCGAAGGTATTCGCATTTCCGTTC
>Ga0209382_10003573_pt1 | contig 21460 bp, 17 predicted proteins | sample SoiMetdeltSBSDD5_FD_187599 | JGI IMG/M metagenome (GOLD analysis project Ga0209382, IMG submission 187599) | Bulk soil microbial communities from a Populus tree surrounding site in Tennessee, USA - Soil MetaG P. deltoides SBSDD5 (SPAdes) (version 2) | ecosystem: Environmental > Terrestrial >... | reverse complement strand
AGATCCTCGAGGACGCGGCGGCGACCACCGATCTCAACAAGCGCAAGGAGCTGTACGCCCAGAGCCAGAAGATCGTCATGGACCAGGCGCTGACGGTACCGCTCCACGTCAGCCACCAGTTGATGGTGACCCGGAGCGAGGTCCACGGCGTTCGCCTCGACACGCGCGGCAACACGCCCTGGCTGTACGACGCCTTCATCGCGAAGTAGCGCGGGCCGTGAGCAGCTACGTCCGCACGCGGCTAACCCTGGCGATCCCGGTCCTCCTCGGGGTCTCGATCGCTGTGTTCGCGATGCTGCGCCTGCTGCCCGGCGATCCGGCCCAGATCATGCTCGCCGAGAGCGGCGCTAGCGCCGAGCGGGTCGCGGCGCTGCGCCAGCAGCTCGGCCTGGACGATCCGTTGCCGGTCCAGTACGGGCGCTTCCTGATGGGAGCGCTGCGCGGCGACCTCGGTCGATCGATCCTGAGCAATCGGCCTGTCACCCAGGAGATCGCCGGCCAGCTTCCCAGCACCATCGAGTTGACGCTGGCGGCGATGGCCGTGGCGATCGGCATCGGCGTGCCGCTCGGCCTGCTCGCCGCGACTCACCACAACGGGCCGCTCGACCTGGGCGCGATGGCGTTGGCGCTCGGCGGCGTCTCGATGCCCAGCTTCTGGCTCGGCGTCCTGCTGATCCTGTTGTTCTCGCTGCGCCTCGGCTGGCTACCGGCGACCGGCCAGGGCGGGATCGAGCGGCTGATCCTGCCGGCCTTCACGCTTGGGTTCGGGGCCGCCGCGATCATCGCGCGGCTGGTCCGCAGCAGCGTCCTCGAAGTGCTGCGCCACGAGTACGTCACGACGGCCCGCGCGAAAGGCCTGAGCCCGCGGGTCGTCCTGCTGCGCCATGCGCTCAAGAACGCGCTCATTCCCGTCGTGACGATCGTCGGCCTCCAGTTCGGCGCCCTCCTGGCGGGCACCGTCGTCATCGAGACCGTCTTCTCCCGCCCTGGGGTCGGCCGGATGGTCGTCAACGCCATCCTGGTCAAAGACTTCCCGGTCGCGCAGGGCGCCATCCTGATCATCGCCACCACCTACGTGCTGGCGAACCTGATCGTCGACCTGCTCTACGCCTGGCTCGATCCGCGAGTGCGCTACGGATGAGCGCCGAGACGGACGTCCGCCTACCGGCAGTCGACGCGTCCCGCGAGTCGATCCGATCGTCCAGTCAGGCCCGGGAGGTCTGGGGCCGGATCCTGCGCAACCGTGGCGCGGTCGTCGGGATGGCCTTCCTGGCGCTGCTGATCGTGTCGGCGATCCTCGCGCCGCTGGTCGCGCCGGCCGACCCGCTCGGCGTGGTCCCGACGAACGCGCAGCGCCCGCCCGGCGCCGAGGCGTGGCTCGGCGCCGATCATCTCGGCAGGGACATCCTGAGCCGGCTCCTCTACGGCGCGCGGATCTCGCTGACGCTCGGCCTGATCTCGGTGAGCATCGCGGCGATCTGCGGGACGATCCTCGGCCTGGTCGCCGGCTACTACGGCGGGCGGGTGGACCTGGCGATCGGCGTCCTGATCGACGTGATGCTCGCGTTCCCGGGCATCCTGCTGGCGCTCGGCATCGTGACCGTCCTGCGGCCCGGCATCGTCAACGCGATGGTCGCGGTCGGCATCGCGGCGATCCCGACCTACTCGCGGCTGATTCGCGGCTCCGTCCTGACGGCGAAGGCGAACCTGTACGTCGAAGCAGCCAGGGTCGTCGGGTGCCAGACGCCCCGCATCCTCTGGCTGCACATCCTGCCGAACGTGCTGGCGCCGCTGATCGTCCTGGCGACGCTCGGAGCTGCCCAGGCGATCCTGGCCGGCGCGGCGCTCTCGTTCCTGGGGCTCGGCGCCCAGCCGCCGACGCCGGAGTGGGGCATCATGCTCAGCGAGGGCCGCCGCTACATCCGCGATGCCTGGTGGAACTCGATGTTCCCCGGCCTGGCGATCATGGTGACCGTGCTGGCGATCAACCTGCTCGGCGACGGCCTCCGCGACGCCCTCGATCCGCGCCTGAAGTAGCCGCCGTGCGTGACCGCGACTTCCAGCGGGACAACACAGGCGGGCGCAAGGTAGGCGGGCGCAATGAATTGCGCCCCTACCGGTCCTGGGTAGGGGCGCAATCTGCCTCGTCCTCCCCTCCCCTCGCAGGGGAGGGGCTGGGGGTGGGGTCCACTCAGTTGTTGTCGTTGTCGTCGCTCTGGCCGTCGTTGTCGAGGCCGCCGCGCCCGTTGACCCCGAACCCGCCGTGGGCCACCTCTGCGCCGTTCACGTAGATGCGGATGGCGTACGCGGCGCCCGGGATCTCGCCGCCATCACCACGCTTCGTGAACGGGAAGGCGTATCGCCCGCTGCGCGAGTCGCAGCAGTTCAGCCGTCCGGTCTTGTAGTCCTCGCCGTTCGCGCGGGCGAGGTACGTGAACACGGCACCTGGGTCGTGGTCGCCGAACTCGAACGAAACCCAGACGGTGTCAGTGCCGCCGCCAAACTCGGTGCGCGGGTTCTCCGGCCGGGCGTTGGAGTCAACGCTGGTCGAGAACTGGAGGCCGTTGGTCCAGGTCCCCGCTGGCGCGGCGGACGCGGTGGTCGGCTGGAACGCGCCCGATCCGTTCCCGGGCATCCCCAGCACCACAAAGGTCGCGAGAACAGCCACCACGGCGGCGATTCGTACGATCATGATCTCCTCCCCACAGGGACAGCGCGCTTCCCATACCTCGATGGAACGCGCGCTGCTCAGAACCTCTTCCCATCTTGCTAACGACCAGCGTAGGCCGTTCGGGCCAGGAGATCTGTCACGCAGCGAACAGCTGAAATGCGTGCCTGCAGACGGTGCGGCCAGTGCTGCGCGGTGGGTGTCGAGTCCACGGCTGCGTTGGCGGACCTGCTACCATCGGGGCGTGGACGTCAACAACCCGACCGGTAGCACTGGCCTCGTCGCGATCGACAAACGCGGCAGCCACGCGCTGTTCCTCGATCCGACGACCTATCAGGAGCTTGGCCGGCTGGCGCTGACGGCGAGGCCACACGAGATCGCGATCTCGGCGGACCACCAGCTGGCGTACGTCTCGATCTACGGGCTCGGGGTGTACGGCAACAACGACCAGCCTGGCAACACGATCGTGGTGCTGGACCTGGCGTCCCGCGAGCAGGTCGGCGAGATCGACCTCTCGCCGTACGTCGCGCCGCACGGGCTGATGTTCGGGGCGGACGACCTGCTCTATGCGAGCTGCGATGCGAGCGGTGTCGTCGCCGTGGTCGATTGCGAGCAGGGCGAGATCGTGGGCACCATCGACGCCGAGTCGACCGGGGCGCACATGATCGCGATGCTCCCGGACGGCAGCAAGCTGTACTCCGAGAACGAGGAGGACAGGTTCGTCGGCGTGATGGACCCGGTCAGCCAGCGGATGATCGCGAAGATCCCGCTGCCAGGGGGCGCGGCCGGCATCTCGTCCTCGGCGGACGGCAGCCAGGTGCTGGTGGTGACGCTCGACGAGCCCGGCCTGGCCGTCATCGATACGACAACTGACAGGTTGGTGCGCCGGCTGCGCCTGGACGGCAGCACGATCGCGGCGCAGCGAGTCCGCTGTAACCCGAACGGTCAGTACGTGGTCGTCACCAACAACGACGAGTCGCTGGTGACGGTGTTGGACGCTGGCCTGACCCGGCAGACGACGTTCCCCGTCAGCAAGGCGCCGATGGGTGTGGCGTTCCACCCAGATGGCCGGACGGCGCTGGTGGGGAACCACGGTGCGGGGAAGATCACGGTGGTGGACCTGGAAGCCGCCGCCCCGGTCCGCGAGTTCGAGGCCGGAATCGGCGTGGAGACGCTGGCGTTCTACTGACGCATGCGTCAGGTGCCGAGCTGAGCCGTCGTGCTCGCGCCGTCCAGCGATTCGCGGATGATGTCGGCGTGGCCGGCGTGCTGCGCCGTCTCGCGCATCAGGTGGAGCAAGATGCGCCGAACTGACCAGCGGTCGATCACGCCGGGCGCCCAGGGCGCCTCCGGCAACGGGACCGTCCCGTTCAGATCGGGCAAGGCGGCGACGGCCTCGTCGGTGGCGCGCGCCGCTGCCGTGTACGCCTCGATCAGCCCGGCGAGGGTGGCACCCTCTGGGAAGCGGTACTGATCCAGGTCCCACATCCGGTCTGGCGTCCCGCCGCGCTCGGACAGGATGTGGGTCCAGGTCTTCTCGCCCTGGGTGAGGTGGGCGATGATCCCGCCCAGCGTCAACTCGCTCACGGTCGTCCGCCGGGCCGCCGCGTCGTCGTCGATGCCGCGGACGGTGATGAGCAGGTTGTGGCGGAGCTCGGCGAGCATTCGGAGCAGCTCGTCCCGCTCGGCAGTCACGTTGGCCTCTCCCTGTGTCATGAGCGTCCGGCCTCCTCGAGGATGCTGGTGAGCCTCTCCGGCTCGGAGAACATCGGCCAGTGGCCGCCCGGCAGCTCCACGAACCGCCACTCCGCTCCGCGCATCCCCTGGCCCCACGGATGCCCTGACTCGATCATCTGGCGCATCTGGGCCTCGGTGAACGAGCAGAGGATGCCGAGCTTCGGCAGGGGCTCGGCGTCCGGCCGGGTCAGTCGGAGCGGCTGGGTGTACGTCGCGAACGGCTGTGGCGCCGACCGTGTGCGGACCATCCGCTCCTGGTCGGCGTTCAGGCCGCTCCCGGCGCCGTTCATGGCGGCGATCTCTTCCCAGGTCGGCATCGGCCAGCGCCAGCCATCTCCGCGCTCGGCGACCTGCTGCCGGACGAACTGCTGCGCTTCGGGCGGGTAGGTCTCCAGCAGGTTCATGCCGTTGGGGATCGGCCCGGTGTCCAGGTAGACGAGGCTGGCGATCCGCCCGGCGGCGCGGTCGGCGGCTCCGGCGACTGGCACGCTGGCGTAGCTGTGCGCGAGCAGCACGACGTCATGGAGGTCTTCGCTCTCGAGGGTGTTGACGACGTCGGCGATGTGGGTTTCCAGATTTACGTCAGGGCTCGACAGGTGGACGCGGTCGCCGAGACCGGTCAGGCTGAGTGGATAGACCTCATGGCCGTGCGCCCGTAGCCGCCGCGCGACGTCTTGCCAGACCCAGGCTCCGAGCCAGGCACCGCCCACCAGAACGTAGGTCGTCATCCTCTGCTCGCTCCTCGTCTTTCTCTCTTACGGACAGCGTAGCAGGGGCTACCTGACAGTCGATGTCAGGAATCTGGCCGAGCAGGCGCGGGAGTGGGGCGGCGGAGGTGGTCACGGCAGTCCCCAGGGAGAGCATGACAGGGTATGCGGTCATTGACAGGTCGGGGCGATTGGCGTAGCATTCTAATCGATTTGCGAAGCGTCCAGATGGCGCGAGGATATGCCACGGTGCTGTGAGACAGGTTAGGACGCGAGGGGGCGTAAGGATGGCCGATCAGTCCGTCAGGTGCGTGAGCCGCCGACAGCTTCTCCAGCTTGGCATGATGTCCGCCGCGGGGGCACTTCTCGTTGCCTGCGGCGGTGAATCGTCGCAGCCGGCCGCCGCTCCGGCCAAGCCGGCCGACAGCACGCCCGCGAAGCCCGCCGAGTCGAAGCCGGCGGCGCCCGCCGCGCAGCCAGCCGCGACGGCGCCGGCGTCAGGGCAGGCTGCCGCGAAGCCGGATCCGGCAAAGCCGGCCGCCGGACAGGCGCCGGCCGTCTCGAAGGCGCACGCCGGGAAGACGATCAAGTTCGGCACACTCGCGAACTTCAAGGGTGACGCGCTCGAGAAGGCGCTGCCGGAGTTCGAGCAGGCGACCGGCATCAAGGTCCAACTCGACAAGCTGCCGCTCGAGAACCTGGTGGACAAGCTGACGGTCTCGTTCGCCGGCGGTAGCAGCGACTACGACGTGGCGATGATCGACGAGCCGTGGGTGGCCGGGCTCTCGCAGTATCTCCAGCCGATCGAGGACCTGGCGACGCGCGACAACGTTGACACCGGCACCTATGTCGCCAAGGCGATGGGTGCCGGCACCTACAAGGACGTCAAGCTGGCGCTGCCGCTCGACCCGAACGTCCAGATGGTCTGGTACCGTAAGGACCTGTTCGACGCGAAGGGCGTCAAGCCGCCGACGAACCTGGACGAGCTGATCGCCGCCGCCGAGAAGCTGCACGACCCGGCCAACGACGTCTCCGGGATCTCGATCGCCGCCAAGAAGGAAGCCCAGACGATGGTGGCCGCGATCACCCTGCTCTGGAAGGAGGGGGGCGAGGTCATCACGCCGGACGGGACGTGGGGCTTCGATACCCCGGCCGGCCTGAAGGCGTTCGAGACATACCAGCGGATCTTGAAGGTGGCGCCGCAGGGCTCGCTGGCGTACGGCGGCGCCGAGCAGCTCGATGCGTTCTATCAGGGCAAGGTCGCGACGATCCTGTACTGGGCCTCGGCCGGCCCGAACGCGATCGACCCGGCCAAGTCGAAGGTGGCCGACAAGGTCGGCTGGACCAGCATTCCGAACGCGATGAGCGGGGTCTGGGTGCTGGGCATCCCGAAGTCGAGCAAGAACCAGGAGGCGGCCTGGGAGTACGTGAAGTGGCAGACCGGCCCGGCCGGGAGCCTGCCGTTCACGAACTTCGGCGGCGGACATTCGGCGTCGGTCGATACGCTCAAGGCGGCGGACTTCGTGAAGAAATATCCGTGGGCGCCGGATCTCCAGAAGGCGCTGGAGAGCTCGAAGGCACGGCCACAGACGCCCCACTGGACGGCGATCCAGACGGCGATCGTGGACATGTCGACGGCGATCCTGTCCGGGCAGCAGAAGCCGGAGCAGGCGATCAAGGCGGCCGGCGAGCAGCTGGCGACGTATCTGAAGTCGTAGGCCGGACCTCAATCAGTCCTACCATGGGGCCCCTTGATCCCCACGGCCCCCAGCCCCCTCTCCGGCGCGGATCTTGACGAGCGACGGTTCTGGTGACTCTGGCGTGGCGCTCACGGTCAGCGCTCCGGGCCGGCGGCGACGCCGAGCGGGTCGGAGGGGTCCGAGTCGAGCAGGAGCTGACGCATCCGCTCGACCTCGCCGGTCTCGCCGATCAGCTCGGCAGCGCGCAGGAGCTCGTGGAACGCCAGCAGCGCCGAGCGGTTCGGCTCGTGCGCCCAGGGGACCAGGCCCATACCGCGCCAGCCGTTGCCGCGCAGCCGATCGAGGGCGCGATGGTAGCCGGTCCGGGCGAAGGCGTACGCTTCGACGTCCTGGCTCTGGGCGCGGGCGACTTCGGCGAGGTGCGCCCAGCCGCCGACGAACGCCGGCCAGCTTCTGGCGACGGCCGCCAGCGCCGCGCGCCGCTCGGGGCTGCCGTCGTCGCCGATGTGGAGCGCCTCGTCGAGCGCCTCGACGGCCTGCTCGGTATCTGGCGGCAGCAGGACGGACGGCTGGGTCATCTGGCTCGAGAGATCGACGAAGCTCGGACGGTCCTGGGCCATCGTGGTCCCCCTTCTTCCACTCTTTCAGGATCCCCAGTTGAGCGCCATCGTCTCGACGACGCGCTCGTGGACGGTGGCATCGTAGCCGTGGGCTTCGAGGAGCGGGCGGGCGATGTGCTGAACGAACGCGGCGGCTGCCTGGAAGACGATCATGCCCTGGCCGTTCAGTGCGCGGCGGCCGGCCCAGCGGGCGTGGCGCAGCATGGTGGTCTCGGCGGGGGCGTAGACAAGGTCGAAGAAGGCGGTGTGCCTGGCGACGCGCGTCACGAGGCGCATCGAGAGGGCGTGGTTCTCCAGGATGCTGTCCGTCGCCGTGGAGAGCCAGCGCTGGAGGCGGGCGCTCTCAGGCTCGTCTTCCTGTTCGTCGATCGAGGGCGGGGCGGCGGGGGCCAGGGCTGAGTACGGCTCCAGGTAGGCGATCTTGCCTCCCCGCACGAGCTTCGCGCCGGCCTGGCCGCGCGTGGAGGCGTTGACGATCAGGTCGATGCCGGGGACCAGCAGCTCGGCGTCGGCCTCGTCGAGGCTGGTGGAGTTGCCGAACACCTCGGAGACGCGCTCGCCGAGCGCCAGTGCTGTCTGGGGCGTGCGGTTGGCGATGAAGAGGCGCCCGTGCGGGCCGATCGCCTCGGCGAGGGCGAACGCGACAGCCGAGCCGGCCCCGCCGGCGCCGATCAGGAGGACGCTCTTTCGATCGAGCGTTGGCATGAACGGCTCGGGCTGACCGGGCCAGGTTCGGGTCAGGTTGCCGAGGGCGCCCTCGCCGTCAGTGGTGAAGCCGTGCAGGTCGCCGTCTGGGGTCCGGACGACGGTGTTGACGGAGTCGAGGCGCTCCGCGCGCTCGTCGACGGTGTCCAGGAGCGGGATGACGGCCTGCTTGTATGGAACGGTGACGTTGGCGCCGAGGAAGCGCGGCTCGCGGCGGATCGCGCGGAACAGCGGCGCGAGGTCGTTCGGTTCGACGTCGTACGGGGCGTAGACGGCGTCAAGTACGAGGTCGCGAAAGGCGGCGTTCCAGATCGGCGGGCTCTTGGAGTAGGTGGACGGGTGGTCGCCGATCAGGCCGGTGACCCAGGAGTCCGGGCCGGGCTTGAGCGGCAGCGGGTTCTGCACGTGCGGCTGGAGCGAGGTCAGGGTACGAGTCACAAAGCCGGATTGTATCTACGTGCGCGGCTCTTCGGCGGCACGCGGGTGGATTTCGGTGGTGAGGAGTCGCCTGAACGTGCCCTGCCGGCCCTCGCGGTCCGCCAGGCATTGCAGAAGGCGGCCATTGAGTCGAACCGGTGTGAGCGCCGTGGGTCGCACGCCTTGGCGACGACCTGGAAGAGGGCGAGCGATCCGCGAAATGCGTCGGCGTCGAGCGTGTCGTCGGACAGCAACACCAGTGCCGTTCGGCCCATGACGAAGACGTTGGTCCGCTCGTCGATCAGCGCGCCCAACTCGAATTCTTCGGGCGCCATGAAGCGCGTGGAGCCGAACATGCGCCCCATCGAGTTGCGGAACGGGCCTCGCGCGTACATGTCGAGGTCGACAACGCCGAGCCGCCCCGACGCGAAATCGTAGATCAGGCACCCGTCGTAGAAGTCGACCGCGATCCAGCCAGCCCGCGCGATCTGGTCGTGCAGGTCGTAGACAGCGTCGAGGCAGCCAAGGATCGTGTCCGCCGGCAGGCTTCGAAACCGCTGGAACGCGCTCGCGGGATTGTCTCGTTGGGTGCGGGGCGTCCCGAGCAGATCACCGTCGAGCCACTCGTAGATCAGCAAGGGACCGGCCGGTGACTCGACGACACGGTAGAGCCTTGGTAAGGTGACATGGTCACAGCTCTTGCGCAGTCGAACCGCGTTGCGGAGCAGCGCGATGCGGGCAGGATGGCCGAGGGCTGGGCGCGGGTTGTCCGGGAGTCCGGCCGTCTTGGCGAAGTAGCGTTCTGCGCCGATCTGAACGCCGTAGGAAACGTTGCCGGAATCCTGGGTCGGCGTGCCGAATTCGGCAAACACCGTGCCCACCGAGCGCAGGTATTGCTCGGGGGCCAGATCGACGACGTCACGGTCCAGCAGCGGGTGCGGCATCGGCGGCTCCGTCCATTATGGGCAATCACGTGGCCTTCGCGGCGTTCGAGACGATGACGGATAGGATCTGCTGGAGGCGGTGGTTGACGTGGTCGAAGCACTCCCGCGCGGCCGTGAGCACCCCCGCATCGTCTCGACCAGTTCACCGTGGGTCACCGCGAAGTGCGTGTCGTCATTGAGGCGGTTGACGTAGTCGTGGATTGCCCCGACGAGTGTGTACGTCATGCCGTGAGTGTAGCTCCGTACCATGCTGTTCTGTGCCGTGTGTGTCGCGATCGTGGTAGCCGGCGGCGCGGTGATCGGGCATACTGCGGGCTGGTGGATGCGCTCGATCTTACACGCCTCTCGCCCGCGACTCTTCGACTGGTTCAGGATGCTCGCTATCGGGCACGTTTGACCTTGGACCTGCTTCAGTCTGACCCGTCGTCGCCGGATTCTGCTCCGGCGAGGGATGCGATAGATGCGGCAGTCGTGGAGATCCTGGCTGCTGCCGGCCTGCCGCGCGGCCCGATCAACGGCCTGATCGTGGAAAACTTCAACCGTGGCTGGTTCGGACGCAAGGCCGGAGTCGGCCATTCACTCGTGGACATACTGAATCGGTCGTTGGCAGAACAGGATCGGGCGCCCCTGAGTGCCCTGCAGAGGCAACGTACTGCAATATTGGCGCGGCGCCTCTTCGCAACCGAGCGAGGTAGAGACCAGCCGGACGTTGAAGTCCTGGTGGCTACGTGGAAACAGGTGATCGGATGACGCCAGAAGCGTTCGTTACCCGCTTGAGGCAGTAGAGTGACTGCACAATTGCCTAAACCACAACATGTTGTGCCCTGGACGGGTACCGAACACACAACCGGTTGTAGTCCGGGCTTATTGTGCAGTCGCTCTAGTTGGTTGCTGCGCGTCTTCCGCGCGAGGCGGGTGAGTTGACCAGCGAGCATCTGCAATCTGTGGCGCCCTCTATGACACCGGGGCAGATCGTCGAGGTTGCTGATCTCATGGAGTGGGTCGATACGATGCTTGATCTGGACGCCGCCGCCCAGGCCAGGATGCAGTCCGAGCCAGAGGTACAGCCTTCGCGTAGTGCGTGACCAGATCAGGACCGGTCCGAAGCCGAGTCCATGTTGAAAGGCCGCTCGGCTCAGGCGGATGTGCAGCGTGGAGGCGTAGGTCAGGCGGGGGCGGCGGCCGGGGCCGGGCGCTGCGCGGCGAGCCAGCCGTTGGTGCCGCCGTCAAGGTTGGTGACCCGCGCGTAGCCGACGGCGTGCAGGAACTGCGCGGACCGCAACGAGCGCATCCCGCTGGCGCAGACCACCAGGATCTCGCGGTCCTTCGGGATCTCAGCGAGGCGGGTGGCGAGGTCTGCCTGGGGGATCGAGACGGCGCCCGGGACCCGGGCCGCCGCGTACTCCGAGGGCTCGCGGACGTCCACGATCATCGGGTCGTGCGTGGCCTGCCAGGCTGAAAGCTCGTCGACGCCGATCCGCCCGACCTCGGCGTCGTGCTCGTGGGTGGTGCGGACCCAGCTGTAGTCGGCGACGCCGCGATTGGTGTCCAGGATCGCCGTCATGTTGAGCGGTCGGGCTGGAACCTCGGAGGCCATCGCCAGGAAGTCGGCTTCGGAGAGCTGGAGGACGGGGTTGAAGCGGCGCTCGAAGCCGATCGTCGTGCTGGGCCGGCCGCACATCCCCTTGCCGCAGAACCCCTCGAAGTGAGCCGGGAAGACCTCGACGTAATCGGGCATGGTGAGCAGGCGCTGGACGCTCTGGTACTCCTGGCGGGCGCCCTCGGCCCCGCCGAAGTCCGGCCGGCCGACGTCGCCGACGAACAACGTATCGCCGCTGAGGACCATCGACGGCTCCGGACTGCGCGGTGGGTTCACCAGCACGATCGAGATCGACTCCGGGCGGTGGCCCGGCGTGTGAACGATCCCGAGCCGTAGAGTGCCGAGCTGGAGCTCCTCGCCGTCGCGGAGGCCGCGGAACGGGAACACGACGTCGGCTGATTCGTGGAGGCAGAGCTCGGCACCGGTCGCGGCGGCCAGCTTGCGGTTGCCGGAGATATGATCGGCGTGGAGGTGGGTGTCGATCACCAGGCTGACGCGGTAGCCGCGCTCCTCGGCGAGATCGAGGTACGGCTGGACGTCAAAAGCTGGATCGACTACCGCTGCCAGGCGGGATTCGCGGCACGCCACGAAGTACGAGGAACAGCCGAGGTCGTCGTGCAAGAACTGCTTGAAGTACATGGCCCGGGACTCCTGAGGGAGGTGACTATCCGCCGTTGGACAGCACGCGGGCGTCGGGCCACGTCGGTCGCGACGCTCACCCCTACCGTATAAGATTCCCGAGTCACCGACAAGACTTAAGGGCATAGGCCCCCAGAAGTGTCCGAAATCGGACACTTCTGGGGGCCTGCTGGCGTCGGGCTATTGCTGGGAGGCGGGGTGCCGAACGAAGCGGCCGAGACGGCCGCGCTCCCAGGGGGTGTTAGCTTTCGGAGGCGGCCGGGTTGTCGATCGGCGCGCCGATCACGCTGCCCCACTCGGTCCAGGAGCCGTCGTAGTTGCGGACGTTCTTGAAGCCGAGGAGTTGGGAGAGCACGAACCAGCTATGGGAGGAGCGCTCGCCGATTCGGCAGTAGGCCACGACGTCCTTGTCCGCGGTGACGCCCTTGGAGGCGTAGAGCGTGGTCAGCTCGTCGGCGGACTTGAAGGTGCCGTCCTCGTTTACGGCCTGGCCCCACGGGATGTTCGAGGCGCCGGGGATGTGTCCGGCCCGCTGGGCCGTCTCCGGCAGTCCTGGGGGCGCGACGATATCGCCGTTGAATTCGGCGGGGGAGCGGACGTCCACGAGCGCCTTGCCGCCGCTCGCGCCGACATAGTCCTGGACGTCCTTCTGGTAGGCGCGGAACGTCAGGTCCAGGTCTTTCGCCTGGTACCGCGTCGTCTTGACGGAGGGAGCATCGGTCGTCAGCTCGCGGCCCTCGGCCTCCCACTTCTTGCGCCCGCCGTTCATCAGCGCGACGTCGGTGTGGCCGTACATCCGGGCGACCCAGTAGGCGTACGCCGCGAACCAGTTGTTGTTGTCGCCGTAGAAGACGATCTTCATGTCCGGCCAGACGCCAGCTTCGGAGAGGAGCTTCTCCCACTGGTCCTTCGGCGGGATGTCCCGGCGGATCTGATCGCTGAGTTGGGTCGCCCAGTTGAAGCCGACGGCCCCGGCGATGTGCCCCTGGTCGTACGCCGTCGTGTCGACGTCCACCTCGATCAGGCGGACGGCCGGATCGTTCAGGTGTTCGGCGACCCAGTCAGTCGAGACCAGCGCGGCCTCGTTCGCGTATCCTGCCACGTTCTCTTCCCCTCCGCTGAGCCTGTCCGGCTCAGACTTCCGACGGACGCGCCAGATGCTGCCCACGGCGCGTGACGCTGGTACCAGAGTGCCTCAGTCGGGCCAGTCTCGGATCTCCCCGTCGTCCATGCAGTGCCCGGCGCCTGCTCGCATCACCAGGAAGGTGCCGCTGGTGGGCGGCGCCACGACGTAGCCGAGCCAGTGGCGGCGTTCGGCGGCCGGGAGCCGCTGCGCGAGGTCCGCCGCCGAGGCGTGGATCAGCCGATCCTCGTCTGCGATGCCGAAGTCCAGGGTCCAGCCGCCCGGTGTACGGACCCGGCCGGCGCTGTTCGAGCGCAGCACGCGGACGCCGGTCTGGGCACGATAGCGGTCCAGCACGGCCTGGTGGAACCAGACCTGGGCCAGGCCGATGTCGCCGGCCAGGACTCGCCCGTACACCAGTGCGAGCTGGGGATCATCGGGCGGCCGGGTCGGATCGGCCGGCTGCGTCCCTGTCTCGTCCGCCATCAATCGCTACTCCGGGGCTCCGCAATGCCTGATGGGCCAGCAGGCCCGGATACCACTCTCGGATGAGGATAGCGACCGTTCCGCACGATAGGCAAGTAAGACAGGCGACGTACTCGGAAATGGTGTGGCGTGCCGCCGTCTAGGAACGGAGGCGGGACCCCGGGCGGCGGACCAGCTCGCGGCGCTCCGGTGGGCGCAGCAGCAGGTCGAGCGCCAGCGCGAGCACCCGGGCGTGCCGCAAGAACAGCAGCGGCAGCGCCACCATCAGCACGGCTGAGCCCCACTGGAGGAGCGTCCACGGCGGGTTGGGCCAGGTCCAGTACAGGATGGCGGCGAACGTCACGGCCCAGACGAGCTCGGCCACGATCAGGTTCACGACCATGCTGCCCAGCTCATAGCCGTCACCCTCGCGCTGGAGCAGCAAGCCGCACCCAGGGCAGGTCTGCTTCAGGGTGTAGACTCCGGCGAACAGGCCGGACTGGCCGCAGGCCGGGCAGCACAGCATCATCGCCCTGCCGAACAGGATGCCGATCTTCTCGAGCGTGCTGTGCTCGAGTGGCTTGTTGAGCACGGGATGTCTGGGGCGTGGCATCGACGGCGACTTTCCTGAACCTTCTACCATTCTACCTTGGGGCTGAACGTGTACGTCGTCCATTCCGAGCATCATCGGCTCCACGCCACGGCTGGCCTGCGGCCTGACGCGCACCCCTCGGTCACGGCCGAGGTGCCGGCGCGGGCCGAGGTGATCGCGAGCGCGCTCCAGGCGGCCGGGCTCGGGCCGACGGCGGCGCCCGCCGATCACGGGCTCGATCCGATCCTGGCCGTGCACGATCCGGACATGGTCGAGTTCTTGCGCACGCTGTACGAGCAGTACGTCGATCAGTTCGGGACGTTCGAGCCGGCGGTCTACCCGGATACGTTCGCGGTTCGTCCCCTGCGTCGCAAGCCGACGGGGCTGCTCGGGCTGCTCGGCTACTACACGTTCGGCGTCGACTGCCCGGTCGTGGAAGGGACCTGGACGGCCGCGTACTGGAGCGCCCAGTGTGCGCTCACAGCAGCCGATCTCGTCCGGTCAGGGGAGCGGGCAGCGTACGCGCTCTGCCGGCCGCCGGGGCATCACGCCGCGGCCGATCTGTTCGGCGGGTTCTGCTACCTGAACAACGCGGCGATCGTCGCGCGGCAGCTCCAGGAGGGGTCGCCGGGTGACGCGCGGGTCGCCATCCTGGACGTGGACTATCACCACGGCAACGGGACGCAGAGCATCTTCTACGCCGACCCGTCCGTGCTGTACTGCTCGCTCCACGCCGACCCGGATTTCGAGTACCCGTACTACTGGGGCGCAGCCGACGAGCGCGGCGAGGGAGCGGGCGAAGGCTTCACGTGGAACTGGCCGCTGCCGGCGCAGACGGACGACGCCCGCTATCTCGCAACACTGGATGAGGCACTGGCTGCCGTGCAGGCGTTTGCGCCACGGTACCTCGTCGTCTCGGCCGGCTTCGACGTCGCCGCGGGCGATCCGGTGGCGATCGGCGGCTTCACCATCGCGACGGCCGGTGTGGGCGAGATCGGCCGGAAGATCGCGCAGCTCGGCCTGCCAACGGTGATCGTCCAGGAGGGCGGGTACGGGCTCGACCGGCTGGGCGAGGACGTCGTGGCGTTCCTACGAGCGTTCGCCTGACACCGCTCGGGCACGCATCGCGGTGGGCGCGTGCTACCGCGACGCGGGGCCGGTACAAAGGTGGTGGGGCAGGGCGGTGGACGTACTGTGCTCCTGGGAACATTTCGCTGCGCGGGCCCGCCGGACTGAAACATTCTCGGCACGGGTGGTGTTGTAGGCGTCAGGACAGGTAGGTCTGGCATGTACAATGCACGACACTACTTCGATGAAGCCTAAGTATTTTGAGGTGGGGACATGAGCGGATTTCTGAGCGCGCTCAGGCGGCGCCTGTCCCGCGCTGACGCCCTGGGGCAGGCGCGATGAGCCGGGCCGCCGGGACCGTCGCTGGCCGGCAGATGAACGACTGTTCGGGGCGAATGAACGCCACGACGGTGTCGCCGCGAAGCGTTCCGAATGCAACAGCGAGCCTTCCGGTTACGTCATATGGGTAGACCGTAAATAGCAGCAGCCTGACTTCAAGGACGAGGAGGCGGCCCGGTCGACGTGGATCGACCGGGCCGTTTTGCTGGGAGAGGGACGAGACATCATGAAGCTCACGCGCATGTCGGTGTACCGCCCGGTGGTGGCGCTCACCGTCACGCTCGCGCTGACGCTGTTCGGCCTGATGAGCTACGTCAGCCTGGGCCTGGAGAACAACCCGGAGCTGAATCTGCCGTTCGTGACGGTGACGGCCGCGTACCCCGGCGCCAGCGCCCAGACCGTCGAAGAGCAAGTGACCCGGCCGCTCGAGGACTCGATCTCGTCGCTGGGCGGCATCAAGTCGATGAAGTCCAGCTCGCAGGTGAGCCTGTCGCAGATCATCATCGAGTTCGAAGAGAGCGTGAACGTCGATATCGCGGCGTCAGACGTGCAGCAGAAGGTGAGCGGTGCTCGCCGCGAGCTGCCGTCTGAGGTCGAGGAGCCGACCTACTCGAAGCTCGACTTCAACGACATGCCGATCCTCAACCTGGCCGTGACCAGCGTTGGCGAGCCGGACCCGGTGCGGCTGTACCGGGTGGCGAACGACGTCGTCCGGCCGAAGCTGGAGGGGATCCCCGGCGTCGGGCGGGTCACGGTGGTGGGCGGGCGCGAGCCGGAGGTCCAGATCGAGGTCCAGCCGGACCGGCTGCGCGCCTACGGTCTGACGATCAACGATGTGACCAGCGCCGTGCAGTCGCAGTATCTGGCGACGTCCGGCGGACAGATGAAGACCGGCAGCGGGGCGAACACCCAGAGCACGTCGTTGCGGCTGGAGACGCGCGGCGCCGATCTGACGAGCCTGCAGTCGATCCCGCTCAACACGCCCGCTGGCGGTGTGATCGAGCTCCGGAACGTCGCCAACGTCTTCCAGGGCGGCAAGGAGCCGGACACGATGCTCCGGCTGAACGGGCAGTCCGCGGCGGGCCTGCTGGTGTTCAAGCAGTCCAGCGCGAACATCACCCAGACGGCGGACGCGGTCATCCCGCAGGTCGAGAAGATCAACGCCGAGCTGCCGTCGGGCTTCGGCCTGGAGATGGTGATCGACCAGAGCCGGTACGTCCGCGAGACGGTGGACGAGGTCCAGCACGAGCTGGTGCTGGCATCGCTGATCACCGGCATCGTGCTGTTCTTCTTCCTGCACAGCCTGCGCAGCACGATCATCGTGATGCTGGCGATCCCGACCTCCCTGCTGGTCGCCCTGATCGCGATGCAGTTGTCCGGCCAGACGCTCAACAACATGACGCTGATCGGCCTGACCACGGCGATCGGCGTGCTGGTGGACGACAGCATCGTGGTGCTGGAGAACATCTTCACGCACCTGACCCAGGGCAAGGAGCCGAAGATCGCCGCGGTTGACGGCCGCTCCGAGATCGGGATGGCCGCGATCGCGATCACCCTGGTGGACGTGGCGGTCTGGGGACCGATCATCTTCATCACCGGCATCACCGGGGCGTTCCTGCGGGCATTCGCGATCGTGATGGTGGCGGCAACGCTGGCCTCGCTGCTGGTCAGCTTCACGCTGACGCCGCTGATCGCCTCGCGCTGGCTGAAGTCCGGGTCCCAACACGAGGAGACGCCGACGCTTCTGGGCCGGTTCGGACGGATCTTCGAGCCGTCGTACCTGTGGCTGGAGCGTGCGTACCGGCGTACGTTGCACTGGTCGCTTCGGCACCGCCCGGCGATCATCGCGGGCGCGATCCTGGTGTTCTGCTCGAACGGCTTGATCGTCTCGCAGCTCGGGACCGAGTTCGTGCCGGAGGGTGACCTCGACTCGACGATCATCGTCGGCGAGCTGCCGGCCGGGACCGCCCTGGAGGCGTCTGAGCGGGCAGCGCGGCGCTGGGAGATGCTGCTGCTCGATCGCGAGCGGTTCCCGGAGATCCACTCGGCGTACGTCCAGATCGGCGCCAGCGGGAACCCGCGCCAGATCCAGGTGACGCTCGAGGTCGGCAAGCCGAGCACGAGAGGGCGGACCAGCCAGGAGATCGCCCGGGCGGCGATCGAGGCGGGCGAGGCGATCGTGCCGGAGATGCAGGCGCGTCGGAGCAGCGAGGGTGGACCGAGCGCACAGCCGGTCATGATCGAGGTGTACGGAAACGACCTGGATCAGCTCGCCCAGGCGGCCGACTCCGCACAGCAGGCGCTGGCGGCCCTGCCGACGCTGGCCGACGTGACCAATAGCCTTTCGTCCACGGAGGAGGTGACGATCCGGCCAGACTCGGCCCGCCTGCGCGACATGGGCGTGACGGCCCAGCAGATCGGAACATCCGTCCGGGTGGCGTACCAGGGTGCGACGGTAGCGAAGTGGGCCGAGCCGTCCGGCAAGGAGCGCGACGTCCGAGTGACGCTGCCGGCCGAGGTGCGCAATCAGCCTGGCGCGCTCGCCAACCTGCCGCTGATCCAGCGTGGGGACCGGATGCTGACGCTGCAGCAGGTCGCGACGCTCGATCGGCAGCAGAAGCCGACGACGATCAACCGGGTCGACCGGCAACGGGTGGCGACGCTGGGCGCCGAGCCGAACGGCGTGCCGCTCGGGACGGCGACTGAGGACGTGACCAGGGTCATGGATGGCGTAGCGCTGCCGCCCGGCTCCCACTGGAAGCTGGCCGGGACCGGCGAGGAGCAGCAGAGCTCGTTCACGGCGATGATCTTCGGCCTGGCCGCGTCGATCGTGCTGATGTACCTGGTGCTGACGGTCCTCTACGAGAGCTGGCTCCAGCCGGTCCTGATCCTGACGGCGCTGCCGCTGGCGTCGGTGGGGGCGTTCCTGGGCCTGCTGGTGTTCGGGCAGACGCTGAGCGTGCCGAGCTTCATCGGGATCATCGCGTTGTTCGGGCTGGTGGGGAAGAATGCGATCCTGCTGGTGGACCGGGCGAACGACCTGCGCCGCGAGGGGCTGAGTCGGGAGGCGGCGCTGGAGGAGGCCGGGCCGCACCGCCTGCGCCCGATCCTGATGACCTCGGCGGTGCTGATCTTCAGCATGCTGCCGGTGGCGATGGCGTTGAGCGACAGCTCGTCCGGGCGGGCGCCACTGGGCGCGGTGCTGGTGGGCGGTATGGCGACGAGCACGCTGCTCTCCTTGCTGTACGTGCCGGTGGCGTACACCTACTTCGATAGCCTCTCGAAGCTGGGCGGCAAGCTGGTCCACTGGCGGCCGTGGACCTGGCGTCGACGATCCTCCGACTCGGGGGGGCAGCCGATGCCGTATCCGGTGGCCGGCGGCGCGAGCTCGGTCGGCGAGCGGCTCCAGGCGTTGCGCGGCGGCCGTCGCCGTCGCCCGCCGGGGCCGGCCCTGGCGACCGGGCGGTAGGACGACCTCACCCCCCAACCCCCTCTCCCGCACGCGGGAGAGGGGGAGGCTACGCGTTGCAAGCGGGGGATCGGCGTTGACACCAGGGGCGTGGAAGCGGTGGCAGGTGTTGTTGCATCTGGCGATGGCCTTGCCGTGTGGGGTGCGCGGGCCGGTGGAGTGTCGGGCGTTCTGGCGCTCGGTGGTCATGCTGCCCTCCCACTGGTGTCGCTACCCGTGGGAGAGGCGAGCGTTCGAGCCCGGACGGCACGTCTGGCGGGAGCGGCCCGCTGGGGCAGGGATCGTTATGCGAAGAGATTTCGGAGCGATCCGGTAGGGCTGGCGGCGGGGGCCTCTTCAAGGAGGTTTCTGCCAACTCCTGGACAACTCTTCGCATAAGGCCTATGAGCTGACCATGTTATCCGAAGTTACATCACCTGTCAAATGTTGCGCTTTGGTTTAGATTCGTTACGGCATCTTGACAAAAGCAAAGATTCTGCTACACTAGCGGCGATTCCGGGGCGGAATCAGCTGATTCGGCGGTGTGACTAGCAAGGAGCGATGATGCTCTCTCTCTTTCCCATCTTCTTGATCTCGGAGACCAGAGTTGGAAGGATAGGAGTTCGTCCCGTTCGCCGACAGTCGTCTGGCTACTGCTGTTTGCCAGATGGGTGTTCGCTCGCGGCCGTTCCGTCTGCGTGCGCGTTCGAAGCTCCGTGAGCGGGCGCATCGGCCGGCCAGTTCTCCGCCGAATCGTGTGCGTCGCCGTGCTTGTGGGTCTGCTCGTGGTGGGTAGCAGCCCCGTCGTCACTCCGCCAGTGCGCGCCGACGACGAAGAACAGCAGGCGAAGGAGGCGGCAGCCAGGCGGACCGGCGTCTCGCCTGACAGCCTGCGCGTCGGGCGTAAGGCCGACGCCCGGTATCCGAACGCCGGAGTTACCGCGCGGTCGTTTAAGGTGTGGCACGAACAGACTGGCCATGTCGAACATGTCCTCATCGGCGCGAACGGCCAGGTGCTGGACCGTGCCGCCGTCGAGCAGGCGGAGCAGCAAGCGCGGTTCCAGAAGTACGGGCGTCTAACACCGGAGCTGGCTCAGCAGGTCAGCACAGGATCACCAGCCGGTCGCATCGGTGTCAACATCTGGCTTAGAGAGGCCCCCTCGGCGCCCGCCACCCGACCCAATCCGAATCGTGAGAACGCTGGACGCGTATCCGAAGCGCAGATTCAGTCGACGCTCCAGGGCGCCCAGATTCAGCGGACCGCCGAGGTGCGCGCAGTCAACACGCCGATCGTCCAACGCCTCGCCGGGCTGGGAATCACGGCCCAGGCGAGCACGCTCGCACCAGTCGTGGTGGCCGAGTTGACGCCGTCCGAGGTCCAGACCGTCGGGACGTGGCCAGAAGTGGATACGATGTACCCTTCCTACCGGACATCGCGGGAGCTCGAGGTGGTCCGTCCGACCACCGGGGCAAGCACCGTGCACACACGCGGGGTCACCGGCTTGGGCGTCTTGATCGGTGTGCTGGAAGTTGGCGGACGGGTCGCGACGGCCAATCCGTTTCTCAGTGGAATCACCCAGGATACGACGCATGTCTGCGCAACACCGGAGGAACATGGCACTGGCGTTGTCGGCATCATACGCAGTACAGATACCACGCGCCGCGGGATCGCTCCGGATGCGATCGTACGGATAGGTGGTGTATGCCCTGATGGGATCACCCCAGCCGTCTTCGACGCGCGGATGCAAGCTCGTACCAATGATGCTGTCACCTGGGGAGCGCGCGCATTCAACCTGAGCTGGGGATCCAACCCACATCTCGTGGTAAGCGCAATGGACCGGTTCTACGATGACATCGTCCTTAACGTCCATCGTACGGTGGTGAAGTCGGCGGGGAACAACGGACCCGGCTTCGGAGATGGTACGGGGGACGTAACCAGCCCCGGGCTCGGGTACAACGTCTTGACGGTGGGAAGTCTGGACGATCGCAATACGACATCGCGCAGCGACGATATCATGGGCGCATATTCGAGCTACAACGATCCGATCTCGGCGAACGGGGATCGTGAGAAGCCTGAGGTCACTGCACCAGGGACGCTGATCAACAGTACGACGATCGCCTCGCCTTGGACAGGTAACATCGACTCGGGCACGAGCTACGCGGCACCGGTGGTTACCGGTATGGCCGCGCTGCTGATGCAGCGCGAGCCGATCCTCCAGGCCTGGCCGGAGATCGTCAAGTCCATCACGATGGCGACCGCGATATTCAACGTCGAAGGCGATGTGCGGCTGAGTGACAAAGATGGCGCCGGCGGCATCAGCATCGATATCGCGGACGACGTCGCGCGGCGCATCGCCGGCAATTGGGGCAGTTCAAACTACACTTGCTCCTCAGCGAATCCGCTCACACTCGATACCATGTCACTCGCGGCCGGGCAGCGAATTCGTGCAGTCATCGCCTGGGATACCAATTCCGCGTATACGAACTATGGGAACCAACCGTCCGCCGACATTGACCTCCGGCTGCTCGGCCCGTCCGCAACCCAGGTTGCCGTCTCGGATAGTTTCGACAATACGTACGAGATCATCGACTTCACCGCCAGTGGACCGGGCGGTCCTCCTCGACGGTGACGGTCGTCTTGGGGTAGCGGCGGGTGACCAGGTGGACGCCGGCCGCGAACAGGCGCTG
>Ga0209382_10003569_pt1 | contig 21479 bp, 22 predicted proteins | sample SoiMetdeltSBSDD5_FD_187599 | JGI IMG/M metagenome (GOLD analysis project Ga0209382, IMG submission 187599) | Bulk soil microbial communities from a Populus tree surrounding site in Tennessee, USA - Soil MetaG P. deltoides SBSDD5 (SPAdes) (version 2) | ecosystem: Environmental > Terrestrial >... | reverse complement strand
GGCCGCGGCAAGATCGACGAGATCGGCCAGACCGCGCGCGCCGAATCAGCGGTGCTCTTCGTCTCCGACGACCCGCTCTCGCCGATCCAGGAGCGCAACATCTCCCAGGCGCTCGGCATCAAGGTCATCGACCGCACCGCGCTGATCCTCGACATCTTCGCCCAGCGCGCGCGCACGAGCGAGGGCAAGCTGCAGGTCGAGCTGGCGCAGCTCACGTATCTGCTGCCGCGGCTCGTCGGGCAGTGGAGCCACCTCGAGCGGCTGGGCGGCGGGATCGGCACGCGCGGACCGGGCGAGACGCAGCTCGAGTCGGACCGGCGCGCGATCCGTCGCAAGGTGATGCAGATCCGCCGGCAGCTCGACAGCGTGCAGGTGCACCGGCGCCTGCAGCGCCAGGGGCGCCGCCGCTCGGGCGTGCCCGTCGTCGCGCTCGTCGGCTACACCAACGCGGGCAAGACGACCTTGCTCAACCGCCTGGCGGGCTCCCAGCTGACCGCCGCCGACCAGCTCTTCGTCACGCTCGACCCGGCCGCGCGCGTCGTGGAGCCCGAAGGGGGCCGGCGCTTCGTGCTGACCGATACGGTCGGCTTCATCAGAAAGCTGCCGCACGAGCTGGTGGCGGCGTTCCGCGCGACGCTCGAGGAGCTGGCCGACGCCGACGTGCTGCTGCACGTGGTCGACGCGAGCCATCCGGCGATCGACGATCACATGAAGGCGGTCGACGATCTCCTGGCCGAGCTCGGCGTCGCCGACCGCCCGACGGTGCTCGCGCTGAACAAGATCGACCAGCTCGAGACCGATCCGGCGGTGCTGGCCCACCGGACCGACGCGATCGCGATCTCGGCCGCGGACGGCACCGGCATCGACGCGCTGCTGCGGGCGATCGAGCGCGCGCTGCCGCCAGTCGGCAACCTGACGCTCCGAATTCCGCACGGCGAGGGCGCCCTGCTGACGCTCTGCTACGAGCGAGGCCGCGTGCTGGCGCGGCGCGATATGCCGGGCTTCGTCGAGCTGGATGTGGACCTTCCGGTCGGGCTCCTCGGCGCGCTGGGACGCTACCGGGTCGGTGAGCCCGGGCCCGGCGCGGCAGTGGTAGACTGAGCGCCCCATGGGACTGGCCAATTGGCTCACCCTGCTCCGCATCCTGTTGATCCCCGTCTTCGTCACGCTCCTCGTCTACCGTCGGCCGGGCCTGGCCCTGGCCGTCTTCGCCGTCGCCGCGCTGACCGATCTGCTCGACGGCTGGGCGGCGCGGCACTGGAAGGACGAGAGCTCGCTCGGCGCGTTCCTCGATCCCATGGCGGACAAGCTTCTGCTGACCTCGTCGTTCGTCACGCTGACCTATCTGAAGGCGCTTCCGTTCTGGATCGCCGCGGTGGTCATCAGCCGCGACGTGATCCTGGTCTTCGGCGCCCTCCTGATCTACATGACGGGCGGCCGCATCCGGCCGCGCCCGACGTGGGCCGGCAAGGCGGCGACCCTGTTCCAGGTGCTGGCGGTGCTGAGCGGTCTACTCGCGCGCTTCTTCCAGATCCAGATCGCGCCCAACTTCGTGCTGTGGCTCGCGGCCGGCTTCACGGTGATCTCTGGACTGCAGTACCTCGTCCAGGGTATGCGGTTCCTCAACGCCTCTCCCGCCGCCGCGCGGGAGGAGTCCCCTGAAAACGCCCTGTACCGCTGAGCCCGCGGGCGTGACCGTCGCCGCGGTCACGCCGCGCACGCCGGCGGCCGCGGCCGGCCTCGCTCGCGGCGACCGGATCGTCGCCGTCAACGGGCATCGCCTGCGCGACGCGATCGACTTCCAGTTCCACGCCGGCGAGGAGCGGCTCGAGCTGACGGTGGAGCGCGACGGGGTGACGGCCGTCCGGCGCCTGCATCGCCGCGGGCCCGGCCTCGGCCTCGAGCTGACGGCGCCGCGCCCGAGCGACATCGCGACGTGCGCCAACAAGTGCGTGTTCTGCTTCATCCATCAGCTGCCCAAGGGCATGCGCCGGAGCCTCTACGTCAAGGACGACGACTTCAGGCTCTCGTTCCTGCACGGCAACTACATCACGCTGAGCGACCTCGACGAGGCCTCGTTCGCGCGGATCATCGAGCAGCATCTGTCGCCGCTCTACATCTCGGTGCACGCCACCGACCCCGAGCTGCGGCACGCCCTGCTCGGCCGGCCGCGGCACTCCGCGGAGATCCTGCCGCGCCTGGAGCGGCTGGCGAAGGCCGGGATCCGGATGCACGCGCAGATCGTGCTGTGCCCCGACCTGAACGACGGCGTCCATCTGGAGCGGACGGTGCACGAGCTGGCGCCGCTGCATCCGCACGTCGCGACGACCGCGATCGTCCCGGTCGGGTTGACGCGGCATCGCGAGCGGCTGCCCGCGCTTCGGAGCCTCTCGGCGGAGGAAGCGCGGACATTGGTCGCGACCGTCGGCGGCTGGCAGCAGCGGTGGCTCGCCGAGCTCGGCAGCCGCTTCGTGTTCCTCGCCGACGAGATCTATCTGCTGGCGGGGCTCCCGCTTCCGCCGGCCGCCGCGTACGAAGGCTTCCCGATCGCCGAGGACGGGATCGGGCTCGTCCGACGGTTCGAGGACGGCTTCGGTCGCGCGATCGCTCGCCGCCGTGCGCCGGCTCGCCGCGCTGGCGACGTGACCGTCGTGACGGGTGAGATGTTCGCGCCGCGGCTTCGCGCGCTGCTCGCGCAGGGCGGCTTCAACCCGGCCGAGGTCCGCGTCGCCGCGGTGAGCAACGACTTCTTCGGTCCAGCGATCGGCGTCGCAGGCCTCCTGACCGGGCGCGACATCCAGCGCCAGCTCGCGACCTCGCCCGATCTGGGCCGCGCGGTGCTGGTGCCGGCGGTCGCGGTGCGCGACGGCGACGGCGTCTTCCTCGACGACCTGGCGCCGGCTGACCTGGCGCGAGATCTCGGCGTGCCCGTCCGGGTGGTCGAGCCCACTCCGGGCGCGCTCCTCAAGGCGATCCGCGATAGCTAGCAGGATGAGCCGCGAGGTCGCGCCTTTCTCAGGCCACCCTCGGTGCATGCCAGTCTCACGGCTCGTTACCATCGACCGGAGCCGATTCACGCTGCACGAAAGATCGGGCGTGCGGAGCCGGGTCGCGTCTTTCTCAGGCCACCCGCGGTTGGAGCCGGACTCGAGGCACTCGCTACAATGATCCGTCCGATCATCGCGATCGTCGGGCGCCCCAACGTCGGCAAGTCGACGCTCTTCAACCGTCTCGTCGGCCGGCGGCAGGCGATCGTCCGCGACACGCCGGGGGTGACCCGCGATCGGCTCTACGGCCAGGTGAGCTTCGAGCGCTGGCAGGCGACCGTGGTCGACACGGGCGGCTTCGATCCCTCGTCGGAGGAGCCGCTGATCGAGGGCGTGCGCCGCCAGGTGCTCGCGGCTGTCGAGGAGGCGGACCTCGTGGTGTTCGTGGTCGACACGCGCGACGGCCCGACCGCGCTCGACCTCGAGATTGCGCGAATCTTGAGAAAGGGCGGCCGCGCCGTCGTGCTCGCGGGCAACAAGGTCGACGGCGCGTCGCAGGAAGGCGGGCTCGCCGATCTCTACCGTCTGGGCTTCGGTGAGCCGGTGCCCGTCTCGGCCGAGCACGGGCGCGGCGTCGCGGGGCTGCTCGAGGTCCTGCGCGCGCGCTGCCCCGCGCCGCCGACGCCGGCCGCGCGGACCGAGGGCACGGTGCATGTCGCGGTCGTCGGCCGCCCCAATGTCGGCAAGTCCTCCCTCGTGAACGCGATGGTCGGCGCCGAGCGCGTGCTCGTGCACGCAGCGCCCGGCACCACGCGCGATGCCGTCGACACGACGCTTGTCTACGAGGGGCGCACCTTCGTGCTCGTCGACACTGCCGGCATCCGGCGCAAGGGGCGCGTGCAGGAGCCGCTCGAGAAGCTGGCGGTGGTCATGGCGCTCAAGAGCCTCGAGCGGTGCCAGGTGGCGCTGGTGGTCGTCGACGCCTCGGAAGGCGTGGCCGCGCAGGACGCGCACATCGCCGGGTACGCGAACGAGGCCGGGCGCGCCACGGTGATCGTGGTGAACAAGTGGGATCTGGTGCCGCGCGGCATGGTCCGCCGTGCCGAGGTCGTCGAGCAGATCCGCGATCGGCTGCCGTTCCTGGACTACGCGCCGGTGTGCTTCACGTCGGCGATGCGCCGCGAAGGCATCCCCGAGCTCTTCGACATGATCGCGCAGGTCGCCGCGGAGGCGCGGCGTCGCATTCCCGGCGTCGCCCTGACCGAGGCGCTGCGGGCCGCCGTCGCCCGCCGTCCGGCGTCGTTGCGGGGCGATCCGCTGACGATTCAGTCGGCCTCCCAGGTGGCCATCGAGCCACCGACGTTCGCGCTCAAGGTGAACCGACCGAACGACATTCACTTTTCGTACGAGCGCTACCTGGTGAAATCGCTGCGGCACGCGTTCGGGCTCGCGGGCTCGCCGATCCGGCTCTCGCTGCGGAAGGCGACCGGGTCGCGCTCGCGCCCGCGGGGGGTGCGGCGATGAAGGTCAGGGCCTGGTCGGGCAAGACGGGAGTCGCGCGGGTCTCCGTCATCCTCGCCATCGTCGTGGCCGGCCTGATCGCGGTCGTGGCGGTTCCGCGTCTGCGCGCGTTCTACTTCGGGCAGGGCACCGTCCCCTACGAGCGCGCGCGCGCGACGCTGTCGCGGCTGCCGACCCAATTGGCAGCGGGGAACACCGGATCGACGGGTGCCGCACTCGGACGCAAGCCGCTGGTGCCGGACAGCGAGGGCCGCATTCGCGTGCGCGTGAGCGATCGGACGCCGAATCGGTTCCCGGCCGAGGGGATTCCGGCGGGCTGGACGGCCAAGGAGTTCGAAGGGCACGCGTCGGTGGAGCTCGTCAAGGACGAGGCGCGTCTGGCGCTCCGGCTGCGGAGCGAGCACTCGTCGTTCGCGCTCTATCGCGACGTCGTCGTCGACCTCAACGAGTTTCCGTTCCTCTCGTGGTCCTGGAAGGTCGTGCGCCTCCCGGACCAGGGCGACGTCCGGGACCGCGCCGCCGACGACCAGGCCGCCCAGGTCTACGTGATCTTCCCGCGCTGGCCCGCGCCGCTGCGCAACAGCGACGTCGTCGGCTACGTCTGGGACAGCCGGGCGCCGGTCGGCACGCAGATCACGAGCACGAAGGCGGGCAACGTCAAGATCATCGTGGTCGAATCCGGGCGAAGCCAGGCCGACGCCTGGCGCGTGGAGCACCGCGACGTCGCCAGGGACTACGCGGCGCTGTTCGGGCGGCCGGCCCCCCGGGTCGGCCAGGTCGCCATCATGATCGATACCAACGACACCAGGGGGGCCGCCGAGGCCCTCATCGGGGACCTGATATTCGCCAGGACCCGCTCTGAAAGCATGGAAAGCGCAACGTCTATGCTAAGATGACGCGCATGGCGGATCCTGAGCGTCCGCGCGACGATAGCGATTACGACGACGAGCGCTTCGAGGACGAGGGACGGCGCTCGATTTTTTCGGCACTGTGGTTCCGTGCAATCCTCGTCGTGATCGTCCTCGGTGTCGTCGCCGCCGTCGCAGTCCCGTACGTACTCGAGCTCGCGAATCAACCCGCACCGAAGACGTCGGCGATCAGCAAACCCGAGACGTCGCCGCCGCCCGTCGCACCGCCCGCGCCGCCCATCGCAAGCACGCCGCCGCCGCCCGCGACGGACAAACCAGCCGATAAGCCGGCGGCGATGGACAAGCCGTCGACGAGCGAACCGCCAGCGGCGGCGCCGATGCCTACGCCGCCAGCGGAGAAGCCCGCGGGCGCGCCGCGAAAATCCGAAGGAAGCAAGAGCGCCACCGCCGCCGGCAAGAGCTCGGCCGCGAAGGATCAGATTGCCAAGGAGTCGGCGAAGGAACCGCCGGCGCCTGCGCCGCGCGCGCCGCGTGTGTCCGGCGCACCGAGCCCGACGGGACCGGCCAGCGGATACTTCGTGCAGGTCGGCGCGTTCAAGAATCCCGACACGGCCAAAAAGCTCGCGGTCCGTCTGCGCGAGCAGAAATACAACGTCGAAGAGACCTCGGCGGCCGGCGTCGCCGCGCCGTCGCGCCCCGCAGCGCCGAGCGCGCCGCCCGCGTCCGCCGCCGCGAGCGACCGGTACGACGTCTACATCAGCGGCGGCACGCCCGCGGATATCAACGCTAAGCTCAGTACCCGAGGCCTCAACGCCGAACCGGCTTCCGGCGGCGTGGTCGTGAGGCCGAGCTTGCCGTTGCGCGATGCGGTGGCGCTCTCGAAAGATCTCGCCGTCGACGGGCTAAAGGTCCAGGTCCGTCGCGCCGCGGGTGGATCGGCGCCCGTGCCGGCGACGCCGCCGGCGACCGCTTCCGCCGCGACGAGCGACGGCACGCTCTATCGCGTCCGCGTCGGTCCGTTCGACGACAAGACGGCCGCGACGTCGACCCTCCGCGAGCTCGAGCAGAAGGGCTATACGCCCTTCATCGCGCGAGGCGGGCAGTGACCGCCGGGGGCGCGCGCACTTCGCGCCGCGTACCCAGGGGGAGGTGACTTGCAACCGTGACAAAGAACGATCTGGTCAACGCCGTGGCCAACCACGGGCTCTCGAAGCGGCAGTCGTCGTCGGTGGTGGAGTCGGTCTTCGACATCATCTTCCGCTGCTTCGAGAAGGGCGAAGACGTGAAGATCGTCGGCTTCGGCCACTTCCGCATCCGGCGCAAGGCATCGCGGCGCGGGCGGAATCCGCAGACCGGCGAATCGATCGAGATCACCGCGCGCAAGGTGCTCACCTTCAAACCAAGTAAGGGGCTCAAACAACGGATCAACGCGCCGGCGTGACCACGACGGAAGTCGCAGAAAAGCTCTACTACCGTATCGGTGAGGTGGAGTCGATCACCGGTATCCCCGCTTACGTCCTTCGCTACTGGGAGTCGGAGTTCAAGCTGCTCCGCCCGAAGAAGAATCCGGCGGGCCAGCGCTTGTATCGGCCGCGGGACCTCGAGCTCGTGCAGCGCATCAAGACCCTGCTCTACGAGGAGCGGCTGACACTCGAGGGCGCCAAGAAGCGGCTGATCAGCGAGTCGCGTCGCACGGATCAGCTCGAGCTCGGCATGAAGGAAGCCACGTACGCGGAGACGCTCAAGCGCATCCGCGATCGTCTCGGCGTCCTGCGCGCGCGCCTCGGTTCTTGAAGGGCCCCGGGATATCTGCGACAATTCACGCCTGAAGGTCGGGGCGTGGCGCAGCCCGGTAGCGCACATGACTGGGGGTCATGGGGTCGGAGGTTCAAATCCTCTCGCCCCGACCATTTTTCTCCTCTCTTGTCAGAGTCGGTATGCCCGTCGTAGTCCTCACTAACGATGACGGTATCCACGCGCCAGGCCTGGCGGCGCTCGAAAAGGCGCTGGCCGAGCTCGGCGACGTGTACGTCGTCGCGCCCGAGCGCGAGCAGAGCGCCTGCGGCCACGCGCTGACGTTGCACCGGCCGCTGCGGGCGCTGAAGATGGGTGAGCGTCGGTTCGCCGTGAACGGCACGCCGTCCGATTGCGCGAACATGGCCGTCCTCGGCTTCCTGCCCGAGACCCCGGTGCTCATCGTGTCGGGGATCAATCACGGTGCGAATCTCGGTGACGACGTGACGTACTCGGGCACGGTCTCGGCGGCGATGGAAGGCACGATCCTCGGTGTGCCGTCGATCGCGGTCTCGCTGGTCGACGGCGGCGACTTCGAGGTCGCCGGCCGCGTGGCGCGCCTGATCGCGATGCGCGTGCTGGTCGGCGGGCTTCCGGGCAACACGCTGCTCAACGTCAACGTGCCTCCGCAGCCGCCGCGCGGCATCCGGATGACGCGCCTGGGCCACCGGGTCTACAAGGAAAAGATCGTGGAGCAGGCCGATCCGCGGGGCCGCAGCCACTACTGGATCGGCGGCGGCGACGCCAGGTGGGACGATCTCGACGGCACGGACATGGGCGCGGTGCACGACGGCTACATCTCGCTGACGCCGCTGCACCTGGATCTCACGAATCATCGAGCGCTGGTCCAGCTCGCCGACTGGCAGGGCGGCCTCAACGCGCAGTTCCGCACCGAGACCGATCGCCCGGCCCGCCGCGGGCCCGCGCCTGTCGCCGCGCCCAAGCCCGCGCCCGCCGCCGCGACCAAGAGGAAGCCACGGAGAGGGTAGTGGAGCGCACACGCGACGCGTACGAGTCTTCTCGCGCGCGGATGGTCGAGGAGCAGCTCGTCCATCGAGGGGTGACGGACGAGCGCGTGCTCGCGGCCATGCGCCGCATCCCGCGTCATCTCTTCGTCGAGGAGCCGCTGCGCGATCGCGCGCACGGCGACCATCCCTTGCCGATCGGCGAGGAGCAGACGATCTCCCAGCCCTACATCGTCGGCTTCATGACCCAGCTGCTCGAGCTGCGCGGGCAGGAGAAGGTACTGGAGGTCGGCACGGGCTCGGGCTATCAGACGGCCGTGCTGGCCGAGCTCGCGCGGCGCGTGTGCTCGATCGAGCGGCTGCCGCGTCTGGCCGAGCGGGCGCGCGGACTCCTGGAGCAGCTCGGCTACGACAACGTGTGGGTCCGCGTCGGCAGCGGTACGCTCGGCTGGCCCGACGAGGCGCCATTCGACCGGATCCTGGTCACGGCCGGCGGGCCATCGATCCCGCCGCCGCTCTTCCAGCAGCTCGCCGAGGGTGGGCGCATGGTGGTGCCGGTCGGGGACGTCGCCAACCAGACCCTGACCGTGGTCGAGAAGATCCGCGGCGAGATGAAGACCCGCTCGTACGGGGACTGTAAATTCGTCAAGCTTGTCGGCAAGTACGCCTGGGAGACTTGACGACCTTGTGCAGGCCCGACGACCCTGTACAATAAGTCGGTCGCGTCGGGGCGTAGCGCAGCCTGGTAGCGCGCACGGTTCGGGACCGTGAAGTCGGAGGTTCAAATCCTCTCGCCCCGACCATCTCTCTGACCGTCCGGCGGTCCTTACGGCCGTCGGGCGGTCGCTGAAATCCGAGCCAGCGTCAGTGAGCGGATCGAAATCGGCCGCCGAAATCGTCATCGCCGGACGGGTCCAGGGCGTCGGCTATCGCAACTTTGCGCAGCGCCGCGCCTCGAATCTGGGTCTGGAAGGCTTCGTCATGAACCTCAAGGACGGTCGCGTGCGCGCGCGGGCCGAAGGCCCGCGGCCGACCATCGAGAAGTTCATCCAGGAGCTCGGCAAGGGCCCGCCGCTCTCGCGCGTCGAGAACGTGAGCGTGCGCTGGCTGCCGGCCTCGGGCCGCTTCGCGGAGTTCGGGATCCGCTATGCAGAGTTCGAGCAATGAGCGCGGCACTTCACCGCCGGCGGCTCGCGGTGACGCTCGGGCTGATCGCGGTCGTCGGCGCCACGCTGGCCTACGCCGAGCCCGCCGCGGGACCGCGCACGCCGCAGCGTACGTACGAGGTGAAGGCGGGCGACACGCTCTACTCGCTCGCGAAGAAGCACGATGTCACCGTCGCGGCGCTCGTGAAGGCGAACCGCCTGCCGAACGGCGACACCCCGCTGAAGGTCGGTCAGCGCCTGGTCATTCCGGTCTCGGACACGGCGCCGTCGACCGCGCGTCGCAGCACGACGCCCGGCCAGCCCGGCGCGCCGGCACGCACCGCGGCGTCGACGGCCCAGGCGCCGGCCCGGCTCGCGCTCGCCGTGCCTGACTTCGACACCGGCACCCTGCAGCTGGTCTGGCCGGCCGAGGGGCCGGTGATCTCGGCGTTCGGCCATCGGCGCAGTGGCTGGCACGGCGGCATCGACATCAAGGCGCCGCTCGGGACTCCCGTGCAGGCGGCCGCGCCCGGCGTGGTCGTCACGGCGGGCATCGAGGCGCGCTACGGGCTCGTGGTGAAGATCGAGCACGCGCAGGGCTTCGTGACCGTCTACGCCCACAACGACGTGAACCTGGTCGAGGTGGGCGACCGCGTGGAGGTGGGCGATCTGATCGCGCTGGTTGGAATGACCGGCCGCGCGACCACGCACCACGTGCACTTCGAGATCCGCCGCGACGGGCTTGCCTACAATCCGCTCTACTTGCTGCCGATGCCGCCGCGCATCGCGCAGATCGACGAGACGGCCGAGCGACCGCATGAGTAAGGAAGCGGAGGAGACCGTCCCCGACGAGCCGCTCGACACGCTGGTCGACGCCGAAGATCACGAGGTCCGCGAGGAAACGCGCGCGACCAGCCGCGAGAACCTCAGGGTCTACCTGAAGGAGATCGAGGGGATCCCGCTCTTGTCGCGGGAGCAGGAGGGCGAGCTGGCGCGAAAAATACGCGCCGGCGACGCGGGGGCGAAGGCGCGGCTCACCGAGGCCAATCTGAGACTCGTTGTCCAGATCGCGCGGCGCTATCTGAACCGCGGGCTGCCGCTGCCGGACCTGATCGAGGAAGGCAACATCGGTCTCTTGCGCGCCGTCGAGAAGTTCGACGGCGAGCGCGGCACGCGCTTCTCGACCTACGCGACCTGGTGGATCCGCCAGGCAATCGTCCGTGCGCTGGCGAACCAGGCTCGGACCATCCGGCTGCCGGTGCACGTCGAGCTGCTGCTCGGCCGCTACAAGCGCGAGCAGCAACGGCTCACGCAGGAGCTCGAGCGGCCGCCGACCATGGAAGAGCTCGCGGCGGCGATGGGCACGACCGTGGATCAGGTGGAGGAGCTCGAGGAGATCCGCTTGCAGCCCGTATCGCTCGAGACCCCGATCGGCGAAGGCAAGGGGCGGGTGGAGGACCTGATCGCCGACCCGTCGGCCGACCCGCGCCAGGCGCTGATCTCGCTGTTTCGCGAGCGCACCGACCTGGTATCGGTGCTCGACGATCTCGCGGCCAACGAGCGGACCGTGCTGCGGCGGCGCTTCGGCCTCGAGGGCGATCCGCCCGAGAAGCTCGAGGCGATCGGGCAACGGCTCGGCCTCACCCGCGAGCGCATCCGTCAGATCGAGGCGGCGGGGCTGCGCAAGCTGCGGGCGCTTCTCGGCGCGCGGGGCATCGACGCGGCCGATCTCTCTTAACGGCGAGGCTGCCTTCGCCCGCCACCCGCACTACGAGGTCGCGCACGCGCGTGGCTACGACGCCGAGTCGCACGTCGCGGCGATGGACATCGAGGGCATCGACGTGGCCGTGATCTACGGCACCCGCGGCCGCCAGGTGCAGATGCACGATGATCTCGAGCCGGAGGTGGCCGCCGCGCTGGCCCGGGCCCACAACAACTGGACGCGCGACTTCTGCGCCCACAACCCCGAGCGCCTGAAGTTCGCCGCGCAGCTCTCGTTTCACGACGTGGGCCTGGCCATCCGCGAGGCGCGCCGCGCGGTCCGAGACCTCGGCGCCGTGGCCGTGATCGGCAATCCGAACCCGGTGCGCGGGCGCCACATCCACGATCCGGAATTCGAGCCGCTCTGGACCGCGATCGAGGAGCTGGAGGTGCCCGTGGGCTTCCACCCGACCGGCCAGGCCTCGCTGCGCGACGACATCGCCCGGCGCTATCTCGACCATCCCAACGGCCGTGTCATCGGCGTTGCCGGGCGTAACCCGATGGAGCTGATGCTGGCCTTCGCGAGCTTCGCCGCCGGCGGCGTGCTCGAGCGGCATCCCGGGCTGCGCTGCGCCTTCCTCGAGGGGACGTGCGGGTGGCTGCCGTGGTGGCTCTGGCGCCTGGACGAGGCGTGGGAGAAGTTCGGCCCGGGCTCTGAGGTGCAGATCTCGCAGCTCCCGAGCCAGTACTTCTTCCGGCAGTGCTACGTGGCGACCGACGCCGACGAGAAGGTGCTGCGGCAGGTGGTCGAGGCGGTCGGCGACGACAACATCGTCGTGTCGACCGACTATCCGCACTCCGACGGGCTCTTCCCCAGCGCGATCGAGGAGTTCACCGCGCTCGAGGGTGTGAGCGACAAGACCAAAGCCAAGATCCTCTGGGACAACTGCGCGCGGCTCTACAAGATCAACGGCGGCCGCTGAACCTCGGGCTCGGGCAGGGTCACGATCGCGAACGAGGTGAGCCGGAGCTCCTTGTCGATGTGCGGCCGCGTCCGGCGGTCGGCGCGTCGCCGCTCGGGGGTGATGTCAGCGGTCTGCCGCCGCCGCTCGCCGAAGCGCCGGTCGACGACGACCTGAACGGAGGCACTGCCGCTGAAGTGCTGCTGCAGCTCGCCGGCGAGCTTCGCGTTGCCCCGCGAGACGATGAACAGGAAGCGACCCGGCGGAGTCGTCACGGACAACGGCGGACCCTCACCGGCCTCGCGCGCATTGGCGAACAATATCGCACACGGCCGGGGCGAACACGCACTTATAGCAAGATCGCCCTCGCGTGATAGGCTCGGTCTAGGCGCATGGCATCGCGGAAGCGCACGGGAGCGCGAAAGCCCAAAAAGAGCCGTGAGCGCGCGCGTCGCTCGGCCGCTCAGTGGCTGGTCCGGCTCAAGGGCGGCGAGGGGAAAGCCGGGCTCCATCTGCCTCCCGAGTTCGTCCTCTGGGTCTTCGCGGGTCTCCTGGCTCATCTCGATCGTCGCGGCGACGCACAGATCGCCGACCTCGCCGAAGGCGCCTTGATCCACGGCGGCGGCCTTTCCGTGCACGACGGCACGCGCTGGCACAGCGCCGGACCCGCGCACGAAGCGGCGCTCCGAGCCATCGCGCAGGCGTTCGCCGATCTCGATCTGACGCGCGGCCACCGGCAAGACCGGGGCGCGTGGGAAATGCTCGACCGTGTCGAGGCCGCGTACACCAGCTTCTGCGTCGGCCTGCGGCCCGACGGCACCGAGTCGGACCGCGACTACCTCGACGAGGAGCTGCGCCGTCTGGGCAAGGAAAGCCTCAGCGACTCGTCGACCCGCAAGAAGTTCAGGACCAACCTGCGGCGCCGTCTCCTCCGCGCCGCGCTCGACGACGTCGCCCGCCGCCAGCTCTCGTCGCGCGCGACCAAGCGCCAGATCCGGGCGCGCGGCGACGAGATCCAGCGGCACCTGCAGCGCGCCGGCCTGCTGCAGCTGGTGGGCGGCTCCGTCCCCTTCGTCAGCGCCTGAGCGCGCCGCGCCGCTCGACCTCCATCAGTGGCGCTTCTGCTCGCGCAAGATCTTCGGAATGACCTCGCCGTCGACCGTGGGGGCGGGCGCCACGCCCAGGATCTCCATCACCGTCGGCGCCACGTCGATGTTGTGGACCCGGTCGATCTTCCGGCCCTGTTTGAGGTGGGGACCGGCCGCGTAGAAGATCGCGCTCATCGACGGCAGGTTCGAGTTGTGCCCGTGCGCGCCGTAGAAGTTCGGCACCGAGTAGACCGTGGTCGTGGCATTGAACGGCGGCTCACCCAGTCGGGCCACGCCCGGAGCCTGGATGCCGTCGAAGTTGTAGCCCTCGATCATCAGCGCGACCACGTCGCCGGTGTCTTGCCCGAAGTTGTCGTCGACGCAGAAGCCGGGAAACCCGCAGGCGGTCGGTCGCACGAGCACGTCGCTGAACAGCCGCGCGGCATGCGGGTTGTAAAAGGCGTGGGGATCCTTCGCCGCGTTCAGCGCCGCCGCGACTTGGCTCACCAGCGCGCCGTAGTCGGCCGGCGTCACGGTGCCGCCGCTCTCGCGGCCCTGGAGGTTCACGTAGATGTTGGCGGCGGGTCCGGTGGTGCGAATGCCGATGAGGTTCACGTTCACACCGGCGTTCGCGAGCAGATTGCGCAGGCTCACCGCCGTGTGAAACGGCGCCATCCCGTGGTCGGAGACGACGAACACGTCACGCTGGGGCTCGCCATCGTGCCGCGAGCCGATCGCATCGAGCACCGCCTCGACGGCGTGACTGGCCTGCTGATACGCGAACCGCAGATAGCGGGCGTAGCGCTTGATCTTGTCCTGGTCCTGACCGGCGGCCCCGGGCGGGTTGCCGGGCGTGCCGATGCTGGTGTTGTCGGTCGGGTTGGTCGGCTGCCGCGGATCGGTGAGCGTGAACTGATGCCCCGAGCCGTCCGGCTGCTCGAAGTAGATCATCACGAGATCGGCGTCGCGATTCCCTTTGATGGCGCGCACGGCCACCCGGATCTGATAACGGGTCCAGGTCTTGACCTGGTCCTCGTACATCGCCTCGAGCTCGAGATCCGGAAAGCCGGTGAAGCCCGGGCTCAGGCGCTCGGGAATGCGAAAGTCGGGCTGCGGCGCCCAGAAGCCGACGTTGTCGTTGATGTCGTCGACCGCCGCGAGCACCGGCGTGTTGCGCGGAATGAAGTTCGCCCCGTAGCGGGCAAATCGCACCGTCGATAGATCCGGCGCCAGGAAGCTCACGAAATAGGCGGCGCCCACCTTGTTGGCCGACCCCTCGAAGAAGAACTTGGCCGAGTGGCCGCCCAGCTTCGCGTACGCCGGGCCGGTCGAGGGAGGCGCAAACGGCCCGTGCGGGATCCCGGCGGTGGCCTCGAAGAACACGAGCGTGTCGTAGTTGACGGTGTCGTCGTCGGTGGTGTCGAGCGCCGCCGCCTTGATGTCGTAGCGCAGCGTGCGACCCCCGGCGTTGTTGGTGCCGCAAGGGTTCGCGGCGACGACCGTCGGCGAGCAGAAGACCGTCTCGACCGGCGCCGCGGTCACGAGCACCGGGCTGTGCGAGCCGTGACCGGCGGCGGCGAGCTGACCGCGCAGGGTCCCATCGTCCGGGATGAAGCTCGCGACGGCGAGCGCGAAGCCCTGGGCGCCCAGGCCACCGAACGCCCCGAAGGGCACGGTGTAGTCGTTGACGCGGGTCGGTGTCGCCACCTGCACGAGGGTGTTCGCGATCCTGATGTCCGCGCCGTCGCTGCCGGGCCACGTCGCGGTCACGACTTTCTTGCCGGCGCGCCGCAGCTGAACCCAGAGCGGCTCGGCGGTCGGCGCGGGGGAGGGGCCCAGCGGGCTCAGCTGATAGCCGCCGATGGGCGCCGCGAAGCCGCTGATGGTCGTGGCGATCGGCGCCGCGACCGGATGAAACGTGTTGAGCGGAATGTCGTTGTGCGGCGCTGTCGAGCCGGTCGCGATCGCGATGTGCGCCACCGCCGTCACCGATGGCGTCACCGTGATGTTCTGGTCGGCGACCACGCCGCGGGCCTTCAGACGTCCGAGGCCCGTTTTCCGGTCCAGCACGCCGGTCTTGAGATAGTGCTCGACGATGTCGGCCTGTGCCCCGTCGAGGGAAATCACGACGACCTGGGGCTTGGCGTGGTTGCGCTCGTCGTCGTCGTGGTGAGCCCACACGTGTGAAGCGGGAGCGGCGGCGGCCAGGGCCGCCGCGAGGACCAGAGTCTGCAGTGCGAGTCGCATGAGGCCTCCCGTGCTGGGGGTTCGGATCGCGCCGCTGCGGCGGCAGGTGTTGCCCGGCGCGCATCTCAGCACGGGATGATTGCGGGCCTGTGTGGGTTCTGTGTCGTTCTCACTGCGCCGGCTAGTCGATGACGGCGTCCGTTCGTACCAGCACCGTGCGTGGGATCGTGAGATTCAGGGCCTTCGCCGTCTTGACGTTGATCACGAGCTCGAATTTCGTCGGCTGCTCGACCGGTAAGTCGCCTGGCTTGGCCCCGCGCAGGATCTTGTCGATGAACGACGCCGCGCGGGTCAGCAGGACGCGATAGCTCGGACCGTACGAGGCCAGGCCCCCGGCCACGGCGAACTCGCGCAGCAGCGAGATCGACGGCAGGTGATTCTTGAGCGCGAATTCGGCGATTCGGTGGAACTGCGGGAAGAGAACCGGCTCCGGCATGACGAGCAACGCATCGGCGCGCTGCCTGGCGACGGCGGCCAGCGCGGCGTCGATCCCGCTCGCCTCGCGTACGTCCACGTAGTCGAGCGTCAGCGACAGCCCGTGCGCCGTCTGTTGCAGGTCACGCCAGATCTTCGGCGACACGGCGTTGGTGCTGTTCAAGATGACGGGGATGCGCGAGAGGCGTGGAGAGATCTCCTTGAGGAGCTCGAGCTGCTTGGTGCTGAGCTCCGGCGTGAGCACGGCGCTGCCCGTGATGTTGGCGCCCGGCCGCGCGAGGCTCGCCACTAGCCCCACCGCCACGGGGTCGGCCGACGCGACCATGACGATCGGGATCGTGGTGGTCGCGCGTTTGGCCGCGAGCGCCGGCATCGACGTGCTCGCGACGATGACGTCCACGTTGGCCCGCACGAGCTCGGCAGCGCGCTCGGCCATCAGCGCCGGCGTCTCCGCGAACTTGAAGTCGAGCACGAGGTTTCGTCCCTCGACGTAGCCGAGCTCTCGCAGCTCGAAGCGTAGCGCCTGGACCAGGTCGTTGGCGGCGGCCGCCGGCAGCGGCACCAGCACGCCCACCCGATAGGGCGGGCTGGCCGGCTGCGCCCAGGCTGTGGGCGCCGCGAGGAGGCTCAGGACGAGCGTGAGCACGAGCGCGATCGGTCGCATGACACCTCGATCGGAAATGGCCGGCGGGAATCTAACCGGACGCTGGAGCTCGATACCGCATTCTACCCGGACTGTCGAGCGCGGCGGCGCCCGCGTCGCGGGTAGTCGACCGCTCGAAGTCAGAAGGGAATGAAAGTTCCCCAGACAGGCTTGACAGTCGGCTCGCCCCGGCCACATGATCTCGATGCCAGGGAGGCCGCCCTCCCCCGGAGGCACGTATGAGAGCGCTCGTGCTGATGCTCGCCCTCGCCTGTGCCGGCTGCGTGAGCCTCTCGCCCCAGCAGGAGGACAGGCTGGCCGAGATGCAGCGCTTCGCCGACAAGACGACGGCGCTCTACCGCATGCCCTCGATCCGGATCTCGGTGCAGCCGTCGACCAATCTCAACATCGGCGCGATCTACCGGCAGGGCAACGTGCTGGTGAACGTGCGTATGCTGGATTCGCCGCACCTGATCAAGCTGATGGCGCACGAGCTCGGACACTACGTGCTCGGCCACGACAGCGTCATCCAGCAAGCGTCCTCCCAGGCCGAATACCAGCGCGTTCAGGAGCGCCGCGAGCTCGACGCCAACGCCAAGGCGGTCGAGATTCTCGTGCGGGTCCAGGGGCTGAGCCAGCCCGAGGCGGTCAAGATGATCGCGGATGCGCTGCGCCGGGCGGCTGACGCCGAGCTACGGGGTGCGCCGCCGACTCCGGGGCACTTGCCGCCTAGCGCGGAGTTGGCGGATCTGCTCGCGCGGTTTCCGGAGTCGGAGGTGGTGCAGGAGAAGGTGCCGGGGCGGTAGGCACGCTGAAGAAGCTGCACATCAACTGCGCCGAGACCGCCTCGACGCAGACTGTAGTCACTTCGAGGCTCATCGTGGGCACTGAGCGCGACTTCGGTTCGATCGCGATCCCCTCATCGTCGGCGCCAATGTCAGCCAAGCGACTGAGCGCGGCTTTTGATGACGGTCCTCACGCCCCGATACTCGGACCGAGGTCAATGACGCTGTGATGGCCGCGAGGCTGTTCAATCGTGATCTGACTCGGTTCCTCCTCGCGTTGACCGATACGGACGGAGCCATAACAGCGAATTTGATCTCCCTAAGACAGGGAGACCAATTCAGCGTCCATACTCGCTATTTCTTGACGTGACATCATCCGGGACGTGCATCCAGAGCTCTGTTTCTATTTTCTGAACGGCAAACGAGCAATGAGCACGTCCAAGTAAACGCGCGAGCGATCACTAGTGAGAGGGAGTAGGGGTGTCTGGCGGTGGAGGACTACCCACGAAGTGGTCTTGCCCTGTCGGCGGTGGGGAGAAATCCGCTGTCGGCGGCGGGGAGGAACCAATGACGTTATGGTCTTGCCCGGTCGGGGTAGTTACAGAACCAGGGGCATTGTGATCTTGCGCGATTGGAATGGCGGTGGAATCGTCTCGCGCGATAGCGCTGGCAATCTCCGAGCAGAAACTCTCATTCCCGCTCGTATTCACGGCGGTAATCGAGACATTATAGATCGAAGCAGTGGTCAGATCCGTGAGCTGGAAGCTTAGTCTTTGGTTCTGTTGCGGGATCGAGGTCGGGCTGGGGACGACAAAGAAGGCGCGGCCTTGGCACGGTGAGTCAGAAGTGCTGTAGTAGACGCGATAGAAAGAGAGGTCCGTCAGCGCACTGCCGTCAGTGTTCGTCGTGGGCGCGGTCCAGGAGGCAGTGAGTACGCCGGCATGGCTAGAGGCGACCATCATGAGCACTCCGCCGAACGCTATCTGGATTGCGCGAAACCAGCGGACAGATGGCAAACGAAACGCTCCTGCATTCTGCTTTTGCATGTGCGTGTCCCTCAGATCTCGAGTCGAATGCGACGGGCCGTGGTAGCCCTGGCGATCGGACAGTGATCTAGGTTATTAGTCGAGTGAGCTGTTACGCGCTGGTCAGAAGACGCCGCGACCGCGGAGACGGAATGCCGGGCGAGTGCGTGAGCACACTTTGGTCAACACCGCCGTAAGTCTTAGCCCACACTGCAGGGGGCGTCAACCCTAAAATCGTTGACGCCCAGGTCATGGTTCATGTGTGCTCTCCCCTTCCTCGCGAAGAATGTCCACGCGCCCTGCCCGGCCTCATCGCCGGGCGCCTAGACTACCGCATCGCGGCCGCGCGAATCGACTCCGCGCGGATCTCCTCCGTGAGGCGTGCCTTGTAGGCGGAGAACTCGGGCGAGGTCTTGATCGTGTAGTGACGCGGGTGAGGCAAGTCGATGGTCACGTCGCTCTTGATCCGGCCAGGGCGAGCGGTCAGCACCGCCACGCGGTTGGCCATGAAGATTGCCTCGTCGATGTCGTGCGTGACGAACAGCACCGTCTTGCGCTCGGCCTCCCAGATGCCCAGCAGCAATTCCTGCATGAGGGCACGCGTCTGGTTGTCGAGCGCGCCGAACGGCTCGTCGAGCAGCAGGATCTTCGGGTCGTTGGCGAGCGCGCGGGCCAATGCGGTGCGCTGCTGCATGCCGCCCGAGAGCATCTTGGGATAGTGGCCCTCGAAGCCCGTGAGTCCGACGCGCTCAACGTAGTGCCGCGCCAGGCGTTCCTGCTCGGCGGCGGGCACGCCCTTCTCGCGCGGGCCGAAGCAAATGTTGTCCTTCACGGTGAGCCAGGGAAACAGCGTGTAGGACTGAAAGACCATGCCGCGATCCGCGCCGGGGCCCGTCACCGTCGCGCCATCGACCAGCACGCGGCCCGCCGTCGGCGCGTCTAGCCCAGCCACGATACGCAGCAGCGTGGACTTGCCGCAGCCCGACGGCCCCAGCAGACAGATGAAGTCGTTGTCCGCGACGGTGAGCGACGTCGGCTCCAGCGCGCGCGTGGGTGGCCCGCCGCGCACCCCCAAGAACGTCCGGCTAACCCCCTCAATGAGCAGGCGTGACACGCGCTCAGGCGAGAGACCAAGGGAATAGCCGCTGGTTCAGCGTCTTGAAGACGTAGTCGGAGACGAGGCCGATGATGCCGATGACCACAATCCCGAAGATGATTTGGCCGGTGTCGAGAAGCGCTTGGCTGTCGGTGATCATGTGGCCGATGCCGCTCGAGGCGCCGATCAGCTCGGCCACGATCACATATGTCCACGCCCAGCCCAGCACGAGGCGCAGTGTCTCGGCGATGTCGGGCGCGCTGGCTGGCAGCAGCACCCGCCGTACGATGCCCGACGAGCGCGCGCCAAGCGTGTAGGCCGCCTCTACCAGATCGCGCCGCGGGCCGCCCACGATGACCGCCACCATCAACACGAGCTGGAAGAAGGAGCCGATGAAGATCACCATTAGCTTCTGCGTCTCGCCGATGCCGGCCCAGAGGATTAGCAGCGGGATGAAGCCGGAGGCGGGCAGGTACCGGGCGAACGAGATGAAGGGCTCGAAGAACGCCTCGATCGGCTTGTAGGCGCCCATGAGGATGCCGAGCGGCACGCCGATGACGGCGGCGAGCGCAAAGCCGCCGAACACGCGCCAGATAGTGACGCCGATGTCCAGATAGAAGCCGTGCACGGTCAGGAGCCGCCAACCGGCCACCACCATCATCAGCGGATCGGCGAGGAAGGTCTTGTTGACGTACTCGCCGAGCGTGGCCAGCGCCCACGCCGCGAAGAAGAGCACGAAGAACGCGACGCCGAGGGCGACCTTCGTCCCCGAAGTGACGGGAACCAGCGGCCTCACTTGATGAAGCGCGTGTCGATGATGGACGCAATATCGGGCACGCTCTTGATGATGCCTAGCTCCAGCAGCAGGTCGGCCGCCTCCTTGCTGAAGCCCTGGATTTCCCCTGCGAAGAATTTCTGGTTTGCCGCGCGATCCTGCCAGCGCAAGTAGGCCTGCGACTTCTCGAACTGCTCGCCCGTCTGCTTCACCGCGGAGCCCATGATCTCGAAGCTCTTCTTGGGGTCCTTGCCGATCTGCTGCACCGCCTCGAAGTAGGCGTTGACCATGCCGTGCACGAGCTTCGGCTGCTCGTTGATGAACTTCGGCGTGCAGCCGAAGGTGTCCATGATCATCGGGTAATCGAGCGTGGTGGCGATGATCTTCCCCGCCTCCGGCTTCTCGCGCACGCTGGACAAATAAGGTTCGTACGTCATCGCTGCATCATTCTGACCAGCCAGGAAGGCCTGCGCGGCCGGGCCGGGCTCCAGCGTGGCGATCTTGACGTCCTTCACCGTGAGCCCGTTCTTCTTGAGGAACCACGCCAGCGTGAAGTAGGGCGCGGTCCCCGGCGCTGAGGCCGCCACCGTCTTGTCTCTGAGGTCAGCGATCTTCGCGATGCCTGGGCGCACCACCATCCCGTCGGCGCCGAACGACTTGTCGAGCTGGACGACCTGCTTCGTCGCCACGCCGTTGGCGTTCCAGATGATCCACGTCTCCACCGTGGTCGCCGCGCACTGCACGTCGCCGGAGGCGATGGCCAGGTGCCGGTCCTTCTGCGGGATGAATCTGATCGTCACGTCGGCACCGTGCTTCTTGAAGATCCCAGTCTTCTCGGCCAGCGTGAGTGGTGCGAAACCCGTCCATCCACTCATGGCCACCGTGACCTTCGGCAGGTCCTGCGCGGGCGCGACGGCGGTGACGGCAAGCACGGCAAGGGAAGCGACGAGGGCGTAGATAGTCCGCATGACGTCCTCCAGGGCGTGTGCTAACAAGCGGGGGTAGTATACGGCGATGCTGATCCGCGGCTCGAAGCCGTGTGCTTGCGCGGACCAGCCGATCTCTCATGCCCCACATCGACATGCACAGCACCCGCGCGCTAATAGGCCGAGGCCTGGGTCGAGCGTGGGCGAAGCGGGAAGGGGCGCGAACCGGAACCCGCCGCCGACCCCAAGGGCAGTGGTGAGTTCACCTTTCCCGAGATCACGGAGGTTATCGCCGATGCTGTTAAGCGTCGAGTAGTGGACCGGATCGTCGACGGTGGACAGACGAGACTTAAGCCTCGGTGGGCACACAAATGGGCATACAGTGCTAACATCACGACCGAGCGTCGCGTAAGTCCTTACGCCCCCGTAGCTCAGGTGGATAGAGCAGCAGTTTCCTAAACTGCGTGCCGGGTGTTCGAGTCACCCCGGGGGCACGAATCTTCAGCGTGTCGGTC
>Ga0209382_10003568_pt1 | contig 21485 bp, 20 predicted proteins | sample SoiMetdeltSBSDD5_FD_187599 | JGI IMG/M metagenome (GOLD analysis project Ga0209382, IMG submission 187599) | Bulk soil microbial communities from a Populus tree surrounding site in Tennessee, USA - Soil MetaG P. deltoides SBSDD5 (SPAdes) (version 2) | ecosystem: Environmental > Terrestrial >... | reverse complement strand
GTAGACGCCCGCCGCGTAGATCAGCGCGACGAGGCCCAGCGCGAGCAGCATCCCGATCGTGAAGGTGGCTTCCAGCGATGACGCCGGGCCCAGCCCCAGGTCGATGAAGAAGTCCTGGATGTCGGGCGCGATGTCGACCCACGGGCTGCCCTCGCTGGCGCCGTCGAACATCACCGTCCCGATCATCACGAAGAGCAGTGCGACCGTGCCCGGCAGCGCGGTCATCCGTGCGACCCCGGACAGCGGCCGCCGCAGCCCGAGCCGCCCGTCCCTGACCGTCAGCGGCGACATGCGCGAGAACAGGTTGAAGTAGACCGAGAAGGCCTCGCCGCGCGACATCCACGTCTCGGTGCCGAAGCATGCGATGGCGAGCAGCGTCGCGGCGCTGTACACGAGGGCGGCGATCGCCAGCGTGCTCGGGTCGTCCCCGTTGCGGTAGGCGAGCTCCATCCAGGCAAAGCCGAGGAGCCCGACGGTCGCGGGCCAGCGGCCGAGCCGGTCCGGGTAACGGAACGGCGCGGGCATGGGCCCCGACACCCGCGTCGCCACGGCGCCGGCAAACCGCGCGATCGCGCGCCACGGGTTGAAGGCGCGGAAGACGTCACCGAAGAGGATGCTGAGCAGGACGAGGCCGACCCAGAAGATCACGTAGACGAACGTGGGTGCGAAGTTCGCCTGCGGCGATTGCACGCCGGCGAGGCCGGACCAGATCGTGACGCCCAGCAGGAACACGCCGACCAGCCCCGCGAAGACCTCGGTGGCGGGGTTGACGAGCGTGAAGGAGACCGCGTCGGGGAGGGGGCGGAACCCCTCGTCGCCCTCCAGCTTCGGTGTCTGCCAAAGAGTGGCGAGCGCCGCGAAGGACACGATCAGCACGACCGCGGCCGCCCAGCCGAACAGCCACGCGGGGATCGGCAGGTCCGCGCGGCCCACGAGCCCGTGCGCGGCAGCCGTCGCCGGCACGGCGAGCGCCGTCGCCCCCACCGCCGCGACGATCGCGGCGGCCCACCTGCGCCGCATCAGGGCGAGACCCTCAACTCCGCGATCTGCTCCCCGCGGCCTTCCAGCTCGACCTCGAACACTCCCTCGAGCTTGGCCGGGAAGCGGAACCGCACCGAGCCGCCGGCCGGCACGTCCTTGGCGACGTCATAGCCGTGCACGTGTACCTCGTCGGCGACGTCGGAGGTGACGACGAACCGGATCCGGTCGCCGCTTTCGTAGGAGAGCTCCTTCACGCCGCCGACGGGCTTGCCGTTTCGCACCGTGATCTGCTGGTCGGCCGCGACCTCGGGCTCCTGCTCGGTGGTGGTCGTGGTCTCCGTCGCCGGGCTCGTCTGCGTCTGGGCCTGCGTGGTGGGCGTGGCACTGTCGCCGCCGCCATCGTCGTCCCCGCCGGCGAACACGACGAACAGCACGACCACCGCGGCCAGCGTGGCCAAGCCGATCCCGATTCGTGCCGCCGGAGTCTTCATGGGGAGTGGATTCTAGGTAAAGGTCAGGGCGCGACCCTCGACTCTGCGATCTGTGCCTGGCGACGATCCAGCTCGATCCAGAACACCCCGTCTTGCTTTCGCCGCGAAGGCAAAGCGCACCGACCCACCGGCGGGCACCGTCTTCGTGGGGTCGCAGCCCCGTGCGCCCGGGGTCCTCACGGCGTTGATTCCAGGTAGTGCGGGTAGCCCGAATATTGATTGCTACTCTCGCGGCTTCGGTCGCCCAACCTTCGCCGGAGTTCTCTTGAGCAAAGAAGCCCAACGGCGCTTCGCCGCGCTCGACGGACTACGGGGCATCGCCGCCCTGATGGTCTTCGCGATCCACGTATGGATCTACCAGCTGCCGAACACGGTCGTGCTGCGCCGCGACTCGTGGGAGAAGACGCTGCTGTTCGAGGGCCGCGTCGCGTTCGTGATGTTCTTCGTGCTCTCCGGCTATCTGCTGTATCGCGCATTTGCCCGCGCGGCACTCGGCCAGGGGAAAGCGGTCAACGTGCGCAGCTACCTGGTGCGTCGCGCGGCGCGGATCGTGCCTGCGTATTACGTGGCGATCCTCGGGACCCTCGCCCTGCTGTGGGCGGCCGGCGACGTGCCGGGCCGGCGCCTGGTGGACGCGGCGCAGCTGCCGCTCTACTTCGTGTTCGGGCAGAACTACACGCCCGACACCCTGCTGAAGCTGAACGCCGCCACGTGGACCCTGGCGGTCGAGGTCGTCTTCTATTTGATGCTCCCCGTGATCGGCTGGCTGGCGCTGCGCTGGTGCCGCGGCAGGGTGGGCCGGCAGGCGTTGTTGCTGGCCGGCTTGGCCGCGACCGGCCTCGCCTGGAATGCGGTCGACTACTCCGCCGGCTGGGGCCCGGTGGCGTCCCACTCGCCGCCGTCCTTCCTCCCGTACTTCGCCTGCGGGATGCTGGTCGCGCTGCTGGTGGAGTGGCGGCGCGCGCGCGGGTCCGCGCCGCTCGGGACCGGCGCCAGCGCCGCGCTCGTGGGGGGCGCCGCCGCCGTGCTGGTGCTGAACGGCTGGTGGCACGCCACCTTCGCGCACGACAGCGTGGCGATGGAGGTCCTCGCCGACTCCGGCGCCGCGCTCGCGTTCGCCGCGATCATCGCCGCGCTCGTGCTCGGCACGGGAACCGGCGTGCGGTGGCTCGGTGCGCGTCCCCTGGCGTGGATGGGGGAGATCACCTACGGCTTCTACCTGTGGCACATCCCACTGCTCGTCTGCGCGCGCGGTCTCGGCATCCTGCCGAGCGGGATCGTCCTCGGCCTCGCCGTGCTCCCCGTCGCGATCGCCTTCGGCGCCGCCAGCTGGCACTGGATCGAGCAGCCGTTCATGCGCCGCGCTGCGCGCCTGCCGCGCGGGGCGGCAGAGGCGAGCGGCCTGGCGGGCCACGGCGAGCCCGCCCGCGTGAAGGCCGGGCGCTCGCTGCCGGCGACGAACTACAACGGCTGACGGGTCAGCGCAGCCAGGTCCGCACGATCGCGTTCGCGAACCCCAGGCCGTAGCGGATCACAGCCGGCTTCTTGGAGTGGCCGTGCAGCCGCTTCGTGACCGTGATCGGGATCTCCTTGGCCGGCACGCCGCGCTTGATCGCCTCGATCATGAACTCGGAGGTGTGGAACTGCTCCTGGCGCAGCACCAGCTGCGGCAGCACGGACGAGCGCACGGCGCGGTAGCCGTTGGAGCAGTCGCTGACCTTGGTGCGCGTGATGAACGACACCATGCGGTTGAAGAACACGATCCCCATCTCGCGCGCATAGTGGTTCGGTTCCGCGTGGCCGAGCACGCGTGAGCCGTGCGCAACGTCGACCTCGCCGTCGAGCACGGGGCGGACGAGCCGCGACATCTCCTCCGGCAGGTGCTGCCCGTCGGCGTCGAGCGTCACGACGACAGTCGCGCCGGAGTCCGACATCAACCGGTAGCCCGTGCGCAGCGCAGCGCCGCCGCCCCGGTTGATCACATGCCTGGCGACGGCCGCGCCGTGTGCGCGCGCGATGTCGCCGGAGCGGTCGCGCGAGCCGTCGTCCACGACCAGCACCGCGGTCTCGACGCCGCAGACTCTCTCCGGGATCCGGGGCAGCACGGAGCCGATGTTGTCCTCCTCGTTGTAGGCGGGGATCACCACGGCGATCTTGTCCTTGAAGCGCTCGGGCAGGCCGGCGCTGCGGAACTCCTCCCACGCGATGCCCTCCAGGACCGCCGACAGCTCGCGGTCGACGCGTGCCGTCAGCGCCATGTTGCGCAGCAGCAGCAGGAAGAGGATCATGATCGCGAACACCGCGAGGCCGAGGATGCGGCCGCCGCCGCCCTTGCGGAACGAGAAGAGCTCGAGCAGCGCGTTGGTCAGCTCGGTTGCCGAGACGATCGCCAGCGCGAGACCGGCGAACAGCAGGATCAGCACGTCGACGTTGCGCAGCGAGCGGCGCCGCCAGACGGCGAAGCCGATCACCGCGGCGCTGGCGACGAGGCCCGCGACGCGAATGGCGGAAAACTCCATGGAGGAGCCGGATGGTACAGACGCCGCCACCCGCATCGAACGGCCGGGGCGGGTGTTTCACTGAGCGCCGTGACCCGTCTCGCATCCGTCGCTTTGCTCGTGCTTGCCCTCTTGGCAGGCACCGCAGCCGCGGCGCCGCCGTGGTCGCCACCGCAGAGCGTGTCCTCGGCGTCGCTGTTCGTCGATGCGCCCGACGTCGTCGTGGCCGCAGACGGACGGGCGATCGCCACGTGGCGCTGGGGCGGCGTGAAACCCCCGCAGGGCGAAGCCCCGGGCGGAACACGGCTGGCGGTCCGAGAGCCGGGCGCGCTCGACTTCGGCCCCGAGCGCAGCGCCCCGCGGTTCGTCACGCCGCTGATCGCGTACGGCCTCGACCGCGTGGTGGGACTCGATCTCCGGAGGCGCTCGGGCGGACGAGTCTCCCTGCGGGCACGGTTTGGCAGCTCGGCCGGCACGTTCGGGACGCCCCGCACGATCTCGACCTACACGGACGCCGGTGGCCCGCCGTCGCTTGCCGGGCCGGACGGGTCGCTTGTCGCGTGGATCGCAAGCAGCTCTAACGGACGCCGCATCGTCCGTGCGGCCGTCAAGTCCAGGGGCCGCTTTCGCAATCCGACGACGTTACGAGGCAGGGGGCGCGCCAACGACGTCGTCGCCGGCGAGGCGCAGGGCGTGAAGTTCGTTGCCTGGGAGCGAGGCGGCGTGGTCGAGGCACGCGTGAGGCGGACTGGACGCAGATGGGGTTCCGTGCAAAGACTCGGCAGGGCCGAGCCCTCAGCGACCACTTTCGCGGCAGCGGGTTCCGGCGGACGCGGCTACGTCGCGTGGCTGGCGCAGCAGGCAGAGTCGGCATTCATCCGCACGGCGGTGCTGCCTGCGTCGGGCACTCGATTCCGGAAGGCCACGCCCATGACGTCCTGTCCTCCCAGTGAGCCCTGCTTCGACGAAACGGTCCTGCACGCGGCGCCGGTCGAGGGCCAGGCGCTGCGCCTCGTCCCGCTCCCGGATCGCGACGCGCTGCTTGCGTGGTCCCGGCGGTTCATCTCCCCGCCCGTGTGGAGAGTGCGCATGGCACTCACTCGAGGGGAGACGAGCTTCACGCCTCAGTTCGACGTCTCGCCGATCACGGAGTCGGCGGTCCTGAGCGACGTTGCGTCCGGGGCGCCGAATGGCGCCGTCATGTTCGCATGGAGCCGGCTCGACGCCGTCGGGGAGCTCGGCGACCGCATCCGCGCGCGCATCCGGACTCCTCAGGGCGGGTTCGGTGACCCCGAGGACGTGAGCGACCTCGACCGCGCGCGGCTCCCCGCCGTGGCCTACGACGCTCGATCGAACCGCTGGACCAGCGTCTGGTCGCAGCGCATCGGCCCGGACGGCCCGGGCGTCCCGCTGGAGCAGATCACGACCTACCTGCGCTCCTCCACACGTCCGGGCTGACGTAGGCTTCGCGGAACGCCACCGCGAGACCGGAGGAGAGATGGCCGGCGACACCAAGATCCTGCTCGGCGAGTCCGAGATCCCGACGCACTGGGTGAACCTGATGCCGGACCTGCCGGGCGAGCCCGCGCCGCCGCTCAGCCCCGCCACCATGGAGCCCGCCGGCCCGGACGACCTGAGCCCGATCTTTCCGATGGGGCTGATCGCGCAGGAGGTGTCGACCGAGCCGCAGGTCGAGATCCCAGACGAGGTGCGCGAGATCTACAAGCTGTGGCGTCCGACGCCGATGTACCGCGCGCACCGCCTCGAGCGCGAGCTCGATACACCGGCGCACATCTATTACAAGTACGAGGGCACGTCTCCCGCCGGCTCGCACAAGCCGAACACGGCAGTTCCGCAGGCGTACTACAACCGCGAGGAGGGCGTGCGCAAGCTGGCCACCGAGACCGGCGCCGGCCAGTGGGGTTCGGCGCTTGCGTTCGCCTGCCGGCTGATGGGCCTGACGTGCGAGGTGTTCATGGTCGGGTCGAGCTACGACCAGAAGCCGTACCGCCGCTCGATGATGGAGGTGTGGGGCGCGACGGTGCACCGCAGCCCGTCCGACAGGACCGAGGCGGGCCGGGCGCAGGCGTCACATCCCACGGGCTCGCTCGGCATCGCGATCTCCGAGGCGGTGGAGGTCGCCGCCGGCGACGAGGGCACGAACTACGCGCTCGGGTCGGTGCTCAACCACGTGCTGCTGCACCAGACGGTGGTCGGCCAGGAGGCGGTCGCGCAGATGGAGAAGGCGGGCGAGTATCCCGACGTCGTGATCGGCTGCGTGGGTGGCGGCTCGAACTTCGGCGGGATCACCGCGCCGTTCGTGCGCGCCAACCTGCGCGAGGGCAAGACCACGCGGTTCGTGGCAGCGGAGCCCGCGGCCTGCCCGACGCTGACGCGCGGCGTCTATCGATACGACTTCGGTGACACGATGGGCATGACTCCGCTGATGCCGATGTACACGCTGGGTCACGACTTCGTGCCGCCGCCGGTGCACGCGGGCGGCCTGCGCTACCACGGCGACTCGCCGCTCGTCAGCGGGCTCGTGCGCGCGGGCGTCGTCGAGGCGCGCGCGTTCCGCCAGAACGAGACCTTCGAGGCCGCCGTGCGCTTTGCGCGCGCGGAGGGCATCATCCCGGCGCCGGAGCCGTCCCACGCGATCAAGGCGGTGTTCGACGAGGCCGAGGCGGCCCGCGAGGCCGGCGAGGCGCGCGTGATCCTGTTCAACCTGTGCGGCCACGGCCACTTCGACCTGTCCGCCTACGACGCGTACCTGGCCGGTTCGCTGGAGGACCCGGAGTTCTCCGAGGCCGAGATGGAGGCCGCGCTCGCGCGCCTGCCGGAGACGCCCGCGCTCGCCTAGGCACTTCTTTCAGATCCCGCAGAGCTGCGAGGCGTTACGGGTGATGGTGGTGCCCGGCGGTCTCGCCGAGCGCGAACCGCCGCACTTCCAGCAGCCGCCCGTGCACGCGGAACGTCATCACGACGGCGACGTCGTCCGCCGTCACCCCGGCAGGCAGCGGCACCCGGCAGTCGAAGCTGCGGCCGCGGACCGCCTTCACCAGGCAGCGCCCGAGTTGCCGGTCGCCGTGGCGCACGCGCACGCGCGCGACGCCTGCGCGGCGTGGGGTGGAGGTCACGATCACCGCGTCACCCACCACGGCGAGCCGTGTCCGGCGGAACGTGCGGCTCGACCCCGGAGCCACCCGCCCGGGCTCGGTCTCGAGCCCGACGTTCGCGGCCGCGGTCAGTGAGGGTGCGGGCGCCGGCGGCGGCGGGTCGACGACGGCGATGGTCACCTCGTCGAAGGCGCCCGTGCCGCTCGTCGCACGGATCGTGACCGTGTTGCCGGGAGGTGCGGCGGCGGGTGCGACGTACAGTCCCGTCGCGTCGACCGATCCGGTTGCGGGCGAGCCGCCGGACACTCCGTTCACGTCCCAGGTCACATATGGGTCGTCGCCGAGCACGGTTGCGAAGAGCCGCGCGCTGGTGCCGGCGAACATCGTCGCCGGGGCGCCCGAGATGGCGACGTTCGGCGACATCCCGCCGACGTTCAGCGCGACGGCCGCGGGCGTCGGGTAGCGCGGGAAGCTGCTGGAGGAGTTGTGCACCGTGTAGGTGAACCGGTCGGGCCCCTGCCACCCGGCGCTCGGCGTGTACACGACGGACGTGCTCGTGAAGGTCGGGCCGATGGGGACGTTCAGCGTGCCGCGCTTGGGCTGCTCGATGATCCTGAACACGCGTGACCCGAGGCCGGAGCCGAACGAGGTGGTCGACAGGGGAATCGTCGTCGGCCCGGTCGCGCTGACGGTGCCCGCCGCCACCGGGTTCGCCGCGTATCCGGGGATCGTGAACAGCGATGTCGCATCGGCGGGCGTGTTCACCTCGTTGCTCTCGCGCGCCCAGTCGTCCGGGTCGACCTGCGCGCGCAGCCAGTAGCGGCCGGGCGACACGTCGCTGACGTCCACCCACTGGAAGGCCAGCGTGCGCGGGTAGATGTCGCGCCATCCGGCGGAGACGCCCTCGAAGAGGCTTGTCTTGTTCGGCTCGTTCTGGCCGCAGAAGTTGTTGGGCGGATCGAGGTCGTAGACCGCAGAGCTCGGTCCGTGCGTCTCGCGGCGCTGGCTGTCGATCAGGCAGAAGCCCGTCTTCATCGCGGGCGCGACCTCGGCGGTCTTGGCCTCGTTCCAGAGCGAGTAGCGCGCCGCGTCCTTCAGATGCCAGTGCACATGGCCGTCCTCGGGCTCGTAGATCATGTGCGGGTCACGGCTGGAGTCGTCGTAGAAGGATCCATCGCTGCGGAAGATCCGCTGCACGACGTTCGTGAACTCCGTGCCGACGCGGGCGGAGCCGCGCATCTCGAACGCCCCCTGTCCCTGGTTGTGGACGTACCCGTCGAACCGCAGCAGCAGGTGATTGCCGTCAGGCTGCGCAGCGGTCTGGAGCTGCGGGTTCGCGGGCGCGTCCGACACGAGGTCGGGCAGCCTGTCCGTCACCTGCGCCGCAGCGCTCGGCGCCGCCGCCGCGCACGCGACTGCGGCAGCAGACGCCGCCAGGGCCAAGATTCGTCTACGTCGGGCCATCCCGGACTACCTCCGCCGCCGATCCTACTTCGCTTGCCGGTGGGCATACCACCGTGTCACGCAAGTTCCGGCGGTTCTCTCAGGGGGAGAGGCGCCGCCCGGCGTCGATCAGGCCTCGCGCACCCGCCCGCGCACCGTGCGACCGCGCGCGCGGCGCTCGGCCAGCCATGCGCCGACCGTCAGCGACAGCCACGCCATGCCGCACGCGGCCAGCGTGAGCACGAGCGGCATCAGCGGCACGTTGCGCCGCGGAACCGCCAGCAGGAGGCCGCCCAGCACGGTGATGCCGAGGATCAGCAGCCCGATCACCAGGACCTCCCAACGGCGCCGCCAGGCGAGCACGGCGAGGCCGACCACCGCGAGGGCAAGGATCGCGTAGTGGAACGCGATCCACCCGGAGGCGCGCATCGTCGGCCCTGACCCGCGCCGCCACACGTTCCACATCTTGGTCACGACCATCTCCGCGTAGGCGACCGGATCCTCGCGCACGTACTTGCGGAAGTTCTCCCGCCCGATCCTCGCCAGCGCGGCGTCGCGCTCGAGGTCCGGGTACTTGCGCGCGACCTTGTCCAGCAGGTCCTTCATCTGCGTGTCGGCGACCTCGCGGTCCGTCACGTCGCGCTTGCCCTCGAAGCGCCGGATCAGCTCACGCTTGACGCGCAGCTGGCGGCCGTCACCGGGCAGGTACGTCGCGACGAACAGCGCCTTGCCGCCGCCCGTCGTGACCGGCACGAACTTGTCGAGCACGACGAAGTTGCGCACCGTCCAGGGTGCCAGCACGAGCACGAACGCGCCCGCGAACAGCGCCAGCGACGCGACTCCCACCCTGACGCCGCGGTCGCGCGCCATCTTGACCAGCGCGACGACGCCGAGTATGCCCGCGAACATGAGGTACTCGGGCCGCGTCAGCGCGGTGGCACCGAGCAGCGCCCCCGGCACGAGCCACGCCCAGGTGCTGCGCCCCGGATCGGCTGCCCACAGGATTCCCAGCACCGCCGCGGAGAGCGTGAAGGCCGCGATCGGCTCGGACAGGAACTGCTCGGCGTTGTCGATGAACGCCGGATAGATCGCGGCCATGAGCGCCGCGACGAGGCCCACCGCCGGGCCGGCCAGCCGCCGCCCCAGCAGGTAGACGATCAGCACCATCAGCCCCCCGAGGAACGCCACCACCGCGCGGGCGAGCTCCTCGTTCACGCCGCCGGTGACGTAGTAGATGCCGGCGTACAGGATGGGCGCGCCGGGGGACCAGTCCGTCGGGTTGCGCATCTCGGGCGTCCCGTAGCGGCCGGTCTCGTACAGGGAAGCGGCGATCTCCGCATACGACTTGGAGTCGTTCCCCTGGTACGCGACGATCGTCGCGGCGCCGGGATCGACGTCGGGGCTCAGCGCCGCCTCCAGGCGCAGGCCGAAGCCGAGCGCCACGATCAGCGCCAGTGCCGCGAGGATCACCGGCCCGCCGTGCCGCTCGGGCAGCGTGCGCGCCCGCTGCCGGGCGCGGGTGGCGATCGAGCCGAGGGGCATCCGTCGCAGTGATGCTAGTGAGGCCACCGCACGGATGGTCTAGTGTGACCGGCCGCGATGGCCTCCACCCTGACGGGAAACTCAGCGCAGGGCAAAGCTGCACTGCCGGAGCCTCCGCCGCCTCCGCCGCATCTCGCGGAGTACGTGGGCGACCGGAACCGGCCCGACCCGGTCTCCAGCTACCTGGGTGCCGGCCGGGCGCTGCGCGACGAGATCCTTTCCCTGCTCCCCGCGGACTGGGACTGGGAGGGACGCAAGGTGCTCGACTTCGGCTGCGGCTCCGGCCGCGTGCTGCGCAACTTCCTCCAGGAAGCTCAGGTGGCGGAGATCTTCGGCTGCGACATCCACGCCGAGAGCATCAACTGGGGGAAGGCGAACCTCTGCCCGCCGCTGCACATGTTCCAGAGCGACGAGCGCCCGCCGCTGCCGTTCCGGGACGAGCAGCTCGACCTGATCTGGACCATGTCCGTGTTCACGCACCTGACCGACACGTGGAGTGCGTGGCTGCTCGAGCTGCATCGCATCCTGAAGCCGAAGGCGATCCTGATCGCGTCGTTCATGGGCGAGGGCATGTCCGAGATCCTCGCCAACGAGCCGTGGGACGAGGACCGCATCGGGATGAACGTGCTCGGCCCCGGCATGGGCTGGGAGGCCGGCGGCCCGATGGTGCTGCACTCGCCCTGGTGGATCGAGGCGCACTGGGGCCGCGCGTTCGACATCCTCTCCGTCCGCCCGACCGGGCTGATCGGGACCGGCCAGGGCGTGGTCGTGATGCGAAAGCGCGACGTCGGCCTGACGCCCGAGGACCTCGAGGCGATCGAGCCGAAGGAGCCGCGCGAGCTGACGGCACTCGCGCACAGCGTCAGGCAGCTGCAGCGGGAGAGCACCCAGCTCAACCGCGCGCGCGATTACTACGCCGAGCTGGCGCGCAAGCGCGATTACGCAACGCGCGCGAAGAACGTGATCCGGCGGACTCTCGGCCGGCTCAAGCAGCGGCCCTAGCCCGCCGTCCGGCGGCTCCGTCCGCTACCCTCCTGCCGACCATGCGGATCCTGATCCTGGGCGGTGACGGATACCTCGGCTGGCCCACCGCAATGCGCTTCTCGGCGCGCGGCCATGAGGTTTCCGTCGTCGACAACTTCTCGCGGCGTCGCTGGCACCACGAGCAATCGACCGACTCGCTGACCCCGATTCGCTCCCTGGCGGAGCGGATCGAAGCGTGGCGCGACGTGTCGGGGCGCGAGATCGTGCCGTTCGTCGGCAACCTCGAGGACGGCGAGTTCCTCGACCGGGTGATCGCGGAGACCCTGCCCGAGACGGTGATCCACTACGGCGAGCAGCCCTCGGCCCCCTATTCGATGATCTCCCGGCGGCACGCCGTGGAGACGCAGTACACGAACGTGATCGGGAACCTCAACCTGCTGTTCTCGATGCGCGACCGCGTGCCGGACTGCCACCTCGTCAAGCTCGGCACGATGGGCGAGTACGGCACGCCCAACATCGACATCGAGGAAGGCTTCATCGAGATCCACCACAAGGGCCGCTCGGACACGCTGCCCTTCCCGAAGCTGCCCGGGTCGCTCTACCACCTGTCCAAGGTCCACGACTCGCACAACATCCACTTCGCCTGCCGCATCTGGGGGCTGCGTGCGACCGATCTCAACCAGGGCGTCGTGTACGGGATCCAGACGGAGGAGACGGCGCTTGACGACCGCCTCATGACCCGCTTCGACTACGACGAGATCTTCGGCACCGCGCTCAACCGCTTCTGCGTGCAGGCCGTGATCGGCCAGCCGCTCACCGTCTACGGCAAGGGCGGTCAGACCCGCGGCTTCCTGAACATCCGCGACACGCTCCAGTGCGTGGAGCTGGCCGTCGCCAACCCGGCCGAGCTCGGCGACTTCCGCGTCTTCAACCAGTTCACCGAGCAGTTCACGGTCGGCGAGCTCGCCCAGCGCGTGCAGAAGGCGGCGGAGCAGCTGGGCCACACGGTCGAGATCCAGAACTTCCCCAACCCGCGTGTCGAGATGGAAGAGCACTACTACAACGCGGCCAACACCAAGCTGCGGGACCTCGGTCTCGACCCGCACTACCTGGGCCCCGAGCTGGTCCACTCGATGCTCGAGACGATCGAGCGTTACAAGGGCCGCGTGATCCAGCGCGCGATCCTGCCCAAGACGCGCTGGAACCCCGGCGAGCTGGTCGCACCGTCGCTGACCGCGACACCCGGCTCCTGAGGCCGCCTTTCGGCTAATACACGCGTCCACCCTGGGCCCGCCCCCCAGGGGTTTCGCCGTGAAAAACCGATGAGTTGATTGTCCGAGCGGGGCACGGAACGCCCCCGCTCGGATTCTCACTAAATGGCCCCGTCACGGAAGACATTGTGGATTCTGGCCGTCGCCCTTGCCGCAGGGATGCTGCTGCAGGCGGGCGCGGCTACGTCGCTCGCGGCTGAGTTCCGGCGCGTGATCGTCGGCACGAGCGGCAAGGACACGATCTACGGCACGTCCGCCGCGAACAAGATCTACGGCGGGCGGTCTGCGGACCGCCTGTTCGGGAACGCGGGCAACGACCTGATCCGCGCCGGCACGGGACGCGACTCGCTGGCGGGCGGCGGTGACGACGACCTCCTGTACGGCGACGAGGCGGCGGACCTGATGTACGGCCAGGACGGCGCCGACCAGCTCTTCGGCGCGACGGCGCCCGACAAGATGTCGGGCGGCCCCGGCGACGACCAGCTCTTCGGCGAATCGGGCGACGACGGCATGTCCGGCGGCGACAACAACGACTCGCTCGACGGTGGGTTCGGCCGCGACAAGCTGATGGGCGACGCGGGCGACGACACGCTGAACTCGGGCGCCGCGGGCGACGTGCTGTACGGCGGCGCGGGCAACGACCGCATGAACGGCGACAGCGCCGAGGACACGCTGTACGGCGAGGACGGCGACGACTTCCTGATCGGCGGCACCGCGCGCGACCAGATCTACGCGGGGCCGGGCAACGACATCGTGAACGCGGTCGAGCCCCACGGTGTCCTCTCGGAGGGAGTGATCGACTGCGGACCCGGCCTCGACACCGTGTTTGCCGACCGGCGCGACCTGCGCGCCACCGAGTTCCGCAACTGCGAGACGGTCGAGGCGGGCACGGCGCCCGACGACGGCGACCCCAACCGCGGCGTGCGGCGCATCGGCGACGCCGGCGCAGAGACCCTCCTGGGCGGCGACCTCAACGACACCCTGCTCGGCGGCGCGGGCGACGACATCTTCCGCGGGTTCGGCGGTGACGACGTGATCTGGGGCGACCACATCCCCGACACGACGGGCAACGACCGCATCTACGCCGGGTACGGGAACGACCAGGTCTTCGGCAACTCCGGCAGCGACACGATTCAGGGCGACGAAGGCGACGACCGCGTGTCCGGCGGCCCCGGCAACGACTCGGTCGACGGCGGCCCGGGCAACGACGAGCTGCGTCCCGACGCCGGTGACGACCGCGTGCTGGGCGGCTCGGGCAACGACAAGATCCACGCCTTCGGCGGCGGCAAGCGCGACTACATCGACTGCGGCCCAGGCGCAGACACGGCCTACGTCGACCGCGGCGACATGACGCGCCGCTGCGAGCGCGTCAAGCACCGGTAGCCGGCAGCGGTTCGAACCCGGCGGGTAGGCACTCCCAACTTTGTCCCGCCCGTAACACCTGTCGTTACGCACGGGACGAAGTTCGCCGGCGGCACGGCGCCGTTGCCTAACCGTTCTTTGCCGCCACCCGCTTCCAGAAGCGGATGTACTCCCGTTCGTGGCCGATGCCGGCTTCGGCCACCAGGCGTTGCGCGGTGGGAGCGTCGGCCAGCTCGAGCATCTTCGCGAGTGAGCGCAGCTCGGTGAGCCGTTGCTCGTGGGCCGCGAGCTGCGACTCGGCGAGCGCCTCGGGGTCCGACCCGAATGCCAGCTTCAGCAGGCCGGGGTCCCGCAGCTCGTAGAGCTCGCCGGTGGGCTCCGCCAGCCAGTCGCCGAGCGCCTTCCTGCCCCGGTCGGTGAGGGAATAGTGCTTTCGCCGGCGGCCCGTCCGCTCCCGCGTCTCGGTCAGGTACCCGGCCTTCGCCAGCCGCTCCGGTTCCGCGTACACCTGGGAATGGGGGATGCTGAAGAACGGCCCGACCGCCGCCGCCACCATCTGCTTGAGGTCGTACGGGGTGCCCTCGCCGGCGTGGTTGAGCAGCCCGAGCACGACATATGAGGTCTGTGTGAGCTGAATCACCTTGCGCAATCCGGATTAGATGGTACGGTTCGGACCATTGTTCCCAGAGGGAGGTTAATCGATGGCGACGACACTCGGCCACACGACCGCACCGCAAGCCGCCCCGCAGGCTGACTGGCACAGGATCTTCGAGAGCCTGGCGGACGAGCACTCTTACACCGTCGATGAGATCGACGGGCACCTCCCGGAGGGGCTGGTGGGCACGCTGTATCGCAACGGCCCGGGAAAGAACGAGGTCGGCGGCAAGCCCTACGCGCACCTGTTCGACGGTGACGGGCTGCTGTCCCAATTCGCCTTCGACGGCAAGCAGCTCCACTACCGGAACCGGTTCGTGCGCACGACGCACTACCTCGCGGAGCGTGCGGCCGACAAGCCGGTCATGCGGAACTACGGCCAGCAGCGGCCCGGCGGACCCCTTGCGAACGCCTTTCGCGCGCCTGCGAACGTGGCCAACACGAGCGTCCAGTTTCATGCCGGCGACCTGCTCGCCCTGTACGAGGGCGGGCGCCCGTGGCAGCTCGATCCCGACACGCTGGAGACGCTCGGCGAGTACGACTACGACGGGCAGCTCAAGAACTCGTACACCTACTCCGCGCACCCCACCTGGGACCCCGGCACCGGCGAGCTCTACAACTTCGGCATCCAGTACGGGCCGACGACGAAGCTGCGCACGTACCGCGTCGACTCCCGCGGGAAGCTGCACCACCTGCACGCGATCAAGCTGCCGTTCCCGACCCTGAACCACGACTGCGCCCTGACGTCGCGTTACATGGTGTTCGTGATCGACCCGGTCGTCGTGCGCGTGCCGCGTTTCCTGCTTGGGCTCGCGAGCCTCGACCAGGCGGTCCGGTTCGACAGCTCGAAGGCGACGCAGGTCATCCTGGCGCCGCGCGACGGCGGCCGGCCGCGCATCGCCGAGTGCGAGCCGTTCTTCCACTACCACATCAACAACGCCTTCGACGACGGCGCCGACGTGGTGCTCGACCTCGTGCGGTATCCGGACTACGACAACATCCACCGCGGCTTCCGTGACGCCAGGCATTCCGGGCTCGACGGCATCGAGACCAAGCTCACGCGGATGCGCGTGTCGCCGTCGGACACCGTCACCATGGAGGACACGTGGCAGCGTCGCTGCGAGTTCCCCCAGCACGACTGGCGGCTCACCAGCCGGCCGCATCGGTTCACGTACCTGGCGGCACAGGCAGAGCGGGATGCCGCACCGGACGCGCCGCTGAACGGGATCGTGAAGATGGACCAGCGCGACAACTCGACGCGAGTGCACGCATTCGGCCCGGGGCACGTCGCGGGCGAGCCGATCTTCGTGCCCCGCAGCGACGACAGCGCGGAGGACGACGGCTGGCTGCTGTCGCTCGTCTACTCGGCCGCTGAGCACCGCTCGCGCCTGGTCGTGCTCGACGCGCGTGACGTCGAGTCGGACCCGGTCGCCGTCGCCCACCTGCGCCACCACGTGCCGCTCGGCTTCCACGGCACGTTCACCAGCCGTGTAGCCGGGGTGTGAACGCGGCGGCTTCCCGCTTGCCAGGCCGCCGCCGGGCGGCTAGAGTCGTTTGTGCGAGGAGCAACGAGCGTTCAGCTCGTTGGCAAGGACGCTACGGGAGGTCGCAGGGGTCATGGAGAGCCAGGCACGTACCGAATGGACCGTCTTGATGTTCCTCGGGCTGGCGGTGATGGGCGGCGTTGGCGCCCTCGCCCGCTCCGGGATGCGCATCCCCGGCTGGAGATAGGAGCTCCGCCGATGCTGCGTGCTGCCGCCTAGCGCGGCGGCATCCGCAGTGCGCCGTCGAGCCTGATCGTCTCGCCGTTCAGCATCTGGTTCTCGACCACGTGCACCGCCAGCGCCGCGAACTCGGCGGGATCGCCGAGCCGCTGCGGGAACGGGATCGCCCGGCCCAGCTCGTCGCGCGCCTCCTGCGGCAGCGCTCCCAGCAGCGGCGTGTCGAACGTGCCCGGCGCGATCGTGACGACGCGGATGCCGCGACTGGCCATGTCCCGCGCCGCGGGCAGCGTGAGGCCGACGATGCCTCCCTTCGAGGCGGCGTAGGCGATCTGCCCGATCTGGCCGTCATAGGCTGCGATCGAAGCGGTGTTGATGCACACGCCGCGCTCCCCGTGCTCCAGCGGGTCGAGCGCGTTCATCGCTGCGCTCGCCAGGCGGAGCACGTTGAACGTGCCGATCAGGTTCACGCGCAGGACCGTCTCGAAGGGGAGCAGCTGGTGCGGGCCGTTCTTGGAGACGGTGCGCTCGGCCCACCCGACCCCGGCGCAGCACACGCTGATCCGGAGCTCGTGGGCCGCTGCCTGCTCCACCGCCGCCGCGACCTGCGCCTCGTCGGTGACGTCGCATTGGACAAACTCTGCTCGCTCGCCCAGCCCGCTCGCGAGCGCTTTGCCGTTCTGCTCGTTCAGATCGGCGATCGTCACGTGCGCGCCGCCCGCGTGCAGCGCGCGGGTGGTCGCTTCTCCCAGGCCGGAAGCGCCCCCTGCGACGATTGCACCGCGTCCCTCGATCTGCACGGCGGCGAACCCTACACGCGATAGGCTCCGCGCAGATGAGCAAGCTCGGCATCGGGGACGCGTTTCCCGACATCACGCTCGAGGCGCGCGACGGCCAGGTCAAGCTGTCCGATCGCTGGCGCGGGGGCCCGCTCGTCGTGGCCTTCATGCGCCACTTCGGCTGACCGTTCTGCCGCGAGCACCTCGCCCAGTTGGGTGAGGCCCACGACGACATCCGCGCCGCGGGTGGTGACGTCGTCGCGATCTTCCAATACCGCGCCGACCCGACGTTCCATTTCTGTCGCAAGCGCGATGTGCCGTTCGACTGCCTCGGCGACCCGGAGCGGGCGGGCTACCACGCCGTCGGCCTCGAGCGCGGGCCGGCCCGCGAGTACATCGGGCCACAGCTTGCGAAGGGCTTCCTGCGCGCCGCCCGGCACGGCCACATCACGACGGGCAATCCGCAGGGCGGCGACGTCGCACAGCGGCCGGGTACCTTCGTCGTGTCACCCGAGGGCCGCGTCCTCTACGCGCATTACCACAAGGACTCGGCCGACAACCCGCGGGTGGACGACGTGCTGGCGGCTCTCCGCGCCGGCTAGCCGGTCGCGTAACGGAGGAACAGGAAGCTCTCGTGCTCCAGGGCGGAGACCAGCTCGAGCGTGCGCGGGCGCTCGAACGCGGTGCCCTCCACGACCGACGGCTCGCCGCCGCCGGCCAGCATCGGGGAAACCGTCAGGAACAGCTCGTCCACCAGGCCGGGCGCGAGCATCGCGGCCAGCAGCGTGGGCCCGCCCTCGTGCAGCATCGCGCGCACCCCGTGTGACGAGCGCAGGCGCGCTACGCCGGCGGTGAAGTCGAGGTCCGGACCGGGAAGCCGCTCGAGGATCACCTCGGCCGGGCACGCGGGGACGTCACGCTCGCTGTTGGTCAACACGACGATGCGCGACTCGGGATCCTGGAACAGCGGAGCGTCGATCGGCAGCTCGAGGGAGCGGCTGGCTGTGACGGCCAGCGGCACCTCCGCGAGGCTGTGGGCGGCGCGCAGCCGCCGCACCTCCGGGCGCCGCGCGAGCGGGCCGTAGCGCTCCAGCCCGATCGTGGCGGTGCCGACCATCACGGCGTCCACCTGGGTGCGCAACGTGTGGAAGAGGTCGCGATCGAGCTCGCTCGAGATGCCCTCCGTGCGGCCCCCGAGCGTGGCTCGCCCGTCCGCGGTGGTGACCATGTTCGCCACCGTGTAGGGCCGGTCCGGCGGGGCGCGGTCGACGAGCCCGAGCGAGCCGTAGGCCTCCTCCGGCGTGACGGTCGCGCGATCTGGGAAAAGCCGTTCCAGGATCAGCCCGCAAGGCCGTCCGGGCCGGTCAGTGACAGCGCGAACAGCCCGTCGCAGTCGGTGTACCAGGCGATCAGCTCGAGTCCCGCCGCTGCGTACTCCCGGGTCAGCGACTCACGGGTGAACTTGCAGGAGATCTCGGTGCGCATCTCCTCGCCTGCCTCGAAGTCGATGTCCATCCCGAGCGCGTCGATGCGTGCGCGCACGTCGTCGCGTGCCCGCAGCCACATCTCGATGCGCCGCGCATGCTCGTTGTAGAACGCGACGTGGTCGAACATCTCCGGGTCGAGGTTCCCGTCGAGGTGGGCGTTGATCACGTGCAGCATGTTGCGGTTGAACTCGGCCGTCACGCCCGCGGAGTCGTTGTAGGCCGCCTCCAGCCGCTCCCGGTCCTTGACGAGGTCGGTGCCGACCAGCAGGCGGTCCCCGGGTTGCAGCTGTGCGCGCAGCGCGTTCAGCAGCCGGCTGCGCCGCGGATGGTCGAGGTTGCCGATCGTCCCCCCGAGGAACGCGATCAGCCGCCGCCCCGCCGCCTCCGGGATGCGGTCGAGGTGGCGTTCGAAGTCGCCCACGACCCCGTGCACCGCGAGTGAGTCGTAGGCCGCCACGAGCCGCTGGGCGCAGTCCTGGACCGCCGACTCCGACACGTCCACCGGGATGTAGCGGCCACCATCCCCGCGGGCCAGCATCGGTGCGAGCAGCGCGGTCGTCTTCTGCGCGGACCCCGGCCCCAGCTCGACGATCTCGGTCGGCTGCACGAGCTCCACGATGCGCGCCCCGGCCGCGTCGAGTATGTCCTGCTCGACCTGGGAGGGGTAGTACTCGGGCAGTTCCGTGATCTGCTCGAACAGCTCCGACCCGCGGGCGTCGTAGAAGTACTTCGGCGGCAGCTCGCGGGGATAGCGCGACAGCCCGCGGCGCACGTCGTCGGCCAGCGAGGCAAGCGTCCCGTCGCGCAGGTGGACGTCGATCTGGACGGGCTCGGGGGCGTCGGTTGCGATCCCCATGCTCACTCCACGTCCGCCGCACATCGGAAGCCGGCAAACAGCTGGCGGCGCTGCGGGTGGTCCCAGTTGCGGAAGCTCGTGCTGACCGCACCCGCCTGCGTCGCCCACGCGCCGCCGCGCAGCACCCTGAAGGGGCCCCCGAAGAAGTCCTGCGAGTACTCGGGATAGGGGAAGGCCTCGAACCCGGCGTAGGCGTCGAAGCCGCTTGCCGTCCACTCCCACACGTCGCCGAGCAGCTGCCGCACGCCGTAGGCGCTCTCGCCTGCGGCGTGTGCGCCGGCCGGCGCACAGCCGAACGCGAGCTGGTCGAGGTTCGCGCAGCCGTCGCCGAGCGCAGCGCCCGTGGCGCTTTTCTCCCACTCGGCCTCGGTCGGCAGCCGCTTGCCCGCCCAGCGCGAGAATGCGTCGGCCTCGAACCACGACACGTGGCAGACGGGCAGGGACGGATCGAGCTCGCCCCACTCCGCGAACGAGCGCACCAGCCACCGGTCCCCCTCGCGCCGCCAGTAGAGGGGAGCGCCGGCACCCTCCGCAGTCCGCCACTCCCACCCCGCGGCGGACCAGAGCTCGCGGCGCTGGTAGCCGCCGTCCGCGACGAACTCGCGGAACTCCCCGCTCGTGACCGGCGCGCGATCGATGCGGTACGCGTCCAGGCCGCGGACGTGGCGCGGGCGTTCGTTGTCGTAGGCGAAGCCGGCCGGCCCGGCGCCCATCTCGAAGGGCCCGGCGGGGACGTGCGCCATGCCGGCCTCCATCGGGTCCGGCCCGGCGACTGCCCACGCCCGTGGCGGGGAGTACTCGGCCGACGTCATCAACTGGAGCGTCTGGAGGATGGTCTCCGTGTGCTGCTGCTCGTGGCGCAGCACCATCTCGTACACGAACCCGTCGCGCAGGAGCGGCGAGGCGCCGGGGGAGAGGTCCGCGCCGTCCAGCAGGTCGAGCACGCGCGCGCGCACCTCGTCCATGTAGCGGAAGGCATCCTCGCTGCGCAGGAACGGCAGCCCGCCCCGCTCGCTGCGCGGCGCGGCGTTCGGGTCGTACACCTCCCCGAGCCGCTCCCGCAGCATCGGCTTGCCGAAGGCGGTGTGGGCGAGCCACAGGTCCTCGAAGGTCGCGATGTGCCCCAGGTCCCAGACGATCGGGCTCATCAGCGGGCTGTGCACCGCGTTGAGCGCCTCCTCCGACAGCTGCTCCACCAGCAGCATCGTGCGCGCGCGCACCGCCGCGAGTCGGGGCGCAATCCCTTCCCGGGTCACAGGACCGGCGTGCCTGAGTCCAGTCGCAGCCATCTAGGTGCCCTTGAACGGGGGGCGGCCGATCACGGTGACGGCCAAGTGGCCGTCCAGTTCGACGCGGGCGGGGGGCTGGTCGCTCATGGGCGTTCCGGGCTCCAGGGACTGAAGCCGGTGAATCTAGTCGATCGTCGCGTGCCGGGGAGCCGGTCCGGACCAATCGCACTCAAGCCGGGCGCTCCGGGAATGCGAATGCGCTTGCCGCTCGCCGCGACATCCCTGCAAACGAAGCCGTCCCGCCTATAAGGTCCCGCCGTGGACTTCCGCAGGCTCGGGAGGGGAGACATCGTCGCGGCGGCCGGCGGGCTGCTGCTGTTCATCAGCATGTGGCTGCCGTGGTTCTCGGTCGAAGCCCTCCCGCCGCAGAGCGAGAACCTCTGCGGCGCGGGCGAGGAGTCGTGCACCGGATTCGAGACCTTCTCGCTGTTCAGCTCGCTGATCGTCCCCGGCATGGATCTCCTCCTCGTGGGCGCGGCGCTCGCCCCCTGGATCCTCGTCTGGATCGTCGTGCGGGGCCACACGCTCTCCTGGCCTCCTGGAGAGGTGACGATGATCGTCGGCGCCATCGCCTCGACCCTGATCCTCTACAACGGGGTCGTGGACCGCGTGGGCGCCACGCGCCAGTTCGTGGGCCTCGACATCGGCTGGTACCTGGGACTGCTGGGTGCGCTGATGATCGTCGCCGGCGGGGCGATCAGCCAGATCACGCGCGGCGGGGTCACGCGGCGGCCTCCGGGCACCTTCTAGGGCTCCTGACGTAACCTCCGGGCCGGGGTGGACCGAGACACGAGCCTGATAGCTCACGACCTGCGCGACACCAGCGCACCCGACCGCAACCTCGCGCTCGAGCTGGTGCGCGTCACGGAGGCGGCCGCGCTGGCCGCCGCCCGGTGGGTCGGGCGCGGCGACAAGGAGGCCGCCGACCAGGCAGCAGTCGACGCGATGCGGTTCACGCTGCACGCCGTCCCGATGGACGGGATCGTGGTGATCGGCGAAGGCGCGAAGGAC
>Ga0209382_10003567_pt1 | contig 21485 bp, 19 predicted proteins | sample SoiMetdeltSBSDD5_FD_187599 | JGI IMG/M metagenome (GOLD analysis project Ga0209382, IMG submission 187599) | Bulk soil microbial communities from a Populus tree surrounding site in Tennessee, USA - Soil MetaG P. deltoides SBSDD5 (SPAdes) (version 2) | ecosystem: Environmental > Terrestrial >... | reverse complement strand
TCGACCTGCGAGCGATCCTCGCGGCGCGAGGCCTCGCCGACCATCACGCCGGTGCCGATGCCGACGTTGCCGCCGTAGTAGCCGCCGCTGCCCATGCCGATGCCGACGCCCGGCACGTTGCGCGACCAGGTCCAGACCTCGGCGACGAAGTCCTCGCCTGTCACCTGGTCCTTGCGATACGGCTCGCCCCACGCCATCTCGACCATCTCGGGCGTGAAGCCGACGGCAATCTCACCGGCGCGGATCTTCTCCTGCACCGCGGGCGGATAGCCGTCGAAGATCTCCTGGCTCGCCTTGATGCGCGAGTCGACGGTCGAGCAGCCGGCCAGCCCAAGCGCTGCCAGCGCAACGACGCCGAAGGCGACGAGCGCCGCGCGCAGCGGGTGGTGTCGCAACCGCCCTACTCCGTGAAGCCCTTGAGCAGCCGGCTGCGGCTCGGATGTCGCAGCTTGCGCAGCGCCTTGGCCTCGATCTGGCGGATGCGCTCGCGCGTCACCTCGAAATCCTGGCCGACTTCCTCGAGGGTATGGTTCGCCTTCTCGCCGATGCCGAAGCGCATCTTCAGCACCTGCTCCTCGCGCGGCGAGAGCGTCGCCAGCACGCGGCGCGTGTTCTCGGCGAGGCTGTTGTTCACGATCGCCTCCTGCGGCGAGACGGCGCTCTTGTCCTCGATGAAATCGCCGAGGTGGCTGTCCTCCTCCTCACCGACCGGCGTCTCCAGGCTGATCGGCTCCTTCGCGATCTTGAGGACCATGCGCACCTTGTCGACCGGGAGCTCCATCTTCTCGGAGAGCTCCTCGGGCGTCGGCTCGCGGCCGAGCATCTGCACCAGGAAGCGCTGGGCGCGCACCAGCTTGTTGATCGTCTCGATCATGTGCACGGGGATCCGGATCGTGCGCGCCTGATCGGCGATCGCGCGCGTGATCGCCTGGCGGATCCACCAGGTGGCGTAGGTCGAGAACTTGTAGCCGCGCTGGTACTCGAACTTGTCCACGGCCTTCATCAGGCCGATGTTGCCCTCCTGGATCAGGTCCAGGAACTGCAGTCCGCGGTTCGTGTACTTCTTGGCGATCGAGACCACGAGCCGCAGGTTCGCTTCGACCAGCTCGCTCTTGGCGCGTAAGGTCCGCTCGGACGCCTCCGCGAGGCGCTCGAGGGAGCTCCGCACCTCGGCGTGCGACATGCGCACCTCGCCCTCGATGCGGCGCACGCCCTTCTCCAGCTCCTCGAGCTGCGCGACGCTCTCGGCCACGGCCTCCGGGCTGCCGCCGAGCTGCTCGAGCGCCTTGCGGCCGCGCTCGCTGCGCCGCTGCGAGAGCAGCGCGAGGGAGAGGAACTCCTCCGGCGTGACGCCCTTCGACTGCGTCGCGCGCCGTGCGCGCATGCGCAGCGCCTTGATCTCGTCGGAGTGCGCGCCGAGCTGCTGGTGGATCTGCGTGATGCGAGCTTGCGAGAAACGGGCCTCGCGCAGCGCCACCACGATCTCTCCGTAGAGCGCGTCGATCTCGGCACGCAGACGCTCGCGCGTGTCGTCGTTGGTGCGCGAGTTCGCGATCGACGAGATCTTCTTCGCGATCTCCGCGTCGAGCCGCCGGACGCGTGCGGTCTTGGCGAAGAACTCGCGGCGGCGCTCGTCCGGCGTGTGCAGGGGCTCGGGATCGTCGAGGCCGTCGACCACCTCGGTGAGCTCGATGCGGTTGCGCCGCAGCTCCTCCGCGATCGCCAGCACCTGGCGCACGCCGAAGGCGGTGCCGAGGATCGCGCGCTCCTGATCGTGTTCGCCCTTCTCGATGCGTCGCGCGATCTCGACCTCGCCCTCGCGCGTCAGCAGCGAGACCTGACCCATCTCGCGCAGGTAGACGCGCACCGGATCGTTGGTCGGCGCGTCGTCCAGGTGGCGTCCGGCGACCCGGCGCCGGTCGGCGGGCGGGCGGCGCGTCTGCACCACGCGGATCTGGTGCTCGTCGACGATCGCGCGGATCTCGCTGCGCGTCCCGGCGTCCTCGACCTCGCGCTCGAGCGTCTCGTTCAGGTCCTCGAGCGTGACGTAGCCCTGGCGGCGCCCCTTGGCGACGAGCAGGCGCACGATCTCGAGCTCGCGCGTTTCCTGCCGGATCCAGGGAACGCCTTTGCGCCGGCTGGCGCGCTCAGCGTTCTCTTTGGGGAAGCCGTCGGCGGCTTCGGCGGCGCCGTTCAGCTTGCGCTGCGCTGTCCTGGGCGTGTGGGTTTCGGAGGTCCGAGGGGAGCTGGGGGGCATCGGGGGGCTCCTGAATGGCGCAGCAGCGCCGGTCTATGCCGGTGGACCCATGGAAGTGGGGTCCACAGGGTCGAAACTCTCACGCTGGCGCTCCTGCAAGAGGCTGTTCCTCTTTTCGAGCTGCCTGCGCTTCTCGTCCTCGTCCAGTGACGATTTACGCAGCTCGCGCGTGGTGTTGCGCTCGAGTTGACGGCGCCGTTGCTTGCGCAGCCATTCGAGCGTATCGCGTACCGTGCGCGCGGCGTTCGCCTCGGGGATCGGGTCGCCGTCGACCGAGAGGGCGTGCAGCAGCGCACGGGCCTCCTCGGAGAGCGTTCCGGCCAGCTCGGGAATGCGTACGACACCGCGGCCGGCCTCGACCGCGTCCGCCAGGGCCAGGGTCAGCTCGGAGTGCGGTCCGCGCGGCAGCAACTCTGCGAGCTCCGCGCGGTCCAGCTCGGCGGCCAGGGCCGGGTGCTCGACCAGGCAGCGCGCCAGCTGGCGCACGTTGCGGTCCTCCGGACCGGCGTGCCGCGGGCCGACCGGCACCGCCTCGCGCGCGTCCTCGCCGCGCTCTGCAGCGCGCACTGCCGCTTCGACGTGTCGGACCTCGGTGCCGACCGCCATTGCGAGGCGCGCGCAGTACTCGCTGCGATCCAACGCGGTCGGAATACGCATCAACAGCGGCGCGAGCGACGCGACTGCGTCGGCCTTCTGCCAGGGCGTCTCATGGCCCTTGCTCGCAGCTCGGTCGATCATCAACTCGAGAGCCGGCAGCGCCGCTTCGACGGCCTCGCGCAGCGCGTCGGGCCCCTGTTTGCGCAGCAAGCTGTCCGGATCCTCCCCGGCCGGCAGCCGCGCCGCGCGCACGCGCAGGCCTTCCGGCAGCAGGATTTCGAGGCCGCGCTCCAATGCGCGCTCGCCGGCACCGTCACCGTCGAAGAGGAGCACCACGTTCTTGGTGCGCCGCAGCAGCGCGCGCGCGTGCTCCGGGGTCAGCGAGGTGCCGCAGGTCGCGAGCGCTCCCTCGACACCGGCGCGGCACAGCGCGATCTGGTCGAAGTAGCCCTCGACGATCACCGCGCGCTCGCTGCGCCGGATCGGCTCCAGCGCGCGCGGCAGGCCGTAGAGCACCTCGCGCTTGTGGAAGACCGGCGTCTCCGGCGTGTTCAGGTACTTCGGCTCCTGGTCCTTGGCGATCGCGCGACCGCCGAAGCCGAGGACGCGTCCGCGCGCATCGCGGATCGGAAAGGTCACGCGCCCGCGCAGCCGGTCGTAGTGACCGCCCGAGTTGCGCGGCGACAGGATGCCGGCCGTCTCGCCCAGCTCCGCAGAGATGCGCTCGCCGCGCAGCACGCCGACGGCGAAGTCCCAGCGGTCCGGCGCGAAGCCGATCTCGAAGCGCTCCCAGTCCTCGGGCGAGAGACCGCGCGCCGCGAGATACGCAGCCCCCGGGCAATCGGCGCGCAGCAGCTCGCTGCGATAGCTCGCCTGCAGCAGCTCGTTGGCCTTGTGGATCCGCTCGGCGATGCCCGATTCGCCGCCACTCGATTCGGGGATCGTGATCCCGCCGTCGCGTGCGAGGCTGCGGACCGCCTCGAGGAAGCCGAGGCCCTCGGTCTTCTGCACGAAGTGGAAGATGTCTCCGCCTTCGTGACAGCCGAAGCAGTAGAACGTGCCCCGGTCCGGATTCACGTGGAACGAGGGCGTCTTCTCGTGATGGAAGGGGCAGAGCCCCTTGTAGCTCCTGCCCGCGCGCTTGAGGGCGACGCTACGCCCGACGAGCTCGACCACGTCGATGCGGTCGCGAACCTGCTGGATGATCTCGTCGGGAATCCGGCTCACGGGCGCCCCCCGAATCCGAATCAGCGAGCCATCCGTCTCATCTTCTTGATGGCCCGCTTCCTCGCGGCCGCGGCCTTCTTCTTCTTGCGAACGCTCGGCTTGTCGTAGTACTCGCGCCGCTTCAGCTCGGAGAGGATCCCCGCCTTCTCACACTGCTTCTTGAAGCGCCGCATGGCGACTTCGAACGGCTCGTTGTCCCTGACCTTGATGACCGGCATGCGCGCTTCTCGTCTCCCGCAGCTCTGGGGACACGTCTCGGGCGTCCCGCGTGATTGAGTGGTCGCCATCCGACGCAGTGTGTCGGAACTGCCCCACCTTCTTCGTTCGGAACCGACGAGTACACGCGACCTCACGAGGCCGCAGCGGGGGGGCAAAAACTGCCGGAAACTCAGGTACTTCCGAGTGAATCACGGCGAGGGCCGAGGCTAGCAGAGCCCTTCTGCGGCATCAACGCCGTAAAGTGATGCGACCGATGGCGGGTGATTCCGAGCTCTCGTGCGAGACGTCGTTCGCCCGCAGCAGGACGGGGGCGTGGCGCGCGTGGCTGTGCGCGCTGCTCACGAGTGCCTCGTGCGCGTTCCTCGCGATCGCCTGCCAGCCGCGCGACGATGCGACGGCGCGCGATCTGCCGCGCGAGTGGAGCGAGGCGGCGGTCGATGCGCGCACAGGCGGACGCTACCTCGCGCCGCGGCGCGAGGCGCTGCGCCAGTTCCAGCAGGAGGTCCTGCGCGCGCAGGAGCCCGTCCTCTTTCCGCACTATGCGGCGCCCGCTGCGATCGCGGTGGCGATCAAGCAGGACTTCATCGCCGCGACAGCGCGCCGACGCGTGGGCCTGCTGCTCGAGCACGAGACGGGCGATCCCGACCTGCGCCTCATCGCGCTCGCGGACGGGCCGCGCGACCGAGTGACCGAGGCGCTCGCGCTCGGTGCGGCGGCGTCGCGGCTCGAGCTGGTAGAGGCGCCCGACGGAGAGCCGTCGCACGTGACCTTCCCCTTCATCCGCGACTATGCGCCGCTCGTCGTCGCGCGACCCGAAGGTGAGGGCTTCCGTGCGATCGGGCTCGCCGTCTTCCGCGGCTCGACCCTCAACAAGATCGTGGACGCGCGCCTCGGCGTCCGCATCGATCGCTCGCCGCGCATGACCGAGTACAAGCTCGGCCTCTCGCGCGCCCTCGCCGATGCCTACCGCGCGCGCCTGGGGCCCTTGCCCGTGCAGGAGCTCGCGCTGCGCATGGACGGCGGCAACGTGCTCTCGGACGGGCGCGGCACCTGCTTCGCGACGAGCATCCTGCTGGCGCAGAACCGCCAGGACCGCCCGTTCGTCGACCGCGAGCTCGGCCACGTCGGCTGCCAGCGCGTCGTCACCCTCGCCTCGCCGCAGCGCCTCGACTTCGTCCAGCACGTCGACACGCTGCTCTACGTCGCGGACGCCGAGAACGTCGTGCTGAGCATGCCGACGCGCTACGAGAGCGACCGCATCGCCGAGTTCCAGAACGTGCGCGCGCTGCTCGAGCAGGGCTACACGGTGCACCGGCTGCCGCGACCGACGGCGTCCATTACCTACACGAACGCGCTGACGACGCGCCGCAACGTCTACGTGCCGCAGTACACGCGCTACGCAGTCGAGTCGGCGAAGCAGGCGGCCATCGACGAGCGCGCGCGTGAGGCTCAGCGCGCGGGGCGTACCGAGGTGGCGGCGCGGCTGCTCGGGCTGCCCGTCGACACGGAGCGCGTCGAAGGCGGCGACGAGCTGGAGGCGGCGAACCGACAGGCGCTCGCCCTCTTCGCGAAGCTGCTGCCCGGGCGCCAGGTCGTGCCGGTCGACTCCGACGAGACGAACGAGACGCTCGGCTCGTGGCACTGCCTCACGCACGAGCTGCCGCCGCTCTAGCGGCGGTTCAGCGTGTCGGTGGACGCACCGCGACGCCGAGCTCCGCCAGACGCTTCTTCACGGCGCCGACCGTCCACTCGCGAAAGTGGAAGATCGAAGCCGCCAACGCAGCCTGGCAGTGACCGCCGCGCGGGCCGTCGTCGAGCGCCGACGCGAGATCCTCGGGGCTGCCGCCGCCGCCCGAGGCGATCACCGGCACCGGTACCGCGTCCGCCACGGCGCGCAGCATCTCGAGGTCGTAGCCCTGCTTGGTGCCGTCGCGGTCCATGCTGGTCAGCAGGATCTCACCCGCTCCGGCCTTCGCGGCGAAGCGCGCCCACGCGACCGCGTCGATGCCAGTCGGCTCGCGCCCGCCGTGCGTCGCGACCTCCCAGGGCGAATCGCCGTCGCCGGCCAGCGCGCGCGCCGCGGCGAAGGCGGAGGCGTCCGAGCGCCGCGTGCTCCGGACGAGCGCACCGCCATCCCGGCGCCGCGCGTCGATCGCGACGACGAGATTGGCGCTGCCGATCTTCACGGCCGCCTCGCCGACGAAGTCGGGATCGCGCACGGCGGCGGTCATGATCGAGACCTTGTCGGCGCCCGCGCACAGGAGATCGCGGATGTCGGCCAGGTTGCGCACGCCACCGCCCACGGTGAGCGGCATGAAGACGCTCTCCGCGGTGCGCGCGACCACGTCGAGCAGGATGCTGCGCTCTTCGTGGCTCGCGCTGATGTCGAGGAAGGTGATCTCGTCCGCTTCCTGCGCGTCGTAGAGGCGCGCGACCTCGACCGGGTCGCCCGCGTCGACGTGGCTCTCGTAGCGGACGCCCTTCACGACGCGCCCCCCTTGGACATCGAGGCACGGGATGATGCGTTTCAGCAGCACGCTGCGGCCTCTTCGACGCGCGCCAGCGCGCGGCCGAGATCGAGCGAGCCGGTGTAGAGCGCGCGGCCGACGATCGCGCCGGCGAGACCGCGCGCGGCGCAGCGCGCGGCGCGCAGCACGTCTTCCTCCGACGAGACGCCGCCCGACAGGATCACGGGGATCGAGACCGCGTCGGCGAGCTCGAGTGTCGCGTCGAGATTCGGCCCCTCGAGCATGCCGTCGCGCGCGATGTCCGTGTGGATCAGTACCGCGACGCCCGCATCCTCGAAGCGCTGCGCCATCTCGACGGCACGCACGGAGCTTTCGGTCGTCCAGCCCTCGACGGCGACTTTGCCGTCCTTGGCGTCGATTCCCACGGCCACGCGCCCGGGGAAGCGGCGCGCCGCCGTGCGCACCAGATCCGGATCGCGCAGCGCGCTCGTGCCGAGCACGACGCGCGCGACGCCGAGCCCGAACGCGCGCTCCAGCGCGTCGAGGCTGCGCAGGCCGCCGCCGAGCTGCACGGGCACGCGGCCCACGGCAGCGACGATCGCGCGCACGGACGCGCCATTGGCGAGCTGGCCCGCCTTCGCGCCGTCGAGATCGACGACGTGCAGACGCCGGATGCCGTGCGCGGCGAAGCGCGCGGCCTGCTCGCCGGGATCGCGCGCGTAGACGGTCGCGTCCTCGAAGCGCCCCTGGCGCAAGCGCACACACGCGCCGCCCTGGAGGTCGATGGCGGGGATCAGCTCGAAGCTCACTTCAGGCCGCTCGGGATGTCGTCGACCGCGTTGTCGGCGCCCCAGCGCGCGAGCTCCGCGGCCGTCAGCCAGCGCGAGCCGCCGCCCGGGTAGCGAATCGATCCGAACAGGTCGTCGCTGAGCGCGGCCTGCGTGTGGTCGAAGCGCGCGCGGTAGGCAGCGACGCCGGTCGGTGCGACGTGCAGCGTGAAGTTGAAGCCGATGGATGCGGGACGCAGTGCGCCCCGCGCGCCGCCCTCGCGCTCCTGGAAGCGCGTCACGTTGCCGACGACGATGGCGGTGGCACCGAACTGGCTGGCGGCCAGCGCAGAGAGCGCCGCCGCATCGCCGCGCGGCAACACCGTCCCCTGTGACTCGAAGGCCAGGGTCAGGTCGTTCGGAGCTACGACCGCGATGCCGCGCGCCGCGAGCGCCTCGGCGACGAAGCGCGTCACCAGCTCCGCCGCGAGCGCCGCAGAGACCGGCGGCTCGCTGCGCGGTCGCAGGCCCGGATCGGGCTGGAAGGGCGCAACCGCCACCTTCTGGAGCATGCCCGGCGAGACCTGCATCACCTGCGTCTGCACGATCGGCGAGGTCAGCGCGCAGGCCAGCGGCGCGAGCAGCAGGGTGAGCGCCGCGGCGCGCCCGTTGGTCATCCGCACGTCGACATCCAGGCTGCAAAGGCGTCGAGGACGCGGCGGCCGGCGTCCTGGCTCTTCTCGGGGTGGAACTGCACGGCGAAGACGTTCTCGCGCGCGACCGCCGCGGCGAACGCGCCGCCGTAGTCGGTGCAGCCGACGGCCACGGAAGAATCCGCGGCCACGACGCGGTAGCCGTGCACGAAGTAGTAGTGGCACTCGGCCGGCAACCGCGCGCTGACCGGGTGTGCACCGCTCCAGCGCACCGAGTTCCAGCCGATGTGCGGCACGCGCAACGGACGGCCCTGCAGATCGGCGCGCGGGAAGAGCTCGACGCGTCCCTTCATGAGCCCGAGACCCGCCGTGCGGCCGTGCTCCTCGCTCTCCTCGAAGAGGAGCTGGAGCCCGAGACACAGCCCGAGGTAGGGACGACCCCCGTCGATGTGCTCGCGCACGGCGGCGTCGAGGCCGCGCGCACGCAGCGCCCCCATCGCATCCGAAAAGGCGCCAACACCCGGCAGCGCGACGGCGTCGGCGCGGCGCAGCGCGTCGGCATCGCCCGTCACCTGCGCGTCGAACCCCGAGCGCAGCAGCGCCTTCGCGACGCTGCGCAGGTTGCCGGCGCCGTAGTCGACCACGGCGATGCGGGGAGGCGCGGTCATGGGGGGATCCGCCGAAGTGTCTAGAGAGCGCCCTTCACCGTGGGCAGGCCCTTCACGCGCGGGTCGCGTTCGACGGCGACGCGCAGGGCCCTGGCCAGGCCCTTGAAGATGGCCTCCACCACGTGATGGGGGCTCTTTCCGTAACGCAGATCCACGTGCAGGTCGAGCCCGGCGTTGTGCGCGAAGGCGTAGAGGAAGTCCTCGGTGAGCGACGGATCGAACGTGCCGATGCGCGAGTTCGTCAGCTCCACGCGGTAGACGAGGTAGGGGCGGTTCGAGACGTCCAGCGACACCTCGACCTTCGCCTCCGCCATCGGCAGCACCTGCGAGCCGTAGCGCCGGATGCCCTCGGCGTCGCCGAGCGCCTTGCGGAAGGCCTGGCCGAGCGCGATGCCGACGTCCTCGACGGTGTGGTGCAGGTCGACCTGGAGATCGCCCTTCGCACTGAGCGTCAGGTCGAAGAGACCGTGCTTCGCGAACGACTCGAGCATGTGGTCGAAGAACGGAATGCCGGTGCTGACGCGGTAGGCGCCCTCGCCGTCGAGGCAGAGATCGATCTCGATCTCCGTCTCCTTGGTCTTGCGGTGCACGTTCGACGTGCGCGACGCGTCCCTCACAGCAGCGACTCCGCCTCGGCCTCACGGGCGGCCTCACGCTCGCGGCGCGCGCGTCGGATCTTCTGCAGGCGCAGGTCGACCGAGAGCCTGTGGCCGGTCAGCCCTTCCATGTCGGCGAGGCGCATCACGTCGAGCCCGAGCTCGCGCAGCTTCGGCGGCTCGAAGCGCGTCACGATCGTCTTCTTCAGGAAGTCGTCGACGGAGAGCGGCGAGAAGAAGCGCGCGGTGCCGCCGGTCGGCAGCACGTGGTTCGGGCCGGCGATGTAGTCGCCGACCGCCACGGGCGTGTAGTGACCGAGGAAGATCGCCCCCGCGTTGACGATCTGCTTCGCAATCGGGTCCGGATCGTCGGCGGCGACGATCAGGTGCTCCGGCGCGTAGCGATTCACCAGCGCGATGCACTCGTCCATGTTCTTGCACGAGATCAGCGCGCCGCGCGTCTGGAGCGACTTCGCGGCGATCTTCGCGCGATCGAGCGACTTGAGCTGCTTGGCGATCTGCTCGCGCACGCGCGCGACGAGCGCCTTGGCGGGCGTCACCAGGATCGCCTGCGCCATCTCGTCGTGCTCGGCCTGCGAGATCAGGTCCGCCGCCACCCACGCGGGGTTGGCCGTGCGGTCGGCGATCACCATCACCTCGGTCGGGCCGGCCTCGGTGTCGATGGCGACGTCGCCGAAGACAATGCGCTTGGCCGCCGCGACGTAGACGTTGCCGGGGCCGACGATCTTGTCGACCGCCGGAACCGTCGCGGTGCCGTAGGCGAGCGCCGCGATCGCGTGCGCGCCGCCCATCTTGAAGACGCGGTGCACGCCGGCGACCTTGGCCGCCATCAGCACCTCGGCACGCAGCTTGCCGTCCGGTCCGGGCGGGGTGGCCATGATGATCTCCGGCACCTCGACCACGCTCGCCGGCACGGCGTTCATGATCACGGTGGACGGGTAGACGGCCTTGCCGCCCGGCACGTAGATGCCGACGCGCGCAAGCGGGCGCACGCGGTAGCCGAAGGTCCCGCCGCCCTCCTCGCGCACCTCCCAGCTCGAGGGGATGCGCTTGCGGTGGAACTCGCGCACGCGCATCGCGGCCTTGCCGAGCGCGGCGCGATCGGCCGGATTGATCGTCTCCGCCGCTTCCTCGAACTCCTCGGGCTGGACCTCGAGCGCGTCGAGCTTCGCGCCGTCGAAGCGACGCACGCAGGCGAGCAGCTCTTCGTCGCCGCCTGCGCGCACGCGCTCGACGATCTTCGCCACGCTGCGGGCCACGTCGTCGCCCAACGCCTCGCGGCGCCGCACCAGCTTCTCGAACTGCCCCTGGAAGCCCGATTCCGTGCTCTCGAGGACCGTGACGATCTTCGCCGCAGCGCGCGTCGCCATGCTCATCCCTCCCGGCGGATCTCCGCGCCGAGGCCGCGGAGCTTCCCCTCGATCCGCTCGTAGCCACGATCGATGTGATAGACGCGGCTGACGACAGTGTCCCCATCCGCGGCCAGCGCCGCCACGATCAATCCAGCCGAGGCGCGCAGGTCGGTGGCCATGACGGGCGCGCCCATCAGGCGCGGCACCCCGCGGACCTGGGCCACGCGGCCCGAGAGCGAGATGTCGGCGCCCATGCGCTGGAGCTCGGGGACGTGCATGAAGCGGTTCTCGAAGACCCGCTCCTCCACCACGCTCGCCCCGTCCGCGACGGTCAGGGTCGCCATCAGCTGGGCCTGCATGTCGGTGGCGAAGCCCGGGAAGGGCGCCGTCACGATGCGGGTCGGCCGAATCGCCCCGGGCTGGCGCAGACGCACCCAGGTCGGCGCCGTCTCGAGCTCGGCGCCGCAGTCGCGCAGCTTGTCGAGCGTCGACTCCATCACGGAGGGATCGACGCCCGTCACGCGTACGTCGCCCCGCGTAGCGACCGCAGCGGCCAGCAGGGTGCCCGCCTCGATGCGGTCGCCCGACACGCGATGGCGCGTTCCGCGCATCGAGCGGACGCCGCGGATCACCAGCCGGTCCGTGCCCGCGCCGCGCACGTCGGCACCCATCTTGAGGAGCACCTCGGCGAGCTCGACGACCTCGGGCTCGCGCGCCGCGTTCTCGAGCACCGTCTCTCCGTCGGCGAGGCACGCCGCCATCATCACGTTCTGCGTGCCGTTCACCGTCGTGAGGTCGAAGGCGACGCGGGCCCCGCGCAGGCGCGAACAGCTCGCCTCGACGTAGCCGTGATCGAGCCGGATCTTGGATCCGAGCGCCTCGAATCCCTTCAAATGCTGGTCGATCGGTCGCACCCCGATGGCGCAGCCGCCCGGCTCCGAGACGCGCGCCTCGCCGAAGCGCGCGAGGAGCGGGCCGAGCACCATGAACGACGCCCGCATCTTGCGCACCAGGTCGTAGGGCGCCTCGCGGCCGTGGATGTTGCGAGCGTCGATGCGGACCTCGTGCGAATCCGGGCCGAGCCAGTCGGCGCGCGCGCCGAGCGCGCGCAGCAGCTCGAGCATCGCGTCCACGTCGCGAAGCCGCGGGACGTTCTCGAGCTGCGTCTCGCCCTCTCCGAGGAGCGCCGCCGCCATCAGGGCCAGCGCCGAGTTCTTCGAGCCCGAGACGGCCACCTCACCGCGCAGGGGTCCACTGCCCCGCACCACGATTCGATCCATCGCGATCTACCCCCCGAGCCGCGCGCTCGTGACGCGCGGCTTTCCGCTCAGATCGCGCCGCAGCGCGATGTCCGTGAGTCCTGCCTCGCGACAGGCTCGCGCGACCCCCTCCGCCTGATCCGGCGCATGCTCGAGGATCAGGGCGCCGCCGGCTTCGAGCCAGTCCGGGGCTTCCCCCGCAATGCGGCGGAGCATGCCGAGCCCCGCCTCGGGCGCGAAGAGCGCCAGCTCCGGCTCGTGCGCGAGCTCGGGCGGCAGCGCCGGCCGCTGCGCGGGATCGACATACGGCGGGTTCGAGACGATCGCGTCGAAGCGCAAGCCCTTCACGGGCTCGAAGCCGTCCCCCGCCAGGAACCGGATTCGCTCCGCCATTCCGAACTCTTCGGCATTCTGTTGCGCGACTTTGAGCGCTTCCTGGGAGAGATCCACCGCGACCAGGGCCAGATCCGGCCGCTCCTGGGCCAGCGCCAGCGCGATGGCGCCGGAGCCGGTGCCGAGATCGAGGACCCGGATCGGGGCGCTGCGGGCCGGCGGGAGCAGCTCGAGCGCGGCCGCCACCAGGGTCTCGGTCTCCGGCCGCGGGGTCAGCACGTCGGCCGTGACGCGCAGCGGCAGCGACCAGAACTCCTTGCGGCCGACGAGCTGGGAGACCGGGATCCGTTCTCCCGCGCGTCGCCGCACGAGCTCCCGGAAGGTTCCGCGCTCTGCCTCCATGACGGGCTTCTCGAAGTCGAGGTAGAGCTGGAGGCGCGTCGTGCCGAGCGCGTGCGCCAGCAGGCACTCGGCGTCGAGCCGCGCCGTCTCGATGCCCCGCTCCGCGAAGTGGCCGGTCGTCCAGCGCAGCAGCTCGAGCACGTTCCAGCTCTGCGTCACGCGAGGTCCTGCTCGTCGAGCGAGCTCTGCACCGCGTCGAGCAGCTCGTCCATGTCGCCCGCGAGCAGCGCGTCGAGCTGGTGCATGGTGACGCCGGCGCGGTGATCCGTGACGCGCGACTGCGGAAAGTTGTAGGTGCGGATCTTCTCGCTGCGGTCGCCCGTGCCGACCTGGGCACGCCGCGCGTTGGCGCGGTTCGCGGCGGCGCGCTCTCGCTCGACCTCGAGCAGCCGCGAGCGCAGCACCTTCAGCGCCTTGGCCTTGTTCTTGTGCTGCGACTTCTCGTCTTGGCACGTGACGACGGTGTTGGTCGGGAGGTGCGTGATACGGACGGCGGAGTCGGTCGTGTTGACGCTCTGCCCGCCCGGCCCAGACGAGCGGTAGACGTCGATGCGCAGGTCGGCCGGGTTGATCTGCACGTCGACCTCCTCGGCTTCCGGCAGCACCGCGACGGTGACGGTCGACGTGTGGATGCGTCCCTGCGCCTCCGTGGCCGGCACGCGCTGCACGCGGTGCACGCCGCGCTCGAGCTTGAGGCGTCCGAAGACGCGCTCGCCCGAGAGGCCGGTGATCGCCTCGCGGATGCCAGCGCCCGCCTGCGAGAGCGACATCGGCTCGACCTTCCAGCCACGCCGCTCCGCGTAGCGGAGGTACATGCGGAGCAGCTCGTGCGCGAAGAGCCCGGCCTCCTCACCCCCGGCGCCGGCGCGAATCTCGAGGATGGCGCCCTTCTCGTCGTCGGGGTCGCGCGGCAGGAGAAGCACGCGGATCTGTTTCTCGAGCGCGGTCCTGCGCTCCTCGAGCTCGGCGAGCTCCACCTGAGCGAGCTCGCGCATGTCCGCGTCGCCCTCGCCGAGGAGCGCGCGCGCGCCCTCGATGTCGGCCAGGAGCTTGCGGTAGTCCTGTGCCGCGCTGGCCGCCGGCCGCAGGCCGGAGAGCTCCTGCGCGATGCGCCGGTACTCGGTCGGATTCGATGCGACCTCCGGCTGGCCCAGGGTCTCTTCGAGCTGCCGCGCGCGGTCCGCGAAGGCGGAGATTCTTTCGAGCAGGTCCGCCATGGCTGTATGCGCCCCGGGGCGTGAAAAACGCCTGTGACGGGGGGACCTTAGCGCGCCGGCTACGAGTTCATCGACTCGAGGAACTCCGCGTTGCTCGACGAGCGGCGGATCTTCTCGAGCAGGAACTCCATCGAATCGACCGGCGAGAGCGGCGCGAGCACCTTGCGCAGCACGTACATGCGGTTGAGCGTCGCCTCGTCGAGCAGCAGCTCCTCGCGCCGCGTCGCCGAGCGGTTGATGTCCATCGCCGGGAAGGTGCGGCGATCGGCCAGCTTGCGGTCGAGCACGATCTCGCTGTTCCCGGTGCCCTTGAACTCCTCGAAGATCACCTCGTCCATGCGCGAGCCGGTCTCGATCAGCGCGGTGCCGATGATGGTGAGGGAGCCTCCCTCCTCGAGGTTGCGCGCCGCGCCGAAGAAGCGCTTCGGCTTGTGCAGCGCGTTCGAGTCGACGCCGCCCGAGAGGATCTTCCCGGAGTGCGGCACCACCGTGTTGTGCGCGCGCGCCAGCCGCGTGATCGAATCGAGCAGGATCACGACGTCGCGACGGTGCTCGACCAGGCGGCGCGCCTTCTCGATCACCATGTCCGCCACCTGCACGTGTCGGGTGGCCGGCTCGTCGAAGGTCGAGGAGATCACCTCGGCCTTCACGTTGCGCTCCATGTCGGTGACCTCCTCGGGCCGCTCGTCGATGAGCAGCACGATGAGGTAGACCTCGGGATGGTTCTCGGCGATCGCGTTGGCGATGTCCTTCAGGATCATCGTCTTGCCGGCCTTCGGCGGCGACGTGATCAGCGCGCGCTGGCCCTTGCCGATCGGCGCGATCAGATCGATCACGCGCGTCGTGAGGCCGCCCGTCTTCGACTCGAGGTGGAACTTCTGCGCCGGGTAGAGCGGCGTCAGGTTGTCGAACAGGATCTTGTGACGCGCGGCCTCCGGCGACTCGAAGTTGATCTGATCGACCTTGAGCAACGCGAAGTAGCGCTCGCCTTCCTTCGGCGGCCGCACCTGCCCGAGCACGGTGTCACCCGTGCGCAGGCTGAAGCGCCGGATCTGCGAGGGCGACACGTAGATGTCGTCGGGCCCGGCCAGGTAGTTCTGGTCCGGCGCGCGCAGGAAGCCGAAGCCGTCGGGCAGCGTCTCGAGCACGCCCTCGGCGTAGATGCGTCCCTGGTTCGCGGTGAGCGCCTTCAGGATCGCGAAGATCAGATCCTGCTTGCGCATGCCGGCGGCGTTCTCGACCGAGAGCTCGTCGGCCATCGCGGCGAGCTCCGCGACCGACTTCTCCTTGAGCTCGACGACGTTCACGCTGGGGCCGCCGTCCTCGTCGTCAGCGTAGCCTTCGAGGTCGTACGACTCCTCCTCGGCGTACTCCTCGTCGGCGGCGCGGCGCGGATCGCGCGGATCGCGCGGGTCGCCGCCGTCGCGGCGCCGTCCGCGGCCACGCCGCATGCGGCTGGCGGGGCCCTGATCGTCGCCTGCGCGGAAGTTGGACATGAGGTGCTCTTCGCCGCCCGCAGCGACGCTTCACCGCGTCGCGACAGCGAGCCGCTGCGAACTCGGCAGCCCCTGGGGCCGCCTGGACTTTGGACGAGGCCGGCGCGGCTAGCGCGCCGCGGAGGAGGTCACTCGCTGGGTTGGGGGATTGGCGCTCCGAAGGGAGCGCCGGGGGAGGCTACCCATGGGCTCCGGGACGGTCAACCCTGGCGGCGATGTGATGCACGAGTCGACCCGCACGCGCGCCGTCCCGGCGATACGAATGGAAGCGCTGCGCATCGCAGCGCGTGCAGCTGGAAGGCAACCGGCCGATGCGTGCGCGCGCCACGCCAGACGTCTCGAGCGCGTGGGCGGCCAGCGCGCCGAGATCGATGCGCCGATGCCCGGGGCGCGTCGCGACCGAGCTCGCGAGCACCGCGTCACCGAGCTGTTGGCGCAGTGCGTCGAGTACCGGCTCGTCGACCTCGTAGCAGCACAGCCCGATGTGCGGGCCGATCGCGGCCGTCCAGACCGCGTCGGCATCCAGATGCCGCAGTGCGTCGAGGCTCGAAGCCACCACGCCCTGCGCGAGGCCGCGCCAGCCCGCATGGATCGCGGCGACGATATCGCCCGACGCCGAGGCGCACAGGATCGGCACGCAGTCGGCGGTCGCGACACCGACCGGCACGCCGGGCTCGCGCGAGAAGACCGCGTCGGCGTTCGGCGCGGGCTTCGCGCGACAGGCCTCGGCGCTGACGACCTCGCGCCCGTGGACCTGCTTCGGCCGCAGCAGGCCGGCAGGCTCGGACACGCCGCGCAATCCGAAGCCGTGCTCGACGCCGAGTGCCTCGAGCAGCGGGTGTCGGAGGCTCAAGCGCTGGCCTCGCGCCGCTCGAGCTCGCGCAGCAGCTCGGCCATGTCCGCGGGCAGCGCCGCGCGGAAGTCGAGACGCGCGCCGCTGCGCGGATGCGTGAAGGCGAGCCGCTCCGCGTGGAGCGCCGGCCGCGCGATCTCCGCGTCCAGCTGCGTCTTCCCGCGGCGACCGTAGACGGGATCCCCCGCGATCGGCAGCCCGATGGCGGCGAGATGCACGCGGATCTGATGGGTGCGGCCCGTGCGGGGGCGCAGCTCGAGCAGGCTGCGCGCACTGCGCGGGAAGCGTCGCGCGACACGCCACAGCGTCGCGGCCGTGCGGCCGCCGCGCGAGCGCACGCTCATGCGCTTGCGGTCGTGCTCGTGTCTGCCGATCGGCAGGTCGATCTCGCCGCCCTCCGTCCCGGGCACGCCGCGCACGACGGCCAGGTAGACGCGCTCGACGCTGTGCTCGCGGAACTGGTCCGAGAGGTGGCGGTGCGCGAGGTCGCTCTTTGCGACGACGAGCACGCCGGAGGTGCCGCGGTCGAGGCGGTGCACGATTCCCGGCCGCAACACGTCGCCAACGCCAGCGAGGTCGTCGCAGTGGTGCAGCAGCGCGTTGACGAGTGTCCCGCCGCGGTGTCCCGGAGCCGGATGCACGACGATTCCCGCGGCCTTGTCGAGCACGATCAGGTCCTCGTCCTCGTGAAGGACGGCGAGCGGGATGGCCTCCGGCTCCGCACTCGACGGCTCCGGGTCGGGAGGAATCGCCTCGACGAGATCGCCCACACGCACGCGCAGGCTCGCGGCCACCGCGCGCTCGTTGACGCGTACACGTCCCTGCTCGATCCAGCGCCGGGCCTGCGAGCGCGAGCAATCCGCCAGGGCTGCCAGCGCGAGGTCGAGGCGCGCGCCCGCCTCGGATTCGCCGACGAGGAAGTTCACGCGGCTAGGTTAGCCGCGTCGCGAGAACAGACCCCGCTTGCGCTTGCTCGAGCGCTCTTCGTAGCGGCGCATGTAGCTGCGCGCGACGCGATCCGGATCGAGGCCGAGGCAGCGCGCGTAGCACTTGACGAAGCCGCGCACGTAGACGGCCGCGGGCAGGTCGTCGAAGCGCTCCTGCTCGATGAAGAGCAGGTAGCTCGGGTTCACCTTCGTGACCCCGGCGACCTCGTCGAGCTCGATGCCTCGGCGCTCTCGCACGCGCGCGAGACGCGCGCCGTCGAACTCGCCCTCCTCCTCTTCGCTGATCTCCTCTTCGTCGAGCTCCGTGTGGAAGGCCAGCGGCGGAGGCAGCAGGGTCGGCGCGATGTCGAGCGGCCGCGGCGGCTCGACGGCGGGAAGCGGGGGGAAATCCTCGACCGGCTCGCCGCGCAGATGCGCCACCGGCCGGTTGATCTCCTCGTCGTAGGCGCGGCGCGCGTCCTGGTCGGAGAGGGTGCGGTATGCGTGCTCGAGCCGTTCGCGCAGCAGCGGGAGCTCGCCCTCCTGGAAGACGGAGTAGCCGGCCAGCGAGTCGTCCGCGTAGGTGGCCTTGGCGAGGTGGTAGGCGCGCTCGATCTCCTCGCGCGTCGCGCTGGGGGAGACGTCGAGTGCCTCGTAGTGGTCCTGCTCTCCGGGCGGCTTCATGCGCTGCGCTCTCCTCCGACGGCGGGCGTGCGCGGCTCCAGCAGCTTGCGAGCGATGCGCCCGAAATAGACGGCGGCGTCGGAGCGCGGGTGCGCATCGACGAGTGGACGCAGCGCGCGCAACGAGCGGCGCGCGTCGTCGGTGTGGTTCAGATAGCCCATGTACTCCGCCTCGATGGCGAAGTAGCGGCGGCACACGCTGCACACGGAGAAGCCGAGCCGGATGTCCTCGGCGCTGCGCGCGCCGTTCACGACCAGCCGCGGCCGGAAGGCGCGCATCACGCGACTGAAACGGACGCCCTCGCCCGGGTCGATGTGCTCGACCTCGCGCAGCAGGTCGAGGGGCGTGCGGATGCCGCGCTCGTTGCGCTCGTCCATCGCCAGCGCGACGAGGGCGCGCACTTCGTCGGAGAGCATGGCGAGGCGCAGGCGCCGGTAGAAGGCTGCGCGCATGAATGCGTAGGCGTTCTCGACGGAGGTCGGCTCCGGGGTCAGGACGACGATGCCGTCGTCGCAGACCATGAAGTAGTCCATCACCGAGCGGTCGGTGCCGGCGGCGAGATCGAGCAGCACGAAGTCCGCGTCGAGCTGGCGCAACGCGCGCACGAATTCGATGCGGCGCGCGTGACCCGGCTGCGGCGAGCCGAGATTCGGTCGCGTGGCCGCGACGAGCTGGAGGTTCTCGATGCTCGTCTCTTCGAGGAGCTTCGGGATGTCCTCTTCGCGCTCGGCGACGTAGTCGGCGAGGCTGCGGCGCGGGCGCCTGACGCCGAGCGCCGTGTGGAGATTGGCGCCTTCGAGGTCGACGTCGACGGCGACGACGCGGTAGCCGCCACGAGCAAGTGTCGCCGCGAGGTTGGCCGCGACGAACGTCTTGCCGACGCCGCCCTTCCCGCCGCCGACGGGAATCAGCTGCGGTCCTTCCGATCGGCCGAAGCCCGGGCGCCTCGTGCGGCCGGGCTCTACCCCGAATCGCCCGCCACCCACTGTGGTCCCCCCCGGTCCCAAGGACACCGTACCGGCTTCCCGCCATCGCCCGCCATGGGCGCGGCGAGTTCATTTCACTTCATTCGCTCCCGACGGCCCTCCGATACCCCGTGCCTCTGCCGTCTACGACGTGCAGGAAGGGTTGCCACTCTTCGTAGCGCGCAGAGGCCGCGGTGTGGTGCACGAGCGGCGTCCAGCGCGGTCGCATCGGCTGACGCAGCAGACGCAAGCGTGCCTGCGCAGGCGTCCGGCCGCCCTTGCGCCGATTGCAGTCGACGCAGCTCGCGACGACGTTCTCCCAGGTCGTGCGGCCGCCGAGCGAGCGCGGGATCACGTGATCGAGGTTGAGCTCGGCGCGCAGCGGCTTCCGCCCGCAGTACTGACACGTGAACTTGTCCCGCGCGAAGATGTTCAGCCGGCTGTAGCGGACGTGGCGCCGCGGCACGCGGTCGAAGTGCTGGAGCACGATCACTCTTGGGACGCGCAGGCGCCCGCTCGTCGTGCCCACCTGCTCACCGCCGTCGGGACCGAGTCGTCTCCAGGCGTCGAAGTCGAAGGTCTCGTAGGCGTGGTTCACTGCCAGCGCGCTGCCCGAGAAGATCAGCGAGAAGGCCCTGCGTGCCGTCGTCACGTGGACCGGCAGATACGACCGATTGAGCACGAGCACACTGGAATTCAGCATGTCTGACGGCGACTTATCGTAAGGGAAGGTCCCCCTTCGATCAAACGTTGGACGGATCGCGATGCGCGCGACACGAGCGAAGGTCGGAAGGCGACCACCGGACTCGATGATTCGCTGCGATCGAGGCGCACTGCGGCACGGGCTTGACCGGGCGATTGGAATTCATGATTTTCCGGTCACGTTTTTGATGCGGCCGAAGGCGGCCGTCCCACGGGGAAATCAACCGGACCGCGGCTCTCGAAATGCTCCTCGCAGAGGTGGACGCGAAGAGGGGCGAACTGGATGAGGCTGCGGACGGAACCCCCGAGCTCCGGACGGTTCGCTGGAGGGGTCCGATCGAGAAGGATGGGCGGCGGGGCGCTGCACGGTCTCGAAGCACGGATTCCCGAGGGTCGCACCGATTGGAATCTTCCTGTGCGAGTCAACGTTTTAATTAGCGATTTCGGGACATTAGAGAGAGGTCCCGTCCGTCCGGCGGTGCGTCCCAGCCCGCCGGATCCGAGCTGACCCCGCCAACGCCGGAAACGGCGAACGAAATCTCCCTCGCCCGAAGGGCTCGCCAACGCCGAGGCAGGCGGATGGCGTCACGGACGGGACAGCGTTCTGGCAACGGTCGCGCGGCGACCGCTTCCAACGAGATCATCATCAACGTCGGGGCCGGGGAGACGCGCGTTGCGATCCTCGAGCAGCAGACGTTTGCCGAGCTGCACATCGAGCGTGAACGCGAGCGCAGCGTCGCGGGCATGGTCGTGAAGGGCCGCGTCTCGCGCGTTCTGCCCGGCATGCAGGCGGCCTTCGTGGACATCGGCCTCGAGAAGGCCGCATTCCTCTACGTCGGCGACTACCTCGACGACGAGGGACACCTCGATCCCGATGCCGACGACGAGGACGGTGCGCGGCCCCGCCGCGGGCGCGGCCGTCACGCCAATCGGCCGATGCCGAACATCGAGGCGGTGCTGCGCGAGGGTCAGGAGATCATCGTGCAGGTCGCCAAGGAGCCGATCGGCACGAAGGGCGCCCGCATCACCTCCCACGTCTCGATCGCGGGGCGCCACCTCGTGCTGACGCCGTGGGCGAAGCGCGTCGGCGTCTCCCGCCGCATCGACTCGGACCGCGAGCGTCGACGGTTGCGCGAGGTCGTGACGCGCCTGTCGGGCGGCAAGCTCGGCTTCATCATCCGCACGGCCGGCGAGGGCACGAGCGAGGCCGATCTCGAAGCCGACGTGAACTACCTGAGCTCGGTGTGGGAGCAGATCCAGGATCGGCGCGATCTCGTCTCCGCGCCGATCGTGCTCTTCGAGGAGCTCGCGCTGCCGCTGCGCGCGATCCGCGACTTCGCGAACTCGCGCACGCGGCGCATCGCGATCGACGATCCCGACACGTTCCGCACGATGCAGGAGTTCCTGGCGAAGTTCGTCGCCGATCCGAAGCCGCAGCTCGAGCTCTACAACGGCACGCTGCCGATCTTCGATCACTTCGGCATCGAGGTGAACATCGACGAGAACCTCGGTCGCAAGGTCTGGCTGCGCTCGGGTGGCTACCTGATCATCGACCAGAGTGAGGCGCTCACGTCGATCGACGTGAACACGGGCCGCTACGTCGGCAAGCGCGACCTCGAGGAGACGGTGCTCAAGACCAATCTCGAGGCGGTGCAGGAGGTGGTGCACCAGCTCCGCTTCCGCAATCTCGGTGGCCTGATCATCATCGACCTGATAGACATGGAGAGCGCCGAGAACCGCGACAAGGTCAACCGCGCGCTCCAGGAGGCGCTGCGCGGCGACAAAGCGCGCACCAACATCCTCAAGATCTCCGAGCTCGGCCT
>Ga0209382_10003566_pt1 | contig 21489 bp, 14 predicted proteins | sample SoiMetdeltSBSDD5_FD_187599 | JGI IMG/M metagenome (GOLD analysis project Ga0209382, IMG submission 187599) | Bulk soil microbial communities from a Populus tree surrounding site in Tennessee, USA - Soil MetaG P. deltoides SBSDD5 (SPAdes) (version 2) | ecosystem: Environmental > Terrestrial >... | reverse complement strand
TACACGTTCTTCACGGCGGTGGGCGAGTTCTTCTATCACACGAACGTCCGCACGCCGCGCTGGGTGGGCTACGTCTTCCAGCGGCCGGAGATGCACCGCATCCACCACGAGTACGGCCGCCATCGCAACAACTATGGCGACTTCGTATGGTGGGACATGCTCTTCGGAACGTATGAGAACCCGCCTCTATTCACGAGCACGTGCGGGTTCGACGACGAGAAGGAGCAGCGCCTGGGCGCCATGCTCGCCTTCAAGGACGTGCATGCCTGAAGACTATCCCCAGGCACGACGCGGCCGCGGAACCAGAGCCAGGGTTCCGCGACCGCTCGCCCCGTCCCGGGGTCGCTACCGCATGCGATAGCGGTACTCGTCGCTGGAGCGCAGCGCGCGCACGACGTCGCGCTGGGTCCATCCGTCGCGTACCACGCGCGCCGTGTATTCGCGGAGGCCCACCGCGTCGGGCTCGCGGCCCAGCGTGCTCAGATACGCCTGCCGGACCATGGCCGCGGCCTGGCCGTTGTAACTCGAGCCGTTGTAGTAGCCCGAGCTGCGGCGGATGTCGCGGTTGTCGTAACGGCGGTACCCGTTGCTGCCGTACCGGTCGTTACCGTAGGCCAGCCCTCGCTGCGCGTATTCTTCGCTGCTCAGCAGGGAGCGGCGGACGTCGGCCTCGGTCCAGTTGTCGTAGAGCATGCTCCGCGTGTACTGGGCCAGGCCGGAAGCGTCCGGCTCGCGGCGCAGGATGTCGCGGTAGGCCTGGCGGACGATCCGCTCCGCCTGCCGTTGAGTCGCAGTCGCGTATCGGCGCGACTGCACCGGGTAATAAGTGCCCTGGGCAAAAACCGCACCGCCCAGTCCTGCATTCAGTATGAAGCCGGCGACGACAGCCGTCTTGATATTCATGCCCTTCTCCTTCCGTTCGTATGGTGTACGGCTCGCGATAGGGCCATACGGAAGGTACATACAAGATGCATTCCACCTCAGAGCCGCCCGGTCAGGGCGCGGAAGGCCAGGCCGAGATAGGCCAGTGAGGTCCGAACGACCTTCATCTTGCTCTTCCCGACTCGCCGGCTGCCGTCGAGCACCATCGGGACCTCGGAGATGCGGAGACCGAGCCGCGCCGCGCGATAGAGGATCTCGACCATGCACTCGAAGCCGCGCGTGGTGATGAAGGCATCGCCGTGCCGCTGGCGCAGCGCCATGAGCGCGGAGGCCTGGTAGACGCGATAGAAGCTGCTCAGCGTGGCCAGGCCGCTCAGGCCCAGCGCCTTCTTCATGAGGCCGTTGGCGACGTGGCTCAGTCCGACGCGATGCACGCTGGTGCCCTTGATGCCCCCGCCGTAGGCGTAGCAGGAGGCGAGCGCGATGTCGTCGCCCTCCTCCCACACGCGGTGGATGAGGCGCGGGAGGACGGAGGCGTCGCTCGTCTGGTCGCCTTCGAGCGTGATGACGAGGTCGAGGGGGGCCGCGGCCATCAGCACGTGCAGGAAGCCCGTGCGGAAGGCGGCCCCCGGCCCGCGATTGCGGTCGTGGCGGACGACCTCCACGGGCAGGCCGGCCGCGGCCGCGCGCGCGCAGGCTTCCGCGGTGCCGTCGGTGGACCCGTCGTCGACCACGACGATGCGGTGGCGCTGGGCCAGAGGCTCGAGCCGCTCCCCGATCGACGCGAGCAGCGCCGGCATGTTGCCCGCCTCGTTGAAGGCGGGCACCACGACGTGGATCACAGCAGCCCGGCGCGCGCCATGACCTCGCGCTGCCAGGCGATCGTGCGCGGCAGCCCCTCCTCGAGGGTGACCGCCGGCGTGTAGCCGAGGATCCGCGTGGCCCGCCCGTTGTCGGGGATGCGGCGCTGGACGTCCTCGTATTTGCCGAAGGTGGCCAGCGGCACCTTCTGGAGGCGCGGCTCGTCGTCGCGGACCATGCGCCAGACCATGCGGGCCAGGTCCTCGATCGTGATCTCGCGGTCGGCGCCGATGTTGAGCATCTCGCCGTCCGCCTCCGCCACGTCCACCGCGCGCACGAACCCCTCGACCATGTCCGACACGTACGTGAAGCTCCGCGTCTGCTGACCGGTGCCGTGGACCTCGAGGGGCTGACCCTTGAGGGCGGCGCCGATGAAGACGGACTGGGGCCCGCCCCACCAGGTGATGTTCTGCCGCGGCCCATAGCCGCCGAACAGGCGCAGGATGACCCCCTCGAGCCGGTGCCGCTCGCGGAAGGCCATGAGCGCCTGCTCCTCGAACATCTTCGAGATGGCGTAGCTCCAGCGGCGGACGTGGGGGCCGCCGATGACGGAGACGCTCTCCTCCGAGAACGGGACGTCGGGGTTCCTCCCGTAGCAGTCCGAGGTCGAGGCCAGCACCATCCGCCGCACGCCGTGATCGCGGCAGGCACGCAGCACGGCCAGGCCCCCTTCCCCGTTGACGACGAGGGTGTCGAGGGCGTCGCCGTAGCGGGGGATCTTCCCCGCGGCCAGGTGGACGAGGGCGTCCGCTCCCTTCGCCACCACCGCGAGGTCGGCGGCCTCGAGGATGGTGCCGCGATGGAACCGGAAACGGGGATGCGCGGTGAGGCCCCCGAGGTTCTCCAGCGAGCCGTGCGAGAGGTCGTCCAGGCCCGCGACCTCGTCGCCGCGCGCGATCAGCCTCTCGGCCAGATTGGATCCGATGAAGCCGGCGACGCCGGTGACGGCGACTCTCAGGCGGACCTCCCTAGCGGGGAACTTCGCGGACTCGCAAAAGAGCGCGATTATATCCGCAGGGGTCGGGGACGCGTGCTAAGGTGAGGGTCAGTGGACGCCGCTGCCACTGGCCGCGAGTTTCTGCTACAGTCCGACGGCCCCGGCTGCCGCGCCCCGGGGCTTGTATCTGGTCGCCGGAGGACGGCGACAAAGGGCGGTCGGGAAGTTGATTCTGGAGAGACGGCCATTTCGAACAAGGTCTTTGTCGGAAACCTGAGCTTCGACGTCACGCGCGACGAGCTGATCCAGGCTTTCAGCGCCGCGGGCAAGGTGGTGGACGCGAAAGTCCCAACGGACCGTGAGACCGGACGCCCGCGAGGGTTCGCCTTCGTGGAGTTCGAGGACGACGAGGCCGCACAGAAGTCGATCAGCCTCATGAACGGGAAGGACCTCAAGGGCCGTCCCCTGCGGGTGAACGAGGCCGAGAACCGGCCGCCGCGTCCCCCGGGCATGGGCGGCGGTCCGGGTGGAGGATACCGGCCGGCGGGCCCGGGCGGATACCGTCCCGGCGCGGGCGGGCCACCCTCCTTTGCCGCACCGACGGGCGACTTCGATCCTTCCTTCGAGCGCGGCCGGCCCTTCAAGACGAAGGGCAGCCGGCGGAACATCCGCCGGCGCAAGCGCGGCTTCGATTAGGACGCCGTCCCCGCCTCCCCCTACCCGGACCGAAGACGTCGTGGACGTGCGCCACGGCGTCTTCGTGCGCGATCCCTATCGCTGGCTCGAAGAGGGCGAGGCGGAAGAGGTCCGCCTCTGGTCGGAGGCGCAGGGCCGGCACACCCGCGAAGTCCTCGACGCGATCCCCTTCGCGTCCGCCATCCGCGAGCGCCTGCGCGTCCTGTTCTCCATCGGACTCGTGTCCGCGCCCGTCGTCCGGGGCGAGAGCTACTTCCATCAGCGGCGGACGGGCGACCAGGAGCAGCCCGTCCTGTACGTCCGCCACGGAAAGGACGGCGCGGACCGGATCCTTCTCGATCCCGCCGCCCTGGCCGAGGATCGGACCTCGGCCCTCGACTGGTACCACCCCAGCCACGACGGCCGTCTCGTCGCCTACGGCGTGTCGGAGGGCGGCAGCGAGAAGAGCGTGCTGCGCGTGCGCGAGGTGGAAACGGGGAACGACCTCGCCGACGTGATCCCCTGGACGCGCGCCTGCTCGCTGGAATGGCGGCCGGACGGATCGGGCTTCTTCTATACGCGCTATCCGGAGCCGGGCTCCGTCCCCGCGGGCGAGGAGAACTATCACCGCCGGGTGTACGAGCACGTGCTCGGCCGCGACTGGCGCGAGGATCCGCTCGTGTTCGGGGGCGACCGCCCGGCCGAGGATTGGCCCAGCGTCCACCTCTCCCCCGACGGCCGCTGGCTGGCGGTGTCCGTGTCGCGCGGCTGGACGCGCACCGACGTCTATCTCCGCGACCTCTCCTCCCCCGCCGCCGGCTTCCAGACCGTGATCGAAGGCGTGGACGCGATCTGCGGGGTCGAGCCGCGCAACGACCGCCTTTACCTTCAGACCAATCTCGACGCGCCGCGCTCGCGCCTGGTCGCGGCCGACCTCGACCGCCCGGGACGGGAGTCCTGGCGCGACGTGCTGCCGGAAGGGCCGGACGTGCTCGAAGCGGCCGCCCTCATCGGCGATTGGATCGTGGCCGTCTGGCTGCGCGAGGCCTCGTCACGGGTCACGATCCACACCCGGGAGGGCGCGCTCCTCCACGAGGTGGCCCTGCCCGTCATCGGCAGCGTGGCCGGCCTCACCGGCGAATGGGACGGCCGGGAGGCCTTCCTCGGGTTCACGTCCTACGCCGTTCCTCCGACCGTGTACCGCCTGGCCCTGCCGGAGCCGGCCCTGGAGCTCTGGGCCCGCGCGCCGGGCGACGTCGACGCCGACCGTTTCCGGGTGCGCCTCGTCCGCTTCCCTTCGCACGACGGCACCCTCGTGTCGATGTTCCTCGTCGATGCGCGCGACCGGCCCACGGACGCCCGCGGGGCCGCGCTGCTCACGGGCTACGGCGGCTTCAACGTGAGCCACACCCCGGCCTTCGGCCGCGGGGTGATCCTCTTCCTCGAGAAGGGCGGCCTCTACGCCGTGGCCCATCTGCGCGGAGGCGGCGAATACGGCGAGGACTGGCATCGCCAGGGCATGCTCGAACGCAAGCAGAACGTGTTCGACGATTTCCTGGCCGCGGCCGACTTCCTGGTCCATGGAGGGCACGTCGCGCGCAACCGTCTCGCCATCATGGGCGGCAGCAACGGCGGCCTCCTCGTGGGGGCCGCGCTCACCCAGCGCCCCGGCCTGTTCCGCGCCGTCGTCTGCCAGGTGCCGCTGCTCGACATGGTCCGCTATCACCTCTTCCGGATCGCGCGCCTGTGGATCCCGGAGTATGGCTCCGCGGACGAGCCCGAGGCCTTCCGGTGGCTCTACGCGTATTCGCCGTACCACCATGTCCGCGACGCCACGCCCTATCCGGCCGTCCTCCTCACCACCGGCGAATCGGACAGCCGGGTGGACCCCCTCCACGCCCGCAAGATGGCGGCGCGGCTGCAGGCGGCGACCTCGTCCTCCCATCCGATCCTGCTGCGGATCGAGGCGCGCGCCGGCCATGGTCAGGGCAAGCCGCTCTCGAAGGCTCTCGAGGAATGGACGGACGTCTGGTCGTTCGTGTTCGCCGAGCTGGGCCTCGAGGCCTGACCGGCCGCGGAGAGACCCGGGACGGAAGGCCGATGCATTAACATCGGCCGCGATGGGACCCCTCCTCGGCCTGCTGCTCCTGGCCACTCCCGTTCGTCCCTTCGCCGAGGAGCGCCTGCTGCTGGACCGCCGCCTGGAGACGCTGCGGCGGATGCTGCCCGACGGCGCGACCCCGAACAACGACGTCGCCCTCCTCAACGATCTCGCGCGGGCGGCGGGGGTCGGCTTCGACATCCGCGCGCGGGCGCCCCTGGAGAAGGGCGCGGAGGGGGACGTGCCCGTCGACGTCGTCGGCAACGCGCGCTTCGCGGAGATCGATCGCTTCTTCCGCCAGGTCGCCCTGTCCGCCCGGCTCATCGACGTGGAGAGCCTGTCCCTCTCCGCGGGGCCGGGCGACAGCGTGCGCCTCACCGCGCTCCTCCACTTCCCGTACCGGCCCCCGCGCACCCCGCTGCCCCCGCCTCCGGAGGGCCTGCGCACGCGCCTGAGCGAGGTCACGCGGCCGGTGGCGGACCAGTTCCTGCGCGATCAGGCCCTCGCCCTCTCGAAGTCGGAGGCGGTGGCGAGCCTGCGCCGCACCCGCCGCAACCCGCGCCTGTTCCTGGCCGAGCTGGCCGCGATCGTGCGCGACCGGCCGGTCGTGCTCAAGGAGGCGATCCTCGCCGACGAGTTCGTCGTGCGCGGCCTCACCGTGGGCGAAGGGTCCATGCGCGCGCTGGAGCTGCGCCTGGAGCGCGGCTTCTTCCGCGTGGCTGAGGTCCTCATGACGCGCGCGGGCGGCTGCCATCGCTTCGAGGTCCGTGGCCGCAGCCCCGTGGTCGGCCTGGAGGCGGAGCTGCCCCTGCCCGCGGTCGACGATCCCTTCCGCCAGGACGACGCACCGTGCGTGGTCGATCGCGACGGCGGCTCCGTCACCGTCCTCCGTCCGGCCCCCGTCAAGGCTTCGCGCGGGCGTCCGCCCGCTCCCCGCGGCACGCTTTCCCTGCGCCTGCGCGACATGGACCTCGCGGACGTGTTCTTCGTCCTCCATCTCCTCACCGGCCAGGCGTTCCTGGTGGACGAGGACGTGCGCGGCCGCGTGAGCGTGGAGGTCAGCCAGGTCGCTCTGGAGGACGTGCTGGCCCTCCTGGCCCGGGAAGGCGTGGCCGTCTCTCCTCCCGGACCGCTGCGCCGCGTGGCGCGCAGCGCCGCGCGCGCCGTGCTGCCCGCGGCCACCGGCGAGGGCACGCCCATCACCTTCGCGGTCAAGCGGGCGGCGGTGAGCGACGTCCTCAACGTGATCGCGGACGCCGACGCCGCGGCGCCGCCCCCGCCGCGCGTCGCCGGCGGCCGCGTCAGCCTCTGGGCCACCGAGGCGCACGTGACCGACATCCGCGCGGCCGCCCTCCAGATCGCGCGTCCGGCGGGGGCGCCCAGCGGCGACGGCGACGCTCCCCTTCTCCCGCCTTCCACCGAACGGCGTCTGCTCTTGCGCGCGGACGAGCTTTCCGTGAGTGAGTTCCAGCTCGCCGGCCTGGCTTCGGCCGGCCAGGGCTGGACCGCGTTCGCCTACGCTCCCAACGGGGTGCTGAACGCTTATCGCCGGGGCGACCGGCTGGCCGACGGCACGACGGGCGAGGTGGAGTCGACGGACGTGATGATCACGATGGAAGAGGGGCCGCTCCGCATCGCGCTTCCCGACCCCGGCCGCTGACGCGAACCCGCCCAAAAAAGAGGCCCGGGGGGAACCCCCGGGCCTCACGGCATCTCAATTGGGCACTTTCGGCCCGGCGCACCATTGCGGTGCGCCCTTCTCTATTTTTGGAACGGGGCCCTTTCTAGAGGCCCCCTTCGGAGTCCGGTGGACCGTCTTCCATCGGCACCTCCGTCCAATACGTACGGAGCGTTCACGGCCGGTACGGCTGCGCTACGCTACGGCACGCTGCGGATACGCTCACGCTGCGACGACGACGAACGCTGCGAACGCTGCGAACGGCTTGCGATACGGCGACGGCGACGTTTCGCGCGGGCGGCACGCGATCCGTCAGGAGAGACGCGACGTCGACGGCACGCCCGCCTTTCCTATCGCCAATATCGGCCTCGGTCCAACCCCTGTCAAGACGAAAGTCTCCCGAACGAGCCGCGACGTCGAGCGCGGCGCGCACGTCACGAGGTGATGTTTCTCTTGACGCACGAGGACCCATGACGCGATGCCGTCGGCACGTATCGCCGCCCCGCCTTGGACCATAATCGGCCCGATGGAGGATCGGAGCTGACCCGCGGCCGCGTGCCCGCGGGACTCGCCGTGCTCGGTCCCGTCCTCCTCGCTCTCGCCGTGGCCGCGGGCACGCGCGGGCGCGCCCTGCCCGACGTCGCCTGGCCGGACGAGATGATCTATCTGGTGGGTGCCCGCAACGTGCTCGAGCGCGGGACTCTCGACACGAACTTCTACCTCACCTACAGCCTGCTGCGCCGCGGCTACCCCCACCGCGACGTACACATGCCCGGCTACGTGCTCGCGCTCGCGCCCGCGGTGGCGGCCTTCGGTCCGACCCTGGGCGCGGCCGCCGTGCTGAACACGATCCTCTTCGCCGGCTCGGCCGCCCTCGTCTACGCCATCGCGCGCGCCCTGTTGCCCGAGCGCGCCCAGGCCCTGACCGCGGCGGCGCTGTTCGCGGTCCTCCCGCCGTTTCCCGGCTACCTCTTCGTGGCCTATCCCGAGCTGGTCGTCTCGTTCGTGTTCCTGGCCGGCCTGGCCGTCCTCGTCCATGCACGCGGCCCGGGCGGGGCGGTGGCGGCGGGTGCGCTGTACGCGGCGGGCGCGCTCTTTCGCGAGACGCTACTTTTCGCCCTGCCCCTCTACCTCGTCCGCCTGCCGCCCCGCACGCGTGGGCGCGCCTTCCTTCCCGCCGCCCTGGCCACGTTCGCCCTCGTGGTGGTGCCCCTGGCCGGTCACCGCGCGGTGCACCCGAATGCGCTCTACCCGAGCGTCCTCGAAGAGGCGCGCGAGTCCGAGCATCCGGTGGCGACGCTCGTCCAGAGCGTGCTGGCCAACGTGGCCGCAAACCTCCGCTCGACGGCGAGGATGGATCCGGAGGCGAGCGCGGAGGACGCCCTGCTCGCGCTCGTCGTCCTGATGGCGGGGGCGGCCCTGCTGGGGGCACGGCGCCTCTCGCCCGAAGCGCGGCGCCTGGCCGGAGCGACACTCGTGTCGCTCGGCCTCCTCACCGTGGCCGTCCTGACCTTCTACGTCGTGCGGGAGCGCGGCGGCGTCTGGGGCGGGGTCCGCGCCTACATGGCCTGGATGCCCCTCCTCCTGGTGTTCACGATCCCGCTCCTCTTCGCTCCCCGCCGCCGCACCGTCATCGCCGTCCTGGCCGGGGCCGTGGCCGCGGCCGCGCTGAGCCTCGATCTCTGGCAGGTGCGGTTCTTCAACCGCTACAAGGGGTCGGACCTCGAGGACCAGGCCCGCAACGCCGACTACCTGTCGCGCTACCTCGACCCCTACCGTCCGACGCGCATCGCGTCACGGTCGTTCCTCTACGGCTTCCAGCACTATCCGATCGAGGTCATCTGGTCGCTCCCGCGCGACGGCCGCGAGCTGGCCGCCCTCAACCAGGCCATCTCCTACGAGTTCCTGGCCATCCACGAGAAGAGCCCGCTCCTGCCCGTGCTCCGCGACAACCCGCGCTTCCTGCGCATCAACCGCGACGACCGCGGCGCGGCGCTGCTCATCTGGCGCCGCTTGTACTGAGGGCGCCCCGTGCTACGCTCTCACCCCCCATGCCCAAGCTCGTCTTCACGACGAACGACCTCCGCGAGTTCGAGCCCGAGCTGGCCGCCCGTCTAGAGAAGGAAGTGAGCGACGGCGCCGCCGACGAGCCGGCGGACAGCGCGCTGGAATGCCGGATCGTGGAGCGACACGCGGAACGGTCGCAGATCGCCGTCCACATCGAGGGCAAGGACTGGGTGGTGTCGTTCTCGGTGACGACGCCGGCGGCGGCGGGCGAGCTGCGGATGGCGACCAAGCGCGCCCTGCGCGACCGCGGCCGGCGCGCTCCCTACCAGCGCGGAACCAGGCGTTAAGGTCGGTCGATCCGACCCATTAGGAACGTGTCCCAGCGTGCTGGGCACACGTTCCTCATCTGACTTCCCAGATGTCGCCGGCCTGGAGCAGCTTCGTGATCTCGCCCTTGCCCCGCTTGGCCACCGCCTGCTTGAGCTGGTCGTTCATCGACCGCTCGTAGGGGGCGGCGTCCACCGCGCGCAGCACGCCCATGGGCGTGGGGAACCCGGGGGCGGCATCCATGCGCGAGAGCAGGAACGCGTAGGCCGGGTTGGGATGGCGCTCGTCGTGCACGATGAGGTCGGCTTCGCTCAGGCCGTTGCCCAGGGTCACCACCTCGAGGTTGATCCCGTTCATGCGGATCCCCCGATCGTGGTTCTTGCCGAAGACGAGCGGCTGGCCGTGCTCGAGGAGGATCGTCTTGTCGTCGCGGACTTCGCGCTCCGTCAGCGTCTCCCAGGCGCGGTCGTTGAAGATGTTGCAGTTCTGCAGGATCTCGATGAAGGCCGTGCCCTGGTGGGCGGCCGCGCGCTTGAGCGTCGTCTTCAGGTGGGCCTGGAACACGTCCACCGAGCGCGCCACGAAGGTCGCCTCCGCGCCCAGGGCGAGGGAGAGCGGGTTGAAGGGACGGTCCACCGACCCGTAGGGCGTGGACTTCGCCTTCTTGCCGAGCTCGGAGGTCGGCGAGTACTGGCCCTTGGTCAGCCCGTAGATGCGGTTGTTGAAGAGCAGGACCTTGACCCCGATGTTCCGGCGCAGCATGTGGATCGTGTGGTTGCCGCCGATGGAGAGGGCGTCGCCGTCCCCGGTGGCGATCCACACGTCGAGGTCGGGCCGGGAGACCTTCAGGCCCGTGGCCACCGCCGGCGCGCGGCCGTGGATGGTGTGGAACCCGAAGGTGTTCATGTAGTACGGGAACCGGCTCGAGCAGCCGATGCCGGAGACGACCACGAACTTCTCGCGCGGGATGCCGAGGTCGGGAAAGATGGACTGGACGGCGGAGAGGATCGCGTAGTCCCCGCAGCCCGGGCACCAGCGGACTTCCTGATCCGTCTGGAAGTCCTTCTTCGTGTAGACGGGAGGGAGAGTCGCCGTGGTCACCCGAGCACCTCCTCGATCTTGGCTTCGATTTCCGACTGCTTGAACGGCTTGCCCTGGATCTTGTTGAAGCCTTCCGCGTCCACCAGGTACTTGGCGCGCAGCACCCAGAGGAGCTGGCCCATGTTCATCTCCGGCACCACCACCTTCTTGTAGCGCTTCATCACGTCGCCGAGGTTCTTCGGCAGCGGGTTGAGGTGGCGGAGGTGCACGTGGCCGACGCGGCGTCCCTTGGCGCGCGCGGCGCCGAGGGCGGCGGTGATGGCGCCGTAGGTCGAGCCCCAGCCCACGAGGAGCAGGTCGCCTTCGGCGTCGCCCGCGGGCACGAGGTCGGGCACGTCCTGGACGATGGCCGCCACCTTGGCCGCGCGCAGGCGGACCATGCGCTCGTGGTTGAGAGGCTCGTAGTTGACGTTGCCCGTCACGTCCTGCTTCTCGAGGCCGCCGATGCGGTGCTCCAGGCCGGGCGTGCCGGGGATGGCCCACGGCCGCGACAGCGTCGCCGGATCACGCTGGTAGGGATGGAACCCCTCGGGGTCCGTCCGATAACGCACCGGGATCTCCGGCAGCTCGGCCGCGGTCGGGATCTTCCACGGCTCCGCGCCGTTCGCGAGGTAGCCGTCGGAAAGGATGATCACGGGGACCATGTACTTGATCGCGATGCGGCTCGCTTCCATGGCCATCCAGAAGCAATCGCCGGGGGTGGCCGCGGCCAGCACGGGCACCGGCGCCTCGGAATTGCGGCCGTAGAGGGCCTGCAGCAGGTCGGCCTGCTCGGTCTTGGTGGGCAGCCCGGTGGAGGGGCCTCCGCGCTGGATGTCGCAGATGACGAGGGGAAGCTCGGTCGCGATGGCGAGGCCGATGGCCTCCATCTTCAGGGCCATGCCCGGACCCGACGTCGTGGTGAGGGCCAGCGCCCCGCCGTAGGCGGCGCCGATCGACGACGTCACCGCCGCGATCTCGTCCTCCGCCTGGAACGTCATCACGCCGAACTCCTTGAACATCGAGAGCTCGTGCAGGATGTCGGAGGCGGGCGTGATCGGGTAGCTGCCCAGGAAGAGCGGGATCCCCGCCTTCTGGGAGGCGGCCACGAAGCCGAGGGCGAGGGCGGTGTTGCCGCTGATGTTCCGGTACACCCCGGGCGGCAGCTTGGCGGGCGGGATCTCGTAACTCGTCTGGAAGGCCTCGGTGACGTCGCAGTACGTGTAGCCCGCCTTCATGGCCAGCTTGTTGGCCTCGGCCAGGACGGGCTTGGACCCGAACTTGTCGTCGAGCCACTTGTACGTGCCGTCCATCGACCGGTTGTAGAGCCAGTAGCACATGCCGAGCGCGAAGAAGTTCTTGCACCGGTCCATGCTCTTGGCGTCGAGGCCGAGCTCGCTGAGGGCGAGGCGGGTCAGGCGCGTCAGGTCCACCTTGAAGAGGCGGTACCCGTCGAGGGAGTGATCCTCGAGCGGGTTGGTCTTGGCCTGCGCCTTCTTGAGGTCCGTGTCCTTGAAGTTGTCGGTGTTGACGATGAGGATCCCGTTGGTCTTCAGGTCGGCGATGTTCGTGGCCAGGGCGGCCGGGTTCATGGCCACCAGCACGTCCACGGCATCGCCCGGCGTGTAGACGTCGCGAGAGGAGAAGTTGATCTGGAAACCGCTCACCCCGGGCAGGGTGCCGGCGGGGGCGCGGATCTCGGCCGGGAAGTCGGGGAAGGTGGCGAGGTCGTTGCCGAAAAGGGCGGCCGTGTTGGTGAACTGGCTGCCCGTGATCTGCATGCCGTCACCGCTGTCGCCGCAGAACCGGATGACGGCCTGGTCGATCGTCTCCTTCTTCTTCTGACCCTGCGGGACTTCCGTGCTCGTGGCCATGGACCTCGAAAACCTCCCTCGGGCTGGTGCAACCTCGAATTATAGCGCTCCCGGAAGGACCCCCCAACCGGAGGCGCCGTGGCGGGCGGGTCGCGGCCGCCGCTACTGCTGGCGCAGGCTTTCCGCGGGATCGATGCGCAGCGCGCGGCGGAGCGGCCCGTAGTGGGCGGCGAGGGACACGGCCAGCTGGGTGCTGGCCGCCGTGGCGAAGGTCAGGTGATCGACGGGCGAGACCCCGAACAGCAGTGCTTCGAGGGAGCGACCGAGTCCCACGGCGAGAAGGAGGCCGGCCAAGGTCCCCGCCGCGCTCACGAGCATGCCCCGGGCCATCACCAGCCGCGTGACGTGGGCGCGCGTCGCCCCCAGCGCGACGCGGATGCCGAGCTCGTGCGCGCGATCCGCCACGGAATAGGCGACGACGCCGTAGACGCCGACCGCCGCCATGAGGAGGGCCACCCCCGCGAACACGCCGAGCAGCATGAGCACGAACCGGCGTTGCGCCGTCGAGCGCTCGACCAGGCTCTCGAGCGTACGCACGCGCGAGACGGGCACGTCGCTGGCGATTCGATGGACCTCGGCTTCCAGCGGCCCCCCCAGCGCCGCCGCATCGGCCCGCGCCCGCGCCACCAGCACAAGGTACGAGTCCGTGAGCTGGGCCTGCGGCGTGTACATCTGCAGGGAGGGAGCGCTGGCCAGGTCGTAATGCCGGACATCGCCGACGACGCCGATGACGGTACGCCAGGGCCCGCGATCGGCGCTGCCGGTGCGCACCCTCTGCCCGATGGGGTCCGCCCCCGGCCAGACCTGCCGCGCCGTCGTCTCGCTGACCACGAGGACGGGCAGGCCGGCGGCGGTGTCCGCCCGGTTGAAGATGCGGCCGCGCCGGAGCGGAATACGCAGGGCGGCGAAGTAGTCCGGGGTGACCGAGTAGAGCTCGACCGACGGCGCCTCCGCGGGGTTGGTGGCCCGCCCCTCCACGTGGAACCCGCGTGTGTCGAAGTTGCCGCCCAGCGGCACTTGACCGCTGGCCGCGGCCGTTTCCACGCCGGGCAGCGACTTCAGTCTGGCGACGATCTGCTCAGTGAGGGCGGCCACCTTCTCGTCCTCCGCGTAGGCGGGTCCGACGAAGGAGATTTCGGCCGTGAGCACATGATGAGCATCGAACCCGGGATCGACGCGCAGGAGGCCGGCCATCGTCCGCATCATCAGCCCCGCTCCGGCGAGCAGGACGAGGGAGAGCGCGATCTCGGCGCCCACGATCAGCGAGCGCACGCGGCGGGACCCGCCGGTCACGCCGCGCCCTTCCTTGCGCAAAACGGACTGGAGGTCGAAGCGCGCCACGCGCAGGGCCGGGAAGAGGCCGAACAAGAGGCCGGTGGCCGCGGTCACGAAGGCGGCGAAGGCGAGCACGCGGCCGTCGAGGGCAGCGTGCTCCAGGCCACGGACATGAGCGGGGGCCATGCGGGCGAGGCCGGCGACACCCCACTGCGCGGCGGTCAGGCCGAGCGCACCTCCGGCGGCGGCCAGCAGCATCGCCTCCGCGAGCACCGCGCGGACGACGCGCCCGCGGCCGGCGCCGAGCGCGGCGCGGATCGCGAAATCGCGCTGGCGGCGGGTCGCATCGGTGAGAAGGAGGCTGGCCACGTTGGCGCAGGCGATGAGCAGGACGAAGCCGACCGCGCCCATCAGGACGACCAGCGCGGGCCGCACGCGCCGTGACAGCTCGTCCCCCAGCCGCACCACCGCCGGCCCGGCGCCCGTGTACTCGCGCGGGAACTCGCGGCGCAGGGCCTCATGCACGGTGGCGAGGTCAGCGCGCGCGCCCTCTTTCGTCGCGCCGGGGGCAAGCCGCGCCACGGCCTTGAGGTGGCCGCAGGTGCGGCAGGAGGATTCTCCCGTGGCCTCGTAGCCGAGCGGAGCCCACATCTCGGCCGCCTCGTAGAAATGGGCGGAGAGGATGGGCTCGTACGACGGGGGCATCACCCCGACCACGGTATAGGCGCGACCGTTCATCTCGACGGAACGACCGAGGACCGCGGGGGAGGCGCCGAACCGGCGGCGCCAGAGCGCATCGCTCAGGATGAGCACGCGCCACGACGCTTCGTGATCGTCCTCGGGCCGGAAGTCGCGTCCCAGGCTCGGCGACGCCCCCAGGAGCCGGAAGTAGTTCCAGCTCACGCGCAACGCGGGGACGCGCTGGGGATCGCCTCCTTCTCCCAGGGTGGGGAACCAGGAGCGCAGGAGGGCCATGCTCTCGAACGAATGAGTGCGGCGCCGCCAATCGTCGAAGGTCAGGTACCCGACGTTGCCCACGGAGCCGTCGCCGCGCGCCTCGCCCACGAGGACCAGCCGCTCGGGGTCGCGATAGGGCAAGGGACGCAGCAGGGTGGCATCGACGGCGGTGAAGATCGCCGTGTTCGCGCCGATGCCGAGGGCGGCGGACAGGACGGCGATGCCGGCGAACAACGGCCGGCGCAGGAGCGTTCGCGCCGCCTGGCGAAGGTCGAGCCAAACGGTGTCGGTCATCGCGCGCTCGACTTGCAATGCGCGTGCCCCTGCCGTTGACCCGCCAAGTCTCGCCCCTGCTTCCATCGACACATGCGCGCCCCGTCCGTCGCCGCACACCGCGATCCCAGGAACGGACACATCACGGAGGCTCCTCAAGTGCACGGTGACGGTTGTAAAGTGGGGACCTTGCGCGTCGCTTCCTGGAACGTGAACTCCATCCGCGTGCGCCGCGAGCGCCTGCTGCGCTGGCTGGCGTCGCACCAGCCGGACGTGATGTGCCTGCAGGAGCTGAAGGCGACGGAGGCGCAATTCCCCTTCGAGGCCGTCCGGGCCGCCGGCTACGACGGGCCGGTGCTGGGCCAGAAGGGCTACAACGGGGTCGCCATCCTCGCCCGGACCGGCCTCGCCGTCGAGGACGTGCGCGCGGGCCTCGATGACGGCGCCGACGATCCCAGCGCCCGGCTCCTCTCCGCCCGCGTGGGCCCGCTGCGGATCCTGACCGTGTACGTCCCCAACGGTCAGGTCGTGGGTTCGGACAAGTACACCTACAAGCTCGAATGGTTCCGGCGTCTCCGCGCCTACCTGGAGCGCCACCACCGCACCTCCGAGCCGCTGATCCTGTGCGGCGACTTCAACGTGGCGCCGGAGCCGCGCGACGTCGATCGTCCGAAGGAATGGGAGCGCAGCGTCCTCTTCCATCGCGAGGTGCGCGCGGCCCTGCGCGAGGTGACGGACTGGGGCCTCACCGACACCTTCCGCCTGCATCATCAGGAAGGCGGGTTCTATTCGTGGTGGGACTACCGGATGCTCTCCTTCCCCAAGAACGACGGCCTGCGCCTCGACCTCATCCTCGCCACGACGCCGCTGGCCGGCCGCTGCAGCGAGACCTCCATCGACCGCGACGAGCGCAAGGGCAAGCTCGCCTCCGATCACGTGCCCGTACTGGCCACCTTCGCGGAGAACTGACGCGGCCCTCCCCGAGCGCGACCTCGACCTGGCCGTGGTCGGCGCCGGCGCCGCCGGGCTCATGGCCGCGATCTGGGCCGCGCGGACGGCCGGTCCCGGATCGCGCGTGGTCGTCCTCGACGGGGCGCGGCGGCTGGGAGCGAAGATCCTCGTCTCCGGTGGCGGGCGGTGCAACGTCACCCACCACGAGGTGGACGAGACCGCCTTCAACGGCTCGACGCCGGCCGCCATCCGGAAGGTCCTGCGCCGTTTCGACGTGGCGCGCACGGTTGCCTTCTTCCGGGAGCTGGGCGTGGAGCTCAAACGCGAGGAGACGGGCAAGCTCTTCCCCGTGACCGATCGCGCGCGCACGGTGCTGGACGCGCTGCTCGGCGCGGCGCGCGCCGCGGGCGTCGTGCTGCGGCATCCGGCCCGGGTGACGGCGGTCGCGCGCGAAGGGGACATCTTCGCCCTCACGACCGCGGACGGCCAGACGATCCGCGCCGCGCGCGTCCTTCTCGCGACGGGCGGCCGCAGCCTGCCCAAGACGGGCTCGGACGGCGGCGGCTACGCGCTAGCGGAGTCGCTCGGCCACACGCTGACGCCGCGGATCTTCCCCGGGCTCGTGCCCCTCGTGGTTCCCGCCGGCCACTTCGTGCGCGCCCTCAGCGGCCTGAGCGTGCCCGCGGCACTCGAGGTGCGCTCGGGTTCGGGCCGAAAGCGCGCCCAGATCCGAGGCTCGCTCCTCTGCACGCACTTCGGCCTCTCCGGCCCCGCGGCCCTCGACGTGAGCCGCCACCTCATCGACGCGCGCCTGGACGATCCGGCCGCGCGGCTCGTCGTGCGCTGGCTGCCCGAGCACACGGCCGAGAGCCTGGACGGGGCGCTGCGCGGGCTCGGTGCCGCCACCGTGGGCGGGTTCCTGGCCGATCGCCTGCCCGACCGGCTGGCGCGCGCGCTGTGCGCGCAGGCCGGCGTCGATCCCGCGGCGCCGGGCCATCGGCTCTCCCGCGACCATCGCCGCGCGCTGGCCGCGGCCGCGGCCGAGATGACGGTGCCCATCGAGGGCGATCGCGGCTACGCGTTTGCCGAGGTGACGGCGGGCGGCGTGCCTCTACGCGAGCTGCACCTCGACACCTTGCGGTCGCGGCGCTGCCCGGGCCTCTCGCTCTGCGGCGAGATCTGCGACGTGGACGGGCGCATCGGAGGATTCAACTTCCAGTGGGCCTGGGCCAGCGGCTACGTGGCGGGCATTTCCGCGCTCGCGGCCGGGTCGTGACCTCGCGCACGCGGCGAGCGCCGCGACTCCGCCCGGCCGCCCGTGATGCCGTTCACAGTCCGCGGTAACGCCCCGTCCGTACCCCATTGAGAGACGGACGGCGGCACCACGCCGGGCCGGGCCGCGAGGGAGCGGATTACGACATGGTCAGGATCCTCGTCGACGGCGAAGGCAGTCGGGCGGTCGAACTGTGCATCCGCGCCGCGCTGGGCGACCGCGGCGACCAGGAGCAGTGGCTGATCAGCGCGGTCAAGCTGCCCGCGCGGTGGGTGATCAGCTTCCTCGTCTCACCCGGCGACCGCCTCGGCGGATACACGTGGTGCGGACCCGCGCACCAGGTGCGCAAAGCGGTCGAAGAGGTGCTCCGCAGCGCGGGTCTGTACGAACCCACGCGACCCGATCCCCGCCTCGCCCAGCTGGCCTCTTAACTAACTACTCGCCGGCGCCGCCTGCCTTACGGCCAGCGGCGTCTCCGCCGTCGCTTTGAGCGCCTCCGCGACGATCGCCTCCTGCTCCGCGACGTGCACCTTGTGCGATCCCGGCGCCGGGCTCGCGCTCTCCTCGCGCCCCACGTAACGGACGACGCGACGCAGGTCGCGGAGGCCGCCGTCCAGGAACTGCTCCCGCACGAACCGCCAGGCGCCCATGTTGCGCGGCTCCTCCTGCGCCCAGACCAGCTCCGCGGTGGGGGCGTAGCGCCCGAGCACGCGCGTCAGCTCGGCCGCCGGGAACGGGTAGAACTGCTCGATTCGGACGAGCGCGACGTCGTCCTTCTTCTGATCCTCGCGCCCCTTGAGCAGGTCGTAGTAGAGCTTGCCGGAGACGAGCACGATCCGCCGCACGCGGGCGGGCTGGGCCGCCGCGTCGTCGAGCACGGGCTCGAACCGCCCTTCGGCCAGCTCCTGCAGCGTGGAGACGCAGCGCGGATGGCGCAGCAGGCTCTTGGGGGTGAAGACGACGAGCGGCTTCTCCACCGGATCGCGGCCCTGGCGGCGCAGGAGGTGGAAGTACGACGCGGGCGTCGAAGGATAGGAGACGCGCATGTTGTCTTCGGCGCAGAGGGTGAGGAAGCGCTCGATGCGCGCGCTCGAGTGCTCGGGGCCCTGTCCCTCGTGCCCGTGGGGCAGGAGCAGGACGAGACCGTGCGGCTGGCCCCACTTCTCCTCGGAGCCGGCCAGGAACTGGTCCACGATGACCTGGGCGCCGTTGAAGAAGTCGCCAAACTGCGCCTCCCACATCACGAGGGCGCGATGCTCCGCCACCGCGTACCCGAACTCGAAGCCCATCACCGCCGCTTCCGAGAGCAGGCTGTCGTGCACCTCGAAGCGCACGCCCGCCGGGGCCAGGGCCTGGAGGGGCGCGTACTCCTTGCCCGTGCGCACGTCGTAGAAGACGGCGTGGCGCTGCGAGAACGTGCCGCGGCCGGAGTCCTGGCCGCTCAGCCGCACGGGCACGCCTTCCAGGAGGAGCGTGCCCCAGGCCAGGGCCTCCGCGGTGGCCCAGTCCGCGTCGCCCCTGCCTTCCAGGAGCTCGGCGCGCTTCTTGAGCAGCGGCATCAGCTTGGGATGGATCTCGAAGCCGGTGGGACCGGCGCTGAGGGCCTTGAGGGTGGTGCGCAGACGCCCCCACATCGCGGAAGCGTCGACGGGCGCCGGGGTGACGGGCGCGCGGCGCGCGATCTGGGCGAGCGAGCCGCTCTCCCCTTCGCGCTGCATCTGGGCCTTCTTGTCCGTCCAGAGCCGATCGAGCTCCTCGCGGGTGATGACGCCGGTGCGCACGAGGTGCTCGCCGTAGAGCTGCGCCGACGACGTGTGGTTCTTGATCTTGGCGTACATGAGCGGCTGCGTGTAGCTGGGCTCGTCCGTCTCGTTGTGGCCCCAGCGCCGGTAGCCGAACATGTCGATCACGACGTCGCGCTTGTAGCGCTGCCGGTACTCGAAGGAGAGCGCGGCCACGTGCCACACCGCCTCCGGGTCGTCGCCGTTGACGTGGAAGATCGGAGCCTGGACCATCTTGGCCACGTCCGTGGCGTAGGTCGAGGACCGCGCTTCCGTGGGCGAGGTGGTGAACCCGATCTGGTTGTTGATGACCACGTGCACGGTCCCGCCCGTCCCGTAGCCCTCGAGGCCGGCGAGGTTCAGGGTCTCGGCCACGATGCCCTGTCCGGCGAAGGCGGCGTCGCCGTGGAGCAGGATGGGCAGGACGTGCGCGCGCTGATCGTCGGCGATGGCGTCCTGCTTCGCGCGCACCATGCCCTCCACGACCGGGTCCACCCACTCCAGATGGCTCGGGTTGGGGGCCAGCGTCACGGCCAGGGTCTCCCCGGTGTCCGCGTCGTGCACGCCGGTGGCGCCGAGGTGGTACTTGACGTCGCCGGACCCCTGGACGTTCTGCGGGTCCACGTCCCCCTCGAACTCCGAGAAGATCTGGGCCAGGGGCTTGCCCACCGTGTTGGCGAGGACGTTGAGGCGTCCGCGGTGGGCCATGCCCATCACGGCCTCGCGCACGCCCGCGCGGGCGGCGTCGGAGAGGACGCGATCGAGGAGGGGGATGGCGGACTCGCACCCTTCCAGCGAGAAGCGCTTGTGGCCGACGTACTTCGTATGGAGGAAGCGCTCGAAGCTCTCCGCCTCCACCAGCTTCTCCAGGATGCGCCGGCGGGCGGTGGTGTCGAGGGACATGCGGTTGCGGCAGGACTCCATCCGCACCTGCAGCCAGGCCTTGCGCTCGCGGTCGGCGATGAACATGTACTCGACGCCGATGGTGGCGCAGTAGGTGTCGCGCAGGATCTCCAGGATCTCGCGCAGGGTGAGGCGGTCGGTGCCGGCGAGGCCGTTCGTGATGAACTCGCGGTCCAGGTCCCAGATGGTGAGGCCGTAGGTGGCGGGATCGAGGTCCTTGTGGGGCGCGCGCGTCGCATCCAGGGGGTCGAGGTCGGCCACCAGGTGGCCGCGCACGCGGTAGGCGTTGATGAGCTGCAGGACACGCGCCTGCTTCTCGATCTCCTCCTTGCTCCCGGCGGGCCCGAAGAGACCGGGGTTCTCGTCGATCTCCCACTTGATGGGGCGATGCGGGACCTTGAGGTCCTCGAAGATCCGCTCGTAGAAGCTGTCCTCGCCCCGCAGCAGCTCTTCCATGCGGGCGAGGAAGAGGCCGGACTCCGCGCCCTGGATGATGCGGTGGTCGTAGGTCGAGGTCACGGTCATGACCTTGCTGATGCCCAGGAGGGAGAGGGTGCGGGGGGCCATCGAGCGGTACTCGGGCGGATAGTCGAGGGCGCCCGTGGCCACGATGAGGCCCTGGCCGGGCATGAGCCGGGGCGCGCTGGCGCTGGTGCCCACCGTGCCCGGATTGGTCAGCGATACCGTGGTGCCCATGAAGTCGTCGGGCGAGATCGTGCCCTTGCGGGAGCGCGCGACGAGCTCGTCGAAGGCCTTCACGAACTGCGCGAAGTCCATCCGTCCCGCGTCCTTGATGTTGGGGACGAGCAGCGTGCGCGAGCCGTCCTTCTTCTGGACGTCCACCGCGATGCCCAGCCGCACCTGGTCGCGCTGGATGCGGTGGGCCTGGCCCTCCAGCTCCGCGTAGGCGTCGTTGAGGCGCGGGAACGTGTCGAGGGCGCGCACGATGGCCCAGGCCACGAGGTGCGTGAAGCTGATCTTGCTGGCCGCGGTGGCGTCGCGGTGCTTGTTCAGGATGCGGCGGTTCTCCTCGAGCGTGCGCACGGGGATGCTGCGCATCGAGGTGGCGGTGGGGACGGTGAGGCTGGCCTCCATGTTCTCGACGACGCGCAAGGCCCCGCCGCGGATGGGCTGGGCGATGTCGCCGGGCAGGATGGCGGGCACGGCCAGGGCCTTGCCCTTGTCGCGCACGAGGGACGACTCCTGGCGTACGAGCGTGCCCGTCGCCGGCTTCGCCGCGGCCGCGGCCGGAGCGGGGGCGCCTGGTGTCGCCGTTCCCCCCGCGGTCCAGGCCGGTCCGTTCGGGGGCGGAGCGGGTTCGGGCTTCGATTCCGGCTTCGGGACCCCGAGGAGGCGGTCGAAATACTCCCGCCAGCTCGCGTCCACGGACTGCGGACTGCTCCGGTACTGCTCCAGGATGTCGAGGGCGAACACGTAGTTCCCCCCGAAATCCTTCACGAGGGCGTCGACGAGTGGATCCGCCTGCGTCTGCTGCATGGGAAGGCCAGTCTAGTCCCTGGCGCGCAGGGGGTTCAAGGTCGGCGCAGATCCAGAGACGTGTGCTCGGCACGGCCGCGTGCTCCTCAGCTCTCCGACGCCGGTGCTCGCCATGCCGTGTTCCCGTCTCCGTGCCCGTTCTCGTGCCCGTCCGTTT